>Ga0214472_10004076_pt1 | contig 15423 bp, 17 predicted proteins | sample RVTome_6_FD_207662 | JGI IMG/M metagenome (GOLD analysis project Ga0214472, IMG submission 207662) | Soil microbial communities from uranium-contaminated site in the Upper Colorado River Basin, Wyoming, United States - RVT140D175 | ecosystem: Environmental > Terrestrial > Soil > Contaminated >...
TCAAAACACAATCCGATCGTCTGTTGGATTATCCCCCCCCCCCCCGCGCCTGACGCAAGTTTAAGTAAGTTTAGAACAGGATAGATACTGTCTGTGGTCTAACGAACAGATTAGCAGATAGCTATCCATCAAACTGCCGCATAGGGTAAGTATCAGTGTCTTTCCTGTGCCATACAACTGGTTACGTTGAAGGTGATCGGTACTTATCCTTGTTCACTATAAACATTAGTGCTGAAAACAAACTATTGCGCTGTGTTTATTCACAAATACCTATTTTAGGAGACTCACATGAATAAAGATCAAGTTAAAGGCCAAATCAAGCAGGCCAAAGGACAACTCAAGGAAACCTCTGGAAAGATATTGGATGACAAGAATCTGGAGAACAAAGGCAAGATTGAAAAATCGTCTGGAAAAATCCAGGAGAACTATGGCGACGTCAAGGAAGCTGTCACGGACGCTATTTAACCGGTTAATACTTAATCCCGGATTCTGGATTACCTGCAATGGATGCAGGTAATTTAAATAATGGGTAATCAGATTAATTGCCAAAACAGGAGGCAAATATTATGAATTATTTAGAAAAAGATTCGTTCGGAATGTATAGCATGGACGATGATGCGGCTGGTCCGGAAGCAAGAAAAGGCCCCGGACCTGAACTGATGGGTGCGGACACACTCGTTGGTAACGATGTTTGTAATGTTGATGGCGAAGACATCGGCGACATCAAGGAAATCATGCTGGATATGCGCAGCGGTCGGGTAGGTTATGCCGTACTGTCCTTTGAGCCTTTCCTCAGTATGGGTGAGAAATTGTTTGCAGTGCCCTGGAATGCGTTGAAGCTCGATACTGAAAACAAGCGGTTTACTCTGGACGTCGATAAAGATCGTCTCAAGGATGCTCCCGGATTTGACAAGAGTCACTGGCCTAACATGGCTGATCAATCCTGGCAGCAGGAAATCAACACTTACTACAGGACTCATGCGTATTGAGTTTACAGTGATAGAAATGAAAGCCCAAAAAAACCCTCAACCTGGAGGGTTTTTTTGGGAACATATGATCAAAAAAGCATGCTTCACTTAATTCCATTGCAATACATTACCTCAGGCATCGTCAATGTGCCTCGTCACTGTTTTTATAATTAGGTGTGCTAGCGCACCGACACTATCTTCCCGGGCAATTATTATTCTCGAGTATTAATTTAAGTGAGACTGAACCGGAATACAGGTAGCTGTTTCACACTTTCCAGAACAATTCTAATCAGGAGCCAGCCATGAATACCAAATCAACCAATCCGAAATCTGACGGGAACGGACAAGGTGATAGTTCAATATCCGCAGCATCGGTTGAAGTCCAATCTAATGAATCTAATGTGTCAAAAGAGTTTCACAATTTTCTTGCTGACATTGAAGACTTGATCAAAGGCGCGACCAAACTGACCGGTGAAGACCTGAGCCGGGCAACAGAGGAAATCAGAGTACGTGTTGCCGCAGCAAAAGAATCCGTCGAAGCATTCGGTGGTGAGATTAATCAGCGGGCTCATAAGACTGCTAGCCAGACCAATGAATTCGTACATAAACAGCCATGGGAAGCGATTGGCGCAGGCGCGGCAGTTGCTTTTCTGCTCGGATTTATACTTGCACGTCGAAGTTAAGGCCGGACTGTTAACGAATACATTATCCAGAGTCCCTATTATGGAACAAAGTCAAAGTTCAGAGCCACCGATACAATCATCGCCTGACACCGCCAGTTTCGATCTGATAGATACCGTTCGTGTACTGCGTTCAGCAGGCAATGCATTGTTTGCTCAACTTGTATTACATGCACAGTTGGCTCGAGTTGAATTAGCGACAGAGAAAAACAGGCTATTTCAGATGTTCGTGATTGCGTTGATAGGTTTTGCCTGCCTGCTATGTATCTTGCTGTTCACCGGTGCGATGCTAATGTTGTTCACCTGGGATACTGCATACCGTATCCCGGCTGTAATAGCCCTGATTGTTTTTTACGTGATCTGTGTATGTTTGGCATGGTATCGATTGCATGTATTGTCAGCACGAAGCGATCTGGCTTTTGCTGCTTCTTGTGAAGAATTCGCTGCTGATATCGATCTGATCCGGAGCAAATTATGATATTGGCCAGTGATGTATCTCTTGTCGATCAATGCCAAATGTTACGTCATGAATTACAGGCACAACGCCAACTGATTGCGCAACAACTTAAGCCTGCACCTACAGTAATCAGTGGCTATCCACGCAGCATGGTGATGCGTTTTTTTACCCGGCGACCGGAAGTAGTGAGTAGTTTGCTCGCAGAGTTTGCAACGCTGTTATTAGGTGCGCGCTTAATTAAATCAATGATATCCGTAATGTCCTCGGCCAGATCTTCCAGATCAACTTTAACACGCATGAAATAACAATTTTGTTTTCAAACATAGCACCATGCTTGCACAAGTGACTTGAAAAAATCGTGAATTCTACCGGCGCAGCCTTAAACATAATGCCTCCTTTGCTCGATCCAAACGGGATCCGGAATATTAACAAAAGCGAATATGACACCAGTGAAATCTTATTTAGAGAGAGACCTTTGCACGAGTGCTTATTTAACCCAAAACCCTGGCACTATCGTCATTCCCGCCTGCGCGGGAATGACAGAACGCTGGTGTTTTTATACAAAACTGAGCTGTGTTAGCTTCGTGCAAAGGTCTCAGAGAATTAGTCTTTGCCTACTATGCGCCTATAGCTCAATTCAGGAAGATGAATAATGGGTGAGCCATATGAAGAGTTTAAAGCTTCAAAAATTGTAGGTAATGGTTCCTGGGCTATAACGGGTCTTTTTATATTAGGTGCACTGACGCTACTGTATTTGGCACGCGATATGGTATTGCCGGTGGTCGTAGCGTTAATTCTGGCTTTGGTATTTTTACCGTTTGTGCGCGCCATGAAAAAGATATTTATCCCGGCACCCTTCGGCGCTGCGATTGTCGTGTTGGCTTTGCTGTCGCTGTTTCTTTTCGGGACATACTTATTGGCCGAACCCGCCTCATCCTGGCTTCACCGCGCCCCGCAGGTTTTGAATGAAATAAACAGGAAGGTTTATCGCATTACCGGATCGGTCAAGGAAGTCGCTACGGCGACCGCACAAGTGCAAGAGATGACAATACAAATGACCAGCGGTGACGACAAAAATGAGAATAACACTGGCGGCAATGTTATTAAGGAAAAACCACAAGAAGTTACAATGCAAACACCACCTCTGGCTGGAGTCGTGTTTAATTACGTCAAGGAATTTGCTGTGACTGCAATCAGTATGCTGGTACTACTGTATTTCTTGCTGGCATCCGGGGATATGTTTTTGCGAAAAACCATTGCCGCCACACCCCGCTTTTCCGACAAGATGCGCGCTATCAATATTGCGCAACAGGTTGAAGCCGACGTTTCAACTTATTTACTTACAGTGACAATGATAAACGTCATCCTTGGTAGCGCAGTTTCGCTTTTGATGTACCTGCTCGGTGTGCCAAATCCGTTGTTGTGGGGTGTTATGGCTGGGATATTTAATTTCATTCCTTACTTTGGTGGTATTGTAAGTTTTAGCATTCTGGCGATAGTCGGACTGCTTACGTTTGATGAGTTGTGGCGGGCATTATCGTTGCCTGGTACTTTTTTAATACTGACTGTTGTGGAAGGCTATTTGATCACACCCTTGATTGTTGGCCGACGTATGAATTTAAATCCGGTGGTCATCGTGTTTGCTGTTCTGTTCTGGGGATGGATGTGGGGTGTACCCGGTGCTTTGCTTGCTGTTCCAATTCTGGTCATGCTTAAAGTATTAAGTGACCGGGTTGAATCTCTGAATGTATTCGGAGAATTTCTGGGTTCGTAAGACAGAAAGAAAAACAGGCACAGTAAACTGGTAATTATTAGAATGCCGGCTGATACGCCGACATTCTAGATTATTCTATTTAACAGTTTCTTCAAATCCTGGTTAGAGTAATGATTCTGTTTCATGCTTTTATCAATTGTTAATTTGCATATCTTTTTTATCCTTTGTTTTATTACCATACAAAGTCAGGGTTTTGCCCTCAAGCTTATCGCGCTTGCCTGTAATAACGTAAAAAGAATCATCTATCAGATAACCCCAATGTTCTTTGACGTTGCCCTTGATTTGTTTCCATTCTCCCTTAATTCGGTTCAGGTTCATTTTCATTTCTCCATAAAGATTTGTTGACTATCAGTGTCGGACGCGCCTTGTGGCCACACACACGACAAACAGTAGTGGTTAATCTGCGTTAAGAAACAGCAGATAGGAGAGTTATTTGAGGTATTTGTGGGTGATTACAAACTCGCAGCGTACTTTCAAACCACTCCAATTGTGAAAATTGTCAGCCTCTTATGAGCTTTTCTCTGTGCGTTAGCGTACATACTGAGATAATAATCAATCCTGAGTGCGATACCGCACAGAACCCAGGCTGGATATAAGCTTAATCTATAAAACCAACACCATTGCCCATCAACGGGCACAAGCTCAGGAGTATGACCAATTTATGAATATCACACTGATTCTTACGCCACTGATATCGATAATTGCCGGTATTCTCATTTTGGCGATTCCCCGCTTACTGAACTATATCGTCGCCATTTATTTGATTGTTGTTGGACTAATTGGACTTTTTGGCGCGGGTAATTTTCATTTCTAATTAAGACGTGATCCGTCGAATGTATAAATTAATAATTTCCAAACCTCCGCCTCAAGTTGAACTCTCGTTACGATTCTGGCCTTTGATCCAAATGTGATTCTTTGCAGCAGATCAGCAATCTAATGCCATGTTGGAAGAAGGATCAACCTGATTTAAAACGTTGTTTTTTATTGGATCGTTTTGTTCTTTACCGTACAGAACATCTTTCAGCTTTTCATCACACTCCACTATCGGGTTAACCAAAACGTTATCCCAAGGTCTTTTTTATGTCTCTCAGGAGAATGAAATGTCGGGTACAACAGCAACGAATAATGAAAACCACTTAATCAGTCTGTTACCGCGCAAGGAACGTGACCAGATACTGGAAATCTGTGAGCTAGTAGAGATAATCTTTGGCACTGTTTTGTGTGAACCCGATCAACCCTTTTCGCATGTCTACTTTCCCCTTAGCGGTTATATCTCACTGGTGAAATCAGTACAGAAACATCCACCAATGGAGGTAGGATTGATTGGAAATGAAGGGATGCTTGGTGCAAAACTTGTGTTGGGAGTTAACAATGCTGACTTGCAAGGCGTAGTGCAAGGACCAGGTATAGTCTTACGCATGACGACGATGGAATTCCTGCGGATATTACGCGACAACCCTGATTTTAAAATCATCATTAAACGCTACCTGTCTGTATTAATGTCGCAACTGTCACAAACTATCGCCTGCTCCCGTTTCCATGAAGTTACTGCTCGCCTGGCGCGTTGGTTGCTGCTGACACATGACCGTACAATCGGCGACCAATTCAATCTTACTCATCGATATCTTGCCGAAATGCTTGGCGTGCAAAGAAGCGCGATAACTATCGCTGCGGGTTTATTGCAACAAAAAAAAATAATTCACTATGTGCGCGGTGATATCCGGATATTGAATCGTAAGGCACTGGAAGCAGCGTCGTGTGAGTGTTACAACGCGGTGAATGATGACTACTTTCAAATATTCGCTTGATACTGTTCCGCTATGTGCGATACCGAACAGAAAACGCCAAACATAAGAGTACGCTAGGCATTATTAGATTTTAGCTCCTCCTGGATCTGCGCTAACCCTATATTAGCGATACGCGTCTTTCCCCAAGGCGTCCGCTTAACGCAGATTCAGAATACTATTAGCCCGTTAGTTCAAGCAATTGCGCCAACGGGTTTTTTTTGAGAGTTAACAACCCTTGCATGCCCGTTTGCTTATTGGTGGCTGCACAATACAGATCACATAGTCGGCAAGACATAAACTATTAACGCTGTGTTATCTATCGCACAGAGCGTTGCAAAATATTCTGATTTAATATCATAGTGAGACCTTTGCACGAAGCTAACACAGCTCAGTTTTGTATAAAAACACCAGCGTTCTGTCATTCCCGCCTGCGCGGGAATGACGAGAGTGCCAGGGTTTTGGGTTAAATAAGCACTCGTGCAAAGGTCTCATAGTCATCATGGGAAATAAAATATGAAACAACTTAAATATTTATCCGTATTTGTAATGGTTCTTGCGTTACTTTTTTTATCAGCTTGCGCAACCACTTCAACACGAGAAAGCACCGACCAATATGTAGACAACAGCGGCGCCATTACCTCTTTTACGATTCCAAACACCTGGGCGTTTATGCTGTTTTAGGTCGGCAGGATTACTCTATCTATGATATTAATTATTTGACGCTTGATCGTGATCGCCAGTAGTAACGTCGTGATTTAGACAAGAACTGGAGAGATTAAAACAGCTTGCATCCGCCATTATAGAAGAGGGCATAAATAGCAAATAGTGTGTGTTATCGCACAGAGTGTTTCAAAATATTGCCGTTTAATATCAATTCCAAATCAGGAGATTAAACATGAAACAACTTAAATATTTATCCGTATTTGTTGCGACCCTTGCATTGCTTTTTTCATTAGGTTGCGCGTCCACATCAACACAGGAAAGTACTGGCCAATATGTCGATGACAGCGCCATTACCGCCAAGGTCAAGTCAGCCATATTTAATGAGCCTAGCTTAAGTTCTGCCGAGATCAACGTAGAAACTTACAAGAACATCGTTCAGTTAAGTGGCTTTGTCAGCTCACAGGCTGATATAAACACGGCAGCCAATGTTGCGAGCAATATTGTTGGTGTGCAATCCGTCAAGAATGACATGCGGGTCAAGTAGCACCGTTCTGTTCGTTTGATTATGCATATTGCTTTGCATTGATTTTTGACATCAGGTTTTTCCGGGCAATGGCCTGTAACGTGTAAAGTATTCATTTGATTGATGGCACGATAATCAACGGCAGGATATCAAGATGCGTGTATTCAGGATTCGATTTGTAAGCTGGTTCATGGTGCTGGTGTTTGGGGTTCTTCCCACCAGCATCTTTGCCCAAACATCGTGCCCTGGAATTCACGTGAAGATTTTGGAGATCAGAAACAGTGCTGGAGCTGTAGCTTGCGCACTGTTCAAATCGCGGGAAGGGTTTCCTAGCGAATACCTGCTCTTTGCAACCAATATCATGATGATAAAAGTTCGGGATACAAAGGCGCGTTGCGATTTTGCAGACATCCCGGCCGGCACGTATGCGCTGGCCGTCGTTCATGATGAAAATATGGACGGCAAGCTTGGCACCAACTGGCTAGGCGGTCCCACGGAAGGCTACGGTTTTTCAAACGACGCCAAAGCATTGCTGGGTGCGCCTTCATTCCATGCCGCCAGTTTTCTATACGATGGGCGGAATCTGAATCAGACAATCAGCTTGCATTACTGAACATGATTTTATTAACAACATACTTGATTCAAATACTTCTTCTTCCTCTTTCTTCGTCGCAATCTTTAATATGGTTGCAGGATATTTACAGCATTTGAGTTCGTTGGTTTGTATGAGGAATGACTATGGTTAAATTCGGATGCTACTCGAAGAAGCAAAGAATGAACGTATACACTTAATAACTTTCATTCACTTTGATCAATTGAAGTCGTAGCCGAAAGCAGACACTTTATTCGTTTTCGTGTTTAGGATAAACGCTTATTTCATTTTCATTGACATAGACCGATAAATTAATCGGGCGGCAACAGACTTCGCAGTCTTCGATGTATTCCTGTTCGGGGATGCTGCAATCAATAACCAGTTCAATTATTTCACCGCAGTAGGGGCAAGTAATAGTTTTACTTGCAAGTTGATTCATTGTCTTCTTTGTAACAATGCTTCAAGTAATGTCATGACTTTGCCCATGCCTTCTTTGAGATTATTTTCAATGATGTCCATTGTAATAATGTCGTCAGTTTTTCCTGCTGCCCAGTTAACAACTAACGAGCAACAGGCGTATTCCATTTCCAGTTCTCTGGCGAGACTGGCTTCCGGCATGCTGGTCATGCCGACGATGTCGCAACCATCTCTTTCAAGGCGTCTAACTTCTGCTGTTGTTTCCAGTCTTGGTCCCTGAGTCACGGCGTAAATCGCAATCGTACAGAGATCCATCTTGTTTGCGGAGTCGGCAGCCATAATTAATTCATCACGTAATGTTTCAGAATAAGGTTCAGTAAAATCGATATGGACAACCTTGTCGAGATCTTCTTCATAAAAGGTATCAGCACGACCATGGGTATAATCAATGAGCTGATGTGGAATGACAATGCGACAAGGCGTCATTTTTTGAGAAATACCACCAACTGCATTGACAGCAATAATTTCATTAACACCGGTTTCTTTTAACGCCCAGATATTAGCCCGGTAGTTTACTTTGTGTGGCGGGATAACATGCGGGTTTCCGTGTCTGGGTAAAAACAGTATTTCACTGTTGTTAAATTTTCCAACGCTAATTGGTGCCGAAGGTTTTCCCCATGGAGTGGTTAACGAAATTTCATCTACTATCTCCAGTCCGGAGAGTTCGGTTAATCCACTGCCACCAATGATTGCTAATTTGTTCATGACAATTTTACCGCATAAATGCCAGCTGCGTTTCGATGGTATTCGTGATAATCCATACCATAACCAAACACATAATGATCGGGAATCACGACACCGGTAAAGTCCGCTTTTTTTATGGGCTTGTCTATGTCTAATTTTTTTTCAGCGAGTACTGCGGTGAAAACTTTTTTCGCGCCAGCTTCATAACAGTATTCAATGATTGCTGCGAGCGTTACGCCTTCATCGAGAATATCATCGATCAATAAAATGGTTTTATCTTCTAATGACTTTTCCGGTTTTCTTAACCAGGTAATTTTGCTGCCACTGGTGCTACTTCTATAACGTGTGGCATGAATGTAATCCATCTGCAAAGGGAAGTTGAGTTGCGGAATTAATTTTCCGGCTAAAATAACACCGCCTACCATAACCGGCAGAACAAGAGGATTACTTTCTTTTAATTGTGCTGATATTTCATTCGCCATTCGAGCGATAGCCTGTTCAACTTCCGCAGTCGAATATAAAAGTTTTGCATTTTTCAATGCATTCTGACTATCTTCAAAGATAGCTTGTTGATCAGTCATTATTCATTTCCTTCAATTTCTGTTGTCCGGTGTAATCTTTCGCAAACTGCCAGGCTGAACGGCCACTGCGCGAACCACGTTCAAGCGCCCATTTTAGCGATGCTTTTATTACGGCGTCATTACTATCTGTGTTATTACCGAGTTTTTTTAACCAGTAATTAACAATGTCAATATATTGATCCTGATTAAAAGGGTGGAATGACAACCAGAGTCCAAAACGTTCAGAGAGCGAAATTTTTTCTTCTATTGCTTCATTCAGGTGCAATTCGTTATTTATATTTTTACTGGCAACATTATCACTCATGTATTCCGGTAATAAATGTCGACGGTTGGACGTCGCATAGATTAAAACATTTTCTGATGCATTACTTAGAGAACCATCAAGCACAACCTTGAGTGCCTTGTAGCTGGCATCGTCTGCTTCAAAGGAAAGATCATCACAGTAAAGAATGAAGTGACCTTTCTGTTTACTGAGCAAGTCAATTATCGTTCTTAAATCACCGAGATTTTCCCGTTCAACTTCGATGAGATTCAATCCTTTTTCCTTATGTTCATTTAGCAAAGCTTTAATCAGTGATGATTTGCCGGTTCCCTTTGGTCCCCAGAGCAAAACGTTATTGGCAGGCAGGTCTGTCAGAAATTGTTGCGTATTCCGCTTGATTAATTCCTTTTGACGGTCGATGCATTGCAAGTCAGCCAGAGTAAAGTTTATCGGCCTTTCTATTTTCTGGAAGTAACCATTATGACCATTGGCTTTCCAGTGATAGGCACCACCATTGAAATCTGTGACCGCTTCAGGCAAGGCAGGAATGAAAGGTTCGATTCTGTCGAATAGTGCGTTCAGTCGTTTTAATAGTTTTTCTGTATCTGACACGGATTTTTTTAGCAAGTTTTAAGGAATGCCAGATTATACTTGAGTCTGATTAGTTAATCTTCCTCTTGAGGAAACTTAATGGGTCGCAATCGCCTGGTTCAATTTATCTTCAATACGTTTTTTATAATTCAGGTAATGAATGGTTTGTAATTTATCTGACTCTACTTGTCCCATGAGCCCTGTTGATATATCAATATCGGTAATATAAATAGGATATTTTTGACCACTCGCACGTTGTTCAATTACGTAGCTGGCAACGACATTGAATAATTTATTGCCATGTTCAATATATGAAAATTCGTTGTCTTCACAAAAGATACTTAATGAATTATGTTCATCTTCAGGACTACCAATTACCTGAATATTGAAAAAGCCTTGTCCAGTATCTTCAATTTTATTGCTGACTTTGTTTATGTAAATCTTTTTTACCTTGTCATAATTTATTTGAAAGAATTCTACTTCCATATTTTCAATGTTGGTTTGAATATCGAGCATCAAAAACAGACGACGATTAATAGTCGCTTCAAAAAATAAACTAAAGTGATTAATTAATGCCCTGCTATCATGGAATGGAATGGTCTGGCAAAACAGGGAACCATTTTCATCGATGATATAGATATCAGCCATATTGTTATTTATGAAATAAAATAACTGAATTTTATCAGCGTCGTTTAGCCTGAAAAGTTGTTGAATCAATTTGTCGCCGTGTGTTTTGTATTCGAACAGGACAGGACTAAATTTGCTATTCGGTTTACTTAGACTACGGTATAAATGTGCACTGGAACCAATGTATTTATGTCGCAGGTGACCTTCTTCATTGAACAGCACGTAATAACAATCTTCAACTTCTATAAAGTAGCGTGTGTTTTCCTGTGATTTTTTTCCATAAAACGCACTAATCACATCTTGTATGATTTCTTCAATACGCTTTGTCATGGCAGAGCCATAGCTTGATGAATAACTAAAAGCATTGAGTTTTGGCGGGCCGTAAGCTTCTCCGAGTGGCACCCAGCGCAGATATTCACAAATGCTTTGTATAAATGCATCCGGCCCATCAAAACGAAATGTGAGTAACTCTTCCCAGGTAGTGCAGATTAATAAATCAAAACTATAGGTGAGATTACTGTGTTGAGCACCGTAACTCAGTATATTGTCTCTAACGCTGGAAATGTGTTCTATATTATCTTTAATGCCGGTTTTCGGAACATGACCGACATTAATATAAAGACAGGCATGTTGTATTCGTACGGCCTGATTTAGATTGTTAAAGTCTGCTTCGGGTAATTTTCTTGTCGGAAATTCTTCTTCAAAAGAGATCAGTAATTGTCTGAGTTCTTTAACGGTCAAAGCATCGTTATTAATTAATGATATTGCAGAATGCGAATCTATAATTTGATTAAAGAAAGCCCATGCCATTAATTCAATAACATTTTGCGCCCGTTTTACCGGTTTGTGGTCATTAATAATATTTGAACTTATGTGTCCCTGATACATTTGCCAGCTATCTTTGCCGATTGAATTATTCTTTTGGTAAATCGTTAATTTTGAATAGTTCATGCTCGTTTCATTATCACGATTGAAAATATCAATCTTCCCTGTTTTTCTTTCAAACGCGGCATAAAGTTTACGACCAAGAACATTTAATTCAGTCTGGCTAACTCGTGAGACCTCTGTATTTTGTCGGGCAAAGTTTGAAAGAAAACGATAACTTTCCGTCAAGGCATTCATTAATCGATTTCGTTGTTGGGAAATCATTTCAATTTGCCAGTCTTTTTGTGTATCCATTAATACAAATTGATTATTTGTCCAGCCCCAATCAAGAACAACTTGTTTGAATAAATCTCTACGCCAGCTTTTTTTCTTAATATTATGACTAAGAGGTTCTTTTATTTTTACATAGAAACATTGACGAAAAAGTTCAAGACGTTCGCGTTGATTTCGAATCATTAAATACTCTTCAACTTTTTTATACATCATGAGATAAGGGTCAAGCTCATCGATTTTATCAACGCCCTGATAGACCGCTTCCTTGAACATTATGCTTAATAAGGAAATATGAGGGTATTCACTCGCATAGACTTCCATTAACAGAAGTTTTATTAATGATTTATAAGGCGAATGAATACTTTTATAGAGTTGCCAGACTGCCGCACCAAAAAATTCTGAAGCGGGAATATCTGCTACAGAGCCAAAGTCTATGCTATCGGATGCGAGTAATTTATTTTTACGGGAAAGATCTTGAATATATTCATCGTAATTATTTTCATTTTCCGGAGGTACCAGCCACCAGGTTGGAATTTTTCCGGCGATAAGTAAACTCGAACGATAAAATTCATCGAGTAAAAGATAATGTTGTGCTGAACCACTGCTTTCTGAAGACAAGCCTTGTTGCTTACCTTGTTTAAATTCTTCTGCTGAGAAGACAAAGAAATGCACTTCGAGAATCAATGATTCTTCGGCCCACTTTTCGATGGCATAGGCTTTTTGTTGTATCAGATCTATTGCATCTGCATCTAATGATGAAGAATGTAATAACCAGACATCAAAATCACTTTTGCTGTTAAAGGCAATCGAACCGCTACTGCCCATGAAATACATGCCGTTAATATCCATAATGCGGCGCGCGCGACGAATTGTTTTATAGCTTTTAAAAAAACTTTTAGCTGCTTTAATGGCTTCTTGTTCCGGAGCATATTCCGAAATTCCGGCAGGAACGTCATCGTTAATATAACCGGGCAGAGCAGGATTATTTTCATGGAAAAGTAAAGGCAGTAAATCGATAAACCGACCTTGTCGCTCGCTTAGTCCCTGGCGAGTTAATTCAATTCGTTCCTGATTAATTTTGAGAAAATGAGCTTCTACGCTATTAATATCCTGCTTTGAGGCTTTTTTTAGATTGTTTGTCATGCTTATCTCATTGTTTTGTAAGCTTATTTCATGGGTTATGTCATTAATACTAACGTTGCCTATCAGTTTCGCTAATACCTTAGGTCGATAAATACTGTATCGGCTGTAACAAAAATATCTTCATTAAAAAAACATTTTCTAGATACCGGTATGGATAATAAATAATCATAATTATCAATTGCTTAACTGTTTCTATGAGAAAATAATTAATTTAAGGCAGATAGTTGAAAAGAACTGTAATTTAAGACACTTACATAAATGCATTAGCGGGCTTGTTTTGGTAATATTCGTGCCTGTTTTGGCGGCTAGCTACAAGATATAGCGAAAGGCGCGGAATTTAGCGTTTCGAAACATGATAAGAATTATTTTTCTCATAAAATTTATGAGACAACGATTTCATCTGAAAATTTTTAATTAGCAATTGAGGAATACGTATGTATACAAAAGATACAAAAGTGGAAGGGTTTGATCCTGAACTCTTTACCGCAATGGAAGGAGAGCGACGTCGTCAGGAAGAACATATTGAATTGATCGCGTCAGAAAATATGACCAGTCCGCGCGTACTGGAATGTCAGGGTTCGGTATTAACGAATAAGTATGCTGAAGGTTATCCGGGCAAACGTTATTACGGTGGTTGTGAATACGTTGATGTTGCCGAGCAACTGGCAATTGATCGTGCATGCGAATTATTTGGTGCAGATTGGGCCAACGTTCAATCTCATTCCGGTTCACAGGCAAACGGTGCAGTTTATCTGGCCTTGATTAATCCAGGCGACAAGATCATGGGTATGAGTCTGGCGCATGGCGGACATTTAACTCATGGTGCCAGCGTTAATGTATCCGGACGAATCTATGATGCAGTTCAGTATGGTGTTGATGACAAGGGTTATATTGATTATGAACAAGCTGAAGAACTGGCATTGGAACACAAACCAAAACTGATCATGACCGGTTTTTCTGCTTATTCACGTATTGTCGATTGGCAACGTTTCCGTGATATCGCTGACAAGGTCGGTGCGATCATGGTTTCTGATATTGCTCACGTAGCCGGTTTGATTGCTGTTGGTGAATACCCAAGTCCGGTACAGATAGCAGACGTGACTACAACAACAACGCATAAAACCTTACGCGGCCCACGCTCAGGTTTGATCATGGGTAAAACCAATGAAGAAATTCAAAAGAAGATTAACTTCATGGTTTTCCCGGCCTATCAGGGTGGTCCATTGATGCATACGATTGCAGCAAAAGCAGTTGCCTTTAAAGAAGCGATGCAACCGGAATTCAAAACCTATATTCAACAGGTTAAAAAGAATGCCAATGTTATGGCAGAAACTTTTGTTGAACGTGGTTTAAAAATTGTTTCTGGCGGTACCGACAATCATTTGTTCCTGGTTGATATGGTTGAAAAAGGTTTAACCGGTAAAGAAGTTGATGCGTCTTTAGGTCGTGCCAATATTACCGTTAACAAAAATGCCGTACCAAATGATCCACAATCACCTTTCGTTACCAGTGGTATTCGTATTGGTACACCATCAATTACCACACGTGGTTTTGATGAAGCAGATTGTAAGCAGGTTGCAAACTGGTGTTGTGACATTATGGATAATATGGGCGATGATTCTGTTATCGAACGTGTTAAAGCTGAAGTACTTGAGCTTTGTAAGAAACGACCATTGTATGAGTCGAATGAAGACTTAAAGTAATATTCAGTATTGTTTAGTGTTGTCGTGTGAGGGATTGTTATTGCCTGTTGGCTTTGGCAATCCCTCATGTATTTTAAAAACTAAAAAAGTGAAATAATAAAATGCGCTGTCCTTTTTGTATTGATCCGGATACACGAGTGATTGATTCCCGTCTTGTTGGCGAGGGGGATCAGATCCGTCGTCGTCGTGAATGTACAAAATGTAAGGAACGTTTTACGACTTATGAATCTGCCGAGCTTAATTTTCCTCGTATTACCAAATCAGATGGCCGACGAGAACCTTTCAGCGAAGAAAAATTACGTAGTGGTTTCTTACGCGCGGTTCAAAAGCGACCGGTTGAAATGGAAAAAATTGATATTGCTGTTTCTAATATCATGCATAAGCTGCGTGCAACCGGTGATAAGGAAGTGAAATCTATTCAGGTTGGCGATTGGGTCATGGAACAATTGCGTGCTATTGATCAGGTTGCTTATGTCAGGTTCGCTTCTGTATATAGAAAGTTTGAAGATGTGCGTGCTTTTCTTGAAGAAATAGAACGCGTGGAAAATGAATTACCTCCAGAATTACAAAAGAGTCAGCTTGATTTACTTGGCATAGATGATGGAGACGATAGTTGACGTGGGCAGCACACGACTACCAATTCATGTCTCGCGCCATACAGTTGGCAAAGCGTGGACGTTATACATGTGATCCCAACCCGCGTGTTGGTTGTGTTATTTGTAAAGATTATCAAATCATAGCCGAAGGCTGGCA
>Ga0214472_10004077_pt1 | contig 15419 bp, 13 predicted proteins | sample RVTome_6_FD_207662 | JGI IMG/M metagenome (GOLD analysis project Ga0214472, IMG submission 207662) | Soil microbial communities from uranium-contaminated site in the Upper Colorado River Basin, Wyoming, United States - RVT140D175 | ecosystem: Environmental > Terrestrial > Soil > Contaminated >...
TGTGGTGATTCGCCGGGCGCCTATTTCCAGGCGGCAGTTGCACCTGTTGCAGCCCTCCATTGGCGGTGTGCGACGCGCCTATGGTGGCACGACCACGCGCTACGGCGTGCGCAAGGGCGACCTCGTGTGGGCCACCCAGGCCGGGCGTGAGTATACCGGATGGGTCAGCGGCGACACGGAGGGAAGGATATCCGTATCGGACGCTAACTGGAAACGACTGGCTCAGTTTGCTGCATCAAAAGTCGCGCTGGTGGCGCGGTCGACGGGACTGATCGTCAGTCCCAGAGGTTTACAAACCGCGTGACTTTTCTCGGCTCTTCGAGCCGACTTTTTTTCCTCCCCCAGCTTACGCAAGGGGTCTCCACAAAGGATTTTCAGATGATCCAGGAAGGCGATTTCGGGACCTTGCTGGCAGTCCGCTTGTACCCCGAGACGCCATTGACCAGGAAATATCTCGTGGTGGTCTATCGGGAAACCAGTTCTGAAGATGGCTTTGTCCTGACAGCCTATCTCGCTAGTCAGCTATCAGCCCGGAGAGGCACATGATGGAAACGATAAGAATTTTGGATAAACCGACGGCTATCACCTGGGACTACGACGAAGATGCCGATGTCCTCTATCTGTCCCTTGGCGAACCTCAGCCAGCGGTGGGGGTAGACATTGGCGAAGGTGTCATTGTACGCTACGACGAGGCCCGCCAAGAAGTCGTAGGACTGACGGTGCTCGGTTTGCGCACCCGGCTCCTCAAAGGTCTGAGGGAGGGACGGTCATGAACAACCTCGTGGTTGGCAGTATGGTCTTGATGCTTGTGACCTTCGGGTGGGGCAAATGGCGGACACGCCCATCTGGGTATCGCATTGAGAGCCGTTGACGATACAGGGACGTTGTTAGCCTTTCTTTCCCTCCTTCTTGTACCAAGCCACTAAGGCCATCTGCCCCTCGTCACCAGATGCTCTTGTAAAACGGCGAGCCTCCGCGACAGGGGAACGAACACGCCTGGAACCTTCTGGGAATCGTATGCGGGATCAATGGTCCAATTTTGACCATGCCGGTCAGAATTCGTCCCAAAATGGTCAGGATTTGGTCAAGATCTATGGTCTCTGGGGCTGTATAGTAAAGGGGTAACAGACACCGGCCTGTGGCCCGGCTACTACTTGTATCCGAGTTAATCCAGGAATACGCGGTGTGGTGCGGCGTCCAACGAGCCGTTGCAAGGGAGGATTGGCCGTGAAAAAGCTCATTGTGAGCAGCATGATCCTGATGGGTTTTGTCCTTGGACGGAACACACACGGCTTGGGAGAAGAACTCTCAAGACCTCGCGGTGAACTGCGGATCGTCGATAGGGGGCCGCGTAACTGGGTGTGGACTGCATTGCAGGTTTTCGAGCACCTCGCAGAGCTCGATAAGGATGGGACCTTGGTGCCGCGCCTCGCAATCGGATGGCGCTGGCTCGATGATCGCACCCTGGAAGTTACCCTGCGTCAGGGCGTGACCTTTCATAACGGCGAGGTGTTCGACGCCGAGACCGTCAAGCTCAACTGGGACGAGAGTACCCGTTTTCAACAGCCGCACGGGCTTGGGACGTTCCTCAACTTCCAAGCGGGGTCGCGCCTGGAGATCCTCGATCCGTATACGGTCCAATTCCGCTTTCCTGAGCCGGACGGCGGGGCCCTGGCCAAGCTCAGCATCATGCACATCGCCAACCGCCAGTTCTATCGTGACGTCGGCTGGGGTGAGAAACATTGGTGAATCATCGACGGCGCAGGTCCGTGGGGCACGGGCCCGTATCAGTTGGTGGAAGGCTTTTCTACCCCGCAGAAACGTTCCGACTGGGTAGTGTTGGAAGCCCATACCGCCTATTGGGATACTAACCGGTTGCCACGGCTCAAACGCATCATCTTTGACAACACGTTGAGCCAGCAGGACGCGCTGGAACTGGTGAAGACGACGGAAGGCCACGTGGATCTGGTCACTGGGCTGAGTCCCCTGGAGACGCTGCGGGTGGCCCAGAGTCCCTTTGCCACGGTGGTCAAAAAGCGTGCGAGCCTCACGACGATCTTTGGCCAGTTCAATCTAAGGAAACGGGAGAGCCCCTGGCACGATCTGCGCTTGCGCCAGGCAGCGAATCTGGCCATCAACCGCGCGCACCTCATCCAGTATGCCGCCAAAGGCAATGGCGTGGTGATCCCGGCGTTGATTCCGCCACAGGGTTTTGGCTTTGATCCCACGCTGGTGCCGTATCCTTTTGCGCCTGACAAAGCGCGGCAGCTCCTACGCGATATAGGCCATGGCGATGGCCTCGCGATCACGCTCATTGCTCCCGACGCGCTGGCGGTCCAGGCGACGGTGGTCAGTAAGATGCTGGAACAGACTGGTTTCCAGGTCGACCTCCAGATGCTCGATGCCGTGACCTACTCGAAGCAGACGTTCGTCACCGCTCCGGAGCAGCCAGGGAAGGAGCCGACCTGGGATATCGCCCTCATACGCCAGAGTGGGTGGATGAATTTCCCGGTTTTTCAGATTTACCACCTCTTTGCCCTTGGTGGTCCGTACGACTGGGGAAGTGAGCAGCCGGAACTCCGTCGGCTGTATGAACTTGTCTTAGGCACGGTCGACCGCGAGCAACAGCACGGATTCCTCCAACAGATGGAACGGTATACTCGCGCCCAGGCCCTGTTTCTCTTCTTGTACAATCCCATCCAACTCTATGCGGTAAACAAGGCCGTGGTGTTTGTGCCGTATCAGATCGGGAGTCTTAACCTCGCAGAGACTTCCGTTACGGCGGAGCACTGGTCGGTGCGCAAGCAGAAGGCTGCCATACCTGAATAAAAAGAGGATGTATATGGATAGGATTTTCAAACGCCATTTTAGCGCAGGCCTCACCCCAGCGCAACCTCGACGCCTTCCCCGCTGAGAGAGGCCTGGCCATGAATGTGCCAGGTCGCGGTGGCGAGCTGACAGGAGCCAGAGCCTTCCCGGAAGCGGTGCTGCGGACGATTCTGAAACCGGGTCCCTTTGCGGGAGGAAATGGAGCGCGCGGCAATGGTTCGTCGGACAATCATGGCGGTGCTGGCGGCGGCTCATTGATCATTATCGCTCAGAACTTCCTCGCCAATACGGGTTTGATTGCGGCAGACGGTGGCGATGCTGTAGATCCCACCTGTAACTGTGGCGCCTCTGGTGGTGGCGGCGGCCTGGCACGCGGCCGTCTCCACTTAAACCCTTGGCCTCACGACCACGGTGGAGGCTATTCCACCTCCGGGTGCGTGGAAATAAATTTGGCGGCTTTGGCGGGGTCGATATGGGGGGCGCGGACTTGCACCCCAGCGGCTTCTTCTTGCAGGAGGAAGGTGATGCTGCTGTCCTTGGAACCCCAGCCTCGATTCATCGAGGCAATGGCCAGTTGCTCCGCGATGTTGGCCACTGGCATGGGCACATTAAATTCGCGCCCGAGCTCGGTGGCGAGCCGAATATCTTTGCGCGCCAACTCCAGGGCAAAGCTCGGCGGCTCGAATTCACCCTTAAATACCGTCGCCGGCAACCCCCCGTGCAGACCGCTCATGCGCCCTACTGAGCCGCGGCGCACACACTCCCAAACCGCCTCCGGATCGACCCCGGCCTTTACCCCTAAGGTCATGCCTTCGGCGATGGCCTGCCGAATCCCGTGCCCGATCATGTTGTGAACCAGCTTGCACACCGCCCCGGCGCCGATTGCCCCAGCGTAAAACACCTTGTCGCCAAACGCATCGAGCACCGGTTTAACCCGCTCGAAGACGTCGCGCTCGCCTCCCACCATGACGGCCAGATTGCGGCTTTGCGCCCCGGTCTTACCCCCGCTCACCGGGGCATCGAGCACGTGCGCGCCTTTGGCCCGGAATTTGGGTTCGATCTGACGAATCAGGGTCGGGCGGCTGGTCGAGAGATCGATGTACACCCCACCGGGTCGAATCCCTTCTAAAACCCCGCCCGGGCCGGTCGCCACGGCTTCGACTTCAGCCGGGCCGGGCAAGGAGGTGAAAATAATATCGCACTGACTCGCGATCTCTGCGGCTGACGCGCCACGGCGAGCGCCCTGGTCGATAAAGGTCTGCATAATCTCAGCACGTAAATCGAGTACCACCATGGGGTAGTCGGCTTTTTGGATATTGCCCGCCATCCCTCCACCCATATTACCAAGTCCAATAAAACCAACTGTTTCCATTACACACTCCCTCCCGGTAAACCATCGCTTTGTGGAGCTGTCTCTGTCGCTCTCAACCTAGGACTGCCACCATACCACTGTTTGACCACCGGTGCCAATCGCTTTCAACGGGCCCTTTAGGGGTTGAAAAAAGAGGTGCGTCGCAATTCCCCAGGCTTGCAACCTCATGTCGGAGCTGCCACAATGGCCGGACACCGGGATGACGATTCGTTTTGGCAAACCGCGCAAGACCTCGATTTCGCCATCGGTTTCCACGAAGGCGGCGCCAGTGGCATGCCGACGGTGGGCGTCGATCGCTTTGAGAGCCGTGGGGCCAAGCCTATCATCTCGCACACTATGGAAATGATGCTGGTGGCCATGAGTGTCATCTGATGATAGTGAAGCGGCCTATGGTACTTGCTTCGCAAGCGTTTGTCTAAGCGTACATAGGCCGCATTGCCTGTGGATGAAAGTCAAATCATGATCTATGGCTTTGAACCTTATGAACTCGATACCTCCCTGTACGAGTTCCGGCAGCATGGCATGCCGGTGTCGCTTGAGCCCAAAGTATTTGACGTGCTCGTCTACCTCATCGAACGCCGAGAGCGTGTGGTGACCAAGGAAGAACTTTTCGAAAAACTGTGGCCAGGTCAACACATCACCGAGGCGACCTTGAATCACGCGGTCATGGCGGCGAGAAAAGCCACTGGCGATGACGGGCGCCAGCAACGGGTGATCCAGACGCTGCGGGGGCGCGGCTATCGCTTTGTCGTGTCATTGAATGCGGTGCGGGATGACCAGACGGCTCCGTCGGTACCCCCCGGCACGCTTCCTCCATCCACCGATCCCACCAGCACCCCTGAAACACCGCGTCAAGATCCGATACCCCCTGCCTTTTCACCCACGTATGTGAGGGCGGGAGAGCGTAAGCCCGTCACCGTGTTGTCCTGTGCCATTAGCAATCTTGGCGATCTGATGACGGCGTTGGGCGCCGATACGGTGCACGTCATGCTGCAGCAATTTTTTGTCTTGGTGGAGACTGAGTTCGTGCGTTACGACGGCACCATTGCCCATTTTCTAAACGGTGAATTGTTGGTGTTATTTGGGGCTCCGGTGGCACATGAAGACCATGCCTGGCGAGCCGTTCTCGGGGCCTTGGGGGTGCAACAGGGACTGATTCAATGGTCTCTTGACGCGGGGCTTCCCCCAGAATCGACGTTTGCGGTTCGCATGGGTCTGCATACGGGACGCGTGTTGGTGAGCAGTATTGGGCACGACTTGCGTTTGACCTCGACCGGCATCGATGGCACTACAGAAGTCGCCATCTACTGTCAGCAGCAGGCCCAGGCGGGTGAGATTTTGGTGAGTGAGCCCGCCAGCCGCTTGGTGCGGCGTGTGGTGCGGTTGGAGCCGTGTGCCCTGGTGCAGGAGAGGCCTGAGCGGTTCCCTGAGCAGTCAGAAGTCGCGCTGTATCGCGTGGTTGGCCGTGAGTGGCGGCGCTCTGAATTGGGCAAGCGTCAAGCCCATCACTTGACCGAGTATGTAGGCCGGGTGCGGGAACTGTCGACGCTAGAGGCCCTCTTAGAGCAAGTGCAAGAAGGCTATGGGCATGTCGTGGGCATTGTCGGTGAGCCCGGTATGGGGAAGTCTCGCCTCTTGCATGAATTCTCCCGGCGTCTCGACCCTGGGCGGGTAACTTATATTGAGGGCCATTGCCTGTCATACGGTAGCACCACGCCGTACTTCGCGGTTCTGGACGTGTTGCGGCAAGTTTGGGGGCTTGCCGAAAATGATCCCCCGGAGGCCGTGATTGCCAATGTCCGAGCCGGTTTGGAGCAGGTGGGGATGTCGCCGGACGAAGGGGCGACGTATCTCTTGCCGTTGTTGGGCGTACAAGCGGGACGGGAGGCTCTGGCGCACTTGAGCCCGGATGCCATTAAGGCGCGAACGTTTGCGACGCTGCGCCAACTCTGTTTTGATCGTAGCCGCCAGCAGCCCTTGATTCTCGCGGTTGAAGATCTACACTGGATTGACGCGACGACAGAAGGGTTTTTGGCCTCCCTGATCGAGTACCTGCCCGGCACGTCAATGATGGTGGTGACCACGTATCGCCCTGGCTACCGTCCGCCGTGGTTTGACAGATCGTATATGACGCAGATGGCCCTGTTGCAACTCACGTCGGATGACAGCCTGCACGTGGTGCAATCGGTGCTCCATCACGCTAACTCTGAGCACCTGCCGGCCCAGGCGATTGTTGACAAGGCCGCAGGCAATCCGTTGTTTTTGGAGGAACTCGCCCAAGCCGTGGTCGAACACCACGAGTCGCCCGCCACGCTGCGAGTGCCGGACACCATTCAAGCGTTGTTAACTGCCCGTATTGACCGGCTTTCCGAGTCGGAGAAGCACTTGCTGCAGACGGCAGCCGTCATTGGCAAAGATGTGTCATTACCGCTTTTGCAGGCGATTGCGGATTTGCCTGAAGACCTCTTGATGGAGCGTCTGTTGGCGCTGCAAACTGCTGAATTCCTATATGAAAAACGCGATTCCAACGAGTGCGTTTATACGTTTAAGCACGCGCTGACCCAGGAGGTCGCCTATCAGACATTGATTGCCAATACGAGGTCGCAGTTGCATCAACGCATCGCCCGGGTGTTGGCAACCGACCTGTCCGACACGGTGACGCAGCAACCGGAATTGCTGGCGCATCACTATACGCAAGCGGGGTTGTGGGCTGAAGCCGTGGCGGCGTGGCAACGGGGGAGTGAACAAGCCTTGTCCCAGTGCGCCTATGTCGAAGGTCTGGCCCATGCGACTGCCGGTCTCGCTTTGATCGACAAACTGCCGGAGGGCCCGGAGCGGCTGTATCACGAGCTGAATTTGCATTTGATGCGGGCACTCGCGCTGCAAATCCAGCATGGGTTTGGAGGCGGGGAGGCCGCGGCAGCCTACCAACGTGTGGAGATCGTATGCCGCCAACTGCCCATGGAAGCGCCGCAGCGTTTGGCGGTTCTGCTGGGTCTCTGGGGGGTGGCGATGTCGAGGGCTCAGCACCAAGAAGCCCATCAGGTGTCGTTACAATGTCTCCGACTGGCCCGGCGTTCCAAGCGCTCCGCGCCGCTGCTGCGGGCCCATTGCGCGGTCGGCATGACGTTGTTTTACATGGGCGATTTCAGCGGCTGCAGGGAACACCTGGCCCAGGTCAGCAACCTCTACGACCCGATGCGCCGTCACAGTCACAGCGATATTCAAGACCCTGGTGTCGTCAGTCTGGCCAATACCGCTTTTGCCCTATGGTTTCAAGGCTATCCCGATCAAGCCCTGGCGAAGAGTGAGGAAGCGTTGACCCGAGCTCGGGCCTTAGAACACCCCTTTACGTTGGCGGCGGCCTTGATTCATGCCGCGGCCTTGCATCAATATCGCCGTGAACCTCGTGAGGTCGCGGCTTTGGCTGCAGAACTGCTGGCCATGCCCATGGTGAAAGAGTTTGACTTTTGGTTTGCCGCCGCGCAGGTGTTTCAAGGTTGGAGCTTGCTCGCTTCGGATCGCATGGCAGATGGGATCGAAGGCATCGAGCGGGGCCTGAGAGCCTACCGAGCCACGGGTTCTAGGCTCTACCTGCCGTATTTGCTCATGCTGTTGGCGGAGGGCTACCGGCAGACAGGCCGGACCGAGGCCGCGCTGTCAACGTTAACCGAGGCCCTGACCCTGGCCGAAGCTAGCGGTGAACGCTGGTCGGCAGCGGAGTTGTATCGCCAACAGGGAGATCTGTGCCTCAATCTTCAAGCACCTCATGCGGAGCAGGCGGAATCCTGTTATACCCAGGCGATCTCGATGGCGCGTCAGCAGGGGGCCAAAACCCTTGAATTACGCGCCACTGTCAGCCTTGGACGCCTGTGGCTGGAGCAAGGTAAACCGACCTTGCTCCGCGATTGTCTCACGCCGCTGTACACTTGGTTTATTGAAGGTCATACCACGGTTGACTTACAGGAAGCCAGGACTCTCTTGGAGGATATGTAGGGCTGCGACAATAGATACACTGCCTGTCTCATGAGACAGGCGCGAGACTGTCCCTGCCGACGCCTGGGCCGGTGCCTGCCGCTGCCTCATCGCTGCCTCATCGCTGCCGCGTTGACCTTTTTGCAAAATAATCCGTATAGAGTTAAAATGGCACGAATGCTGCGATAACATCAGTTACAGAGTGGTCACAGCGCAGTATATTCTGTGCTGCCAGCTCAAGAAAGAATAAAACAGCGACAGTGATCGAGACCAAGGAGAGCAGCAATGGATCGAGAAACCCAGCAACTGGTCATGGATGTGATGGATGGTAATCCAGGCGCTTTGACGATTATTCATCGTTTAATGTATTTTTCAACTTGGTGTCCGCTTCTCAACTATCTCAAAATGCAGGGGCTGATTGGCAGTAGACTCTGGCGTGTCGTACAAGATGATTACGCGGCGGACTGGTGCCGTTTTGGTCAGGCCCAATTGGCTGAAATGGGTCTCTTTGAGCCGACGCTGAGCAATCTTTCGGCCCCGCCCGCCTGGCCGCGTTGTAATTAGGTGTCCCTCTCCCCGCCACACCCCACTTGAGACGGCAAGACACATCGCGTATGATGCTGTCTCAAGACTTACTCAAGTCGGATTCCCTGAACGATTGAACCCCGCGTACAGTGCGATGAACCGGGCCACGCATGGTGGCGCGCGTCCATCGGGAGGATATCCCAAGACTATGACTGGAACTGTCGCCACCGGCTCATCCTGGTTGAATAAAAGCTCCGGCACCAACCTGGTCTCCGCAGCATGTGTGATTCTGGGGTGGTGGCTCCCCGCCCCCTGGCATCGCCCCGTGCTCATGATCGGCCTCTTCGGCCTCTCCGGCGCGATTACCAATTGGCTGGCGATTCATATGCTGTTCGAAAAAATCCCCGGCCTGTATGGCTCGGGGGTCATTCCGGAGCGCTTCGAAGATTTTAAGCGTGAGATTCATCGCCTGATGATGGAACAGTTTTTTAGCCCGGAAAACGTGCAGCGCTTTTTAGAGCAGCAAAGTGTCGGAGGGGAAGAGGAGGGCATTGATTTTAATGCGGTTATCGATGCGACGGACGTGACCCCGGCCTTTGACGGCCTGGTTGAGGTGGTGCAAGCCTCATCGTTTGGCAACCTCCTGGGCATGGTGGGAGGCGTCCAAGCCTTAGAGCCGCTACGCGAGCCTTTTGGGTCCAAATTAAAAGCGGCGCTGAAAGACATAGCGCATGCGCCCGAGTTTCAGGAGCACCTTCGCACCCAGATGTCAGGCTACGCCGTCAGTGAGCAGATGCTGGATCAAGTCAATACCCTCGTGGAACGGCGACTGGAGGAACTCACCCCTCAAATGGTCAAGGAGATCATGCAACAAATGATTCGCGACCATCTGGGTTGGCTGGTGGTCTGGGGGGGCGTGTTCGGTGGCCTGATCGGTTTGGTCACGTCGTGGATGCCATTTCTTTAAGGAGGAAGACCATGCAGCCGACACCTTCGCAGTCACTTTGGGAGCTGGCCCAGCTTTTTCTGCGGCTCGGTACGTTGGCATTTGGCGGCCCTGCGGCTCATATTGCGATGATGGAAGATGAGGTGGTCACCCGCCGCCAGTGGTTGACGCGTGATCAACTTCTGGACTTGATCGGTGCCACGAATCTGATTCCCGGTCCCAACTCGACCGAACTGGCCATTCACATCGGCTTTGCGCGTTGTGGTTGGCGCGGCTTGATCGTGGCTGGGGTTTGCTTCATCGTCCCGGCCATGCTCATCGTCTGGCTGCTCGCCGTCATTTATATGCGGTATCACACGTTGCCACAAGTAGATTGGTTGTTCTACGGCATTAAGCCGGTGATCGTGGCCATTGTGGTCCAAGCCCTGTGGCGCTTCGGGCAATCGGCAGTGAAAGGATGGCTGACCGGCCTGGTGGGGGGGCTGGTGATCGTGCTGTCTCTGCTTGATACGTCGGCTCTGCTACTCCTGCTTGGCGCCGGGCTGGTGGTGATGCTGGTGGGGAATTGGCGGGGGATGAATTTAAATGTCTTGTGGGCGGCGGCAGTACTCCCGGTGAATCTACCGGTGGCGGGCCCGGCAGAGCCGTCCGGTCTGGCGGTTTTTGGTTTTTTCTTAAAGGTCGGCGCCGTGCTGTACGGCAGTGGTTATGTGTTGCTGGCATTTTTACAAAAAGACCTCGTCGAGCGCTGGCAATGGCTGACCTCAGACCAGCTCCTGGATGCGGTGGCGATTGGGCAGCTCACTCCAGGTCCGGTGTTCACCACAGCTACATTCATCGGCTATGTGCTGGCGGGCCACTCAGGGGCGCTGATCGCCACCCTAGGGATTTTTTTGCCGTCGTTTATCTTGGTGGCGGCAGTGAATCCCTGGATACCGTATCTGCGGCGCTCCCCGTGGACGAGCCGGTTTTTAGACGGGGTTGTCGTCGCTTCAATGGGACTGATGGCAGTGGTGGCCGGCAAGCTGGCGCTCACCGCGGTGGTGGATGGGGTCACGGTGGCTCTGGCGATACTCAGTGGATTGGTGTTGTTCCGGTTTCGGGTCAATTCCGCCTGGCTGATTTTAGGCGGGGCAGCGGTAGGGCTTGGGTTGCATCTGCTGTAGGCTGGTGGTGGCCCAAGGTCCTTTCCATTTTTTCCACCGTGCCGTGTGGTGCCAAGTTGAGCTTGAATGAGGCTTGCATTTGTCAGTCTATTGTTTTGAGGGCTGTAACCTGTTAGGCTAGAAGGTCACAGGAAATCGGTTGACCCCCAGACCTGCAATCGTCAGAAGATGTCGCCTTAGGATGGAGAGGCTGGATGATCTATGCGTTTCACGACTGCGTATTGGATACAGCAATCTACACTTTAACGCGTGCCGGTAAGGCGACACGTCTGAGCCCGAAAGTATTTCAGGTTCTGCAATATCTCTTGGAATGCCGTGAGCGGGTGGTCACCAAGCGCGACTTGCTCGAAGCGGTCTGGCCCGGTCAACATATCACCGAAACGACCTTGGAAAGCACCATCAGCGCAGTTCGCCGGAGCATCGGCGACAGCGGCCGGAACCAGCGCGTCATTGCGACCCACCCCGGTTACGGCTATCGTTTGATCGCCCCGGTCACGGAAACGCCCGAGGCCTCTAGCCCAGCGCTACCAGCGCCCGACTTGCCCGGGCCTGCGGGCGCTTCCCCGACCCCCTCGACAGTGGTGGCGTCAGCGGGGGCTGAGCGGCGTCAGCTCACCGTGCTGTTTTGCGATTTGATCGAGTCGACGAGTCTGATAGGTCAACTCGGTTTGGAGGACTACCGCGAGCTGGTGCGCGATTACCAGGCGTTGTGCGCCAACGCCATCGAGCGCTTTGAGGGGTATATTGCCCAGTATCTCGGGGATGGTCTGTTGATTTATTTTGGCTATCCCGCGGCGCATGAAGATGATGCCCAACGGGCCGTCTGGTCCGGGCTCGATATTGTGGCGGCGATCGAAAAAACATTAAATCCGCGGCTGCAGCGGCAGCACGGGGTGAGCATTGCGGCGCGGCTGGGCATTCACACCGGCCAGGTGATTGTCGGCAATATGGGCGGCGGGAGTCGCCAGGAACAGCTTGCGATTGGAGAAACGCCGGCGATCGCCGCGCGGCTGCAACATCTGGCCGCGCCCAATACGGTGGTGATCAGCGATGCGACCGCCCGGTTGGTGCAGGGGTATTTTACTATTGAAGCGCTGGGGCCGCATCGCCTCAAAGGCATCGCCGAGCCCATAACGCTGTCACGGGTACTCGGCAGAACCGACGCCCAGCGCCGCTTCGACGTGGTCGCCACGCGTGGGGTCGCGCCTCTGGTGGGCCGGGAGTACGAAAGCGGACTGCTGCAACAGCGGTGGGAACAAGCATGCGAGGGGCAAGGACAGGTGGTGGTGATCAGTGGCGAGTCAGGTATTGGCAAATCGCGCCTAGTCCTGAACCTCAAAGAGCAGCTTAAAGCCCAACAACACTACCGGATCGAGTTGCAAACGTCGCCGCATTTCCAGCATACCCCGTTGCATCCCGTGGTGGATTTTGTCCGGCGACTGTTGAGAGTCACGCCTGAGGATACCCCGGCTGACAAGCTCGCCAAGCTTGAAACAACCTTGGTACGGTTCCGGCTGCCGTTTGAGGAGTCCGTGCCCCTCGTCTCTGACTTGTTGGCGCTTCCTGTGCCAGTGGGTTATAAGCCGCTGACGTTGTCTCCACAAGTGCAGCGGCGTCGCACGCTCCTCACCCTGATTGCCATTTGTCAGGCATTGGCGGAGCGCCATCCCCTCTTGTTTGTTATAGAAGATTTACACTGGGGTGATCCGTCGACGCTGGAACTGCTCGACTTGCTGATCGAGCAAATTCCCACCACGTCCATTTTGGCTATACTCACCTGTCGGTTGGAGTTTCGGCGGTTGTGGGGAGCCCATTCTTATTTAACGCATGTGACGCTCGCCCGCTTGCCCCGCGTCCAGATGGTCCAGATCGCCATGTCGATCGTGAAAGAAAACCCGTTGTCACAGGAGATGCTGGACTATATCGTGGGCAAGACCGATGGGGTGCCGTTATTCGTAGAAGAAATGACCAAGGCGATTGTCGAATCGAGTGAGACGCGCCCTATGGTCGTGATTCCCGAGACGTTGCAAGATTCGCTGATGTCGCGCTTGGATCGGTTGGACAGTGCAAAAGTCGTGGCCCAATACGCCTCGGTGATCGGCCGCCAGTTTCCCTACGAACTGCTCGAGGCGTTACTGCCTCTCGATGCAGAGACCCTCCAGCACGAATTGTCCCGCTTGGTGGCGGCGGAGCTCATCCACCAGCGCGGCCACTTGCCTCATACCACCTTTATATTCAAGCACGCACTGGTCCAAGAGACCGCGTATCAGTCGCTGTTGAGAGGCACGAGACGGCGACTACATCAGCAGATTGCCGATCTTTTGGAGTCCCAGGCGGATGATCTCTCTATCCCCGAGCCCGAACTCCTGGCCCATCATTATACGGCGGCGGGCTTGGCCGAGAAGGCGCTCTCGTATTGGCGCATGGCCGGCCGTATGGCCATTGCCCGCTCTGCTCATATGGAGGCGGTCAGCCATTTCACGAAGGGGTTGGAGTTGTTGAACACCCTGCCGGAGACGCCCGAGCGCATGGCCGAGGAATTGAGCTTGCAAACCTCGCTGGGGGCCTCGTTGATTGCCGGCAAGGGATATGCTGCCCCAGAGGTGAAACAGGCGTATCTTCGGGCGCGGGACTTGTGCCGTCAGTTGGGCAACACCTCCCGTCTCCTGCAAGTGTCGTTTGGCCTGCAGGCGATGTATTTGACTCGGGGCGCCTTGCAAACGGCACGGCAACTCGCGGAAGAGTGCCTGGTGTTGGCGCAGCGTCAGTCTGAGCCGCCGCGCCTGCCACAGGCCCATTTTGCCCTCGGCAGCACGTTGTTTTTCCTCGGCGATTTTGTCCACGCCCGCGAATATCTAGAGCAGGGTACCGCCCTCTATGATCCGCAGGTGCACCGCAGCCGCAGCCTCAATGACGCGGGCGTGAGTTGTCTCCTTCTCACCGCCTGGACACTGTGGCCACTCGGCTATCCAGATCAGGCCCTCGCCCGCATTCAAGAGGCGTTGGACCTGGCAGGGGAACTGGCTTCGCCATTTAGTATGGCCTACGCCCTGGCCTGTGCACCCGTGATCCATCAGGGCCGCGGGGAACCGAGCGTTGCCCAGGCGTTTGCCGGAGCTGGGCGCAAACTCTCCGCGGAACAAGAATTTCTATATTGGTTGGCGCTGTCTACCACCCTCGAGGGCTGGGCTCTGGCCGAGCAAGGCCAAAGGCATGAGGGCTGTGAGCTGATGCGGCAGGGCTTGCGAGCCTGGCAAGACATGGGGGCTAAGCAGACCCTTCCCTATCAAATGGCTCTCCTGGCTGAGGCCTACGGCAAAAGCGGCCTAGCTAACGAAGGGCTGCGCATGGTGGCCGAGGGCTTGGCCATCGCGAATCAGAACGAGGAGCATTGCTATTTGGCCGAGCTCTATCGGATTCAAGGGGAACTCTATCTCGCCCTGACTGAAGCCGATGACACCGCTGCGCAAGCGAGTTTTGCTCAAGCCCTCCGGATTGCCCGCACCCAGCAGGCGAAATCGCTGGAGTTGCGGGCTGCCATCAGCCTCGGCCAACTCTTGCAGCGCCAGGGTAAGCCGCGGCAAGCACACGCGCTGCTGTCCGACATCTATGGCTGGTTTTCCGAGGGCTTTGAGACGGGCGACTTGCAGATGGCGAAGCGCCTGCTCGACGCCTTAGCGGCGGCCGGAGAACCGTGCTGATCATGTGCTCGACCGAGGCGGCACGCAAGAGGAAGGGATGCATGGCCCGGATTATTATGATCTCAGGTAAAGGCGGGGTGGGCAAAACCACGGTGGCGGCGGCGACCGGGCTAGCTGCCGCCAAGTGTGGCCATCGCACGCTGGTGTTGTCATTTGACCTGGCCCACAGCCTGAGTGATTCGTTCGATCTTGATGAATCGCTGTTCATGCGGCACGCGGGACTGCCGGTGGAAGTGGCTGAACGCCTGGAGATGCAGGAGATCGATATCCAGGAGGAGATGGAGCGCCACTGGAGTGAGGTGTACCGCTATAGTGCATCGATTATGATGGGCGGCGGTCTGGACGAGGTGGTGGCGGAGGAAGTCGCGATCATGCCCGGCATGGAGGATATTGTCGCGCTGCTGCGTTTGAATCAGGCGGTGGCCGAGCAGGCCTACGACGTGATTGTGCTGGATTGCCCGCCCACCAGTGAAGCCCTGCGCTTTCTCAGTTTTAGCAGTACGGTAGATTGGTATGCCCGCAAGCGCTTGAAGACCGACCGTCAATTGTTAAAGCTGGCTCGGCCCCTGACCAAGATGTTGAGTGACTCGACCCAGGAACTGATTCCGACGGACGCGATGCGGCTGAGTTCTTTATGGAGATGCCGTCCTATGGCTTTAGCAAAGAGGCCGAGCAGCGGTATCTGCTGGAAATTCACTTGCCTTTTGTCCCCAAGGAGCAGATTGACCTGTCTCGGAACGGTGAAGACATGCAATACCGTCCGGCATGAGATTTGCCTTCCACGAATTAGCTGCTATGATTATGGTTTCCCAGGTTGAATCCACCTCCGTGCCAAGAGGTCCTGATCCCTTGGCCCAAACCCATTGTCGAAGGAATATCGTCTGTGGAAACCCAACCCGCTCGTG
>Ga0214472_10004078_pt1 | contig 15416 bp, 15 predicted proteins | sample RVTome_6_FD_207662 | JGI IMG/M metagenome (GOLD analysis project Ga0214472, IMG submission 207662) | Soil microbial communities from uranium-contaminated site in the Upper Colorado River Basin, Wyoming, United States - RVT140D175 | ecosystem: Environmental > Terrestrial > Soil > Contaminated >...
GGCTGGCAGCAGGTGCCCGAATGGCGCAAGGGATTCCATGCGAGGGCCCTGCAATGCCAGTTCTGCCACGGAAGACCCTACGCGCATCACGCTCGCGACGAGCGTAGTCAGATCACGCCGTCAGAGATATGACCCCGCCCAGTGTTCCCCGTGGTGAGGTGACGCGGGGGCTCGCCGATTGTTGTCAGTCGGGATCGAACACAACATGGTGCGGCGAACCGCCGCCGGGGAAGCGGTATCGGCGAACGACGGTGCGGGATCGTGCATCGACCGCCACCACACCGCTCGGGAATTCGCTGCTGTCCGGAACACAGGCGTAGGACAGCTGCCCCGCCGGGAGCGCCCTGCGGCTTGCCGGGCCTGCAAGGGACACCGGCGCCAGTGCAGTCATCGCCGCGACGTCCACAGCTCCGATTTCCTCCGGCATCGTGCCCGGCGTGATGAGCAGGAGACGGCCGTCGAGGGCGAGCTGAACGGTGCCGGCGTGATAACCGGGTCCGAGATCCAGCGCTCTTATGACGGCGCGACGTTCGAGATCGACCAGTTCGATCGTGCTGTCGGTCTCGCGCGCCAGGATGCCGGTGCGGCCATCCGATGCGATCAGAAAGTCGCTCGGATCGCCTTCGATCGGCATCTGCCAGAGCCAGTGGCCCGTGTCAGCCTTCAGGGCCACGAGCGTACCTGGCGAGGCTGCCGCTCCCAGGTTTAGCGCATACAGGACGGCGCCGGTCGGATCCGGTACGACGATGCGCGTCCTGCTGCCCGGCCAACCGGTACTGAACCTGGCTGATATCCGGTCGGTGGCGGTGTCAATCACATCCACAACGTTGGCGCCCAGCTCTCCGACGTATATGAACCGGCCATCCGGGCTTCCGCTGATGTGATGAGGCTTCCGCCCGAATGGAGGAGGCAGCGGGATGGTCGCGGAGCGCGTCATCGTGGCTTTCGAGATCACTGACACGGTGTCGCTGCCTTCGTCCGCAACGTACACCTTGCCGGCCCCGTTCGCGACCGCAATCCCGGTCGGCGTCAGGCCGACGGGAATCGTGGCGAGCACGTCTCCGGACGTCGCGTCGAACGCCGCCACCATGTGCGTGGACGAATTCGTGACCCACAGCACGCCGTGCGATGCGGCCGCAGCGGGGGTCGTCGAGGCCGGCATCGCGGTGGTGAGCGACGCAGTGCTCGACGCAATGACAAACGCCGGCGACGGCGCGCTGCGCGCGCTCGAGGACGAGGTGACTGCGCTGACCGTCGCGACGTAGGTCGCCGGCGCCAGCGACGCCGTGGTCTGCGAAATGTCGGCGGTGATTTCACCGTTCACGACCGAAGGCTTCCCGAGATCCCTGGTAGCGGTTGGCATACTGACCGCCGGGTCGTTTCCGCTCGGGAACACATCAAGCACGTAGCGGAGGACGCTGCCGTGGTCGGCCGATGGCTCGAAGACGGCCTTCGTCGGACCGGGTGCACTCGTGACGGCCACGGTGACGCTCACCGCCGCCGAGGTCCCGACGTTCCCCGCCGCATCGCGCGCCTCCGCGCGCATCGTATGTGACCCTCCTGCGACGCCGGTGGTATTCCAGTTGGCGCTGTAGGGGGATGACGTGTCCGTGGCGATGGCGGCGCCGTCGACCAGGAACGCGACCGAGGTGACTCCAACCGCATCGAAGGCGGTCGCCGCGATGGCCACCGTGCCCGTGACCTGTGCGCCGCCGGCCGGCGACGTGAGGCTCACGGTCGGCGGAGTCGTATCGAGCGCGGACCCGATGATCACCGGGACAGGTGCCGACGTCCCGACGTTCCCTGCCTTATCGCGCGCCTCCGCGCGAAGCGTGTGCACTCCGTCGGCGAAATCCCTGGTGTTCCAGCGGACGCTGTACGGGGGCTTGGTGTCCGTACCGATGGCGGTCCCGTCAACCCGGAAGGTGACCGACGCGACGCCGACCGCATCGGAGACGGTGGCCGCGATCGTGACATTGCGCGCCACGCGTGTGCCCGCGGCCGGAGCCGTGATCGTCACCGACGGCGGTGTGGTATCGAGAGGCGACGATTGCGCAAGCGGCGCCTGCGATCGTGCTGCCGCCAGCAGGGCAACGATGGCAACCATCCGGACCCGCGCGATGCGGCGCTGGAGTCGTGATGTCCCGCGTCCCCGATATGGGCTCGTCATTGAAGCACCTGCTTCCACGAAACAGTTCGCGGTGGCCATCCCGCCGCCTGGAGGCGTCGAGCAACGACGTTGCCATGTTCAAGATCGGGTCACGTGGTTCGTCAGGTGTTCCGGGATTCCACGACGCGATGAGAACCCCCCTTTCAATATCGGGCGGGCGATCGCGTGAGACACGCGATCGCCCTGCAGCGATCTCTCAAATACGTCACAGCGACTGCAGGAACGTCAGCAGGGAATCAGGGCCAATTGAAGTTATGGCTCGACTACTATCCCGGAAGCGTGTCCCGTCGCCCACGCCGTGTGCCGCCAGACACGCCGCCGGGTCGGCTTCGTCGAACCCTCCCTACGCACGTAGTAGGGCGGGTTCCGCGCAGCGGACCCGCCTAATACACGAGGCGAGGCGACCGGTTGCGGCGAGGCTACGCGTACATCGGACGTCCCTCCCGGAGCGCCAGCCAGCCGCGCACGATCCGGTAGACGAACCAGACGCTGACGATCGCGAGCGGCAGCCACGCGATGAGAATCCCGATGCCGAGCGTCATGACGATGAACAGGCCGCACAGGGAGACCCAGAGCAGCCCGTACCAGAACGTGCGGATCTGCCATCGGAAGTGCGATTCCAGCCACGTGCCGCGGGCATCGCTCCGCTTCACGTAGTTCAGAATCACGGCGATGATTGACGGCCACCCGGTGAGAAAGGCGCCGACGACGGTCGCGGCGCCAAGGATCCCCGTCAGGAGGCTGAACGCGTGCAGCGCGTAGATCCCCTGTGTCCAGTTGTAGAGCGAACCTGACGTCGGATTCCCGTTCATCACGTCAATTACGACATTCCATGACGGTTCCGTGCAAGCGCATTCGGAAACCAGGACGGATCTTTTATCAAACCACGAAGAACACGACGACCACGAAAGGAGAGAGCTCTTGGGGCGAGGGGCAGCCGGTTGTGTTCAGCCACGGATGGCCGCTTCCCATGGACGTCTTCGACGGGATCCGCGCCGGAGTGCTCGCGGACCGCTCGCAGTTCTTCAAGGATCAATGCCGATCTTCTGGCCTTCATCCAGGCGTAAATGTCAGGACATGATCCGGCGCACGAGTTCGGTGCACGCCCCCTGGTATGTGGTGCCGGCCGACAACAAGTGGTTCACCAGACTCGTCGTCGGCGCGGCCGTGATCGACGCCATGGAGGCCATGTCGTTCGCGTTTCCGAAGATGGACCGTGCGCAGCGCCAGGCGCTCACCGCCGCGCGCGCGGAGCTCGGTGCCGTGCGGGACTCACGGTAGCTGCCGCACCGGCGAATCGAGCTACTTCTCGGGCTGGGTGAACCGGTTCACATGCCCGCCGGCGACCCCGTACTGATTGTTCTCCTGGCAGATGTACTCCATCAGCTCGTCGCCAGGGTTGCTCAGCCTCGCGTTGAACGTGAGCGTGAATGGCCTGGAGTAGGCGCCGCTGTCATCCACCATGACCTTGATCTCCATGTGGCCCATGTCCTTCCGCCAGAACCGCTCCACCGTGTGCAGCTGCTCGGTGTGCGGGTGACCGCGGCGATCGAACCAGAACTTGTCGTTGAAGCCGACCGTGTCGACCACCAGGACGTCCTTGTTCTCGAACCACCCGATGGAGTGCCCGAACCAGCTCGGATCCAGCTCCGCGGGATGCTTGCGGCCGTCCATGAAGATCTGCCGGAAGCTGTGGATGTTCCCTTCCTCGAGCTTGAACAGATGGGTCGGCGGCTTATGCGTGTAGTTCTGGACGAAGCGCCAGGGGTACGGCTGCCCGCGGACGACACCCTGCGGCATGCAGTAGAGATAGGGGTCGTCCGGTTCCTTGCGTGAATCCCGGAGGGCTCTGGCTGCCGGCAGGATCGGAACCTCGCCCGGCTTCAAGCCGCCATCGCGCTCCATGTCGCCGACGGCGGCTCCGCCGACCCAGAGTCCATTGAGATCCACCGTACCGTCCGGCAGCCGCGGCGTTGGACCGGTCGGCGGCGCGGGACGACGGACGCTCTGGCCGAGGGCATTCACCTCGCCAAGGGCGCCCTGGCTGCCGCCACCCTGCGCAAGCAGCGGCAGCGTCGCGACGACGACTATCAAAAGGACGAGATACTTTCTCACGACACCCTCCGGAACCAGCATTCAATTATTGCTAAGTCTATCCAGAATCCGCTCTCGCTCGTCTCCCGTCACAGTAAGCTATCGGCTATCCCCCCCGGACAGGATGTTTGGCTGTCGTACTCGAACGCTAGGATGGCAGTTGAACGCGTGCAAATGGACCGGATCCAGCCCTACCGCCCGCGTCTCTCGCGCGAGACGCGGCTGCTCCTCACCACCACCCTGATCGCCGTCGCGGCGCTCTGGGTGCTCGCGCGCGTGCGGTTTCCCGACCGCCCGCCGCCACCGAATCCGGTCCAGCCGCTGCTGACGCAGTTGACACCCCGTCCCACGTTTGCGGATCTTGCCTCCGAAATTGCCGCACTGCGGCCGCGCATGGATCCATTGATCGTCGCCCTCCCGGGCGGACTCGCCGGATTGCGCGTCCGGGAGGGCATCGCCGTCACATGGGTTGATCCCAGGCGGGAAGCCGTGGCGCGGAACGCGGATCTGCTTGGCTATGACCCCGCATCCGGGCTCTCCCTCGTGCGCGTCGAATCCGGATCGGCGCCGGCGCCGGCGCTGGCACTCTGGTCCCCCGAGGCTGCCGGACCGCGATACTTCATCGCATCCGAGATCTCGCCCGCGGGCGTGTCGCTGCGACCGGTGTACGTGGGGTCGCTCGCGGCAGTCGACAATCCGCGATGGCCGGGACAGGAGTGGCAGCTCCCGTCAGGTCCCGGCATCGAGCCGGGCTCGTTTCTTTTTACCGCCGATGCGGCGGTCGCCGGGCTGGTCGTCGATCACGGCGAAGGGCGCTCGCTCGTCCCGGCCGGGACGGTGATGGCCGAGGCGGCCCGGCTGCTCGATCGGCCGCCCACCATGCGGTCATACGTCGGCGTGGATGTGCAGCCGCTCACCGCCTCTCTGTCGAGAGCCACCGGGGCAACGGGCGGGTTGATCGTCACGTGGGTTGATCCGCGCGGCCCGGCGGCCGGAGTGCTGAATACCGGCGACGTGATCGAGGCGGCGAACAACGCCGCGCTGCCTACCACCGACCACTGGGACGTGCAGATGGCCCGGCTGGGTGCCGGGCAGACGCTGGTCATCCGCGTTCGCGACGCCAGCGGCGGCCGGGAGGTGTCGCTCGTCGCTGCTGCCGGCGCCGCGATCGATCCAGCATCGCTCGGTCTGACGCTGCGCGCAGTGCCTGGCATCGGCGCCGAGGTCATTCGCGTCGAACGCGGGTCCTCCGGCGATCGCAGTGGCCTCCTGTCCGGCGATCTGATTACCCGCGCAGACGACACCGACGCTCCGACCCCCGCGCAGCTCCAGCGAGCCTTCGCGTCCGCACGCGAGCGGCCCCTGATCGTGGCGTTCACGAGAGGGAGCAGCCGCCAGGTGACGGCGCTCGAAAAATGACGGAAGGACAGGCGGCAGGCCTCCGCCCGCACACACGATTCACGCTTGGATTCGCCTCCGGCGCCATGCCGGGCTCGCTGGTCATCCTGTGTGGCACGGCGCTGGGGCCGTACGGGCTGGGACTGCTGTCGGCGGGTGTCCTCGGGTCCTTCGACCCGGCGATGCCGGTGGCGCTCGCGGCGCTCGGGGTGTTCGTCGGTATCCAGTTCAATCTGCGCATCCAACGCGACTGGCAGGCCCTCGCGGCCGCGAGCCTGCAAGCGGGCGTCACCATGGGCATCGTCGGGGCCGGGGTTGTGTTGCTTGCACAGCTCTGGGCGGCGGCGTTGCAGCCTCCAGCCTGGTTCAACGGCGTGGTGCTGGCGATCGGTGCGGCGGACGGCCCGCTGCCCGTGCTGCTGGGCGGCGTCGCGCTGGCATTCCTGCGCGACGCTCTGCCCGGCGCCGCCGCGATGCTCGTGCTGGAGGCGACCGGCGTGACGCTGGCGATCGCCGTGGCCGGCTGGCTGCTGCTGTCACAGTCGGCGGAGGGCCCCGAGCGGCGGATCTTCGTCATCGCGCTGCTGCTCCTGCTCGGCGGCGCCTCGGACTATCTCTCGCTGTCGGCGCTCACGGGCGGCCTCATCGCGGGTGTCCTGTGGGAGGCGGCGGACGGGTCGACGCGGAAGGCCATCTGGCGCGATCTGCTGTACGTCCAGCGGCCGCTCATCGTGCTTATTCTCGTGGTCAGCGGCGCCAGGCTCGAAATGACCCCGCTGGTGCTGGCCATCGGTCTCCCATTCCTGGCCCTGCGCCTCCTCGGATCGATGGCCGGGTCGGCCGCCGCGCAGCACCTGTTCCCGGGGTGGCAGCCGGCGGACACCCTCACATCGCTGTCGCCCGGCATTGTCGGCCTGGCGTTCGCGCTGAGCGCCGTGCGCGCCGCCGGGCCCGACGCCGCGACTGTGCTCAGCGTTGTCGTCGTTGGCGCCGTCGGGTCGGAGCTGCTTGCACCGATCCTGGCGCCGCGAGGGAAGGTCGAATGAGGCGCGTCGCCGCGCTCGCCCTTGCAGTCCTGGCCGTGATCTGGGTGCGCGCGCTGGGCGCGACGGTGGACTCCGGATCTGCCGGAACGGCGCTGGCGCTCGGCTTCACGCTCCTCGGCGCGTGGCTCACTGGAGACTTGCTGCGCCGTTTCAACCTGCCGCGGCTCAGCGGGTACCTGCTGTTCGGCGTGCTGACCGGTCCGTATCTCGGCAATGTCATCAGCGCATCGATGGCGGGCCAGCTGCAGGTCATCACCGGGATAGCGACCACGGTGATCGCCCTGATCGCCGGCCTCTCGCTCAACTTCGAGCGGCTTGGCCAGCGCTTCGCGTCGATCACGCGGCTGACCGCCACGACGCTGGCGATTGCCATGGGCGCGTTGCTTGCGATGGCCTGGATCGGCTGGCCGCTGCTGGCCGGTATGCCCGACGTGACCGGACTCCAGCGCCTCGCGATGGCGGCGCTGCTCGTGCTGATGATCGTCAGCGGCTCGCCCACGATGACGGCAGCGGTGACCGCGGAAACGGGTGCGCGGGGCCGGTTGAGCGAGCTGGTGCTCGCCATGGTCATCCTGGCCGATCTCGCCGTCCTGGTGCTGTTCTCGCTCGTGCTGCAGCTGGCACGGGCGGCATTCGACACCGGCCTGAGCGAGGTCAATGTGGTGGCGCGGTTCGCCTGGGAGGTCGGCGGGGCCGTGGCCTTTGGCGCGCTGGTCGGCGCGCTCTTCGCCCTCTACGTTCGCTACGTCGGCCGCGAGGTGACCCTTGCGCTCATCGTGATGTGCGGCCTCCTCAGCCAGGTCGGCACCACCCAGCAGTTCGAACCGCTGCTCGCCGCGGTCACCGCCGGCCTGGTGATCGAGAACCTCTCGGTGGCACAGGGCGAGGCGCTCAAGGCCGCCGTGCAGCGGGGGGCCCCGCCGATCCTGGTGATTTTTTTCGTCGCGGTTGGCGCGTCGCTGCAGGTGGGGACGCTCGCCACCGTGGGCCTGCTGGCGCTGGCCGTCGCCGTGGTCAGAATCGCGGTGATCAGGCTGGGACTGGCGGTTGGCCTGCGCGGCTCCGGCGTCGACGCCGTCACCGGGTCGTATGTGTGGACCGGGCTGATCTCGCAGGCCGGCATCACGCTCGGGCTCGCATCCATTGTCGCCGTCGAATTTCCCGGCTGGGGCACGCAGGCCCAGACGCTGATCGTCGCCCTGATCGCGCTGCACGAGTTCGTCGGGCCGGTCTTCTTCCGATACGGCCTCGCGCGGGCCGGCGACCTCGATTCGACGGCCGCACGGCCGCTGCTGGTCGTCTCGAACCGCGAGCCGTACCTGCACACCTGGAACGGCGACGGTGGAATCGCGGCCAGGCCCGCGACCGGCGGCGTGGCGGTGGCGCTCGATGCGCTGATGCGCGAGCGGGGCGGCACCTGGATCGCGCACGGCGCCGGCGACGCCGACCGTGCAGTGGTCGATGCCCACGACACCGTGCTGGTGCCGCCGGACAGCCCCACCTACAAGCTGCGCCGGCTGTGGATCGACGAGCCGACATTCTCCGCGTACTACCGCGGCTTCGCCAACGAAGGCCTGTGGCCGCTCTGCCACGTCGTCGATGTGCGGCCGCAGTTCCGCGCCGAGGACTGGCTCGCGTACCAGGCGGTCAATGTCCGGTTCGCGGCGGCGATCGACCGCGAGCTGGCCTCGTCCAAGACGCCGATCTTCCTGCAGGACTACCACCTCGCGCTGGTGGCGCCGGCCCTCCGCCAGCGGCGGGCCGATGCCCACACGGCGCTGTTCTGGCACATCCCGTGGCCGTACCCGGACCGCCTGCGCATCTGCCCGTGGCGGCGCGAGATCCTGGTCGGGCTGCTGGCGAACGACCTGCTCGCATTCCAGGTCGAACGCGACCGCCGCAACTTCCTGCTCGCCGTGGATGAAGAGCTCGGCGCCGACGTCGAGAATGAAGCCTCGCGCGTCAGGTTCAACGGCCGCTCGAGCACCGTCGTGGCGGTCCCGATCGGCGTCGATTTCGACCGCATCCAGGCGATTGCCGCGGATCCGGCGCTGGTCGAGGAACAGCAGCGTCTGGCCCGGCGGTTCAGCCTGACGGGCGCTGTGGTCGGCCTTGGCGTCGATCGGCTCGACTACACCAAGGGGATCCCCGAGCGGCTCGACGCGATCGACGCGCTGCTGACCCGCCGCCCCGAGCTGCGCGGCCGCTTCACGTTCGTGCAGATCGGGGTGCCGTCGCGTTCGGCGATCGCCAGCTACAGCGCGATCGAAGCAGAGATCGGCCGCCGCGTGGCGGCCCTCAACGCGCGCCACACGGTGCCGGGAGGCGCGCCGGTGATTCGCTACGACACGGCGGCGCTCGGCCTCAGGAGCCTGGTGGCGCTCTATCGTCTCGCGCAGTTCTGCGTGGTCAGCTCGCTGCACGACGGGATGAACCTGGTGGCCAAGGAGTTCGTCGCCGCCCGCGACGACGAGGATGGCGTGCTGGTGCTGAGCGAGCTCGCCGGCGCGGCCCACGAGCTCAGCGACGCGCTGATCATCAACCCGTACGACGTCGAGGGTTTTGCCGACGCGCTCGCGGCCGCCATCGACATGGACCGCGACGCGCGGCGCGCCCGCATGCGCGCGATGCGCCGGGTCGTCGCCGGGCGCAACGTGTTCAGCTGGGCGTCCGACATCCTCGAAGGGCTCGAGAGCATCTGGACGGCCCCGCTGCGCTACTCGGTTCGCGGATCGGAGGACGCCCCTGTCTGATGCCCCGTAACATTCTCGCCCAGCCCAGTCTGCGCGCGCTCGCCGGCTTCGCCACGTCGAACGTGCTGCTCGCCTTCGACTACGACGGCACGCTGGCGCCGATTGCCCCGACCCCGGCGGCCGCCCGGATGCGTGCCGAGACCCAGCGGTGGCTCACGCGCGTGGCGCGCCGGTATCCGTGCGTGGTGATATCAGGACGCCCGCTGGACGATCTGGCCCGGCGTCTGGACCGCATTCCGGTGTGGTATCTGTTCGGCAATCATGGGTTCGAGCCCGACATCGGCAACGACGAGCAGGCCGCCCGCGTCCGGGAGTGGGCGGATCGTCTGAGCGCGCAGCTGCCGGTCGACGAGGGCCTGGTGATCGAGCACAAGAAATATTCGGTGACCGTGCACTATCGCCAGGCCCGCAACCGACAGCGCGTGATGAACGCGATCGTCGAGGCGGTCCGACAGCTTCCCGACGTACGGGCGGTCGGCGGCGCCATGGCGCTCAACCTGCTGCCGCGGGGGGGCGCCGACAAGGGCATCGCGGTGCAGCAGGCGCGGCGGATGTTCGCCTGCGACACGGTCATCTACGTGGGCGACGACGACACCGACGAAGACGCGTTTGCGTCCGCACCGCCGGACCGTCTCCTGTCGATCCGCGTCGGAACCCGGGGCCCGACGCGGGCGAGGTATCGGTTGCGCACGCAGCGTGACATCGACAGCCTCCTCCAGCAGCTCCTGCAGTTCCGCGCCACCCGATGACGGCCGATCCTCTCTGTACAAGGACGCGATCATCTACGAGCGGGGCCCGATCCGTCGCGACGTCGGGGTCATCCGGCCCGGGTGGCGATGAACGGCGCCACTCGGAGTCATGGCCGCGTCGTCTGGAGCGTCCCCCAGTAGAAGCCGAGATTGTTCGCCCCAGTCATCGGCACCATCACCGAACCTCGCACCATCCCGAAATTCGTCTCACATCGATCCACCAGGCTGTTCGCAGTGGAACCGTGCCGGAACTCGACCGCGGCAGATGCGTTGATCTCATTCCGGACTGAGCGTATAGACCGTGATTTCAGCTATCCCGGGTGCAACCCCGGGCCCGGCGGACAGAGCAGGGATTTAGCGGGACTTCGACCGCTTGCGCGACCTGCTCGTCGATTCCGACCCACGTGGTTTCGCAATCATGACTTCGGTCGACTTGACAATCGCCAGGGCGTCGTCGCCCCGGCGCAGTTTCAGGGCCCGCACGGCGTCGGCGGTGATGACCGCCGTCAGGGACTGATCCCCCACGCGCAGCCGGACCTGGGCGAGAAGACCATCGATCCGGACCTCGTCGATGAATCCGCGCAGACGGTTGCGGGCGCTGAGGCCTTCGAGCGATTCATCGTCCACGGCCGCATGACCCCGGCGCCCGGCCTGCGGCATTTTCCTGGCGGCCTGCTCCACCGAGGGCTGACGGGCGAGCAGGCGCTCGATCTCTGCCTCCGACACGCGATGATGGCCGCCTTCCGTGAGCGTTGTCCGCACGTGCCCGGTGTGCACCCATCGTTTCAGGGTCGAGTAGGCCACGCCCAGGCGCTGGGACGCCGCGCGGACCGTGAGCAGGGCCACGATGTGTATGGTAACAGACCGCGTTGCAGGCTGATTAAGTCGGATTAAGTCGAGTTGAGGATCGTGTCAATCCGATCGCTATCGCAATCTCGACCCGGTGCCGATGCGCCGCGTTCCCCTGTCGGAAGCCAGGGCGCTGGAGCTGCGCGCCAAGGTGTTCAACGCGACGAATACTCCGCCGCTCGGCGCGCCGAACACGACGGTGGGTTCGGCGGCCTTCGGCACGATCGCGTCAGCCGGCGATCCTCGCGTCGTGCAGCTAGCCGTGAAATTCATCTTCTACGCGGTACGGAGGTGACGGAGGGCACGGGATCACACGGAGCCACGGAGCCACGGAGCCACGGAGACGCACGGAGCGCCGGCGACCACGCTTCGCGCGGCATGGATCGAGTGACATCCCGATTTACAAGCCGCTCTTCGATGTCCCGGCGGCTTGACATCGGGACGTCGCTCGATCCATGGGCCCGCCGTAGGCGGGCGTCGCCGGCGTGATGACAGCGCTTCCCGGCACGCGCGTGCAGTCGCCCTCCGTGCGTTCGCCGTTGCTCCGTGGCTCCGTGTAAACCCGTTGCCTCCGTCTCCTCGGTGGGCTCGATGATCTATGATGACTTTCGAGATGAGCGACAGCATCGGAAATCCGATGGAGAGTGCCGGCCGCCCACTGGCGTCCGGAGCCAGGCGCTTTCTGATGAATGCCGGCCGCACGACGAAGCAGGGGCAGCAGGTGAGCTCGGGAAAGTTCCGCGACGACTACACGGCCACGGTCAGCACCATGCAGATGCACCCGGACGACATGAAGGACATCGGCGTCGCGAGTGGAAGCACGGTCCGCGTGCGATCGCTCTGGGGCGAAGCGACCTTCACCTGTGTCGAGGGCAAGACGCCCAGCGGTATGATTTTCGTTCCGTACGGGCCGCCGACGTGCCGCCTGATGGGACAGTACACGGACGGGACCGGGATGCCGCTGTCGAAGGGATGGGAGGTCGAGGTCGAACTCCTCGAGCCGCCCCGAAACACGGGAGAAGAGCAGTAGCCATGGCGAAGCGGTACAAGAAGCCAGATCGCGATGAGGCGATCCGTCTCGGGATTCTGCCGGAAGAGCACGTCGCGCACTGGACCGAGATCGAGGAAGGACGGTACCAGCCGCGCCGGACTCGAGGGAGTTTCCGCGGCCGGGAGCTGGCTTGAACGTTCCTCGTGTTGCCCGGTACGGGCGACAAGCAACCGGGGTGAGGAAGAGGAATAGGGGGCAAGGGGGCCAGGGGGCCAGGCGGGGCCAGGGGGCCAGGGGACAGGATGGAGATTGTCAGGAACGCCACGTGCACGTTCTGCGGCTGCGTGTGTGACGACATCGAACTGCACGCCGAGGGCGACAGGATCGTCAAGGCGAAGAACGCGTGCAGCCTCGGCGAGGCGCATTTCAGGTTCCACACGGCGGAGCGTCACTATCCGGATGCGCTGATCGACGGCAAGCCGGCGACCCTCGCCGAAGCCGTCGACGTCGCCGCTGACATTCTCTACAACGCCAACATGCCGCTCGTGTACGGGCTCAGCAATGTCACGTGTGAGGCCAGCCGCGGGGCCGTGGCGCTCGCCGAGATGATTGGAGGTGTGGTCGACAGCCACACCTCGCTTTGACACGGCCCCACTGAGATAGCCGCCCAGTTGGGTGGCAAGGTCACGTGCACGCTGGGTGAAGTCAAGAACAGGGCCGACTTCATCATGTACTGGGGTGGGAACCCCGCGGAATGCCATCCGCGCCACTTCACGAAGTACACGCTTACGCAGAAGGGCAAGTTCGTCCCCCTCGGGCGCAAAGGCCGGACGATGATCACCGTCGACATCCGGGAGACCCCGTCGGCGAGAGCCGCGGATATTGCGCTCATCATCAAGCCGGGGCAGGACTTCGAGCTGGCGACGACGATACGGGCCCTGATGAAGGGTCAACCGGTCGACGAGGCGCGGGTGGCGGACATCGGTCTGTCTCTGGCGACCATCAAGGACCTGGTCGAGCGGATGAAGCGGGCGAAATTCGGGGTCATTTTCTTCGGCATGGGTGTGTCCATGACGCGCGGGAAGCACATGAACTCCGCCGGTCTCCTGAACATCGCGGCGGAGATGAACGCCTTCACCAAGTTCGTCTGCATGCCCATGCGCGGCCACGGGAACGTGACGGGGGCGGATGTCGTGCTCCGGTGGACCACGGGGTATCCGTTCGGCGTCAGCCTGAGCCGCGGGTATCCCCGTTTCAACCCCGGCGAGTTTTCGACGGTCGATTTGCTCGTGCGGGGCGACACCGACGCCACGCTGGTGCTCGGCGCGGACCCCGGCGCGACGATGCCGCAACCCGCGATCGATCACCTGACGAGGACACCGACGATCGTGCTCGATCCCAGGGTCACGCATACGAGCCGCATCGCCCGCGTGCACGTCACGACGGCGGTCACCGGTGTCAGCGCCCCGGGCACGGCGTACCGGATGGACGAAATTCCGATGACGCTGAGGCCAGGACTGAAGTCGCCGTACCCCACCGACGAGCAGGTCATCAACCTCCTCCTCGCCGCGGTGGCGAAAAAGCCGGCCTGGCGGCCCGCGGCTCCCGAGGAATGGCGTGGGGCGAGCCACGGCACCCCACCGCGCAGGCGCGGCGGGGACCCCGCCCGAGGGCTCGCCTCGCGGACCTGACAAGGTCCGCGCCACGGCAGTAAGGTAGGCATGGTGCGGATCACCGGCGGCAGAGTCTACGATCCGGCCAACGGCGTCGACGGCGCGGTCAAGGACATCTGCATCGGCGCGGACGGCCGCGTGGTCGCCGCCCTCAACGGCAGCGACGTCCGCACGATCGACGCGACCGGGATGCTCGTCTTCCCCGGGGGGGTCGACGTGCACACGCACGTGGCGGGCGGCGCGCTCAACTTCGCGCGCGGCCTGGTTCCCGAGAACCAGCGCATCGCCCGGAAGTTCGTGCACACCCCGGAGCTCCGGGCCGGCATCGGCGGCCTGACGCCCACCACGTTCGCCACCGGGTATCTCTACGCCGGCATGGGATGGACGACCGTCAATGAAGCCGCCGTCCCCATCCTCTCCGCGAAGCACACCCACGAGGAGCTGCACGACATTCCGATCGTCGACAAGTCGACGCTGCTGCTGATGGCCAACAACGAGCTGATGCTCGATTTGCTCGAGGCGGGCGACTTCGAGCGGGCCAAATCACTCGTGGGATGGCTGATCCAGTCGGCCAAGACCTTCGGCATCAAGGCGGTGAATCCCGGCGGCGTCGCGGCCTGGAAGTGGGGCAGGAACGCGAACCATCTGCACCAGCCGATCGAGGGCTACGCCAAGATCACCGCCGGGCAGATCGTCACCCAGCTCGCGCGGATCGTCGACGAGCTGGGGCTGCCGCACCCGATGCACCTGCATCAGAACAACCTCGGCGTGCCCGGCAACGTCGCGTCCACGATCGAAACCATGAACCTGCTGCAGGGGCATCGCGCGCACCTCGCGCACCTGCAGTTCCACGCCTACGGCGGGCACGACTGGGGCAGCATGAGGTCCGAGGCCCCTGCCGTCGCGGCGGCATTCCTCGCGCACAAGAACCTGACCTGCGATGTCGGCGCCGTGCTGTTCGGCGACGCGGTGACGATTACGGCGGATGGTCCGTGGCAGCACCTGCTGTACGAACTCACGGGGCGCAAGTGGGGCAACCTCGACGTCGAGAACGAGACGGGCTGCGGCATCGTGCCGTATGTCTACAGCGATCACAAGCTCGTGAACGCGGTGCAATGGGCCGTCGGCCTCGAGCTGCTGCTGCTCATCGACGATCCGTGGCGCGTGTACCTGACGACCGATCACCCCAACGGCGGCGGCTTCTGGCGGTATCCGGAGATCATCCGGCTGCTGATGGATGCCGAGTTCCGCAAGGCGGAAGTGCGCAAGCTGCCTCCGGAGGCGCAGAAGCGCATCACGCTGGGCGATCTCGACCGGCAGTACACCCTGTCTGACGTGGCGATCGTCACGTCCGCTGGTCCCGCACGCGCGCTCGGCCTGACCCGGAAGGGGCACCTCGGGGTGGGCGCCGATGGAGACGTCACGATCTACCCGGGGAAGCCTGATGCCGACGGCGTGATGCTCTCGTATCCGAGGTACGTGCTCAAGGCCGGGACCGTCGTGGTGGAGGAGGGCGAGGTTCGCGCGCTCACCGAGGGACGCGAATTCATCGTGCAGCCTGAATTCGATCCGGGGATCGAGGCGTTCATCCGCCCCAATTTCGAGAAGGTGTACACGATGTCGTTCGAAAACTACCCGACCGAAATGAGCCGGATCCGGCATCCCCAGATCGTGCCGTGCTCACACTGACGCT
>Ga0214472_10004079_pt1 | contig 15414 bp, 11 predicted proteins | sample RVTome_6_FD_207662 | JGI IMG/M metagenome (GOLD analysis project Ga0214472, IMG submission 207662) | Soil microbial communities from uranium-contaminated site in the Upper Colorado River Basin, Wyoming, United States - RVT140D175 | ecosystem: Environmental > Terrestrial > Soil > Contaminated >...
GATGATGAGAACGGAAATCGCGCTCAGCAGCGCATGGCTCAGCCGGGGTGACGGCCCCAGGAAGGCCCACAGCACGAAGCTCAATGCGGCGACGAAGATTACGGCTGGAACGAAGCCGGCCGAGACTTTGTCGGCGAATTGCTGCACGGGCGCGCGGCTACGCTGCGCCTTTGCGACACGACGGATGATCGACGCGAGGATCGTGTCGTCGCCGACATTCCGGACCTCGACGACGAGACTCCCACCTTCGTTCACCGTGCCGGCGAGAACGATGTCACCGACGCGTTTCAGCACGGGCATGGCTTCGCCACTCATCATGCTCTCGTCGACGCTGCTCTCGCCATCGACGACGACGCCGTCGACCGCGATGCGCGCGCCCGGCCGTATCCTGATGTGTTCCTCGGGCCCGATCACGCCGAGCGGAACTTCTTCCTCGCCGCTCTCCCGTATGCGGATGGCCGTACTCGGCTGGAGATCGTAGAGCGAGCGAATGGCATCGACCGTCTTGCCGCGCGCCCGCAGCTCGAGCCACTGTCCGAGCAACACGAGACTGATGATGGCCGCACTCGACTCGAAGAAGACGGGGACGCTTCCGTCGGCTCCACGAAAGCCCGCCGGGATCCAACTCGGTTGCAGCGCGGCAATCAACGAATAGAGAAATGCGACGGCGCTGCCGAGCCCGATCAGCGTGAACATGTTCAGATGCCATGCCGTCAGAGATCGCCACGCCCTGGCCAGGAATAGGCCACCGCCGTAGAGGATGACGAAGGCGCTCAGCACGGCCTGGATGTAGAGACTGCTGGATTCAGCGATCGAGAGCGACTGCCCGACAGAGCCGAGCATTCCGCGCATGGCGAGGAACATGATGACGAGCGTCGCCGGCAGACAGAGCCAAAAACGGAGCCTCATGGCCCTCAGCTCGCAATCGTCCTCTTGCGGACTCTCGCCGGCGATGGGGGCCGTTGGAGCGGCAACTTCGAGCGCCATCCCGCAATGAGGACATGGCTCTGGCTCGGCGGCCTCGACGCCGGGGCACATGGGGCAGATGAAGCTGGGGGAGCGGGCCGGAGCATCGGGTGTTTCTGTGTTCATGGCAGCCTCGGTGGCCTAGCGGAGGGTTCCGTCCCTGGTATCAGCCTGCTCGACCCGCAAGGTGCCCCTCGGGCGCCCAACTTGTCAATAAGTCGCTCATTGCGGCCTGAGGGGCATCTTCTTCCTTGTGCTGAACTCGACACGAGGAAAAGGAATTGAGCCGAAGATTTTCTTGGAGCGCCGTGGCAGCCGTCTGCGTGCTGCTCGGCCTGATGATGGTGCGAAGCGATCTGGAGCGGCGGACGCAGCAGGCGAACGCACGCTTCCAGGTCGACCGTGAGGCGCCCGGGTACCCTCTCTATCAGCGGCTCGGCTGTCATCGCTGCCACGGAAGTCTGCTGCAGGGCACACTCAAGGCTCCGCCACTCTGGGAGCTCGCGCATCACTACGACACCGATGGTCTCTTGCGCTACTTGGACAACCCGGATTCGGCGCAAATCGTCGATTCCCGACCGAGCCGGCTGGACGCGCAGTTTCCAAAGCACGACATGCCAAGTTTCCCATTGCGCGTCGAAGCGGCGCAAACGCTCCTGAACTTCCTCTTGGCGCCGTCTTCCACAGAGAACGCCGATGTGGACGAAAGGCAAAATCTGCCGCGCTGACTCCCGGGATGTTCTATAATTGAGCACAGCCAACATCAGGGACCAACTCTTCATGAGCCGGTATCTGGGCGGCAAAGGATGGCGAGCCCACGAAGTTCCTTCGGGAAGAGATTCCCAGTGGACCGGGCATCACGATCCCGGCTCGGATCGAACCATCTTCCGCATCCCCTACGGAGCCATTCCAACTTGAAATTTCCAGTTTTCATCAGGCGCAGCGCCGCCATCATCGCGTCACTCTGCATGCTCGCACTCTCGAGCTGTCAGACGCCGCGAAATGCCGAGAACGAGAGTTCGGCGCTGCGTTTCGAGCCCATCGAACCAGAGGTCGCGAAACCGCAGGTCGTACGGGATCTGGATGAAATTCAGTCGAACGGCACGTTGCGCGTGCTCCTGCGCAACAGCAGCAGCAGCTATCACATCCTGCGTGGACAGGAATACGGATTCGAATACGAACTCGCCGCCGCCCTCGCACGCAGCCTGAACGTGCGCCTCGAGGTCGTTCTTCCCGACAGCGAGTCCTCCGTGCGCTCGCAACTCAACCGGGGCGACGTCGATGTGATTGCGATGCCGCTCGAAGCGCCGAAGAAGGGCCCTGCCTACGTCGCGTACACGGCGCCCTACAACGACGTCCAGCTGGTCGTGGTGTCCCATGGCTCGGAAGCCGATTCGCTGCGCAGCGTGGCCGATCTCGAGGGAATCATGGTCGCCGCGCGCCACTGGTCCCGCGAGGAGAGCGCCCTGCTGGAATTGCGACGCAGCGGCCTGAATGTCGGAATCGTGATGTTCGGATCCGGCAGCAGTGAAGAGGAGATCCTCGAATTCGTGGCCGACGGCACGTATTCCGCCGCGGTCGTGCACAGCGACGTCGCGCGGGCCGTGCAGAGCTATCGGCAGGAGCTGGAGATCGCCTTCGAATTGGAGGCCTCGGAGTCGGTGCGCTGGGCAGTCCGCAACAACAACCCGAAGCTGCTCGAGTCGGTGAACCAGTTCCTCGGATTGCATCGCAAGGAGACGCCCGACGGACGTGTTTCCCACTCGAGGCTCTACAACATTCTCACCAAGAAGTACTTCTCCGACTCGCGGCTCATCCGCAGTCGCGTCGAAGACCCGTTTCATCTCGCGCGGACGGGGAGGCTCTCCCCGTATGACGAATTGTTCGCCGAGTCGGCGGTGCGCCATGGATTCGACTGGAGACTCATCGCAAGCATCTCCTTCCAGGAGAGCCGCTTCGATCCCGACGCGATTTCCTGGGCGGGCGCCGTTGGCCTGATGCAGCTTCGGCCCCGTACGGCCGGCCGCGACGCAAATGACCTGGCCGATGCGTCCCTCAATGTCGAACTCGGAGTGAAACACCTGGCTTCGCTCTATCGTCTCTACCGCTTCCTCGACGACGAGACGCGCCTCAAATTCGCGCTCGCGGCCTACAACTGCGGACAGGGACATCTGGACGACGCTCGACTCATCTGCATGAATCGTGGCCGAGACCCGAACGACTGGGACAACGTCCAGGAAGCGCTGTTGCTGCTTCGCCAGCCCGAGTATCATCGCCAGGTTCGCTACGGCTTCGTGCGCGGGACAGAGACGGTTCGCTATGTCGCTCATGTCCTGCAGCGCTACGAGCTGTTCAAGAAGATCCTGGACGAGACGCCATTGCTGAAGACGGCAATGAACGTCCCCTCTCCGACGGGCGCAGATTGAATCGGGTCGATTCTCCGCACACGACATTCGAAGCAGGCGTACCGGCCGAGGAGGGTGACCTCATCCTCGAGAGGCGCCGACGGCTGTCGTTCGCGCTCTGCCCGCCGCGCGGCGGATGTTATCTCGACTTTGGATGTGGCAACGGGGCCCAGACCCTGCTCTTTCTGCCCAGCTTCACTCGCTGCATCGGCGTCGACATCAATGACGCCTCGCTCGAACGCTTCCGCGCGGCGGCGGCGCAGGCCGGCGTGACAGACCGCCTGCAACTGCTGAGCGCACAACGTTTTCCGCTCGAGCTCCCCGACGGCTGCGTCGACTACCTGAGTAGCTTCGAGGTGCTCGAGCACGTGCAGGACGAAGCCGAGACGCTGCGCGAGTGGCATCGACTCCTGAGCGCAGAAGGCCGTCTCGTCGTCAGTGTCCCGAATCGTTGGTGGATCTTCGAGATGCACGGCGCAACTCTGCCGCTCCTGCCCTGGAATCGCGTCCCCTTCTTCGGCTGGCTTCCCAAGAATCTGCACGATCGCTGGGCCCGTGCCCGCAACTACACTTGCGCCGGGATCGAAGCGACGCTGCGCGCGGGGGGTTTTGCGCCGGAGCGCTCGGTCTATGTCACCGCTCCCATGGATGTCCTGCGATGGAGGGCGGCTCAGCGCTTCTTGCGTTCGACAGTTTTTCGCGGTGATCAGAGTTCACTCCCGTTCCTCGCAACCTCGATCCTGCTCGTCGCCAGGAAAGAGTGACCGCGCCTAGCCGATGACCGGCGCTCCGCGCCTTCGAAAGGCCCGGACGGCGAAGAGCAATGCCATCCCGCCGTGGATGTAACCGTAGATCCGAAAGCCCCCATCCAAGCCGACCCTCTCGACCAGCGGCTGCGCCACCAGGGGAGCGAGAAACTGACCGAGATACAGCGCCGTCGAGAGGCCACCCACGACGCGGCCGCGCACGAGTAGATCCAAGCCACGCGTCGCCCAGACATTCAAATTCGGAATGAGAATTCCAAGGCCCGCACCGCCGAGGATGAGGCCCGGAAACATCGTTGGGATGGACTGTGCGCGGCCAAGAAGAAGCAGCCCGCTGCCGAGGATTGCGAATCCGCCGGCGAACAGTGCCGAGACCCGAAACAGCCCCGACATTCTCCGATAGAGAAGGGCTGCGAGAGCGAAACAGAGATTGGTCGTCCCCAAGAGCATCCCCACGCGAGAAGCATCGATCTCGACGATCGATTCCAGGCGGAAGGGCAGATAGAGCGGGACGAGAAAGAAGGAGACCATGAGGAGCAGGGCCAGGGAATAAACGATGGCGAGTTTGTACAGCGGCGGGAATTCGGCGCCTGCGACGGCACCCGGGGCGTCGGCGCGTGTCGGGCGCTCCCACACCTCCGGGAGATGCAGCCACGCGAGCGGCAGGCAGACGGCCGCGACGGCATAGAGGGCGAACGGCGCGCGCCAATGGAGATCCGAGAGATATCCGCCGCCGATGAGGTAGAACACTCCGGCAAAACCGGAAAAGCCGGCCTGGAGGCCCAGAACGCGGCCGCGTTCGGCTTCTTCCCAGTAGTCCGCGATGAGCGTCGTCGCCGCCGTGATGATGGCCGTCAACGCGAATCCCATGAGCACGCGGCTCGTCAAGAGCCACCACAGCGAAGGTAAATAGAGCCCGGCGGTTCCGGCGATGGCGTAGAGCACGAGCGCCGCGAGCAGAAGTGGGCGTCGTCCGAAGCGGTCCAGAACGACGCCGACGAAGGGGCCACCGACCGCGGCCGACAATGCCGGTACCGTCAAGATTCGACGGACCCAAAGTTCGGCGTCCGCCTGAGCGCCGAAGGCGCGGGCCAATTCAGGCAGCGAGGGTGCGATCGCAGCCCCAGCCATCACGGAGAGGCTGCTGATCAAGAGGAGCGTAGGGAGCCGCATTGGGCGCCGTTCCGGTGGTGTCGAGGAAGAAATAGCCTAAGGAAGTCGAAGAAAAAGGACGAGGCCTATTTCTGCCGATCCTCGGATCGACTTGACACCATTTCCGTGGAAGTGCTGTACTGGGATGGGCACAAAGCCGCTCTCGCACCGCCGAAGCCTCCTGGACAGGCTGGTTTCTCGCCACCTTCCTGAGCTTCTCGCCATCTCAATCTCGCCATGTGGAGGTTCCACTTGAGATCGACACTCTTGCGCGGCCGCATCGTCGGCGTCGCGATCGTATTGCTGTCACTTTCCGCCCTGTTCTGGGCCGGATGTAGCAACGACAACCCGACCAACAGTGATTCCATCGGCGTCGACTCGGAAACGACCGCGGACACGAGTCCGTACAGTCCCCGAATCCGTTCCGTCTTCGAGGTTCAGAATCGCCACACGGCCGATCTCCTGGCCTCGGACAATGTCGTCGGAACCGCGACCGGTCTCGACGAGAACGGTGAACCCATCATCTTGATCTACACCATCGAGGCCGCGTCCAAGGGCGCTCTGCCGTCTGAGCTGGATGGCATCCGTGTCAGGCACGAAGTCACAGGACGTTTCGTGGCCATGAAGGGCAAGCCTGGCGGCGGTGGCGTCGACCCCAAGGCCAAGCAGACACCTCCCGTTCAGATGGGTACATCCGGCGGCTGGCGTCATGATCTCGCCAACGGCTACTGTTGCGCTGGCACGCTCGGCTCGCTGGTCCAGATCGGCAACAGCAAATACGTGCTCAGCAATTACCACGTGCTCGAGGCCGATATCGTGAACGGTGGAAACGGACGTACGGCGTCCAATGGCGATCCGATCATTCAGCCGGGTCTCATCGACGTCAACTGCAGCGCAAGTGCCGCCCAGGATGTGGCCACGTTGTCGCTCAAGCACTCGCTGCCCGGAAGCAACGTCGACTGCGCCGTCGGGCAGGTCATCCCCGGGATGGTCGACGAGACTGGCGCGATCCTGAGCATCGGCACCATCTCCAGCTCGACGGTGGCTGCCTTCATCGGCCAAGACGTCAAGAAGATGGGGCGTACGAGCGGGCTGGGTCGCAGTAGCGTGAGCGGTCTCAACGCCAACGTGAACATCGCCTACGAAAACGAGTGTGCCGGCGGGTCAGCCTTCACGAAGCTTTTCACCGGCCAGATCGTGATCGCGAATCGTGGCAGCAAGTTTCTCGCTGGCGGCGACTCCGGCTCTCTCATGGTCGAAGATGTTTCCTCGAACCCTCGCGCGGTCGGCCTGCTCTACGCCGGTAGCAGCACGAGTGCCATCGCCAATCCCATCGACGATGTTCTGGACTTCCTGAACGCGACGATGGTCGGCAACTAGTCCCGCGGGACACAATGAATGAGGTCGGCGGTGCTTGCCAACGGGCGGGCATCGCCGATTCGAGGCCAGCATGTCCTTACAACGCTTGGCAATTCTCACGTTACTCTCGGTCTCGGGACTCGTTCTCGGCGGCTGCTCATCGAGCCCCAACGGCGATTTCGGTCAGGAAGTTGAAATGGGCGCGCGGCCAAGCATTGCCGACATCATCGAACGACGTGGCTCGGAGTTCCTGGCGATCGACGGCGTCGTCGTGATCTTCGAAGGTGCGACGGCGGCAGGAGATCCCTGCATCAAAATTGGAATCGCAAAGCTGAACAAAGAACTCGATGCGAAGCTGCCCGAGCAGATCGAGGGCTGGCCCGTCGTGGTCTTCGAAAGCGGCGTCATCCAGCCCATGGACGACTAAATACTGCTACCAGCCGTATTCGGCGGGCGTTAAGTAGTCCAACAAGTCTTCGCGTGCGACTCTGTTGATCTCTTCGGCCCACAGATCCGATGGATTCAGGTCATCCGTCAGAATCACCGCTGCATCGTGCGGCGGATCGAAGCGATTGTTCCAGGCGTGAAAGCGCGCGAGAACTCGAAAATGCAGCGCTTCGTCCTGAAGATAGTCCTGTGGATGCTCCAGCGTGTCCTCAGGCTTCTCCATGTCCTCGCGATCGCTAGCGACGAGAATCACGTTTCCAAGCTCGGTCGGCGGTTCGGCGATGGGAAGCGCGATCACGTGACCAAAGGATTGGCGAAGCGTCTCGGCCACCGCAAGCACGAGCGGGTGCGTCCAGCCAATGGATTCGAGATTGATGGCCAGCACACCGCCGTTCGCCAGGCGAGACTTCGCCAGCGCGAACACTTCTCTGGTTATGAGATGAAATGGGATCGAGCTGCTGCCAAACGCGTCGAAGATCATGAGATCGTAGCGATCCTCTGTGGAATTCAGGAACGCACGCCCATCGGCGAGATGAACTCTCGTCCTTGCCTGATCCATTCCAAACCAGTCGCGTGCGACCTCGGCGACCAACGGGTCGATCTCGACGGCATCGACCTCCCAACCGGCGCGCTCGTAGTTGAGGGCGACGCTTCCACCACCCAATCCGACGAGCAACATCCGGCCCGGCGCTTCGAAGTACGCCTTCATGAGATCAACGACGGCGACATAGGGATGCCAGGATTCGAAATCGTCGTGGTCGGAGATGCTGTGTGTGCCGCCGTCAATGAGCAGGTATCGCGCTTCTGTGCGGTCGAGAACACGGATCTGCGCGTAGGGTGATTGTCCCTCAAAACGGACGTGCTGCGCCGGGCGTGGATAGCTGGCCGGGGCCAACGCGGTCAGCGAGCTGATCGCCACGAGCAGCAGGATTCCCAGTCCGAGCTTCGTGGCGCCGCGGCCCAAGAAGAGCGCAAACACGGCGGTCCCCATCAGGACGCAGCCTATCCCGATGAGCAGGCGAAACACTCCCACGTTGGGAATGAGCCAGAAGCCCGTGGCGATGGCCGAGACCACGCTCGCGAGCGTGCTGAACGCATACAGATCGCCCGCCGTGCGCCCGACCTCTTCGAGGCGTCGTGCCTTGAGCCGGATCGCATAGGGACTGACCATTCCAAGGAGGGTCAGCGGCGGAGCGAAGAGGACCGCCGACGCGGCGAGCACTGCGGTCCGCATTCCGGTAGGAGTCAGGAGGTCGAGGATGGGCCGCTTCATCCACGGCACCAGGGCGATCCAGACTCCGGCGCCACCGATCATGAAGGCGAGATTGCGGAATCGAGCCCCGCGGTCGGCCCACCTGCCGCCGACGAGATATCCCACACTGAGCGCCGCCAAGGTGACCGTGATCAACGCGGACCAGAGAAAGAGACTCACTCCGTAGTAGGGCCCCAAAACGCGAGTCCCTAGAATCTCGATGGACAACACGCAGGCGCCGGAGATCGAGATGATGAAATAGAGCGTCCAAACCGGGGGCATAGCCATTACCTTCACATCGGCTCCACACGCGCGTCATTGGAGCGCCGGGGGATGCTGCGGGCGCGCAAATTCGTCACCGAGCGTATCGTCTAGGGCCTGCGACTGCCAGAAAGACGACGCTCAATGCACGACGATTGGCCCGAAGCGTTCGAAAGTCGTATACTGGGCCGCCTGACCGGCCAACGAAGCACGTATTCCAGCCATCCTACCGAGCACAGATGCCGTCATTGTCCGACCATCCCTACGCGAGTTTTCTGCACCGCGTGCAGAAGCCGGCTCGCTATCTCGGCGCCGAGCACAACTCGATCGTCAAGGATCCGCAAACGGTCCGATTGAGTATGGCATTGGCTTTTCCGGACGTCTACGACATCGGCATGAGCCACCTGGGCACGAAGATCCTCTACTCGCTCATCAACAAGACCGATGATCTCCTGCTCGAGCGCGCGTTCGCTCCGTGGATGGACATGGAGCATGAGCTGCGAGAGCGTGGCCTGCCCATCCTCTCGCTGGAGAACCGTCGCCCGCTCCGGGAGTTCGACGTGTTGGGCTTCTCGCTCCAATACGAGATGACTTTCACCAACGTTCTCAACATGTTGGATCTGTCGAGCATTCCCCTGCGGAACGCCGACCGCGGCGATGAGGATCCCCTGATCATCGCGGGGGGGCCGGTGGCGACGCAGCCGGAGCCGATGGCCCCGTTCATCGACTGTTTTCTCATCGGCGATGCCGAAGAGAAGCTCGCAGAACTCCTCCGCTGCTACGCGGACGCTCGCGATGCGGGGCTCTCGCGGCGGCAACGCCTGGTCGAGCTCGCCCAATTGGGCGGCCTCTACTGTCCCGATCTCTACGAGCGCTTCATCGATCCGGAGTCCGGATTTGAGGTCGTCGGCGCACCACTCGAGCCCGGGGTGCCGGACCGGCCGCAACGCGTCATCCTGGATGACATCAATCGATTCCCGTTTCCCGACGACACGCCCATCGCCGCCTCCGAGGCGATCTTCGACCGCATGAGTGTCGAGATCGCTCGCGGCTGCACCGAGGGATGCCGCTTCTGCCAGGCGGGCATGATCTACCGGCCCGTTCGCGAGCGGGATCCCAAGCAGATCGTCGACACCGTCCTGAAATCGGTCGAGAAGAGCGGCTACGACGAGGCGAGCCTGACGACGCTCTCCACGGCCGACTACTCCTGCATCTCGCCGTTGATGACCGAACTCATGGGCGAACTCAAGGAGCGCAATGTCTCGCTCTCGGTGGCTTCGCTCCGCGCCTATGGGGTCGACGAGAACACGCTCGACGAGATGGCCAGCTATCGCGCGCAGGGCCTGACCTTCGCGCCGGAGGCCGGGACGCAGCGCATGCGCGACGTCGTGAACAAGAATGTCACTGAGGAAGACATGACGCGCACCGCCCATCGTGTCTTCGGGCGTGGCTGGAAGCGCATGAAGCTCTACTTCATGATCGGACTGCCGGGCGAGGAGGACGAGGATGTCGCCGGAATCATGGAGACCGGCGCCCGCATGAAGGAGATCGGCTACAGCCATGTCGGCAAACGCGTCGGCATCACCGTCTCCGTGAGCTCCCATGTGCCGAAGCCACACACACCGTTCCAGTGGGTGGCCATGGACGCCCTCGAAGAGATCGAACGCAAACAGGATCTGCTGCAGGCCATGGCGCGGCGCGACCGCCTCGAATTTCGCCGCCATGACCCGCGGACCTCTTTTCTCGAGGGTGTGATCGGGCGCGGCGACCGCCGCGTCGGACGCGTGATCGAGTTGGCCTTCCAGAAAGGCGCCCGCTTCGACGGCTGGGACGAATGCCTCAAATGGGACGCGTGGGTGGAGGCCATCACCAAGAGCGGGATCGATCCGCAACTCTATCTGGGAACTCTCCGCACGGATGCCCGGCTCCCCTGGGATCATCTGGACATGCAGCTCGAGCCGAAGTTCCTGTTGCGTGACTACAAGCGCTCGATGAAGGACAAGCTGAGCCCGCCGTGCGGCAAGCCCGTGGGCGCACAGGTCCACCACAGCAACATCCAGGAGCACGACGCGGATCAGAAGCTGCTCGTCTGCTACAACTGCGGTGTCGCGTGTGACATGAAGCAGATGCGAGACGAGCGTCGCGAGTATCTGGATTCGCTCGGCGCCTTCGCTCCCCGCGTGAATCAGGACGCGCGCGAAGCCGTCGCCGCGAAGCAGCAGAGGATCGCGCGCGGTGCGGCGCCGCACTCCCTGCACGAGGGTCAGGAGCCCGTGCGGCTGCGGCTGCGATTTTCGAAGCGTGGGGCCGACGCCCTCACCGGTCATCTCGATCTGACGCGCAAGATCCAGCGAATCCTACGCCGCGCGAAACTGCCGCTCTGGTACACCGAGGGTTATCACCCAAAACCAGCCATCAGCTTCGGGCCGGCGCTTCCCCTGGGCGTGGAATCCGCGGGCGAGTTCTGCGAACTGAAACTCACCGAGGAGATCGATCTCAACGGACTCCTCGAGCGCCTCAATGCCGTCAGCGAGATGGGCATCCGTTGGGATCAGGCGCGGCGTATCAACTCGGGGGATGCTGGACTCGCCAAGTCCATCAGTTCCATCGAGTGGCTCATCGAAATGCCGAAGGATCAGGCTCTTGAACTGAGTGAGAGTCTGCGGAGATTTGCGTCAGCCTCGTCATGGCAGGTTGAGTTGCAGCGCAAGCGAGAGACGAAGCGGATCGACCTCAAAGCCTGCGTCGAGTCACTCGACTTCGCCAAGACCGCCGAGGTCGAAGCTCTCGTCGCGCCGGCGGCCGAAGCCCTCTATCTGCGGCTGCGCCTCAGCCTCCTGTTGGGCGGCCAGCCGAGACCCGGCGAGATTCTCTCCTCATTGCTGGGCCGCGAGATCGAAATCCCTCCGTATCGGCTCAAGCGTTTCGCCTGCGAGGACATGAGCACGACCAGGTCCGCCTCCGCGGCTTCCTGAGCGACGCCGGAATCGCGTTTTCGCGCGCGATCGCCTACGCTGGAGGGCGAGATGTTCCGCTATCCCGTCTACTGGATCGCCCGATCCGTGGCCCGAGGGGCCGCGTCGGTCTACTTTGGCCGCACCATCGTCCGCGGGTCGGAGAACATCCCGGCGGAGGGTCCTGCGATCATCGCGGCCAATCACCCGCAGTCGATCCTCGACGCGCTCCTAATTTCTATTTCCTGCCGGCGCACGGTTCATTATCTCGCGCACGGCGGGCTCTTCCGAAACAGGATCAAGCGCGCGATGTTGCGGGCCTGCGGCGCCATCCCCATCCATCGGCACGAGGACGCGCAAGCGGAGGAAGGGGGCAACCTCGACAGCTTCGCCGCCTGCCGTGCTTTGCTCGAGGCCGGCGGCTGCCTGGGCATCTTCCCCGAAGGGACGAGCCTTGAAAAGCGGCGCGTTCAACCGCTCAAGACCGGCACGGCGCGGATCGCATTCGACGCCGAGGTCACGAGGGAATTTGGCCTGGGAGTGCGCATCGTGCCCGCCGGACTCAGCTTTCAGAGCCGCCGCCGCTTTCGCTCGAATGTCCTGGCCAGTTTCGGCCGGCCCATCGAAGCCAACGCGTATGCCGAACTCTACGCGGAAGATCCGGCAGCGGCGGTGCGTCAACTCACCGAGAAACTCGGAAAGGACATTCGAGGGCTCGTCGTCGATGTCGACCGCAGCGAGCTGGAAGAATTGGTGACGGGCGTCGAACGTATCTACAAGGGTGAGATCCTGCACGATGCGCTACGCAACTTCAGGGGCAAGGACCGGTTCGACCGCGAGCACTTCGTCAGCCGCGAAATTGCGGCCGCCGCCCAGTATTTCTACGAGCACGATCCAGAGGGCCTGACTCGCGTGAAAGCGCTGATGGAGATCTATGGGACGAAATTGGAACGGCTGAAGCTGAAGGATCAAATCGTTCGCGATGCAGATCAGAGCTTCCGTGACATGGCAACACGGCTGGTCGCCTTGGTGGCTCTCGCCTCACCCATCGCTCTTTACGGCGCGCTCTGGAACGCCCTGCCCTACCAACTGACTCGCCTTCTGGTACGCCGCCTCTCACCCGACGGTACGAAGACGCATTTCTATCAGCTGACGCAGGGCGCGTGGATTTTTCTGATCTTCTACGCATTCTACTTCTACGGTTTGGATACGCGCTTTGGTCCGTGGAATAGCCTGGCTCTCCTGTCGACTTTCGCGCTGAGCGGTCTCTTCTGCCTGCGCTTCGTCGCCGCCCTGAGCACGGGCCGCAGCCATCTTCGTCTCGTCTATCTGCGCGCCACCCATGGTGTCACGATCCAGAAGCTCGTCATCCTCAGGCGGAACATCCTTCGCGAAATGGAGATTGCCCGCCGGATCTACGAACGTGCCCAGTCGAGCGGCGAAATTGCGCGGAGGCCGACAGAATGAGCCCCACGCTGCTGCATGTGGATGCCGTGCGCAGGCATCTGGGCGATCGGCTCCTCTGCTCACTGCCCGCGGCCGGAAAATTCGTGGCGCTCAGCTTCGACGACGGGCCGAGCCCACGCAACACGTTACGGCTGTTGGATCTACTCGCGCGCTACGAGACCGTTGCGACCTTCTTCCTGGTCGGGCGCCGCGCTCGCGCCTTTCCCGAGATCGTGCGCGCGATCCTGGCCGGCGGCCACGAGATCGGTAACCACGGCTACCACCACGTTCCTTTGCCCTTCCTCCCCAATGCGGGAATCCGTCGCGAGCTGGAGAGGACGGAGGATGCAATCCAGTTGGCGGCCGAGCATCGCCCCGAGTACTTTCGCCCGCCGATGGGTTGGTTCAACGCTCGCGTCCTCGCCGTCGCGCGTCAGCTGGGTTACCGGCCGGTGCTGGGCAGCATCCACCCGGAAGATTCACGGCAGCCGCGCGCCGGCACACTCGTCGAGCGGATCAGGGAGCGCCTCGAGGATGGATCGATCCTGATGCTGCATGACGGGGGCTGGCGCGTGTCCGCCGATCGCAGCCAGACCCTCGCGGCCGTAGAAGTGCTCCTGCGGGATCTGCTGCCCGAATTGGGATATCGATGGGGCAGCGTGGGGGAGTTGCTACGACGGGCAGACACCCGAAGTGGCGGACACGGCCAACCATTGCAGGAGTGGACCGGCGCCGAAGAATCCTAGGTTCGTTTCCCGACGGAAATTCTAGCCGGGGCCAAGACTCGGTGATCTCGTCCGAGTCACCCGAGTCTCAGGCCCCAGGATGGTGGGAGGCACCCAGGATCAGCGATCGCCACCACCGTGATGCTGCGAATGCTCCGCATCATCGTCGGTTTCTTTTGAATGCTTCTCGTCGGCGCCCGTCGCCGCCAGATCCGAGACCTTCTTGCCGCAGTGCAGCATCTTGGAGCCGTAGAACGGGTTCGCGACCGTTCCGTCGATCTGAATCCATTCGGCCTTGGCCATGGGACAACTCATGACACTCCAGAGGGGATCGACAGGACGGCTCTCATAGCTCATCTGCGCCATCGGCACGAAGTGCTTGCTGAGATCTTTGTACCCCACGCGCGCTGCCTCGAGTTTGAGATCCTTGGCGCCGAGGGCTTCGAGTGCGGTACGCATGGCATGATGCGATTCCTCGATGTCCTCTGCCGAGGCCATGTGCTCGGCCGTGTCCTTCTCCATCGCACCGTGATGATCGGCACCCTCGGCCATCATTTCCTCATGTTCCTTCATGATCTCGAGCATGCCGTCTGCATGAGCGGCGACGCCCTCGATCGAGTCTTCCGACAGCGACTTGCCGATCGCCGCGAAGTGAGCGACGGCGTCGGCTACGGTCGATCCGTCGCCGTGCGCGAACGCTACTGCCGTGGGTAGAACTACGGCGGCCAGCGCCACCAGGATCATCGAACGCCTGAGCATGATGCCCTCCTTCGATACCCGCGGTTCGCGGGCCCCTTGATATTGGAGAGCCGGACCCGATCGCGCGGGCCCTCGCGGCGCGAGCGATCGCCGATTTCCGGCTCTCTCACATTGAAAAACCTTCGGGCCTCTTCTCTGGCCACTCCTCAGAGCTTCGCCCTGCGCAACCTCAGCGCATTGCCAATCACCGAGACAGAACTGAAACTCATAGCCGCGGACGCGAGAATCGGACTCAACAAGATTCCAGTCAGGGGGTAGAGAATTCCCGCGGCCACCGGTACTCCCAGGGAGTTATAGGCAAACGCGAAGAAAAGGTTCTGCTTGATGTTGCGCATGGCCAATTGGCTCAGGCGGCGGGCGCGGATGATCCCGCCAAGATCGCCCTTCACGAGGGTGACTCCCGCGCTCTGCATCGCCACGTCCGTGCCCGTGCCCATGGCGATGCCCACTTGAGCCGCCGCGAGCGCCGGTGCGTCATTGATCCCGTCGCCTGCCATCGCCACATAGCGACCGGCCGCCTGGAGCCGTTTCACCACGGCGGCCTTTTGCTGGGGAAGGACTTCAGCCTCGACCTCGTCGATCTCGAGCTCGCGCGCGACGACCAGTGCGGTCGTTCTGCTGTCTCCCGTGAGCATGATTACATGAATGCCGGCGGCATGGAGCTGACGGATCGCAGATGAAGTAGTCGACTTGATGGGATCCGCGAGAGCCAACATACCGGCGAGCTTCTGGTCGATGCCGACGAACATCACGGTCTGCCCCTCGGCCCGCAGTTCTTCGGCCTGCGCGCTCACTTCGCTGCTGTCCATACCGATCTCATCGAAGAGAACTTGATTCCCAACGGCTACGGTATGGCGCTCCACCAACCCAGTGACGCCGCTGCCGGTATGCGACTGAAAGTCGGTCGCATCGGTCAGCTCAATG
>Ga0214472_10004080_pt1 | contig 15409 bp, 14 predicted proteins | sample RVTome_6_FD_207662 | JGI IMG/M metagenome (GOLD analysis project Ga0214472, IMG submission 207662) | Soil microbial communities from uranium-contaminated site in the Upper Colorado River Basin, Wyoming, United States - RVT140D175 | ecosystem: Environmental > Terrestrial > Soil > Contaminated >...
GACGTTCGCCACGTCCGGGTGGTGGTGAGCGGACCGGTCGGCATTCGCACCTTCGTGCAAGGAGGACCGCTCGAAGCGTATGCCGAGTCGATCACCGCCAACAGGCTGGTGTTCGCCAGGTTGCAGCGGCGTGACCGGGAGATCCCCACCGATCTCGGATGGGAGACGGTGGACGTGGCCCAGCTCGAGGTTCGTGGGACCGGGCGGGACGCCGGCTCGGGGCTGCCGGACATCGCCCAGGCAGCCTGGGTCGGCACGCTCGAGTCGCCTCGCAACATCGGCCTGCGGCGCCCCGGACACATCGCCAACTGGCGGGTGACCGTCGAGGAATGGGAGCGGCTCCCCGGTGATCCGGCGGACCTGGGCGCCATCGGCCTCGCTGCTCCGCCCCCCGTCTGGGAACAGCGCCTCGTGTACGCCGACGAGTTCGGCCTCTGACCGAGCGCGTAGTGGAGACGGCTCGCAGGGCAACCCTCGGCTCGGTCCCTGGCGGGATGCTCGGGCACCCTCTCGGCTGGCGGCGTGTCAGGGACCGGGGCGACCGCCGGGATGGGGTCGGGGTGCTTCCAACGAGAGCCTGTCCGTTGCAGCCTTCAGGGACGCGGTTCTATCGTGGACGAGCAGGCCCCGACGGTGGGCCGGGAAGGCAGTCCCCCAATGAACGACAAGCAGAGGCGGGTCGACGCGATCCGTCGGCGTTCGAGCCACATCGAGAATCACATCATCGACGAGTACTCCGCCGGCAAGATCAGCCGGCGGGACTTCATCCGGCGGGGCACGATCATCGGCATGAGCCTGCCTGCTCTCGGATTCTTGGCGGCGGCGTGCGGAGGCGACGGAGAAGGAACCACCACCGTTGCTCCCGGAACCACGGGGGCGCCCGGAACGACGGGGGCGCCCGGAACCACGGGGGCGCCGGGCACCACGGCGGCACCAACCACGGCGCCGCCCGCGGGTCCCGCAACGGTGCGCATCGGAGTGGCCCCGGGACCTGCTGTCGGTATCGACCCGGTGCTCATCAACGACGAAGCGGGCCTCTCGCTGCTGGGCCAGACGGCCCAGTACCTGACGTTCTCCGACTCCGAGCTCAACGTGGTTCCCGTCCTCGCCGAGAGCTGGGAGTCCAACGACACGCTCGACGTGTGGACGTTCACGCTCCGTGAAGGGGTGACATTCCACGACGGCACGCCGCTCACGGCGGCCGACGTCGCTGCCACGTTCAACGGTCCCATCGGCACCGGGAATGCCGGCTCGGCCTACGAGACGTACGGGGTGGAGGCCGAGAACGCGGCAGTGGTCGTGGACGATCGCACGGTCCAGTTCACGCTTGCCAGGCCAAACGGTGCTTTCCCGTTCTTCGTCAGCTCCGACAACTACAACGCGGTCATCCTCCCGGCATCGTTCTGGGAGACGTACGACGCGGGTACCTACGAGCAGAGTTTCATCGGGACCGGCCCATGGCTGAACGAGAGCTACGAGCCCGGGGTCTCAGCGGTGTACACCAAGAACCCGAACTACTGGGGTGACAACTCGAACCAGCCCGATCGCATGGAAGTGGCCTTCTTCGGGGACGAGTCCGCCATGATCACCCAGTTCCAGGGTGGGCTCCTCGACGTGCTCTACCGGGTCAGCTTCTCGAACGCGGAGACCCTCGAGTCGGGCGGCGCCACCACCCAAAGCGTGCCGACAGCTCAGCATCGCCAGATCTACATGGATGCGAGCCAACCGCCGTTCGGTGACAAGCGGGTACGGCAGGCGATGGCACTCATGCTCGACCGTCCGCTGCTCGTCCAGGGCCTGCTCGGTGGGTTCGGCATCGTGGGCAACGACCATCCCATCTGGGAGGTCTTCCCGATGTTCGACCCTGCGGCGGTCACGCAGAGAGAAGCCGACCTCGCCACGGCGCAGTCGCTGCTGGAGGCGGCTGGTGTGGGCGGAGGGTTCAGCGCCGCACTGGACACCCTCCAGTTCGCCGAGATGGAGGACCTCGCCCAGCTCGTCCAGGCGTCGGCGGCTCAGCTCAACGTGGACCTCACGGTGGGGGTCTACGACAGCGGAACGTACTACCAGGACTACTGGTGCAGCTTCCCGTACGAGGGCCCGTGCACACCCGGTGGCGTGCAGTCGATGGGCATCGTGAACTACGGCCATCGAGGGGTTCCCAATGTGTACATGGGGGCGCCGCTCCTGAGCGATGGGCAGTGGAACGCGTCGCATTGGGTGAACAGCGACTACGACCAGCTGTTCGCCGATTTCACCGCGGCTCCCGATCTGGACGTCCAGCGTCAGCTGGCCGGCCAGATCCAGGCGATGCTGTGGGACGAAGTGCCGTTCATCGTGCCGTACTTCATCGACTTCATCTCGGTGACCGTGCCCAACTTCCAAGGGCTCCAGGTCACGGGGATGGGCCACTATGACATCACGAACGCGGGGTTCACTGGCTGATCCCACCGACGCCGGGCGGCCCGGGTTTCGAGCGGAGCTCGAGACCCGGCTTGCCTCCGCCTGATGCCGAGGTACGTCGTTCGTCGAATCGGCCTGGCTCTGATCACGCTGGTCCTGATCAGCCTCCTCGTCTTCGCGGGGACCCAGATGCTTCCAGGTGACGTGGCGCGTCGAATCCTCGGTCCGTTCGCCACGCAGGAGGCGATCGACGCGCTCGCCGCCCGGCTCGGCACCGACCAGCCCCTGTACGTGCAGTACTGGTCGTGGATCTCCAACGCCGTCACCGGCGACCTCGGCACGTCGGTCAGCCTGTCGCGACCGGTGTCGGAGCTGCTCGGGAGGGCCCTCGTCAACTCGGCGAAGCTGGCTTCCGTGGCCTTCGTGATCGTGGTGCCGATCTCGATCCTCGGTGGCGTGATGGCGGCCCTGCGGCGCGGCCAGCTCACCGACAGGATCATCACGGTCGGTGGTCTGTCCGCCACGGTGATCCCGGAGTTCGTCTCGGGAATCGTGTTGATCCTCGTGTTCGCGATCTGGCTCGGCTGGCTACCCGGGACGGCGGCGGCCCCGCCAGGATCGGGGCTCCTGACGCAGCTGCGCTACCTCATCCTCCCGGCAATACCGCTCGTCCTCGTGCTGTTCGGGTACATCGCCAAGATCACGAGAGCAGGCGTCGTCGAAGCACTCGACGCCGACTACACCCGAACCGCGATCCTCAAAGGGCTACCCCGCCGCCAGGTGATCCGGCGCGAGGTGCTGCGTAACGCCTTGCTGCCGACGATCGCGGTCATCGCCTCGCAGATCGGCTACCTCATCGGCGGCCTTGTCGTCGTCGAGGTGCTGTTCAACTACCAGGGCATCGGACGGCTGCTGTTCGACGCCGCCCAGAAGGCCGACTTCCCGCTGCTCGCCGGTGGGGTCCTCGTCGTGGCGACCGCTTTCCAAGTGGCGATGCTGCTCGCCGACCTGGCGTATTCGTGGCTCAACCCCCGCATCCGCCTCGGAGGGGAAGCATGACGACTCAGACGGTGCCGAGGTCGGAACAGTGGAAGGTGCTGCGGGGCTCGGCGACGTTCTGGGTCGGGGGGACCATAACGGTCATGTGGATCTTCTTCGCCGTCTTCGGCTCGAGCGTCGCCCCGTTCGATCCGCTGGGGACGCCCCAGGACGTCCTGAATCGCCTCCAGCCACCATCGGCGGCGAACTGGTTCGGCACCGACGAGTTGGGCAGGGACGTGCTCTCGAGGGTCTTGGCCGGATCGAGGCAGGTGCTCACGGTGTCGCTCTCGGCCACCGTGCTCGGCACCGTGCTCGGCACGGCCGTCGGGCTCGTCGTCGGCTACTTCGGAGGAATCGTCGATGACATCGTCGGCAGGATCCTGGACGCCTTCTTGTCGATCCCGCTCGTCATCACGGGCATGCTTGCCCTGGCGGCGCTCGGGCCGACCACGTTCGGTGTCATCATCGTCATCGGGCTCGTCTTCATGCCGCTCATCGCCAAGACGGTGCGGGCCGCGGTGCTCGCCGAACGTCAGCTCGACTATGTGACGGCCGCCCGACTGCGGCGCGAGAACGTCTTCTACACCTTGTTCGTCGAGATACTGCCGAACGTCAGCAGCGTCATCACAGTCGAGTTCACGGTGCGGCTCGGGTATGCCATATTCACGGTGCTGGCACTGTCGTTTCTCGGCTTCGGCGTCGAGCCCTCCGTCCCGGACTGGGGACTGGCGATCTCGCAGCACTACGGCTATCTCACAGGTGATGTGTGGTGGCCCGTGCTCTTCCCCGCCCTGGCGATCGCGTCGCTCGTCGTCGGGGTGAACCTCCTGGCGGACGGCATCTCACAGGCACTCGAGTCGTAGGGGGAAGATGGCAACGGACCACGCGCTCGAGGTCGAGAACCTGTCGATCGACTACCGGATGGGCACGAGGTGGAAGACGGCCGTGCTCGACGTCAACTTCGTGATCCCGCGCGGCGAGTCGTTTGGGCTCGTCGGTGAGTCGGGGTGCGGCAAGACGACCATCGCCATGGCGATCATGCGCTACCTGCCTCGCAACGGCCGTGTCAGCGGGGGCGCAATCAAGCTCGATGGGCGCGACATCACGACGCTGTCGAGCCGCGAGCTCCGCGAGCTGAGAGTCCGCCGCCTATCGATGGTGTACCAGAACCCGGCGACGGCATTGAACCCTTCGATCAGGGTCGGCCGCCAGGTCGCAGACGTGTTCGAGCTCATGGGGGTACCCGGCGACGAGATCGACGGCCGAGTCATCGACGTTCTCCAGAGGGTCAAGATCGCCGATCCGGGGCGTGTCGTGCGCCGCTACCCGCACCAACTCTCGGGCGGGATGCTGCAGCGGGTCGTCATCGCCATGGCGATCGCCTCCGAGCCGGACCTTCTCGTCCTGGATGAGCCGACGACGGGCCTCGACGCCACCGTAGAAGCCGAGGTGCTCGACCTCGTCTCGGGGCTACGCGAGGAGATGGGCACGTCTGTGCTCTTCATCAGCCACAGCCTGGCGGTGATCAGGCAGATGTGCGACAGGGTCGGCGTGCTCTACGCCGGGCGTCTCGTCGCCGAGGGCAAGGCCGAGGACGTGTTCACCAACCCGATGCACCCGTACACGGTCGGGCTGCTGCGGTGCCTGCCGACCGGCCAGACCAGCCGCGCCCGGGCGAAGCTGGACACGATCCCCGGCTTCCTCCCGCCGCTCGGCGCCGACATCGCCGGCTGCGTCTACGCCGACCGATGCGGGATCGCCCAGGACATCTGCCATACCGTCCCACCACCCCGTCAGATCCTCGAAGGTGATCGCCAGTCGCTGTGCCACTTTCCCGAACAGTCACAAGGAATGCCACGGACGGTCGCCCCCGACCCGGCGGCCCGAAGGACGGACGAGGCTCTCCTGCTCGAGATCAAGGGCGCCTCGAAGACGTTCCAGCAGGACGGGCATCCCGTGTTCGCCTTGGCCGACGTCGATCTGTCGATACGTTCGGGCGAGACGGTTGGGCTCGTCGGCGAGTCCGGTTCGGGGAAGAGCACGCTCGCAAGGCTCATCCTCGGCATCCACTCCCCGGATGAGGGCTCTGTCGTCGAGTTGGGCGGGGAGGCGCTCGGGGAGCGCGTCACGGATCGTGCCGTCGAGCAGGTGAGGGCGATTCAAATGGTGTTCCAGGACCCGGACAGCGCCCTCAATCGCCGCCACAGCGTCCGCAGGATCGTGAGCCGGGCAGTGGAGCGGCTCCTCGACCTGGGCAGGAAAGAGGTCGCGGCGCGAACCAGGCGGCTGATCACCGAGGTGAGGATGGGTGAGCAGCACCTGTCGTCCAAGCCGAGGCATCTCTCCGGCGGCCTCAAGCAACGCGTCGCCGTTGCCAGGGCGTTCGCCGGCTCGCCGAAGCTCGTCGTCTGTGACGAGCCGACGTCGGCGCTCGACGTCTCGGTGCAGGCGGCGATCATCAACCTGCTCGCCGATCTCCAGGCCGAAGAGGGGGTCGCCTACCTGTTCATCTCGCACGATCTCAGCGTCGTGCGGTACCTCGCAGATCGGGTCGCCGTCATGTACCTCGGCAGGCTCATGGAAGTCGGGACCGGCGAGCGCGTGTTCGGAGGACCGCATCACCCGTATACGGAGGCGCTGCTGTCTGCCGCCCCTTCCGTCGAGGGGGAGACGCGAGTGAGGATCAGACTCACCGGAGAGATCCCGAGCCCGTCGAACCCGCCGTCCGGGTGTGTGTTCCACACCAGGTGCCATCGGTTCATCCCGGGGACATGCGACGTGACGGAGCCTCCGCTCGTCGAGGCAGAACCCGGCTACCAGCTTCGGTGCCACATCCCCGTCGCCGAGCTCGGCGCTCTGCAGCGCGCCGAGGCATCCGATGCGGCGGCGACCGGGTAGCGGGCACATCCCTTCGGGCTGCCGGGAGTCGCCTCGTCAGACGTCCGAGTCCGGGAAGGACCCCTTCCGCACCGCGATCCACTCACGGAGCTCTTCGTCCTTGGCGTCGTCGAATGCCGGCATCTCGTAGTCGGCCAGGAGTTGGTTCTTGATCGCGTTCGCCCGCGTGACTGGGTCCCGGGAGCCCTCGAGCTCCCACTGCTCGAAGCTGTTGTTGTCCGCCAGTTGGGAACGCCAGAAGGCGGTCTCGAAGTTGGCGAGCGTGTGCGGATTCCCGAGGAAGTGCTGCCCGGGGCCCGACTGGAGCATGGCGTCGAGGGCCTGGCCGTTCTCGGTGATGTCGACACCCGTCACGAGGCGCTCGGCTGCACCAGCCTGGTCGGCGTCGAGCACGAACTTCTCGTACCCCATCGTCAGCCCGCCCTCGAGCCAGCCGGCCGTGTGGAGCACGAAGTTGACGCCTGCCAGGAGCGTCGGGACGAAGGTGGCGGCCGACTCGTAGGCCGCCTGGTAGTCGGGGACCTTCGATGCGGTCAGGTTTCCCCCGCTGCGGAATGGCACGCCGAGGCGTCTGGCGAGCGCCGCCACCGTGTACAGCATCAGGGCGGGCTCGGGGGTCCCGAACGTCGGCGCCCCGGACTGCATCGACATCGATGAGGCGAACGACCCGAACACCACCGGAGCGCCCGGGCGAACCATCTGGCAGAACGCCATACCGGCCATCGCCTCGGCCAAGGTCTGGGTGGCGGCCGCGGCCGCGGTCACCGGCGCCATCGCGCCCGCCAAGATGAACGGCGTCACCAGGGTCGCCTGGTTGTTCTCGGCGTACACCTTGGCGGACCCGAGCATGTTGAAGTCCCACGACATCGGGGAGTTGGCGTTCGCCAGGCTGAGGAGCACCGTGTTCTGGTCGACGAATTCGTCGCCGAAGACGATCTTGACCATGTCGATCGTGTCCTGGGCACGGCTCGGATGGGTGACCGAGCCCATGAACGGCCGGTCGTGGTACCGGATGTGCGCGTACACCATGTCGAAGTGCCGCTTGTTGACGGGGAGGTCGACGGGCTCGCAGAGCGTCCCTCCTCCGTGGTGGAGCTGGGGCGACATGTGCGTCAGCTTGGCGAAGCTCCGGAAGTCCTCGATGGTGGCGTAGCGGCGGCCGCCCTCGAGGTCGCGGACGAACGGCGACCCGTAGGCGGGAGCGAACACCAGGTGGGGGTCGCCGATCGTCACCGTGTTCTCCGGGTTGCGGGCGATTTGGGTGAACGACTTGGGGGCCGTGGCCTGGATGGTCGACCGGCACAGCCCGCGCGGGAATCGGACTCGCGTCCCCTCGACGTCGGCGCCGTGTGCCGCGTAGATCGTGAGAGCCTCGGGGTAGTTGCCGACCTCGATCCCGACCGTCTCGAGGAGCGTCTCGGCGTTGTCCTCGATGATGGCGAGCCCCTCGTCGCCGACCACCTCGACCGGCCGGAGCGTCCTGGTGAGGAAGGGGATCCGCTCGACGGCCTCGGCGGTCCTGGCGGCATGCCTGGCTGCCCTGCCTCCGGATCGCCGCGATGCACGGTCAGCCGTCACGGTTGCTGTCCTCGGTCGGTCTGTTCCACGATGCGGAACTGTTCTGTATCGCGGAACGGTAGTGGGCGGCTTTGGTGCTGTCGAACTGCCGAGCCGCCGCGGTGGCGCACGGGTGGCCGGTCGTACCAGGTACCCACCATCTCCGACCTCGCGGAGGGATTGCTGCGCTTCGGCTCGTCAGATCGGCCGAGCCTTGCGGCGACGCCAGACCATGGCGATGCCGACGAGCACGAATGCCCACGTGAAAGGAAGGAGTGCCCCGGCGACGAGCGACGCGAACACGGCGGCGGACCGCAGTGCCCGCCCACCGGCCCCCAAGCCGGCTCGGAAGCCTGGCTGCACCTCGGGCTGATCGGTCATGACGACCGCGCTTGCCTGGCCAGAGATGCTCGATCCGGCGATCGCGTCGCCGGAGTCGGCGATCGGCGTCGCCGACATCCTCGACTGGGTTCGCAGCTCCCGATCGACCTCGATCTCAGCGGCCAGGAACACGGATTGGCCGGGGGGGAGCGGCCTTGCCGGATCGCCGGCGACGGAGATGAGGTCAGCCGTCTCCACCTCGAGCACCGTGTCGCTCACCCGGATGTCATCGATGGCGACGTCACCCCGGTTGCGCACCTCGAAGCAGACGGTGACGTCTTCTCCCTGCGTGACGCTGACGGTGTCGGAGCCGGGACACGATGCGCCCCGGTCGTGCCCGGGGTATGCCGTGACGACGAGGCGAGCGTCCGGGTTCACGAGCGCCCGGCGCAGCGTGACGGTGATCGAAGCCATCGAGACTTGGGCGTCGATGGTGCGCAGTCGGCCCCGCAGCCGCTCGAGCTCGGTTTCCCTGTCGAGGAGCTCCTCCTCCACCTTGGCGATGTCGGCGACGTCACCCGCGGTGCCCATCAGCTCGCGCAGGCGGAGAACGCTCGCCTCGGCGGTCGAGATGCGGCTCTGCAAGTCGACGACGGTGTCGGTGACGTCATCCGCAGAGCGGTTCTGCTCACGAAGCTCACCGATGGTGCCGAGGCCGGTGAGGGCGGCTTCGAACCGCTCGGGGAGGACGCGGAACGTCAGGACACTGGTCGGCTCGGGACCGCCTCTGGTCACCTCGCCGAACAGGACGCCGCCGAGGGACTCGACGACGGCCGTCGCCTCGGCGACGGCGGTCGGGACGTCGGCCACGGCGACAGACATGTCTGCGGTGTAGATGATCGAGCGATTGGCGGTCGGGGACGATCCACCGGGAGGCGGGGCAGTCGTGTCGGTCGACTCCTGTAACACTCCGTCCGGGCTCCCGCTCGAGCCCGGGTCCGCGGTCGTGCCGGGCGCCGACGTCGTCTCGGATGCTGCGGCCGTCGTCACCGGGCTCTCTGAGTCCGCACCGTCCAGAAACGACGAGATCCGGGCGAAGTTGTTCGACACGGGCATCGATCCGAGCGTCGCGGCGAGCAGCGCCACCAGAACGACGGCGCCCGACGGAACCGCCCAGCGCAGCCAGCGCAGCCTGGGGCGCCGACTCGGCACGGCAGCGTCCGTCCTGGTGATCTCGGCGCGGTCCAGTGCCTCGTCGGCCGACACGTGATCGACGAGGCTCGTGAGGTGATCGCCGTAGGCGTCGAGTTGGCGTTCGAGGTCGACTGTCATGCCTCACCTCCGAGGGCGGCGCGCAATTTGGCGAGTCCCCGCTCGCAGTGCTTCTGGACGGTGCCGTGGGAGAGGCCGGTCACCGCACTGATCTCGGCCTGGGTCCACCCGAACGAGTGAACGAGCAGGACGATGACCCGTTGCCGCTCGGGGAGGCTGGCGAGCGCCGCCGGGAGCGCCGGCTCGACCCACGGCATGCTGTCCGACGGTGGCGGCGGGAAGGCGGGTTGTCTGCGCCCGAAGAGGCGACGTGCCCTCGTTTGCGCCACCCGGTAGAGGTAACCGGCCGGGTTGTCCATGCTGGCGAGCTGCTCCCAGTGCTCCCACGCATATACGAGAGCCTCGGCCGTCGCCTCACGGGCGTCTTCGAGACCCCACGAGCCGATCAAGGCGGCATGGAGCCGCGGCTCGACGTCGGCGACGAAACCGATGAACGTCTCGCTGCGGGTGTCGTTCTGCAGCAGGGTCACTCCGGTCACTCGACCCATAGAGCATCGGCGGGCGGATTCCACGACATGGAATCTCCGCCGTCACGATATCCGCACGAGAGCGCTGCTCGGATGGCGGCGGCACCCCGGGGGGGCCGGCCGGGCCCGGCCCGTGGACACGCCCCAGATCGCTCGACACCTGCGCGCAGAGTCGACACAGACCAGGATGCGATCATGCGTGGCGTGATCGCCGACCTCGGATCGCTCGTTGGCTGAGATCGTGTGCGCCCTCGGCGCGCCGCACACACCTCTCCTCTGGAGGACGATGGTCGACCCGGTTCCGGGAGACCTCGCCGAGGTTGCCGCGGCGTTCGATCGATCGCGCCGGCGCCTGGCCGCCGCCGAGCCCGATGCCATCGTCTTCGTGGCTTCCGACCACTTCAGGCAGCTCGTCACGTCCAACATGCCCGCCTTCATGGTCGGGAAGGCCCCGTCGATGCGGGGTACCCACCCGAACGAGGTACGTGAGTTCGGACTGCCGGTCCGGGAGGTTCCCGGGGACCCCGACCTCGCCAGGGACCTGCTCGGCCGGCACCAGCTACCGGACGGCTTCGACTTCGCCTTCTCCGACGAGCCGTGGCTCGACCACGCCTTCATGGTCCCGCTCTTGTACCTGCGTCCCCAGCTCGACGTGCCGTTGGTGCCGATCTTCACGAACTGCAACGCCCCGCCGCTGCCCGGCGCCGCTCGTTTCGCAGCCCTCGGCGAGCACATCCGCACCACGATCCAGAGGTCGTCACTCGAACGGCGGGTCGCCGTCCTCGCCACCGGCCACCTCGCCTTCGAGCTCGGTGGACCCCGCCAGCTCTCGGGAGGCTCGCCGGGGCCCGACTTCGACGAGGAGGCCCTCGGCTGGATCAGAGCGGGCGACGTCGCCGGCGCGGTGGCCGGGTGCACGTACGAGCGTCTCCTCGATGCGGGGAACCTGACGTTCCAGTTCCTCAACTTCATCGCCCTCATGGCGGCGGCGGGTGCCGGGCCACCTGAGCTCGCCGAAGCGGTGCACTGCCGGTTCGGCCCCGAGCCGTTCATGACGTGGGGTTCGACGTGAGCCGCTACATGATCGACAAGCTGATGTGGGAGATCGATCGAAGCGACGAGGCGCTCGATTCCTTCGTCGAGGATCCGGCGGCGTTCGTCGCGGCGTGGGAGGGTGCCGCCTCGGCTCCCGAGCCTCCATACCCGCTGGGCGGCTCCCTCACGGGCGAGGAACGAGACGCCTTCGAGGCATGGGACTATGAGCGGTTGTACGCCCTCGGAGCCCACCCCTATCTGTTGTGGCACTTCGTCAGGGCGATCCACGGGCCCGGAGGGACGCCGGTCGGCGAGTTGAGCGAGGCGTTCAAGGCGGCCGTCGCTCCACACGGCTACCCGGAGTTCGCCACGTGACCTGTCGAGGCCCCCTTCACTGTCCCTCTTCACTGCGACCACTCATAGTGGTATGTTGAACGCGGTTGGTGACCGTGCGCGAGCGGAAAGGGACGCAACATGAGAGAGGCGCGCGCCGGGCGAATCGCCGTGGCCGTTCTCGGGACCGGGCTCTTGGTCGCCGCCATCGGCGGGGGAGCATTGGCGACATCGGACGACGAGAACGGCGAGCACACCGTCCGGATCTGTCACGTCACCGAGTCGGACGGCAACCCGTACGTCGAGATGACGGTCGACGTCGCCGCATTCGACGGCGAGGGTTCGAGCGATCACACCCACCACGTCGCCAAGGACGGTCGGATGGATGTCCAACTCGCTGAGGGCGAGTCGTGCCCGACGGTCGGAGGCGGCGGATCGGGCTGAGCGTCAGCTCAGATCGAGCTCCCAGCTCTGGCCGACGAGGTCGTGGGCCGAAGCTGCGGTGAGGCTCCTCGTCGACGAGCGTGGCCGATGCCGAGCCGGCGTGCTCAGAGCGAGACGACCGGCCGCAACGTCTACCGTCAGCCGCCATGTCCGACGAGGACCGCATCAACGAGCTCGGCCAAGCGATCGGCCGGGAGGTGGCCGGGTGGACGCGGCGGCAGATGCCGCCGCGTCGCCCCATCGTCGGCCGGTACACGCTCGTCGATCCACTCGACCCGAGCCGGCACGGGGACGATCTCTTCGCGGCGTACTCGGAGGACGCCACCGGGGCGATGTGGACGTACATGGCCTACGGGCCCTTCGAGGATCGGGAGCAGTTCGACGAGTGGCTGCGACTGTGTGCCGCCGGCGACGACCCGCTGTTCCACTCGATCGTCGACGCTGCCACCGGCAGGGCACTCGGGCTGGCGTCCTACCTTCGCATCGACCCGGGCGGCGGGGTGATCGAAGTCGGCCACATCTCGTATTCCCCGGCCTTGCAGCGCACCAGGACGGCGACCGAGGCGATGTACCTGATGATGCGCCGGGTCTTCGACGAGCTCGGCTATCGCCGCTACGAGTGGAAGGCGGATGCGTTGAACCGGGCGTCGGCGTCGGCGGCGGCGCGTCTCGGCTTCACGTACGAGGGAACGTTCCGCCAGGCGACGATGTACAAGGGCCGCAACCGCGACACCGCCTGGTACTCGATGATCGACTCGGAATGGCCGGCGCGCCGCCAGGCGCTCGAAGCCTGGCTCGACCCTGGGAGCTTCGACGAGGACGGCAGGCAGCGATCGCCGCTGGGGCGTTGAAGGGTCCTACGTGCGACGGGCCTGCGGGGGAGGGATCCGGCCGAGCCTTCCGGCGTTGAAGTCCTCGAATGCCTGCACGAGCTCGTCTCTCGTGTTCATGACGAACGGCCCGTGCCAGGCGACCGGCTCGCCAATCGGCCTGCCGCCGAGCACGAGGACGTCCATGTCGGGGCTCCGTGACTCCTGGCGCCGGTTGGCCGTCACCGTGACCGAGTCGCCGGGGCCGAACGCGACGAGCTGGCCCGTTCCCGCCGGTCGGCCGTCGGGTCCGAACGTTCCACTGCCGTTGAGGACGTAGATCAGGGCGTTGAACTCGGGCCGCCACGGCAACCTCAGCCGCGAGCCGGCATTGAGGGTGGCGTGGATCATCGTGATCGGCGTGTGGGTGTCGCCCGGTCCGCGATGACCGGCGACGTCGCCCGCGATGAGCCGGACGAGGGCCCCGCCGTCCGGCGAGGTGAGCAGCACGACCTCGGCGCCCCTGAGGTCCTGGTAGCGGGGGGCGATGAACTTGTCCCGGGCGGGGAGGTTGACCCACAACTGGAACCCGTGAAACAGCCCTCCGCTCATCACGAGCGCCTCGGGCGGCGCCTCGATATGGAGCAGGCCGGAGCCTGCCGTCATCCATTGGGTGTCGCCGTTCGTGATGACGCCGCCGCCGCCTTCCGAGTCCTGGTGCTCGAAGGTGCCGTCGATCATGTAGGTGACGGTCTCGAACCCACGGTGCGGGTGCCACGGCGTCCCCTTCGGCTCACCGGGTGCGTAGTCCACCTCGCCCATCTGGTCGAGGTGGATGAAGGGATCGAGGTCTGCCATGTCGACGCCTGCGAACGCCCTGCGGACGGGGAATCCCTCGCCCTCGAAGCCCGAGGGGGCGGTCGTGATCGACTTGACGGGACGCTCGACGGCCTCCAGCCCTGGTTCGTCCACTCGGGGGAGTGTCAGTGTGCTCTCGACGGTGACGGCCGGCATTGCTGCTACCTCTCTCCTGTCCGCATCAGGCGGGTGGGAAGCTGAAGACCCGATCAGGCTCGATCACGAGGATCACTCGCTCCGACTGGATGGGGTTCGGGTAGTCGTCGACTCCCATGTACTTCTTGGCCAGCTTGTCGATGTGGGAGCGAGCCTCGGTCCCAGTGATCGTGTCGACGAGCTTGCCCCGCACCTCGACCCAATTCCAGTGGTTGTCGTGATCCATGATCGTGACGGTCACCATCGGATGCTTCTTCAAGTTCTTCATCTTCTGGCGGTGGATCTCGGTGTTCACGAGCACGTGCTCACCGTCCGAGTCGACCCAAACCGGCTGCGTCTGGATGTGACCGTTCGGCATGACGGTCGAGATCATTCCCAGGTTGGGCCCCGTCGCCAGCGCCACCGCCTTGTCGTTCAACATGCCGGCATCCTCCATATTCCGTCGGGCGCCCACCGGCGCGTCTCGGCCACAAGGTAGCCTGCAAACGTTGGCAACCAGGACGCGGCGGTCGCCGGCGATGGCACCGACGGTGGTACGCGGCCACGAGGCGACGTGGGCCGAATCGGGTCGATCGAGAGAGGAGGTCACCCATGGACGCGGCGAATGTGACCGTCACCGAGCCTGTCGCAGGCTCGGACATCCCTGTGCGACTCGCCTACGTCGAGGTATGGGACGGGCTGTACGCACCGATCGGGCTTCGGGTCCCCGCCGAGGGTGGCCCGCATCCTGTCGTCGTGCTGGCGTCCGGCAACGGAGGCGGCGGGATGGCGTGGATTCGCGACGCCGTCGCCAACCGCGGATGGATCATGGAGCGCCTCCTCGAGGCCGGTATGGCGTGCGCCTGGATCCGCTACCGGACGGAGGTCGAGCTCGGCTACCACAACGGAGGCCCTCTGGTGCGCGACATGCGGCAGGGGAGAGGCCTGTTCAACCGCTCACCGCTCGAGTACGAGGACGAGATCGCCATCGTCGATCACCTCAAGTCGCTTCGAGAGATCGACGCAGACAGGGTCGGGCTCATCGGCATGAGCCACGGAGGGGAGATGGTGCTGAAGATCACCTCGGAGTACGACGGCGTGCGGGCCGCGGTCGCTTCCGAGCCCGCCGCCCATGAGTTCCTCGCCCTCACCCCGGACGACACGGCGTTCGTGAACCAGGAGACACGCCTGCGGAACATCGAGGACATGCAGATGGCAGAGGTCGACAAGGTCAGGCGAAGGATCGACATGGATATCGCCGCCAAGCGGATCGCCACCATCGACACTCCGATCCTCGTCATGGGCCGGGAGGAAGACCACCTGCAAGGCATCTTCCGCACGAGCTACGAGCTACTCGCCGAGGCGGGCAAGGACGTCGAGTGGGTGTCGTACGACCATCCGCTCCACGGCTACGTGTTCCCGATGCGGGGACCGGACGGAGCGTACGAGGTCGACGTCGTGCAGCACCAGGCCGTCGGCCACGTCATCGACTGGCTGGGAGCCAAGCTCGGCTAGTTGGCGCCGCCGGTCCGGCATGGCGGCGAACCCACTCCCCGAACCTACTCGAGCCGCTCGGAGGCGCCTTGGCGGGAGCCGAGCTTCCCGTAGAGAGCCAGGAAGGGGAGCGTCGCCAGCGCCGGCCCGATCAACCACAACGGCCTCGTGAGCCACCAATGTGCGGTCGGCTGCGAAGGCGGCCGGTACCCGAAGGCCACGAAGGCGACTGCCACCACGGCGGCCATCGCCGTCGTGTGGAAGAGGTAGAGGGCGAGGGCG
>Ga0214472_10004081_pt1 | contig 15409 bp, 8 predicted proteins | sample RVTome_6_FD_207662 | JGI IMG/M metagenome (GOLD analysis project Ga0214472, IMG submission 207662) | Soil microbial communities from uranium-contaminated site in the Upper Colorado River Basin, Wyoming, United States - RVT140D175 | ecosystem: Environmental > Terrestrial > Soil > Contaminated >...
GATTTGAGACAATACGGCCATATTCATAATGTTCGCTCCTCAACGTGGTCTTGAATGCATTGTACCATGTCTGAGGTTCTGGACGTACTGCTTGGATTGGCTCCTAACGCCAGCCTTCAGCTGCTGCCGAAAGCCGGAGCGACGAAGGAGCGTAGGCTGTAGGCAGTCAGCTGCAAGGCGTTGTTCGGCGCGGCCCGGGTGAGCTGTGCTGCTCCCACCTCCGTATGGCTCCTGGGGCTTGACACACCGGGAAAATCTTCTCCGACCCCGTTTGTGCACGTTTCAGGGGCGCTCGCCAACGTACGCCCGCAGTTGCACACCGTTGTCGGCGGCGATCATTTCGGCCGCCTTTTCGCCGATCATGATCGACGGCGCGTTCGTATTGCCGCTGGTCACGTTGGGCATGACGCTGGCATCCGCCACGCGGAGGTTCGCCACCCCCAGAACCCGGAGTCGTGGATCGACGACGTCGCCGATCCGGCAGGTGCAGGTGTGGTGGTAGACCGTCAGGGAAAAATGCAGGGCGAAATCTTCCAGTAGCGCGTCACTGGGCTCCCCACCAGCTACGTACCCATGCTTTGCCGCGAGAAACGGCGGGATCATCACCGGACCGATCTTCCGATTCCCGGGCCAGTGGGCGGCGATATCCAGGGCTCGGTGCACCACCGCGACCATGACCTTCATATCATGCGGATCGTCGTAATAATTCATCCGAATCGAGGGATGAACATTGGGATCGGCGCTGGCGATCACGATCTCGCCTTCGCTGTGCGGCAGCACCGGGTTGGCCAATATGAAGATGTTTTCCGCGTCGGGCGCGAGACGTTTGGCCGCGTCGTCGAAATAACGTGCCGTGTCGATGTTGAGGCATTTGCCCACCAGATCATCGTTGCCTCCGGTGATAAAGCAGATGATCTCCGCGTCGTGACTGTGCGTGTCTCCCAGGCCGGTCGAGCAAAAGGCTACCGCGTCGGCTAGGGACGAGGCCAGCAGGCCGCGCCCGGTCGTCTCCCACTCGGTGAGCCGCCGCTCCGCTTCCTGCTTCATGGCCTGCAGTTCAGCAGACAAGTTCGCGTCATCACCCGGGTCGGCGGGCAGCGGTCCGCCTGGGCCGCGTAACGCCGCCGGTCCCATCGACAGCGCGACCTCGTGCATCGTCACGCCGACGCCAGGGGCGGGAAAGAACAGCGGCACCATGAGATGATCTTTCAAATGCTTGCCGACATGGGGTGCGTCAACGACACAGGGCACGCCCACGGCTTCCAGTTCGCGCCGCGGTCCAATGCCGGATAGGAGCAGCAAGTGTGGCGAGCCGATCGCCCCCGCGCTCAGGATCACCTCTTGGCTAGCATATGCCGTACGCATCTCGCCCGAGGCGGTGCGATACTCGACGCCTTTGGCGGTCAGCTGTCCGGTTGCTCCTTCGACAATCACACGCGTGGCCTGCGCGCCGGTGATGATTGTGAGGTTTGGCCGTCGCTCGGGCTCGCCTTCCAGGAAGGCATGATATGTGCTTGACCGTTTGCCCCGCCGCGTGGTGTATTGCGTCAGCGAAACAACACCGGCCGCGCCCTCCCGGTCACGTCCATTGTAGTCGCCACGCGGGATGCCCGCTGCCACGGCGGCTTCGACGAAATCGTGCGCGGCTGGGAGCACAGGGGAGCGGACCGAAACACCTAGAGGGCCATCGACGTGGTGCGCTTGGGCGTCGATCACGACCTCACCGGATGGTGCGAGCCCCTCGCTCTTGCGGAAGTACGGCAGCACCTCGGTGTAGCTCCATCCGGTCGCACCGCCTTCGGCCCAGGAGTCAAAATCGCCAGGATGGCCGCGCACGTACATCATGTAGTTGAGGCTGGATGAGCCCCCGAGCATCTTGCCGCGCGGCACCGGAACGCGCTGCCCATTGAGCCCGAGTCCGGCTTTGCCCGGGTCGGCGGTATACATCCAGTCCGTGGCCGGGTTCCGTTGCATGGAGGCGCACGCGATCGGCATCGAGGACACTTCGGGCGGCCGGTCGCCGGCCTCGATCAGTGCCACCCGGCACGAGGGGTCTTCAGAGAGGCGAGAGGTGATCACCGCGCCGGCGGAGCCACCGCCGACGATGACAAAATCGAAATGCTCGGACATGTCATTTCTCCTTACTTTGGAGGATGAGGCTGATATTGGGGGATTTTTGTATATCCCCTTGTTGAGATCAAGCGATAGACACAGCAAGCGAGCGCATTCGCCTCACGGTCTTCGCGCGAGTGCAGCCGAACGCCGGGCATCAGGCGCGGCGGGCAGCGGGAGCGCAGCGGACGCTGTCCGCCGTCGCCTGCATGCCTTTGTTCGGTGCTGGAGGGGCTGTGACGCCAGGCCCCTCCTACCCCCACAGCCCATGCCCTCCTACGCCGTCGGCTTAATGTTCTGAGTGTGGCGGAACAGGTTCGTCGGATCGTACCTGTTCTTCAGGGCCACCAGCCGCTCGTAGTTCGCCCCGTAGGCAGCCTTAATGCGTTCTGCCCCCTCGTCTGTCTCGAGGCCGATCTGCGTGACGTAGTCGCTGCCCGTGGTGAAGGGCCGCATCGCCTCCGACAGCTCCCGCGTCCACTGGATGTTCACGCCGTCTGCCGCTGGGTCCAGCCACCGCGAGAGGCAGCCCCACTCGCACAGTGCGTCGCGATGGCTGAAGGCGGTTGCCGTCGCGCTCACCCGGTTCGCTGCATTGCCCAGTTGCTGAAAGAACACGAAGGACAGCGGCGAGGGAATGGTCGGAAAGCGTTCGACGAGGGTATCAATCGCCTCGTCGCTAATGCGCTGCATAAAATTCGATTTGTTGTAGTACCGTGCCCCACGGGCCGTTGCGGCGTCCAAGAGGCTCTGCAGCTGGCAGTAGGCCATCGGACTGACCTGGTCTGCCAGGGGTGGGCCGAAGGACCGCAGGGGATGCAGGACCTTTTCGCCTACCTCCAGACTGCCGGTATAGCACACGGCAATCGCAACCACTGGGACCCCGTCGGGCGAGGTGAGCAACGCCCCGAGCGTGTTGACTTCATCGGGAATGGTCGTCACGAAGTCCCGGTAGAAGGTGAGGACCTCTTTGGCCTTGGTGAACGGATACAGCACCATCCCCGCCAGCACCGGGCCGACAGGATGGAGCTGGTACTCGAAGGAGGTGACCACCCCAAAGTTCCCACCGCCACCACGCAGGCCCCAGAACAGCTCGGCGTTCTCGGTGGCACTCGCGGTCAGCAACTGGCCCTCGGCCGTCACCACATCCGCGGACAGGAGGTTGTCACAGGTGAGGCCGTACTTGCCCGCCAGCCAGCCGAGGCCACCGCCTAACGTGAGGCCCGCAATGCCGGTATCAGAGACGGAGCCCCCGGTGGTGGCGAAGCCGAACGCCTGGGCCTCATGATCGACGTCGCCCCAGGTGGCCCCGCCCTCGGCGCGGGCCGTGCGCCGCACGGGATCGACGCGTACGCTCCGCATGCCGGCCAGATCGATCATCAGGCCGCCCTGGCACACGGCGTTGCCCGGGACGTTGTGACCGCCGCCGCGCACGGACATCAGGACCTGGTGGGTGCGGGCGAAGGTGACCGCCGCGATCACATCGGCAACTCCGGCGCAGCGGGCGATGAGCGTGGGGTGTCTGTCGATCATGCCGTTCCAGACTTTCCGGGCGTCGTCGTAGCCCACGTCGCCAGGACAGAGGAGGGGGCCACGCAAGCTGGTCTTGAATCCCTGCACGGTCGCCTCATCAAGCGCCATGCTCATCCCTGCGGTGGTGGTGATGTGTAGCTCTGTCATGGATTCTCTCCTTTTGGTTGAGTTGCCGAAATTGGCATTGCACCGAACGCCAGGTTTCAGCCGCTCCTGGAAGCGGGAGCGCAGCGGACGCTGTAATGAGTCGGCTGCAAACCCTTGTTCGGCAATGCCTTTACGTTACATGTCTTGTCGCTGGTATGTCGTAGACGGGATATGGGGATGATCTCCTTTCACTTACGCGCTTTCTCTATCTCATCATCTCATTCCAACTCCTCCAACAGCGCCTTGGCCTCCTGGAGGTCGGCGGTGTCAAAGCCCTCGGTGAACCAGCCATAGATTGGAGCCAGCAGCTCGCGAGCCTCAGAGCGCTTGCCCTTCTGCTGCCACAGGCGGCTCAGGCTCATGGCTGTTCGTAGTTCTAGGGATTTGGCCTGCTGCTGGTGAGCGATGGTGAGGGCCTGCCGAAAACAGGATTCGACCTCACGGTGATTGTCTGCGGATAACGCCAGCAGCAACTCCCCACGGAGCCGATATAGCTCGGCCTCCCGCCAGCGTTCTCTCGTTTTGTCCACCCGAGTCAACGCGTCAGCTAACACAGTGAGCCCTTCTGTCGGCTGCCCCACGTGCGCATACGCCTCCGCCAGCATGCTGAGATACACCGGCTGAGTCAACTCCAGCCCTATGGCCTGGCGGGTGGCCAAGCCGTGCTGGAGCTGGGGAATGCCCTCGCCCCCCCGCCCCTGTTCAGCCTGTGCCCAGCCGACGAAAATCGTTGCTTCGGCCAACCAAAACGGAAACCCCTGCTCCGTGGCCAGCGTCATGACCGTCTCGGCATGCGCTTGGGTCGTGTGTACCTCCCGCCGGAGCTGATTGACATGCGTAGCCATAACCAGCGCCGACGCGAGAATATGGGGATGCGCCAGTGCTTCGGCCAGGCGCAGGGCCTCCGTGCTCTTCCGGCGGGCTTGCTCCGGATAGCCGAGCATCCACAGTGCCCCTGCCATCATGGAGAGGGAAGAGACTCCAGGGTCCGTCAAGGAGCGGTGCGGCCGTCGCTTCTGGGGATCATAGAGAGCAATCGCCCGTTCCAGGTGGGCGCGGGCTTGGACAAAATCCCCCAGGAAGAACAACGTCTCTCCCAGCGCGTCGTGGGCGACAATGAGACGCGCCAGATCGTCCACACGCTGCATCAGGAGGAGGCATTGCTCTGCCAACTCCCGCGCCTTTCCTAACTCCGCCCGGAGTAAATAAAACCTCCACAGTCCCAGCAGCACTGGGATCAGCTGCGGGGTCTCCCCCATGTGCTGGCACAACTCCTGAGCCCGCGTATAGATGTGTGCCACTTCGGGCGCGGCATAGCCCCTCGTGGCCGACAACGGGATCCCCAAGGTGAGTTGCAATCCGAGTTCTTGCTGCGTGCGTTCGGGGGTATTGGGGAGGGTCTTGAGCATCTCCAGCCCCTTCGTGAGGTGGCTGATCGCCTCGACATGGGCTGAGCGCTGCAAAGCACGCTCGCCGGCTCGTTGCCAGTAGCGCAGAGCCTGCTCGCTAAGCCCTGCCTCGGTATAGTGATGCGCGAGCAGCTCCGGCTGTGTTGCGGCCGTCTCAGGAAACTGGGCCTCCAACACTTGTGCAATGCGCTGATGGTACTGCTGACGGGTGCTCTTGAGGAGCGATTGATAGGCCGTCTCCTGAAGGAGGGCATGCTTGAAGCGATAGGTCGCCTGTGGTGGCAGCCCCCGCGGGTAGAGCATCTCTGCCTCCACTAACTGCCGGAGACCATGCTGCAACGTCGCCTCATCGAATGGTGTCACCGCCTGGAGCAGATCATAGGCAAACGTCCGCCCAAGCGTCGCCCCCAGTTGGGCTACCGCTTTGACCTTGCTCAGGCGATCCAGGCGCGCCATCAGGGCATCATGGAGCGTGGTGGGAATCGCCAGCGTGGGTAAGGGGCCTGTCAACTCATAGTGCGCCTCGGTCTCGTGGAGTACGCCGGACTCCACGATCGATTTCGTCAACTCTTCCACAAACAGTGGCACGCCATCGGTGTTGGTCACCACATGCTGGAGGACTTCTGTGGGCAGCGGTTTCCCGCTGGTCATCTGCATGACCATTGCCTCAACGTCGGCAGGGGACAAGCGCTGCAAGGCCAGAGGCGTGAGATGGGTCCGCCACCCCCACGGCGGCTGAAAGTCCGGCCGATAAGTCATCACGGTCAAAATGGCCGCGGTGGGCCCATGGGTGATCAGGAGATGCAGGAACTCCAGGGTCGACGGATCGACCCAATGGAGGTCGTCGAGGATAAAGAGGACAGGCTGCCGTTCCGCCATCTCTAAGACGGCTGCCAGGAGCGCCTCCAGCGTTTTCTGCTTCTGCCGCTCCGGCGTGAGAGGCATCGGCGCATATCGTGCCTCCGGCAGTGGCAGAGAAAGGAGTGTAGCAAAGAGGGGGACCGTCTCGGTCTCGTGGAGTGCAAAGCGATACTGGGACAGGACACGCTCCAGTTTCTCCAGCTTCGCGTCGAGGGTCTCGTCCCGCTGGAAGTGGAGCGCCCGCTCCAAGAGATCGATAATCGGGTACAAGGCGGTGTTCTGGTAATACGGGGAGCAGCGACACTCCAACCGGGTATGCGACGTATCGGCGATACGGTCTTTCACCACCTGCACCAGGCGGGATTTGCCAATGCCCGCCTCGCCGCTCAGCAGTACTACCTGCCCCAGCCCGTCCTGGCTCTGCGCCCAGCGCCGCAGCAATAGCCCTACTTCCTCCTCACGCCCCACCAGGGGTGTCAGCCCGCGGGTAGCCGCGACGTCCAGGCGACTCTGCGCCGTACTCTCTTCTAGCACCTGATAGACGTGCACTGGCGTATCAAGACCCTTGAGGGCACGGGTTCCGAGATCTTGGCAGGTAAAGTACCCTTGCACCAGGCGGGAGGTGGCCTCACTGACCACCACCGTATTGGGTTCGGCAAGCCCCTGGAGACGGGCGGCCAAGTTTGGCGTGTCCCCGAGGGCCAGGTGTTCGTGCCGCCCGCCGCTGCCCATCTCGCCGACCACCACCAGCCCGGTATCGATGCCGATTCGCACCGCCAGGCGGACGCTCGTGTCCCGCATCAGGCGGGGATGCAGCGTCCCCATCGCCTCCAGCATGCCCAGGCCGGTGCGCACGGCACGCTGCGCGTCATCTTCATGCGCCTGCGGATAGCCAAAATAGACGAGCAGACCATCGCCCAGGTACTGGGCCACATGCCCGGCAAAACGCTGTATTACGGCGACGCAGGTGGCTTGATAGGCGCGGATCACCTCGCGGAGGTCTTCGGGATCAAGCTGCCGTGCCAGGCGGGTCGAATCGGCCAGGTCGCAGAACAGCACCGTGAGCTGGCGGCGTTCGGCCTCAGGGACGCCGGGGGCAACGTGGGCAGACGCCTCCTGCGGCCTCTGGACTGCTGGCAAGAAGCCAGGGGGCCCTGCCTGGGCGGTGGTTGGGGGTGCCGTGGTTGCAGTCTGCTCCACCCAGACGAGAATGCGGCCGTTTTCGTCGTTGGCAAGCTGTTTCGCCTCGATCAGTTCGATTTTCACGTCGTCGAGGTACGCGTCATCCAGGTCAAACCGACGTTGGAGCGCCCGGTACGAGATACGCCCCTCGCGCTGGAGCACCTCGATGACTTGGGCCAAGAGCTCTTCAAACGTCATGGTTGACCCCTCCTCGTACCATACGTGCTGGTGAAAGAGACATAAGGGAACGCGACGGTCCTGGCGGAACGACGCCGAACGCTGCGGCTCAGGCGCGGCTGGAAGCGGGAGCGAGGTACGAGCGGACGCTGGAAGCCGTCGCCTGCAGCCGGTTGTTAGGTGCTGGAGTATCTCTCGGGTTGGGGGATGGGATGTTTTCTGGTTTGCCTACCCGGAAACCCACCAGATACCCCTTGAGCCGGCACGTGGACACCCCCCACAACCGGCTCGCGCCTTTCCATGCTTTTCTTAGGCCATGGTAGCCAGCTTGACGCCTATGCCATCTTGGCGGAGTTTTGCTTGCTGCATCGCGAGGTCAATCCCATACAGCCGCGCGGCATTTTCGCCCAGAATCTTGCGTTTGATCTCCAGAGTCAGATCGACACCGTACTCTTTTTTGATCGCGTCCGGTAACTCAAACGCCATAAACTTCTCAATCAGCCACTTGGGCGTCCAGATCGCATAGTCGCTGCCGAAACACAGCTTATCTGGACCCAGCCAGAACAACAAATTCGCTATGATCTCGGCAAAATACTGTGGCCGTAGCTGACTGAAAGCCATCGCAACCGACAGGCCGGCGTACACGTTTGATTCCTGGGTAGCGATCCAGCAGAAGTCCTCCAAACGCGGTAAGCCGATGTGTTCGACGATGAAGTTGAGGTCCGGAAAATCGGTCGCGGCATAGTCGACATCGTGGACGTCAAACGCGTCACGGCTCAGGGGGTACACTGTCGGACCTTTGTGCACGTGGATGTTCTTGATGCCCAGTTCTTGGCTGAGGGCCAAATACTTGTAGGCCCATGGGTCGTTGAGGCGCCACCCTCGCGAGCCATCCCGCCATTCCGCTGTGTAGAGCTTGAGGCCCTGGATAGGATAGTCTTCCATCATGTGACGGAACGCATCCAGGCCGGCCTCTTCTGCCCTAGGATCGAAGGAGCCACAGAGGATAAAGCGGTCCGGGTATTGCGCTTTGATGGCGTTATTCTGGATGTGAGAGTTGAACCCATTGAGGTAAAACTCATGGAGATAGGTCGAGTTGAGGATCCCCATGTCGACGTAACCTTTGAAGAAGAGATCATCGACCAACGTCTCCTCGCCATACTGACAAAACTTCTCAAAAGGCCAGGCGGCTTCTGCCGGACTCAGAGCACTGTGATAGGCATAGAAACATTTGATCCAGCCCTCGCCGTACTTGTTTCGCCAGTTTGCCGGGCTCGCATCCCACAAGTGTGTGTGTCCATCAATGACGAAGATGTCTTGGCCATGGTGGGTGTACATAGGCTTCTCCTTCTTGACTCACAGTGAACGCTCGCAGACGTTGGGTTGACACACGGTCAGTAAGGTACGACAAAACACGCCATTGGCTTCCAGGGAGACCCGCACGGTGCGTGCGGCCTGGTAATACGCTTCCAGCCGCTCAACCGCGACTGGGTGGCCACGGAGATCAATAATTAAGGGAGCTGGCGCGGCACAGGTGAAGCCCAGCTCCGCTCGCCGTGCCAGATAGCGGCGCAGCGTCTCGGCCGCACCAACCTCTATTGGTGCCTGACCGGCCCGCTGGACCACGCACACCTCTCCCTGCACCATCACGTCACCCACGCACAGCGTCCAGATGTCCTTGGACAAGAAACCAACGGCTCTGAGATCCCGTAACAAACGCTCTTGACGACTGGTAAATCCCTTGTGCAGAAACGTCACCCGCAGCGCGGTCAGACTCCCGCAGCCTTCGCCAGGGAATGCCTCTGCAAAAGGCTTCCCAGCATTCACGGCTGTCTCAATGGCCTCAGCCGCAAAGTGGTCGCGGAGACGGACCGTGACGTCGTCGATGCCCTCGGCGGTGAGGAGGGCACGCCGTATATCGTCGGCCATCATATAGGCAAAGTTCGCCGCACACCAACTCGTGGGCAGTTGGACAACAATGGTCGCATGCCCATCGTGGACATGGAGGGATTGGACAAAACCCAGTTGCAGAATTGACTCGTCAAGCTCAGGATCCAGAATGGGTTGTAACCGTTCTAGGAGCACTGTGCCATCGTAACCAGGTGGAAACTCGCATTGCACCCCGTTGTACATCATCTGTTCACCTCTCCCAGATGGGCTTGCAGCTCCAGACCCATGCTTGCTGGATCAAGGCAGCATACCCACCAGTCTGCATTGTGGGACCATCATACCGCGACCGACAGAGAGTACCAAGAAACTCCCACCTCCTTCTTGCTGGCACCTAACGCTGAGTTTCAGCCGCCGCTGGCAGCGGGAGCGACGCAGGAGCGGACGCTGTCAGCGGTCGGCTGCAAACTTTTGTTCGGCACGGCCTGGGCGTGGTGTACTGTTCCTCCCCTGCTTTCCCCTTGTGCTCCTCTCCGTGCCCTAGCGGGTCTGTTCCCAGGTGTCCCAATACGTGCGTTCCCGCGCTGGGACACGCGTGGCGGGCTTGAAGTCCTCCCCCTTATAGTACGCAACCGGTAACAACACGGCTTGTTGGATGTCCTCAGGAATCCCCAGCAGCGTGGCCATTTCTTGCTCGTACCTGAGGTGGACGCTCGTCCAAGCGGAGCCGAGGCCACGCGCCCGCAGCGCCAGCATAAGCGACCAGGTGGCCGGCAAGATATAGCTCAGGGCGACGGCGCGGGGATTCGCGCCCCCCACTGGGGCGACACACGAGAGAATGTGGACGGGCACTTCATGCAGATGCGCTGCCAGATATTCCCAGGATGCCACATCCCGGGGTTGTCGTTGGCGGATGTCTTCGAGGAGCTGCGGCGGAAAGCGCTGAGCAAATGCCTCGCGATACAGGTCAGCCACACCCCGACGTTTGGCAGGATCGGTGACCACGACAAAGTGGTACCGGCAGATATTGCCACCGGTCGGTGCCTGAGTGGCAATGTCGAGACATTGTTGGATCACGTCGGGCTCGACTGGGCGTGTCAGATCAAGGCGCTGCCGCACAGAGCGTGTTGTCGTCAGCAGCTTGTCAACGGTGGCAAGGTCCATGTCGATCTCTCCTCTGTGATGCTCCCAAGATGGTTGCCGAACGCTCCCGGTGAGCGGCGGCCCACAGGAGAAAATGCTGGGCATAGCCCCAAAAACCTGCGCTGTGGGCTGTCCGCTCCACTGGGTTGTTAGGTTCTGCGGCTACGGACTATTGACGTAACTTCTTCTACCAGAGCACCTTCTCTCAGATAGTCTTAAACCACTCACCGTCTACCTCGACTTTTTCCACCATCACTGTCTTGACCCCAAGCGTGTATTTTTTGAGGAGTTCTGCCAACTCTTGGCCATCCACCAAGTCAATGGCTGGGGCGCCATCCCGGATGGCCTCGGCACGCGCATCGCGGCTGAACGTCCCCGTGGAGATGATGAGTCCCTTATCTGCCCGCCCAATCATGGCGCCCCGAAAGTCGCGGACGATGCCCGCACTGACGGTCCCGGCGTACCGCTTGCTTTGAAAGACGACCTGGAAATTGATCAGGCCGCCCAGCCGCAACACCCCCTTCCCATCAATGCCTCCGTCCCCCGATCTGCCGGTGACCTCCACTTGCGTGAAGCCACTTTCACGGAGTAGGCGTTGGCTGAGGCGTTCAAACGCCTCGGGGGGCATCGCAAGAAGGGCGTCGAGCACCTGTTGTTTCCAACTGAGTTCTTCTTCGATTTCCTCCGCTGCGGATGTCTCCTGCACTGCATCTTCTGGCACACTCTGGATGGTGGGAGGTAGGGGTTCCTCTTTCCGGCGAGCAACATACGCTTTCCGGATGGCGGTCACGACCGCGCGCTCGTTGATCCTGGAAGTGTCTTTGCCGTTTGGGGTGAGTGCCCACACTCCGCGTTCACTTTGTGTGAGGTATCCCGCTTGTTTCAGATAGGACTTTGCCCAGGCAATTCGATATTCCACCTCGCTCAAATTGTGGCCGTGCTGTTTGCGCTCAAGCACTTCATCCGGCAACCGCATGCGGGTGACGACGGCGTCGACGATCTCTTCATTGGTGAGCGTCCCGCCTCCTTCGCGCAGGGCTTGGAGTATTGGATTCATGAACTCATAGTACTTCGGTGTTTCCATGGTTCCCTGAGCCTGTGGTAATAGACGATTGCCTTCTTCTTGATGGAACCTAACGCCGGGCGTCAGGCGCGGCTGAAAGCGGAAGCGAGGGACGAGCGGACGCTGGCAGCCGTCGCCTGCACGCCTTGGTTAGGCGCGGACCCGGTCAGCAGGGCACGGGGTTGATCGTAATTCAAGTCCGACCCCGGTTTGTTTTCACCCCTTTCATCCCAGCTCCTCCAGCAACGCTTTGGCCTCCTGCAAGTCGCCGGTGTCAAACCCTTCTGTGAACCAGCCGTAGATCTCCGCCAGGAGCTGGCGCGCTGCGTCGCGCTTGCCCTGGTGCTGCCACAGCCGACTCAGGCTCATTGCGGCACGCAGCTCCAAGGACTTCGCCTGCTGGCGGCAGGCGATCTCGAGGGCCTGGCGAAAACAAGTCTCCGCCTGGTGTTCGTCAGGGTTGGCCTGCCGCAGCAAGAACTCCCCCTTGAGTCGATATAGCTCCGCTTCCCACCAACACTCCCCAGTTCGGTCCACTAGAGCCCGCGCCTGGACCAGTACGCTGAGCCCCTCGCCTATCTGTCCCAGGTTTCCATGGGCCTCGGCCAGCACGACAAGATAAGTCGGTCCAAACACCTCTGTTCCCGTGGCGTGGTAGGCGGCCAAGCCTTGCCGTATGTGGGTAATCCCTGCTGTTTCCTGCCCCTGTGTGGCCAGCGCCCAGCCCTGCACGATCGTCCCCCATGTCACCCAGAACGGAAACCCTTGCTCTTGCGAGACCGCCATCACTTCTTCGGCCTGCTTCTGGATCGCTGGCCCCTCCCGTCGGAACCCATGGACGATGGCCGCACAGGTCAGGGCATACACGAGGCTGAACGGATGAGTCAGCTCCTGGGCCAGGGTGAGCGCCTTGTAGATGCGCTGCCGGGCCTGGTCTGGATAGCCAAGCACCCACAGGGCCCAGGCGGCAAAGGATCGACACACGACCCCCGGGTCCTGTCCATACAGCAAGGTATGGGAGCGGTGCTGCTGGAAATCATAGAGGGTCATCCCCTGCTCCATGTGCGCTCGGCTCGAGGCCATCTCCCCAAGCCAGAATGTGGTCTGTCCCAACGCCCGGTGGGCCTCCAGGAGGAGTGCAGAGTCGCCCACACGCTGGGCCAGGGTGAGGAGCTGCTCACCTAGCTCCCGCGCCGTCTGTAACGCCGGCCGGTTCACGTAAAATCTCCACAGCCCATGCAGCACCGGAAAGAGCTGTGGGGTTTCCCCTACCTGCCGGCAGAGTTCCCGGGCCCGAGCGTATGCCGCTTCCACTTCCGGGGCCGTGAAGCCCTTGGTGGCCATCAATACTGGCCCCAGGCTGGTCTGCAAGTCCAGCTCACGCTGGGCACGTTGAAGAGTGTCCGGGAGGGTCTTAAGCACCTCCAGCCCCCTGGTGAGGTGACTGATGGCCTCGAGATGGGCCGAGCGTTCGATAGCGCGTTGACCAGCCCGCTGCCAGTAGCCAATGGCCTGCGCAGTGAGGCCCGCCTCGGTGCAGTGATGCGCTAGCAACTCGGGCTGGGTCTCGCAGAGATCGGGAAAGCGCGCCTCCACCACCTGAGCAATACGTTGATGGTACTGCTGGCGGGTACTGCGCAGCAACGATTGATAGGCTGCGTCCTGGATCAGGGCATGCTTGAAGAGGTAGGTTGCCTGTGGCGGCAGCCCCCGCTGGTACAGGAACTCTGCCTCCACCAACTGTTGTAGCCCACGTTGCAAGGTGCCCTCGTCCCACGGCGAGACGGCCTGCAACAGTTCATAGGAAAACTCGCGTCCCAGCGTCGCTCCGAGCTGCGTCATGGCCTTCACCGCCGCCAGGCGATCCAGCCGCGCCATCAGCGAGTCGTGCAGCGTGGCGGGAATCGCCAGCGGCGGGAGGGGACCGATCAGCTCATAACGATCCTCGCGCTCCTGGAGCAGCCCGGACTCCAGCACCATCTTGGTCAGCTCCTCCACAAACAGCGGCACCCCATCGGTCTTGGCCACCACCTGTTCCATGACCTCCACCGGCAGTGCCTTGCCATGTGCCACCCAGTCGGTCATCTCGGCCGCCTGTCGCCGCGGCAGGCGCGACAGCGTCACCTGGGTGAGGTGCGAGCGCCCCGTCCAGGGTGGGCTGAAGTCGGGACGAAAGGTCAACAGCACCAGGATGCGCGTGGTGGGGCCTTGATCCACCAGGAGACTGAGGAATTCCAGCGTGGTCGGATCGACCCAGTGCAGGTCTTCCATGACAAAGAGCAGGGGCTGCTGGGCGGCGATGCGCAGCAAGATCGCCAGGAGGGCGTGCAGGGTCTTCTGCTTCTGCTGCTCCGGTGGCACGGTCAGGGGGGCATAATCAGCGGCCAGCGGGAGGGAGAGGAGGGAGGCAAAGAGTGGCACGGCCTCCACCAGCGGCAGGCCATACTGCACTAAGAGTCCCTCCAGCTTGCTGAACTTGTGCTGTGGGGACTCCTCGCGGTCGAAGCGCAGCGCCACCCGCTCCAGCAGGTCGATCAGCGGATACAAGGCGGTGTTCTGGTAATACGGCGAGCACTGGCACGGCGTCAGCCACGCCTGGGACTCGGCGGCCACGTGTTCCTTGAGCACCTGCACCAGGCGCGATTTGCCAATGCCCGCTTCGCCGCTGAGGAGCACTACCTGCCCGAGGCCGTCCTTGACCTGTACCCAGCGCTCCCGCAGCAGCCGCACTTCCTGCTCCCGGCCCACGAGCGGGGTCAGGCCGGTGCGGCCGGCCACGTCCAGGCGACTGCGGGCCGTGCTCTCAGACAGCACCTGATAGACTTCCATCGGCTGAGCAAAGCCCTTGAGGAGTGGAGTGCCTAATGACTGGCAGGCAAAGAAGCCGCCGAGCAGCTGCAAGGTCGCGGCACTGATCACCAGGGTATTCGGCGCCGCGAGCCCTTGCAGGCGGGCGGCGAGGTTGGGGGTCTCGCCGAGCGCTAACTGTTCCTGCCGCGTGCCACCCCCCACCTCACCCACCACCACCAGCCCGGTATGGATCCCCAGGCGCACGGCCAGGCGCACCCCCCGCTCCGGCACCAGGCGGGTATTGAGTTGACCCAGGGCCTCGACCATGCCCAGTCCGGCCCGCACGGCCCGCGGGGTATCATCTTCGTGCGCCAGGGGGTAGCCGAAGTAGACGAGCAGGCCATCGCCGAGATACTGGGCGATATGCCCCTCAAAGCGGGCGATCACCTTGGCGCAGGCCTCTTGATAGGCCCGTACTACCTCACGCAAGTCTTCCGGGTCGAGCTGGCTGGCGAGCGGGGTCGAATCCACCAGGTCACAAAACAGCACGGTGAGCTGACGCCGTTCGGCCTCAGGCGCTCCACGCGCAGCCGCTGGCAGTCCGACCTGCGTGGGCTGGTCTTCCTGGGTATCTGGCAATGGCACCACATACCTCACTGGTGCCGGTGCGGTCGCAGGCTCCCCAGTCCAGACCAGCACGGCACTCTCCTCGTCGATCGCCAGCTTTTTGGCCTGGATGATTTCGGCCTTCAGGTCTTCGAGGTAATTGTCGTCTAAGTCGTAACGCCGCTTGAGTGCACGATAGGAGACGCGCCCCTCTTGCTGGAGCAGTGCGAGTACCTGGGCTAAGATCTCATCGAACGTCATGCGTAGCCCTCCTTGACGGCCTTCACCTCACGCGCCCTATTTGCCAGCGCCTAACGCCCGGCTTGAGCTGCGGCCCACAGGAGACAAACTCAGGAACTGCCAAAAAACCTACGCTGTGGGCCGTCAGCTCCGAGCCCTTGTTAGATGCGGGAGCCCCGCAAGCCCAAAGGTTTCCGCTGTCCCGCGGTAGATTACGCCACCAATTGCTTCTGTTCTAGAAGCTTAAGGCACAGTGAAC
>Ga0214472_10004082_pt1 | contig 15408 bp, 15 predicted proteins | sample RVTome_6_FD_207662 | JGI IMG/M metagenome (GOLD analysis project Ga0214472, IMG submission 207662) | Soil microbial communities from uranium-contaminated site in the Upper Colorado River Basin, Wyoming, United States - RVT140D175 | ecosystem: Environmental > Terrestrial > Soil > Contaminated >...
GTTTCCGTAACCGGTTGTGATGGCAACATCTTACCGCAATCGCTGAATCAAGGCGAAGCAGAATCCGAAGCAGTTTGGTCCGATTCCGACCTGAAAGCCGTGGTGGAAGCTTGGAAGGACCTGCCGGCAGCGACGCGGGCGGTGATTGTGGAACTGGTGAAGGCGAGCCGCGGGCGCGGCTGACAATTCGCTACCGGCAGCGCAATCGACCCCGGCGCGTGGATAACGCAAACAAGCCAAGGCTGAGGATGATGAGCGACGACGGTTCTGGAATGGGAGTTGCCGGCGGCGTCCATCGCACCCATCCTTCGGCTCCAAAGTTGTTGCGGACCATGTTCAGGTCATCAATTCCGACGATGTAATCGTAGTTCACATCGGCGTAGCATTGATCGCCGCCTACTGGGTCCCAGCATTGAAAATCTTCTCGCCGCACGTTGCCGATTCCTAAGTCTACGATTTGCTGCCAGAGATCAATGCCAAACGCATTGAGAACAAAGTTAAGTTCTGTGATGCTCACGTCGTTGAATTCAGATTGCGAACATCCGGTCTCTGGGTCGAACTCTAAACAGCTATCCCCGCCACGTGCCACGCCGGGTTGCCAGATCGTGTGAATCTCCCAGTCCACGAAGTTCGGTAAATGTTCATTAAATTCGATCCACCCTCCGGGGGCGTGCTTTCCGCCGGAAGTTCCTACGAGCGTTGCCGTGTCGCTTTCAAACTCGCCGGATACATCGACCAAGAACCCGAAGGTTTGAATGCCTGCCGTATCGCCCGGCTGCCAGTCGATGGCCTGAAAAATATCAAGCGTACGCTGGTCGCTAAGCTGCATGACATAGGCCGCCCCCCTGACTTCCCCCGCGACCAACAGCGCCGCGACTGCTATTGTGAGACGGAGAGCGGAGAGCGGAGAGCGGAGAGCCAGAAAAATCCGGCTCTTAGCTCTTGGCTCTTGTTCTCTCTGCTTACTTGCCATGATGACCTCCCTACAGGTCTAGTGGTGCTGAGCCGGCGCGGAGCGATTTTCCGTCGTCGGCTCGGTTCGTTTTACGGCACGGCGCCGGAAGCCGCAAGTTTTTCGACCAGGGGCTTTTTGCACACAGCGTGACCACAGGAGGGCCAAAATGGCCTACAGCGATGCGGCCCAAGGGCGGCGGCGGTGTGTGGGGGTGAAGGCGGACGGGACGCCGTGCCGGGCGTGGGCGTTGTGGGACGATCCGTGGCAGCGGTGCGTCTGCCATGCCGGCCGGCATCACCGGGGAAAGCAAACGGGCCGGCGTCGGAGTGAAAGGACCCGGTATCGGCCCTGTCGATGTCCGGCGTACAAGTGGCCGCATCGACCGGGCGGCGGGCTGTGCTGCTGGCCCGACCCGCCGAAATTCGTCCTCACCACGCCCTCCGGCACGCACAGTTGGCCCCGGATGCGGGGCGCCGATTTGGCGCTGGCCAGGGCGCTGGAGCGGGCGTATCGCCGCCGGGCGGACCGCAGATGAGCGCCCCCGTGGGTACGTCGCAAGTCGCGGTTGAATGTTCCAAGGGCATTTTTCACGCCGGCGACTGTTAGGTGCCGCTTTCGTGGATTTGTAAGTGGCTTCCACCGTTGGGCTTTCGACACGGCATGAGCGCTTGCGCGTGTCCAGAAACGCCCTCCCGGGCGCCTCCCAAACGGCCGCGGTCGGACATCTACGTTCCCGACCGACCATTTTTGACTTGAAAAACCCGCTGAGAAACGGGAAGCCGGCGACCAAAAGCGCGCGGCGTGCAGGGCGAAGGACCCTGCGGAACAACCTTGCGTTAAGTTGCACCGCAACCCGTTTCGCCGCAATTAGATAGGGTGCAACCGAAGGCCCGCACCAGGGCCGCTATGCGCCAAATCGTCCGGGGGGCGATTGTGGCCAGCCGCCGCCGACCGGGAGGCGGTAAGGAAGGTTTGTGTGTGCGCGCGTGAGGGAGCGCCAGAAGGACCCGAACGCCCGGCGGGGCGGCGGCGGGGCGGCATCAACGGGGACGGGGCGGGCCAAAATTCTGGCATGTTGACAATCCCCCGGAACGTGGTTGAACCGTGCGCTTTTATTGGCGAAAAGGCAAGCAGCTATGATGGGCCAGGGGCGACGATAAAAATCGGGCGATGCGGGCAGCCGACCGATCCCGGCGAACGATTCGAGCGGCTGAGGAGGGCCGGCGAGCGTTCCCGATATTCCCACAATCGGGCAACGGTAATCCTGACGCGGCTTCATTTGGCGACTGCTGTGGCGAGCGGAAGCTAAATCATGCCGTCGTAACAACCTGCTGAAAAATCGCCGTTTTTCGTGACAACCTGTTACAAGCGGAATTCCGTCATGTGAACTTCGGCAATCGACGCCGCGGCCGACCAAATGTCGGATTTCCTGGCCAGCGACGGTCGGGCGACGCGCGATCCAATTTTGCCGACATGGGCCAGTGGCAATCGCTCTACAGCCTGCGCGACGAACGCTACTTCGTCGGCCGGCTGGCCCGCAACCTGGCGGGCCGGGGCTGGCCGAAACGCGGCGGGTGGCCCTCGTGATGCAACTGCGGTTGACGCCGGCGGGCATCGACCTGACCGGTCAGCGCGAGCGGGAAGGAGCCGGCGCGTTGGCCAGAATCGATTTGGGCGAGCGTCGCCGGAAATGTTTAGTGAGTGCGTCGGAAATTTACTGCATCCCGATGAAATCGTCGCTCACGGATCATAGCATCTGCCGCAGCCGTTCTTCTACGCCGGCTGATTCTTCGGCTGTTAATCCGGCCATTGCGAATAGCAAACGATCAATCAGGTCTTGATATGGCTGCGCCGCTGGGTTTAACGACGAACGGACAACGCGGGAGATTTCACCGCGCTGGCGTTCAATTGCGATGATTCGTTTGACGGCCGCAACGACTACGTTGCGAATTGCAAGGCGGAACGGTGCGGTGTCCAGGTGTGGGGAAAGCGCAGTGAAAACTTCGTCCACGTGGCCCTTTTGCAGAGGAGGTCGCAAATTGTCCGACAGTTGTTTGTCCGTAGCGTCTTCCGTTGCGGCGAACACGGGACACGGCAAGTTGTAAACTTGGTAGTGGCTAACGTGCGCATTTGTACTTCCAAGCCGGAAGTACCAATCTGCCAACTTGCTGTTCAAGAGTGCCAAAAGCATTTCTAATTCAACATCGCAGTGAGTTGCCGGACAGTAGTTGACGGTATGATTGCAAAACTCGCCGGCCGGCACAAAGCCCGCAATGATTCGGCGAAAGTTGTTTTGCGGGCTACTTTCCTGCAATCCAATTCGCGGGTGGAAATGGTGATACGCTTTCGTATTCTCGCCCTTCCCATCCAGAAACGCACTAACGTTTAAATACAAATCCGTCCCCTGTGATGCAGGGCGCGTGACATAAAGGCAGATTGAAGCGCCGCGCGTGACTAGCTTGCCTTCGCGCGGATCGTCAACGAATACGCCACGTTTGCGTTCGTTCGTTTCGTTGACTTCGCCTTGAAAGAACTCCGCGAACTCTCGCAACCGTGTCATACGGCCACTACGCATAATCTTCGTTGCCAAATCCCAATCATCTTGGGAACAACTTACGATGGTGAAGTTGGCCGGGTCGTAGAGCGGGATCTGATCGGCGGTCAAGTTTAGGCTAGGTGACTCTGATTCAATCCACTGCGCCGGGTGAACGCGCGAACGGAACGCCTGGGAATTGCTCCTCGTTGGTGTTCTTCTGACAATCGTGAACACGGTTGTGGAAAGTTTCGCTTCGGGAAACACGCGCTTTTCAGGGTTGTCCTTTTGCGGGAACGCCTCAATGCTGGTAAAATGACCTAGTTGCACGATCTTGCGGCGAATTTCAACCGCAATCTTGTCCCCTAAAACCGCCATCGGAGTAATGAAACCGAAGTAGCCGCCCTCTTTCAATAACTCCAAGGCACGACAGATAAACAGCTTGTAAAGATTGTTCTTCCCCTCGCGCGACGGGTCATAGACGGATTGGTGTTCGATGAACGCTTTGAAAGCAGCTAAGTCACGTCCAAGTTCCTGTTCAGACAGCACATCGTAGGGCGGATTGCCAATCACGGCATCAAAGCCGGCACTGTCGCGCCGGTGCGTGCCGTCAAAGAACACTTCGGGAAATTCGATTTCCCAGTGAAACGGCCGCACGAATTCGGCGTTGACGTGCGCTATCTGGTTTCGGAACCATTTTTGTTTGGCAAGTGACGCAAAGCGGCGCGGCTTGCCAAGTTCGTCAACCGCCATTTGATAACGTTCGGGGGTAAGTTCGCTTTCCGCGCAGAAAGCCGAAACCCATAAGTCCCCAGCAAGACAAAATGGCTCACGCGCCCGTTCGTAGCGCCGGTAAAGTGCGTCCTTTTCCTTGACGTGCTCCGCCGTGTCGGATGGCATCTGCCGGATGCTGTCCAACGGTTCCAACAGCAGCGGCAATTTTTCTTCCACCTGCCTTCCGAAGCGGTTGGAGTGGATCTCCAATTCGTCCGGCAACATGCCCATGTTCGCGATGGTGCCGCCCACCAAACTGTTGCCGTGGTGCAAATGATGGTCCAGGAACGAAAGCGGTTCATCGCCGGCCACGGTTTCTAGCCATAACGCCAGCTTGGCCAGTTCCACGGCCAAGCTGTTTATATCGACGCCGTACAGACAGTTTTCAACAATTCGGCGTTTCCAGTAGCTCACCGCGGATTCGGCTTCCAGCATGGCAGAAGCAGTTTCATTCCCGGTGTGCTCGTTCGTGGCAATTTCTTCCGCCAACCTGTGGCACGCCCGAATCAGGAAATGCCCCGATCCCATTGCCGGGTCTAGGATTTTCAATTGCAAAATGCGGTCGTCAAATTCGCTTCGCAACTGTTCAAGCCGCGCGGCGTGTTGTGGACGGGCTTCCCCATCGGCCTTTTCAAGCAGCGCTTCTTCGCGCGTGATTTCGTCGTTCAGTTGATCGGAAACGGCTTTGCAGAGCGGCCCGAGCGTGTTTTCCACGATGTAGTCAACGATGTGGTCCGGCGTGTAGTAACTGCCCGATGCGCGCCGCTCGCCTTTTTCCGTCTTCAAGTAGATGCTTCCCTTGCGGTACGTGCGGTCGGTCAGTTGATAGTTTCTCGGCACGGCCTTTGAGGCCGGCCAGTATTCCTCAACCAACCGGCCTTGCACGCGGCGGCTTATCACAACCATATTTTCTTGGGCGCTGGTCGGTTGAAGCTCCAGCAACCCCTCGTAGATTCCGCCCAGGTGCTGAATTGCCAAGTCACGGTAGTCAACGCGGAACAGGCCTGCCCGCGGGTGCAACGGGTCTGGTGCGCGTGAAAGTTGGTCAATCACGCGCGCAAGGTAGTAGTCTGACATTCGCATGTCCAAAAAAAACGGATGCGCGTCTGCTTGAAACAATCCGCCGTTGTATTCGGGAACGCCGTATCGTTTGTGTCCGCTGTCGACAAGATCAAATAGCGCGCTTAGATCGTCCCAAATACTGGTTGATTGATGCGAGAAATCCTCGTCTTCACCTTCCTTTGCGCGGTCAAGTCGTCCGGCAATCTCGTCACGATGGCGACCAAGGGAACGGTTGGCAGTATAGGTTTGGTTGATACGGTAGGGCAGCAATCGCCGATCTTCGGCGTACATGATGAACAAGAGCCGATACAGCAAAATGAAACTCTCGTTTCGGCAACGTTCTAGGTCTACAGCGGGAAGCAGATCATTCGGCGCGTACGTCAAAAACCCTTCGATGCACAGACGCAGGGCTTCAAACGCGCGTTCCTTCAAGCCTTCTCCCACGCCAACGCGGTATTCACTGCTGCCTTCAATGGCGCGGTCAACCAGCGGCTTCAATTGTTCCGTTGTGCGATAGCCGACAGGCCCAAAGAACAAGTAGAACTCTAGGAACTCGTCCGTGAGTGAATCGCGCGCTGTGATTGTCGTGGCGTTGCGCCAGTCTTCTAGCAGCGTGCCTAGATCACATTCGAGATACGTCTGAAAACGGCGCTGCTGCGGGCCGTATTCACGCGGCACAAGCCGCCAAAGCCCGCCGTTGGCTAGAACGCCAAAGTCAAGACGGCTACGATCCAGATACCATTCGATCTGTTGCGGTGGATATTCCCGCTGGTTGTTGACAACCGACGGTCGGTTCAACGGCACGTGCCACGCCTTTGCGTCGGCAACAACGGTTGGGTACTTCCAAAAGTCTGCGGAGTTTCGATCTACGCCCAGTGCTGTGTCTAACCGATCATCGTCAACAAACAGGGCGTAATCCGGCTTCCGGCCTTGCAGATGCGTTTGGTAAATCAGCTTCCAACCAAGCGCTTCAAACACCGGCTGAATGAATGCCTGTTCAAGCGGGGCTTCCGTGCGGTAGCGTTCAACGCGGTCCCTCTGGGTTTCCCAAAGTTTCGCAAGCCGGTCCAACGCCCGGCGGGCATCGTCGCGCAGTTCCTTCCACTCCGGTTCCAATCCAAGGCGGTTTTCAAACCAGTGATTTGAAAACAAACCCCGGTTGCGAACAAGCGTAACCGGCAAAAGTGTTTGGCGCGGCTTAGACATGGATCGTCACGACGGAAATGCCAGTGGGAAGAACTACGAAAACCCCAGTATAAGGCGAGCAAGCCGTCTAGGGGCGATGTGGACGGAATTGGTAGCGGCAACTCGTATCGCCTCGTCAAAAAAAATCGCCCTTCTGGCTGCGATAATCCGTCGGCAGCAGTAAAATGACGTTTTCCGGACGGCGCGCCCGCAGTATGAGGCGACTTCGGGAACAATCAAGATTCATCAGCCGTTGACGCGGGATGATGCCCAAGCGCTGCGGGATGTGCTTACATCGCCGGCGGATCGAACGGCTGTGGAAACCTATTTGCAGGAAGAACGCGAAGTAGGGACGGCCCCAAAGCTGTTGGACCAATACGCCAAGCCGATTCGGCTTCCTCAATTGGCGGTCCGCGATGGGCAACGCTGGCTGCGATTTGAACCGATCGAACTGGATGAATTCACCTGGGAATTAAACGCCTGCGACCCGAAATTTACCGATGCCGAATTCTCCGCCGAGCTGCATCTTGGGGACCGCGCTGCTTTGGACGTAACCGAACAGGGCGCGGTACGGGTTGGGGGCGTGGAACAGGTTATCACCCGCCAAGCATCGTTTTTACTGCAAGACGATCATTGGGAGAAAGTGGAAGTCGTCCGTTGGCTGGATCAAGAGCTACATCGGGGCGGACAAAACGCCGGTCTGGAGGCGGCCGAATCGCAAGCCTGGCTAAACCGCGTGGTCGATTATCTCGTAACGATGGCTGAATTCCCCACAATGCGAGTCGCGACTAGGCATGGACCCTGCAGTAGCCCGCGCATTGGAACGCCTATGGGCCGAAGAAGCCCTGCGGCGGCGCGGTGGGGAAGCCGGGCCAGCCAGACGCACCCGCGGCAGCGCAATTGCGTATAGGATAGAAGGTAGAGTAACCTGGGGCGGGTGGCTGGGCCGGTGGAGCCTTTGCTGAACGCCGCCCCTTACCCGAAATTGAGCAATTCTCAAGCAATGGCCGAAACCCGCGATCTGGGGCCTTTACCCAACTACGAGCGTCCGCCGGTCATCGAAACGGTGCTGGGAGTGCAGTTCGACCGCTTGCCACGTTTCAAGAACGCGCATCTAGGCGGGTTCTGGAAGACCCTGTCGCAGGAAGAGTGGCCGACCGTGACGGATGCCCCAGCTTTGCCGACGCAAGTAGAACGGTTCGACGCCGGCGCTCAATGGGCCGCCGGGCTGCGATTGCAGTTGACAGGAGACCCATCCTGCCGGTTGCGGATCAGCAATGATAAGGGAGATCGCATGATCCAATTGCAGAACAACCGGCTGCATTTCAATTGGCTCGGGCAAGGGCGGCAAGACTACCCGCGGTATCCGAAAGTTCGGAAAGGTTTCGTGTCGGTGCTGGACCGCTTCACACGGTTCATCATCGACGAAGACCTGGGCGAGTTTCGGCCGGATCAATGGGAAGTGACCTACGTCAATCAGATTCCGCAGGGGACCGTCTGGACGACGCCGGCGGATTGGGGCTTCTTCCGACCACTCGCTGGCGTGCCGACAGTCGAGGGAGTCATCGAAGGGGAGAGTTTCAGCGGCCAGTGGCACTTTGTCATTCCGGGCCAGCGCGGGCGGCTGCATATCGCATGGGAGCACGGAAAGGGGCAACGCGAAGGGAAGGACGAGAGTCCGCCGGAATTCGTTCGCCTGACGCTTACGGCGCGGGGGGCGATTACGGGCAAGGCGGACGGCACTCGGCCGATTCTGGACGGTTTGAACCTGGGGCACGAAACCATCGTGCGATCCTTTGGGACGTTGATGAGTAACGATGCTAACGCATATTGGGGACTCAAACATGGATAACGATTTATTCTGCACGATAGCGTCAGCACCGTTGGACGAATTGGTGCCGACGACGGCAGATGTCGAGTGGCCGGCGTGCGACGCACAACAAGGTGAGCAGTGGCAGCAAGTGCTCGATCAGTTGATCGACTGGGCGCTGCAACCGGAGTTGATTGCCGACGAGGGGATCGATGCGCCGTCGCGCAAAACTTTGCGCCTTGCAGCAAGGTTGGCAATCGCACTGAGAGACGCCGGACGGCCCACCCCCGACCGCATTGTTCCTGATCCGAATGGTGGACTCGTTTTCGTGTACGAGGTAGCGAACGGTGCGTCGGAATTCCATATCTGGGACGATGGCAGCGTTGACTATTGCATCTTCGATGACACACGACTGGTCAGCCGCCATATCCTGGTTTAACAGATGCGCCGCACTCCTGGCCTCATCGGCAAATCGGCTGGAGGTATGTACGATCTCGCCGTTCCAAAAGGCTTCGAGTGATCCTTCGGTGGGGATCGAGCATGTCGGTCGCCGACGACGAGCCCATAACGGACGACGAATTACTTTACCGGCGGATTTCCGTGAAGTCGAAATGGTACGACCCCAGCACGGACTCGCTCGAACCACAGGCGTTCGCACCACACAAGACTAACGATGTGACTGGTCTGTCGGTTTATCGTGCGAAATACAAGACTGCCGAGGAAGCGTCCAGGCGGACGCCCGGTGAATGGTATTACGTTGTCGTATTGCGTGCGGGTGATTTACGAGAGAAAGGAATGTCCGTTGAGCCAAGACCATTGGCAGATGACCGCGGCCATGCGGAATTGCCGGACTTGAAAGCCGATGACTACAAGTCCGACATTACGCGGGAGCGTCAGCGAATGCTCACGAACCTCCGACTCGGAGTTGAAGGTCCCTTCCAAACTCCGCCGGGGTGAATCCGCGATGTCGCCACTGGGTTCCGAATTGCACGCCGTTAAATCCCCGATGCTGCGGTATGCGCAGGAAATCGGCTGGACGCTGGTCGATGAAGCCGAGGCGCTGTGGCGGCGCGGCGGGGAAGCCGGCCGGGTGTTTTTCCAGCGGTTCACCGAACAATTCGGCAAGCTGAACGCGGTCCACCTTCAATTCGTTGGGAGCCAACTCGTAATGCCATCGTTCACGAATTGCTGCATTTGCAGATTCCGAATCACGGGAAGCTGTTCAAGGCCATGTTGAGCGCCCTGTTGCCCAATTGGGAGCGAATCGCCAGCCGGCCGCCGCACGGCTGGCCGCGGCTGGGCTTGTCACGAGCGCAGGACCAACGTCGGCCGCGAAACTCGACGGAAGGGCCGCAATGAAGAATGAAAAACGACCGATTCGCGAATTGCACCCAGGAAAACTGGTACACGATTCGTTATCCGATCGGCAAGTCGAAGTCCTTAAGATCGTCTATCGGCACTTCGCTCACTACTCGTACGAATCCTTCGAGCGGTTCGAGTTGGAGTTTCTGCGCGAATCTGACCCTGAAGCGGAAATCGCCGTTTGGAAACAGATGGCGATCATTTTTCGAGCCTATTGCACGAAACACGCCGCAACGAAGGGCGAGGAAAAAGATATCCACGACCTGATAATTCAGATGTCACTCGGCCTGTCACCCGACGACCCACGATGTGAGGAAATCGAGCGGGTGGCCACGCAGGCCGCGTTGAGTATCGAGCGTTTTCGACGGCAACGTAAGGACAAGCGTAATGAGCGGTAATTCCATCTGGATGGTACGCGCCGGACGCGGCGGAGCGTTCGTTGACGACTTCATCGAGCAAGGCCTCGTCTCCATAGGATTCGATTCGGCCGGTCGCGTCGAGCCTGGCACAGTCAGGGAACAGATCGAATCGACAATGGCGGCCGCGCACCCGGATGAAAGCAAACGGACAATTACCGTATGGGCAGCCCAGGTGAAGCGATACTACGACGAAATCAAAGTGGGCGACGAGATCGCAACATACGATCCGAACCAGCGACTTTACTATTTGGGCAAGATTCTGTCAGACGTTGAATATCGGGAAGACCCGGTTCGTCGCGTTCGGCGCGTCGAATGGACGAAAAAAGTGCCGAGAGACGCGCTACAGGACAGCACGCGAAACACCCTTGGTGCCATATCCACGCTGTTCCTCATAAAGCAAGATGCCGCACGCGACATGCATTCCGCCGCCATTCCGATCAGTGCGGAGCCTGTCGAGCCTAAACTGTCCCCACCCGTCAAACCGAAAGGGGAGACCAAAGCACGACTGGAAGAGGCGATCGAAAAGTCGGCCGAATTCATAGAGGACCGGATTGCAGCGTTGGATTGGGACGAAATGCAGGAACTCGTGTCCGAGATTCTCAAGGCGATGGGATACCGGACTCGCGTTTCACCCAAGGGCGCCGATCGCGGCGTCGACGTTTTCGCGTCTCCCGACGGCTTGGGTTTGCAGGAACCTCGGATCTTCGTCGAAGTAAAACACCGCCCAGGCACGCAAATCGGGGCGCAGAGTATTCGGGCCTTTCTGGGTGGCCGACAGCCTGGCGACCGCTGCCTTTACGTTAGCACCGGCGGTTTCTCCAAAGACGCTCGTTACGAAGCCGAGAGATCAAGCGTGCCCATCACGCTTATTACGCTCCCAGACCTGCGACGGTTGCTCATTGAGCACTACGACCGAATCGGACCCAATGGCACGGCGCTGGTGCCGCTGGAAAGGGTTTATTGGCCGGCGTGAATTTGAAAGTGAGGCGACACGTGAATAGTTTTACGGCGATCAACGACGAAACCGCGCGCTCTCTCGGAAAAATACAGCGTAGCATGTATAGGGCGCAAAATTACTACATGCTCGACGATATAGCCGAGGCACGCACGTACATGCTGAGCGCAGTCGAAGAGGCGTGCATTTTGCTCAATTCATTATTATCGAATGAGGACATTCCTTCTGCTTTCGCCGGCCCGGCTACGCCATTGGATGACCTGTTGTCAGATAATGACCAGTTCAAACGGTTTCTACAAATGGAATTTCACGTACTAATCGCAGTTGGATACGAGCCCACTCGCGCCGACGAACTGATATCTAATCTTGTAGCCACGCGCCCGAAGTTGCCGACACCTTCCGTCGCCCCGAACTATGACGAATTCCGCGAAGCCGTTTCCGCGCTTCGTTATCTAGTCTGCGGTCGGGCGCGGGAAATGGTTCAAGTAGGAACCACACGCAAGATTTGGGGGCGGCTATTGAAGGCGATTTCCGAAGGCGTCGGTGCAGTCATAACTATCGTCGGGAACGCATTCAATTCGACCGCGTTGGGACCACATTTCACGTCGTTATCAATGAGCATAGGTGGCGGACTGGTGGTGACCGCTGTAGGCGAATTGCACGGGCTTTGCCGTTCGTTGGATGAAGAGACAGGGGAGCGTTCCGACGTATCTCGGCTACCTAAGTCCAGGTACAGTATTGAAAATAGTCCCCAGTTTTTGGAACTGCTGGAACGACACGATCAAGCCGAAAGAAGGGCAAGAGAAGCTGTCCAGAAGAACCTGCGAGTTGAAAAAAGTGCCAAGGAGCCAAAAGCACAGCGGAAACGCCAGAAGTACGAGCAGTAATCCAAACTTTCGACCAAACCAAGTGAGATCGCGCAGCACGGTTCTGACGATCCGGCAATGTCCACCTCAACCGCCGTGCCGCTACGCGAGGCCAGGTGCAGGTGGCAAGCAAGAACTTCGGACCAGTTTTGTGCGAACTGAATGGGCTTTGCTGGGTCATTATTCGTGTGGCCGTTTCTGCATCAACGCCAATTCAATCGCCGAGTCGGTTTTCGTTCTGCAACCTAAACCGCGCCCGAAAAAAAGACACTGCCCGCGCGGCCCAAGGCTCGGATTCCATCGCAAATCTCGCTCTGCGCGTTTTCGCGGCATTTAGCCTGGGGCAAAGGCCGGCCCGGCCGTCTCTGGCGGCATTTCCGCTGAAGGCAAACGCCGCGCGATGGGACTTGTCTATGTTTGCAGACGAGGTTGGATCACTGGGCCAAAATCGAATAGATCGTCGGTCGCGACAGTCCCACCGCGCGGCTGACGGCCGCAATCGCCATCCCTTCGGCCCGGAGTCGTTTGACAGTGTCAACCTGCTCGTCGGTTACGGCCAGTCGACGGCCCGGCTTAGAGCCACCCCAACGCTTCCCCTTGGCACGTGCGACCGCCTGGCCGGCGAGAATGCGTTCGGTGCGAATCTCGTTCTCGAACATGGCGACGCTGGCGAGCATGTTGGCCAACAGTCGGCCGGCCGGTGTCGAAAGGTCCAGGCCGTCGCGAAGCGAAACTAGATTGACTTTCCGGGTGGCAAGCTTCTCGAAAAGCGCGGTCAACCCGGCTGCCGTCCGGCCGAGCCGGTCGAGCCGCCAGCAAATCAACGAGTGGACGCGCCCGGCATCGATCTCGGTTTCAAGCTTCCGCCAGCCTGGCCGATCCATCGTCTTGCCGGACGCCTTGTCGCGATACCATCGAACCGGCATCCCGTTCTGGTTCACTTCCGCCCAGCGTTTCAAATCCGGTTCCTGACTTCGCGTATCCTGTTTTCGACTGGACACTCGGACATACACGGCAACGTGTTTCATCGGTCTGGCTCCTGTCAACGGTGGTTTATAGTTCAGCCTTTACGGTTTTCGGTGGTCGCAAGTCGTTTGGCGATTGGCCGGGAACGGACGGTTTTCGGTGGAGAATGACCCTTTACACTTTCCGCCAGCGCCGACGGCCGCCTGCCCCAGCGACCGCCGGCGTATCGGGGGCTTGGCTCATTCCTGGCTGTCGTGTTGCGGGCCCAGGATGTGATCGGCCGCCCGCTGGGCCGCGGCTGCCGACCGGACGACAAGCTTGGTGTCCTCGCGAATCGCCTTGCACCATCCGGCCAAGTAAGCCGCAGAATTCTCGACCGTCGCCGGAGCGATGCCGGCCACGCCGCAAAGCAATGCCGCGCCCATTTCGGCGACCAGTTCCTCCTTGCCGTAAGCTTTCACGTCTTGCGTGCCAAGCGTATCGCGGTTCAGTCGGCTTTTGTGGCCGGTCGAGTGAACCAGTTCATGGAATAGCGTGCTGTAGTATTCCGGCCGAGTCTGGAACACTTCGGCACGTGGCGTAACGATGCGGTCGGCGCCAGGCTGGTAACAAGCCCGAAACCCGCCATGTTCGATCGTCGGGCCGCTCTGGTAACCGGCGACGATCGATTCGCATTCGGCAATCGGATCGTGCTGGTACGTCGTCACGTCCGGCCGCATGGTAAACTTCGCGCCCAGGCCGTCGCATTGCGCGGCGTTGAATACCCGGAAGTATTTCAGCACGGGAAACTTTTTGTCCTGGCCGTCGTCGTCCTCCGATCGGCTGTCCTTCGGCGTCCAGGTCGTCCAGAACGTGACAATCGTTGACTTCTCGCCTTTACGGACTTGGCCGCCGAGCGCTTGGGCTTGCCGGTAGGTGACCCACCAAGGCGATTCAAAGCCAGCGATTTCGGCGGCTGCGTACAGCAGCCAGATATTGATTCCCCGGTAGTGCTTGCCGGTTGTGGCGGATTTCGGCATGAGCTGCTTTCCGCCCCACAGCCGGCGCCACGGGACGACGCCCCTTTCGAACGCCGTCAAGATCTGCTCCGTGACGATCGCATAGACGGACTGACGGGACTTCGGTAACGTAACGGACATGGTTTTGACCCTCCAAGTCAGGGTTGGAATCCAGGGCCGGCCGAGTGTTGATGCACTCAACCGGCCCGACTATTGCGCCCCGGACCGCCCGGAGCATGAACAGAAACCGGGACGGCGGACGGCCGTAGCGGTCCGCCGGGTTCGGTCCCTGTTCAGCCGAGCATTTCCCCCGCTTCGATGGCTTGGAGCATCGCACGCAAGTTGTTGCGATGTTGCTTGGCCAGTTTCACGTAGGCGTCAAGCGGCTGGCCGTCGAGTCCCTCTGCCTGTGCGATTGCTTGGGCTCGCTCCGCAAAGGGTTTGGCCAAGTCGCGCCGCGCCAAATCAAGGCGCAAACAACGGGACAATAGCGGGCTAGCGTCGTCGCAATCGTCGAATAGCGTCTGCTGGCCGTCGGTCGTCGTGGTGAAGATGAAAACGACGTGCGATGGCAAGCGCTCAAGCAACACCAGCAATTGCCGTATGGTGTCCTTTCGCAACCCGTGTGCTTCGTTGACGATGTAGGCGCGGCCGCCCTTGCCCCATGCCGTCAACGACATTTCACGTTCAACGTGGCGCAATCGAGCCGGAGTCAAATCGCTAGCGTCGAGTTCGTCGACGAATAGATCGTCGGCTACTTCGGACGCAATCAATCGGGCAATCGTCGTTTTGCCCGTGCCACTTTGACCGGACAGCCAGTAGGCGCGGCCGGACAAGCCGCGTTTGGCAATCTGGCGGATGCGAGCAACGATCTTGTCTTGCCCGACCACGTCAGCCCATGAGCGCGGACGATACGCTTCAAACAACGCTGGTTGAGTTTGGCGAGAATCGCCGATAGAATTGGCAGTAGCCATTGCGAACCTCCTTATCAGGTTTGCTTGGTTAGAGCCGGCCGAGTGTTGCAAGCACTTTGTCGGCTCGTTTTGTTTAACGCGACCGTAGTTTGACGACTGGTTCAATCGTCGTCAACAAAAGATTTCAAAGTCGCGCCGCAACTCTCGTTGCCGCATTGAGAAAAAGTTTTCCTCGCGCGCGTCCGCATGCGCGCGTCTACGCGCGTGATATCTACACGTTGTTCGTGGACGTTAGACGATCGTGATACAAACGAACATCGTCGATCGTTCACCAGCGCAGTACACGACGGCCGGTCCCCGATTCCGTCGCGCGAAATGCAATTCGCTGGCCATCGCCGATCGTTGTTGCTGGCTTGTTTGCGCGCCGTTTGACCGCTGTTGAAACGCTGCTTACAGAGCGCGAATGAAGCGCAAAGCGAACGCCGTCGCGCTTGATAGGACCGTCAACACCCCCAGCCCTGGGCTGGCCTGATGAAACGGTGTTTTTCTCGGGTTTTCTTTGTAAATGGGTTAGGCGGGGGCGTGGCGGAATTCGCGATACGCGGTTAG
>Ga0214472_10004083_pt1 | contig 15408 bp, 14 predicted proteins | sample RVTome_6_FD_207662 | JGI IMG/M metagenome (GOLD analysis project Ga0214472, IMG submission 207662) | Soil microbial communities from uranium-contaminated site in the Upper Colorado River Basin, Wyoming, United States - RVT140D175 | ecosystem: Environmental > Terrestrial > Soil > Contaminated >...
TACATCTCGATTCCGGGCAAAGCCGGAGAAGGTGACCGCGGTACGGCTGGCACTTTTGCTAGTTGGTGGCAAAGAGCGTTTCGGCGTTGACGTGGGATATGAGGGCTTTTTCATGATCATCGAGCCCTATCTCAGCCATTGCGTCCATCGCAGTGGCGACATTCAGCCGGCCGGTGAAAAACGGGTAATCGGTGCCAAAGACCAAGTGTTCAGAGCCGACCAGGCTCACCGCACACTGAAGGTTCTGCGGACTGACGTTCACCAAATCGAAGAACATGCGCCTTAGGTACTGACTCGGAGCGAAGGGCAGATTCCGCCGAACGTCGTGATTGGTCTCCCATCCGGCGTCTATCCGCGTGAACAGGTAATGAAGCATCCCTCCCATGTGCGGCACGATCAGCTTGAGATCGCTCAGCCGCTCCATCATCCCGCTCATCACCATCCGCATCACCGCTATGCCGGTGTCGGCGACGAACCCGACGAGGGGGACAAGACCGTAGTCGGTCAGGTTGCTCACGTAGTGAGGGAGACCGGGATGGATCGACAAGACCGCTCCCCTCGCTTCCGCCAGGCCGAAGAAATCGGCGAACCGCGAGTCATCGAGGGGAACCCCGGCGACGTGGGTGGGAATCATCACTCCGACCATGCCGACTGTCCCCATCATGTGATCCAATTCCTCGCAAGCTGCGTCTGGATCGTTCAGGGGCACCGCCCCCAAGGCCAAGAATCGCCCCGGGAAGTCCTCGGTGATCACGGCCAAGTCCTCATTGCTCGACCTCGCCAGGTGAACGCTGCCCTCTTCGGCGAGCGAGACGTCCAGATTTCCCACGCTGAGTATGTCGGTGTCGATCCCGAGTCGGTCCATCTCGCCCACCCGTTGCTCGATGTCCGTCATCTGCGGATTATTCGCAACCCGCTTCTGGCATTCGGTGGCGATGTTCCGCAATGCCTGGGGCTGATCTGATTGCCCGGATAGCTCTCGCAGCCATTGCAGATAAGGGGCGGGGAAATAGTGCGCATGAGTGTCTATCAGGCGCATGGCTGCTCAATCATGAATTCGGGGCTCCGAATGAGGAGGCCCTATGCCTCCTCATTCTTGAGACACATCTCGGCTGCGTACCACAGCCGGCTGAGCGTGTCCGCGGCGAAGTCGAGCGAGGGCAGATCGCGGCCATTTCGTTCACCTTCTACGAACCAGTAGTAGGCGAATTGCTCGACCATTCCGCCCAAGGCGCTGACAGCGAGCGTGGGATTCAACCCTCCGAATTCATTGCTATAGACGTGCCGCTCCATCAGAAGGTAAGTTCTATAGCGAAGTTCCCACCAGAGACCCGCCGCCTCTGGCACCGACCCCGCGACATCGCGTAACGCGGCAATAAGCCGGCGATTCACACGATATGCCGAGAGATATCCGAAGGTCGAGTTTCGCAAGCTCCCGAAGGGGTCTCCTTCCTTCCAACTTCCCGTGGCCGCAGTATAGAGCTCGTTGACCAGCTCTTGAAGTATCAGAAGAAAGACTTCTTCTTTATTTTCGAAATATCTATAGAAGGTACCGATGGCAACTCCGGAGCGCCGGGTGATCTCGGTAACGGTGGTGGCCTGGTAGCCAAGTTCGCTCAGGGACTCCCTGGCGTGCCGAATCAGATCCGCTCGGGTGCGTTGACCCTTCTTCGTGAGATGGTCGGACCTCGACTCCACCACCGAGAAGCGCTCCGATTTCAGCTCCACTGCGTTCTCGGCGACCACTCAGCGCTCCCCGGAAAAGCTAAGCCAGCGGCATGCCGACGCGGTACCTGAGGTCACCGGACCGACCCCCGGCCCAACTCCCTCTTCGGGACATCTCGGGTCACACCAACGTCACCGGTCATCAATGACCTCGTCTCGCTCGCTCATGACCAGAGAAGCTCCTCTTCAAGTGCATTATTTTGAGATTAGCAGTGGCCCCAGTCATTCCGGTAGCAGAAGGGCCAGGAGAGGGCGGGATTGAGTACCTCGCCGACCCGACTGGCCCCGGGTCGACCGATGACGGCATGGCTGCCATTGGGCATCCTTTCCGGTGCACGCTGGCCTAGCCCTGACCCAGTCGGCCCAAGAAGTCAGCCGCCAGTTCGCGCTGTGGGCCCGAATATTCGGTGGGATACAGCCCCTCCCAGGCTCGCCTTTGGACAGGATCGTCACTGAGGGCTCGGGCAATATAGCGACCGTATCCCGGCGAGGCAGTGACTTGGTTCGAATCTGCGATCACGCTACCTCTGAGAACGGTAGTGATCGGCCAGCCCTTGAAAGTTACGCCGTCATAGAGTGAATAGCCGGCTATAGAATGATCTTCAGTGGCACGCAAGGTGTGCTCGTGCTCCATGTCGACTATCACGAAGTCGGCATCACTTCCGACGGATATTGTCCCCTTTTGGGGGTAAAGACCGAAAATGCGAGCCACATTCTCGGAACACACGCGAGCTACATCCGTAATATCGATCCGACCTTTGTTCACACCCTCACTGAGCATCACCGGGAGAATTTGACCGGTCCCTGGATACCCGGGTATCGCCTCCCAGAGATCGCCTTTCATTTTGTTCTCGTAGGGCATGAGAGTGGAATGGTCAGAGCCGACCGTGGTTATGACCCCCGAAGCGATGCCCTCCCACAACTTCTGTTGATGCCATTCATTGCGAATTGGTGGGTTGACTTTACCCATCCACCCTTGAGGATCATCACTCAAGTTGAACATCAGGAAATGGGGACACGTCTCGGCGACCACCGGAATCCCGCGCCGTCGGGCGTCACGAATCAACTCGACGCCGGAGCCAATGCTCATATGTACGACATATAGAGGGCACCCGGTCAATTCGGCGAAATAGATGGCGCGGCGAAGGTTCTCCTCCTCAGCGAAATATGGCCGAGCCGCGTCATACGCCGCGAGCCCATTTTCGCCCAACCTCTTGGCGATCTCCTTGAAGCGATAGACGATCTCCATGTTTTCGGCGTGAATCATGGTGAGCGCGGGATAGCCGAGTTTCGCCAGGGTGCTCATCGTGTGGAGGATCTGGGCATCGTCGACGGCCCTGACACCGAAAACCTCGGCTTCCTCGCCTTTGTAGGCCATCATCACCTTGTGCGACGTCAGCCCATAATCCCGCGCGTATTCCCCGAGCTCGTTTATCTGGTCATCGTGGAAGAGCATGCCTGAGATCGCGTAGTCGACATGGGCTGACTTCTGCGCCGCCTCCATCAGGTAGGGAAAAACCGTGTGGTACGACTCCTCGGGGTCAGAGCGTTTGAACAGCATGGGAATGACCGTTGTCACCCCGCCGAACGCGGCCGCCTTCGTCTCGGTCCCGATCAGCTCCTCGTACTTGTAATAGGCATCCTGCAGATGGAGGTGGGGATCGATGACGCCGGGTAGCACATACCTACCCGCGGCGTCTGTGACCTCGGAAGCCTCGGCGGGGCCTTTCCCGGCGTCGGCGATGACGGCAAAGCGACCGTCCTCCACGCCGAGGTCCACTTCGCGCACCCCGGAAGGGCTCACGATCCTGGCGTTTTTCACAACGAGTTGCATTGCAGTCCCCTATCGGTCCTGGGCACCCGCGGGCGCCGACTTTCCTTCGTTGCGCCCGGGAGCAAACAGGACCCCCAAGCCCGGAATCAACGGGGCGACGTCGACAAGCCTGAGACCTGCCCACAACCCCGCCGAGTTGCTCGAGACGACCGGTAAACCGGTATCACTCTCCAGTATCTCAATGATGTCGAATGTGGCTAGGCCACCGGAGGAGATGAACAATCCGTCGGCATCCGATGTCTCTTTCCACAGTTTCTTGGCCAGCCGATACGCGACCTGTGAAGGGGTGCTGTTGATGGCGAGATTGGAGATCTCACCGAGGCCAACCATGGCGGCTGGTTCGATCGAATCAGCTACCAGCCGTGCCGCCAGCAAGGCGTCGAGCGAGTCGACATAGGGCGTCAAGATCGCAGGCCGGTGGATACCAAGATGGTGAAGAGCTTCGACGACCGCCGTCATCATCGTCACCGCCGGAACACCTGCCGCCTGGGTGAGCCGCTCGGCCAGCGCCCTGTCGCCGTCCGCTCCGTCGATGAAGCCAAAGGGCGTCCCGACTTGGACCAGAGCGTCGATATCGGACGAGCGGAGCTCGGTCGCGGCCCGCGCCAAGTCATCTTCGCTGCCGCGCACCTTCTCGGGCACCACATCGACGACTTGAAACCGGGAGGGCACGAAGGCCACCCCAGTTGGCGCCCACCGGCTCCACTCCCCCGCCGTTACCGTGCCGGACGATGGGTGCAGGAACCCGATCCGCGCTCGCCATCCGAACACGGGGCTTGAATGTGGGTTGCCCATGGATAAGACGCATCCTCTTTTGGGGCGGCGCAACGGTGGACCGATGAGCCTCGTGCCTGCGCGAACATGATGTCAGGTTTCTTTCCAGTGGTCAAATCTCCTAGTTTTTACCTCGATCGAACACGTAGGAGGGGTAAGTCCCGCCTCCCAGGGATGCAGCCGGGTGACAACCAGGCGCTTGGGTCGGGAGCGAAGAAAGGCTATACTGATAGTGGGTTCGTATTCATAAATGCAAGACGACTGACCGCCGGACGAACCCCTGGACACGGAGATTTCACCTTGGAAACAGCTCGATTCGACGATGACCGTCTTCTCGCCTCCGAACCGAGAACCTTTGGGGGCCCAACCATTGGCTCCGAAGAGAGGTTTCAGGTCGAGTTCCTAGTCAACGACCCCAGGGGCGTCATCTGCTACGAAGCCTTCGCTGCGGGCTCAACCGTGAACTGGGCTTTCTGGCACGATGAAGTACACGTGATCACCGGTGGCACGGCTCAGGTCACCTACACCCTCCCTCCGAACCATCGACGCACGGTGACCAAGCGGTTCACGGCGGGGGATGCCTACCTGATCCCCAATGGAACACGGGCGCGTTTCGCGGTGACGGAGGATGGCCCTTACTTGCACGTGTGCGTGATAATGCCGCGCTTCGAGTACACGAAGGACGAGCGCGCCGACACCTACGAGTAGCGGACCGGTCCAGATGGTGGAGTCGTCGGGTTCGGGTCACCTGTCTCCTCCGAGGACGGCATGGTCCAGTTAGGCATCTCGGCCGGGCTGAGCCCCCGCGAGTCGCTCGATCGATTCGTCAAGCTCATACAATCGGCGGAGCAACAAGGGGTCGACGCATGCTGGGTGATCGACTCGCAGCTCGCGATGAAGGACGCCTTTGTCGTCCTTTCCGTGCTCGCCCACCAGACAGAGCGGATCCAGCTGGGCCCTGGAGTGACCAATATGATCACGAGGCACGAGACGGTGATAGCCAATCTCACGAGCACCCTTGCCTCCATCGCTCCGGGCCGGATCGCCCTCGGTTTGGGATCGGGTGACAGCTCGATACTTCCTCTCGGATACCGCACCATGCGAGTTGCCGAGTGCGAAGCCGGAGTCGAACGGATGCGATCCCTGATCACCGGCGAGGAGGTCTCAGGCCCTGCCGGCTCTTACCGGCTTTCATTCGTCCCCGACATCGCCCCGCCGATCTTCTTCGCCGGCACCCAGCGCCGAATGCTGCAGTTGACGGGGCGCGTGGCGGACGGGGCGATCATCATGGGCCCGAGCAATCCCGACTTCGTGAGCCAGCAGCTCGCCCGGATCGACGAAGGCGCCCGGGACGCCGGCCGGGATCCGGGTTCGGTGTTCAGGGATCTTTGGGTCACGATGTCCGTGGGCCAAGGGGAATCACCGATCCAGGACGTCAAGTCATGGGCCTCGGCACAGGCTCGGTTGCTGGCACCTTCGAAAGAGTTGCCGGACTCCCTGGAGCGGTTTCGAGAAGAGATGAATCGAGCAGTCGAGACCTACCAATTCAGCAGCCATCTCTCTCTCTCGGCACCACATGCAGAGGCGGTCAGCGACGAGTTCGCCAAGGTCCTGGCGATCGCCGGCACGTTCGACGAGTGCGCGAACCGGCTACGAGGTCTGGCCGACCTGGGGCCTGACCGTATAACCGTCACGCTACTGACCGGCGGCCGAGAGGATCGGTTGGACACCCTCGTCCGGTTGTGGGATGAGTGCAGGTTGCACGAGCTTTGAACGGGTGGCTCACACGTAGGAGAGCTAGGTGACTTTGGCCGCAGCGCGGTCAGCCTGTGAGCGGACCTCCCCCAGTGCCTCCTTCACCAGGCTGCTCACCAGGTGACGACGCACCCGTAGATCGGCTTCGTCGTCGGCGAGCGGGACCACCGCTGCAGCGACCATGCTGGCGGCCTGCTTCATGACGGCGGCTGTGAGAGAAGTCCCGGCGAGGAGTTGCTCTACTTCGAAGAAACGGCGGGGTCTACTCTCGACAGCACCCACTGCGAGCCTCACCCATGTGAAGATTCCTGTCTCGTCGGGGTGGCCCGCGGCCAGCACCGAGACGAGGGCGAAATCTCCCGGCCTGATGCTCACCTCCTCGAACGCAGCAAAACTGGGGCCCGGCGGTGAGGGGAAGATGGCCGCGATCACGACATCCTCCGGCTCCAGCGCCGTCTCGAACATGCTGATGAAGAAGCTCTCGGCAGGCACGAGACGCGATCGGGCCCTCGATCGGATCTCGATGTTGGCATCGAGACCGACACACAACAGGGCCAGCTCCGCTGCCGGGTCGGCGTGGGCGATCGAGCCGCCGAACGACCCCACGGTGCGGATCGGAAGATGGCCTATCTGCCCGGCCAATTTCGAAATCACGTCGAACGGTTTTGCCAGCCGGCTCTGCTCGAGGTCGAAGTGACGGGTGAGGCTCCCGACCCTGAGGCCCCCTGCTTCCTCGCGCAGGTAACGAAGCTCGCCCAGGCGCGATATGTCGATGATGACCTGCGGGGAGGCGAGTCGGAGACGCATCAGCGGCAAGAGACTCTGGCCACCGGCCATTAACTTCGCATCTGGTCCGTATCGGGCCAGTAAGCCCATTGCCTCCTCCAGCGAATCCGCTCGCAGGTAACTGAAGGACTGAGACTTCAATGGGCGCCTCTCGCCTCGAGGAGAGGGAGGATCCTGGAGGGCGTCAGAGGCAGCTCCCGAACCGAGTTGGTGCCAGAAATCCCGAGGGCATCCTCAACGGCTGCTGCTACCGCGGCAGCGGTCGGGATGACGCTGCCCTCCGCCATGCCCTTGACCCCGAGACCTCCTCCTTGCGGCCTCTCCGCCGAGTCGTGGAGAACCGTGATCGAGGGAAGATCCAGCGCGGTAGGGATCGCATAGTCGGCGTAAGCCGCGGAGATCGGCTGGGCTTCCCCGTCGTAGCCGAAACTCTCGAGCAGGGCGCCCCCAAGACCCTGGGCCACCCCTCCATGGATCTGCCCTTCGGCCATGGTGGGATTGATGACCACCCCGCTCTCTTCGGCGACCACGTAGCGGAGGACCCTGATGCGCAGCTGACCCGGATCGACGTCGAGCAACACGAGATGAGCACCGAACGATTTGCTGGGCCCACCCGCCCGCTCAACGAACTCGGAACGTGCCGCGAGTTCGGCCGGAACCTCGGCCGAAGCGAGCATGTCTCCTTCTTCCGCCATCCACCTGGCCAACTCGTACAAGTCGAGGGCTCTGACCACCTCTTCGTCGCGTGAAATCGTGATTCGGCCCTCGACCCAAGCGACCGTGGCCCGGTCCCCGGCGAGAACCCCGGCGATTGCCACCGCCTGGCGCCGCAATTCCAGAGCCAGCAGGTAGGCGCCCTCCCCGGAGACGATTGCGCTGCGACTGTTGAATGTCCCCAAGCCGGCTGGCGAAATTCGCGAATCCCCGAAGAGCACCTCGATCGTTTCCATACGGATCCCCAACACGTCGCTCACGATCTGACCCACCATTGTGCGATGACCCTGTCCATGGGAGTGGGTTGGCAGTACCAGTCGGGTGACGCCATCCGGAGTGACGGCGATGCGCAGTTCCTCACGATCGAATTCGAGGGGAACACCGCGATCAATGAATCGCTTGGCACTGACGAACCCTGCCGACTCGACGTAGATAGCGAGCCCCAGACCACGCAGTCTTCCCTCGGCACGCCCCTTATCCCGGAGAGCATGCAACTCGGTGTAGGCGGTGCTGTGGAGCAGTCGATCCAGGACCTGTGTGGCACGCGGGATCGACAGGTCGTCCGCATCCAAGTTGCCGTCCTCCAGTGGGCTTGGCACCAGATTGCGCCGACGGACCTCGAGGGGCTCGATCCCGGTGGCCCCGGCGACGGCATCCATGACACGCTCGATGGCCAGACAGGCACTGGGTCGGCCAACGCCACGATAGGGGCCCACAGGGCATTTGTTGGTGGCGACCGAGAGCACCGAGAGATCCAGCTCCGGCAGGGCATAGGGGCCGGTCAGCGAGTTCAGCGCGATCTCGCCGTCCAGCGCGGCAGAACTCGGGTACATGGAGTAGGCGCCACAGTCGAAGGCCAACTCCCCGCGCACGGCCAGGACGCGGCCGTCGGGGTCGAACGCCGCTTCCAGACGATGACGGTGCTCCCGGGCGTGAACGCTGGCAAGCAGATGCTCGCTGCTGTCCTCGATCCATCGAACCGGGCGCCCCGTGGCCAGTGCCACGTATGCGGTCACGACCTCTTCCGGGAACAATTGCTGTTTGACACCGAATCCGCCGCCCACCGCCGGGGTTGCCACCTCGATCCGCTCCGGGCTAAGACGCAACGCCGCGGCCAAACCAGCCCTGACGACCTGAGGCACCTGCGTCGAAGTCCACAGCAAGAGCCCATCGGATGACGGCACCGCAACACAGCCCCGGAGCTCCATTGGCGCACCGAGCTGGCGATCGGTGCTGACTTCTATCTCGACGACACCGTGAGCCTGTTCGAAGGCTCGGGCCAAGTCCCCCGACCTGTGACGAAGCGTCGCATACAGATTCGAGTGCCAGCCGTCGTGGAGAATCGGGGCATCGTCGGCAAGTGCCATGTCGATCGAAGCCACGGGAGGAAGCGGCTCGTACTCGATTGCTATTGCCCCGGCAGCATCCTCCGCCGTGGCACGATCGCGCCCGGCGACCACCGCCACCGCCTCGCCGGCGAATCGAACCCGATCCACGGCCAGCGGCCAGAAGTCAGTCCCCTGCCAGCTTGGATCGGGGCTGTCTCCCCCCAGCGGTGACACCTCTGAGGCGAGATCTTCGCCGGTCCAGACACCAAACAGGTCGGGACTCGGCTCGACCCCGGAGACATCGACCTTGATCAAAGCATGACCGAGGACGCTTCGCACGAACACGAGCTCTATGGCATCGGGAACTGCGAGGTCGGCAATGAATATGGCAAGCCCGGCAAGTAGCTCGGGATCCTCCACCCGTGGCACGGAGGCCCCGATCCTGGCGATCCCCTCATTCGTTGCATTGAACATGATCGTGCCTCGTGGGCCAACTGGTTCGATCCCGTCGCGTCAAAATGCCGCCGGTTCCCTTGCCAAGGCCCGACATCCGGCTGAGAAGGGGACGCACCAGAAGAAGGAGGACCGGGCAAGAGTTCGTCTCGCCCGGTCCTCGCGGCTATCCGGCTATCTCTAGTCGAGTGATATGCCCTCTTCTGGGAGGAAGTCGTTGGTGAAGTACTCTTCCGCAGGCTTGGGATTCTCGAGACCCATGTACTGCACCAACAGGTCGACAGCGGTCTGCCAATCTTCCGCACGTTGGAACCCGAGGCCTTCCTCCGGCACGTGGGTGCGGATGTTCTCGGCATAGAGCTCAGCGTCACCAATGTTGGCTTCCATGTTCTCGTACTGCTCCGGATACAAAGCCGCGGCTGCAGCGATAGAAGCCTCCGGCTCCCTCACAGCGTCGGCGTAACCGCGCAGGATGGCCCGCACCGCTCCACGCATGAGGTCGGGTTTCTCTTCCAGGATGTCCGTGGTGGTGAAGATGCCGGTTGAGGGGAAGAAGACGCCGGCGTCGATATAGGGGAAAAGTCTCACGTCCACACCGGAGAGCTCTATCTCCACTGCTTCATCTCGTGTGAAGCCCGATCCGAGATCCGTCTCTCCCGAGACGAACAACGGGATCTGTGCCTGTGGATCCACCTGGTTGACAGTCACCGAGGCCGGGTCCACCCCGACCGCCTGTAGGTAGGCGGGGAGCAGCGCACCGCACACATCGAAGCTCTTGCTGGTGATGGTCTGGCCCTCGAGGTCTGCCGGCTCAGTCACATCGCTGTCGGCGCGTACGATGATCGAACAGGGGCTATACCGTTCGATAACTGCGAGGGAGACCAGCGGGATCCCTTCTGAGTTGGCGTTGGGGACATCGTCGACTCCTCCTACGGCGATGTCAGCCGCGCCGGTGGCGAGCTGAGTAGGAGCTCCAACCGCGCCTCCACCGACGCTGATGGTCACGTCCAGCCCTTCCTCCTCGAAGTACCCGCGTTCCTGTGCCAGGAACACCGGGGCAAATCCGGGGCTGGGCAGCCAGGTGAACTGGATGGTGAGCGGCTCCAATTCCGCCTGGGCCGTGGTCGTCGACTCCTCGGCCTGAGCCGATGTGGTCGTGATCTCTCCGGCCTGGGCGCTGGTCGTCGTCTCCTCGGGCTCAGTCGATGTCGATGTGTCCCCGCCACAGGCGGCGAGCGTCATCGCGATCACCACCAGGAGCACGACCGACATCCCGGGGCGGGATGTCGTGTATTGGGCTTTCTTGCGCACGATGCCTTCCTAACTCGTTAGGCCGGACCGGCAGCGGGTGACGCCAGTCCGGGCGCTTTCTTTGTAACGGGCTTTGTAACGGGAAACAGAGAGCGGGTTTCGCTCAGACCCCAACTCGCCCAAGCAGGGCAGCACGAACCATAGAACACCATCGGCGCCAATGTCAAGGCTGACTTCACCTTCATTATCGTCGCTGCACCGGTAGTCTGCTGGTCGAGGAATCTGCCCGGGATCGGGGAGTGTCCTGACGGACAGGCGCACAAGCCTCGATGGATTTCGACGTGCTGTCACGGCCTGATTGCGAGCTGGGCTAAGTCATGCCACTAGCCGGCCGACCTGCCGGCTGGGCTCATCCGGCTGACCATGGCGATAGCGGTCAGCCCTTGGCGAAGATCCCCATGGATTGGAACATCTTGTGGATCCGGGCCGAGGTCCGAGTGAAGGTCTCGGATGATTGGGCGGATAGGTCACGTGGGTGATCCATGTCGATCTCCAAGACCTCGAAGATCTCTCCAGGACGTGGGGTCATCACAACCACCCGGTCACTGAGAAACACCGCCTCATTGATCGAATGCGTGACAAAGATCACTGTCTTTCGCCTCTCGAGCCACAGGTTGTGGAGGTCGAGCATGAGTTGTTCGCGGGTCAATGCATCCAACGGTCCAAATGGCTCGTCCATCAGTAGCATCGGCGGATCGTGGATCAGGGCGCGACAGATGGAAACTCTTTGTCGCATTCCGCCACTGAGTTCCCATGGATGTTTGTTCTCGAAACCTTTCAGACCGACACTCTCCAAGAGCTCCATTGCCACTGCTTGGTACGTAGAGCGATCGAGCTTCTTTGCCTCGACTTGCATCATCACGTTGCCAATGGCATCTCTCCAATCCAGCAGGAGGGCGTCCTGAAATACCAGGCCGAGATCGGTCTGTGGTTTGTCTACTACACGTCCCCCGACTCTCACCACACCTCTGGTGGGCGCAGCCAGACCGGCGATGATCGAGAGCAATGTCGACTTACCGCAGCCGGACGGTCCAAGGATGGAGACGAATTCACCACTGTTCACCTCCAAGGAGATGTCCTGAAGCGCCCGAACCAGCCCCGCCTCTGACCCCGAGTAGAACACCTTGCTCACCGACTCAACCGCTACAGCCACCAACGGCACGCCCTCCCAGCATTGCACGATTCCTCGATCATCCGCTGATTCCCGCAGGACCTTCCCGTCAGGCGCTGACCACCGGTCGTCCGGAAGCGACATGCCATGGAACCACCAGCCGTTCCAGGAGGTCGATCGCGGCAAACAACACCACTCCCATGAGACCGAGGACCAGCAAGTCAGCGAATATCAGAGCCGTGTTCAACTGTGACGTTGCCACAATGAGCACATAACCCAGCCCGGCTCTGGCCGCGACGAATTCGGCAACGATCGCGCCCACAACCGCCAAAGCGATACCGATCTTGAGACCACTGAATATCTCGGGCAGAGCATATGGGAACTGAATCTTGGAAAACATTTCGACACGCGAATATCCCAGCGATTTGCCCAGGTTATTGAACTCAGGAGGCACGCTGCTCAGGCCGTGGAATGTGGCGATAACGATCGGAAAGAAGGCAATGAGCATGGCGATCATCACCTTGGAGATGAGTCCCAACCCGAACCAAATCAGGAGAAGCGGCGCCAGAGCGCTCTTCGGCACGCCCTGCGCCGCAACCAGGGGCGGGTAGACCAAGCGGTACACGGTCTTCGAAATGGCCATGACTATTCCGCCGGCAATGCCAACCGCGACGGCGACTCCATAGCCGAGGATCACCGAGATGAGAGTGGAACGGAAATGCTCGGGGAGATAACCACTGGCGACGGTGCGTCTCAGCTCCGAGAGCACCTCGCCCGGTGGCGGCAAGATGAAGCGTTGGATGTCGAGAAAGTTGACCGCCCCCCACCACGCGACGAAAATGGTGGCGAGGGAGAGCACCGGAAAGGCGACAGCGGCTACTCGATCTCGTCTCATCCTCCGCCGATAACGCACGATGAGTTCCTGAGCAACTGCGTCGTCGGCGCCAACCGAGACTCCCGCGGTCCCCTGCGAAGACGAGAAGTTCGGGTCCGGAGCAGAAACCGTCACGTCACCAGGACCTGGCGCGCGCTGTTCGGAATCGGTCATCCTCAGACCCTTCGCTGATTCTCAAGTTGGAGGTCATCGTACACCTCGGTGAGCAAACACGAACATGATTTCATACTTAGGGAAAGCCGTCAAAGCGGCCATGTGCCCATGCAGGACCCCCAAGGATCCCTCTCGGGGATCATCAGGGTTCGCTGTCCATTTCGGACAATTGCCGGATCGCGTTCACCATGTTGTGGTATCCGGTGCATCGACAGATGTTCGACGACAATAGTTCGCGGATCGATCGTTCTGAGAGCTCCTCCCCTTCTGAATTGTGGAGAAACCATGTGGTGAGCACGAGGAACCCCGGGGTGCAGAAGCCACATTGCAGCGCATGATTCGCCTGGAACGCCTTTTGCACCGGGGACAGCTCGCCGTCTGCGGCCAGCCCTTCGACAGTGGTGATCCTGCGACCGTCGGCCTGTACCGCCAGGTGCATGCAGGCGCGGGCCGGCAATCCGTCCAGAAGAATGGTGCATGCCCCGCAAACCCCCACCTCGCACGAGACCTTGGTGCCGGTCAGACCGACCTCGTCACGCAGGAGATCCGCCAGGGTGGTGCGGGCCTCGACCTCACCGGTCCAGGCCGCATCGTTGACCTCGAACGACACCGCGATCGTGTCTTTCGGCATGGTGCTACCGATCATCGAGGTTCCGAAGTCCAGCGGCCGAAACGAGTCATTGGCGTCGTCAGCTCTCCATAGAGCTCGGGACGGCGGTCGCGTAACACCGGAAAGACATCTGAGGCCGCCTCCAGGTCGGCCCGAGTCAACTTCGCGGTGAGCAACTCCTCGTCGGGACCGCATGTGACCACCACCTCACCCGTCGCCGACACCATGCAGCTGCGCCCGAACAGCGGCCAACTACGGCCGCGTACGCTCAAGTCTCCGACTCCGTTGACAAACACAACATGCATCTGGCCTTCGATTGCACGCGCCACCGGGAGAACTTCTCCCGTCCGCCGCAGATTGGCCATGTCGAGCCAATTGGACGGGACCAGCAGCATCTCGGCGCCTCTCAGAGCGGCAAGTCGGCTCACCTCCGGAAACATCATGTCGTAGCAAACCGACAACGCGACACGCCCGACCGACGAGTCTATGACAACCACCTCGGTGCCAGGAACGAAATAGTGGTTCTCTTCGACCGGAAGGTGGATCTTCCGGTAGAGACCGAGGGTGGCACCCAACTCGATGTAGAGGACCGAGTTATAGATCTCGTTTCGCATCACCGAGGGCTCCATGGTTCCCACGACGAGAGCGGCACGGCGATCCTGTGTAGCCGACAGGAGCCGGGGAAGCTCATCTTCGATGGATCGCTGCGCCACCTCTGCCAACAGTCTCTTCCGCCGTTGGTCGTAGCCTTTGAGGGGGATATATCCAGTGAGGGAGAGCTCTGGGAATACGACGAGATCGGTCGAGTCCGCCACCGACAGATACCTATTGAGGATCTTGTCGGTGTTACGTGTCACCGCCTTCGGGTCCTCCCACGCTTGTTCCACTGAGATCTGGGCCAGTGTGATGTTCGACTCCGAGCGTGGCGATCGCGTGTCCGGAAGAGGACTCATCTCTTGACTCTCTCCAGAAGAAGGGCATCGGTCTGGCCAAATCCGCCGCATACTGCGACCGCAGCCCATTTTCCCCGGCGGCGACGGAGCTCGCGCGCCGCGGTGAGCACGATGCGGGTCCCGCTGGCACCCAGTGGATGTCCGAGCGCCACGGCCCCACCATTGACGTTTGTGCGCTGCCGTAAACGCTGTTCCAATTCTGCGTCCCCTCCCGCCAATTTCCGCAAGCTGACCAGCGGCGTGGCGGCGAAAGCCTCATTGATCTCGAGGACGTCAAGATCTCCGGCGTCCAGATCGGCCTCCTTGAGCAGGCGCCCGATCGCCTCCCCGGGCAGATAGGCCGAGGAGGTGGGCTCGCCCGCAGTCTGAAGGTAATGGCTGACACGGGCCAGCGGCGGTGCCGCTGATGCCCAAGCGCTGGCCTCATCCGCGAGGACGAGCCCGCAGGCGCCGTCATTGAGACCAGGGGCGTTTCCGGCGGTGACCGTGGGGCTGTCATACACAGTGTTCAGTGCTGCCATCTTCTCCAGTGACGTGTCCGGTCGTGGTTGCTCGTCACGAGTCACCGCCCCCAATGGAGTGGTTATAGGAATGATCTCGTCGTCGAAGTACCCAGCCTCGAGTGCGGCGAAGTATCTGTGATGGCTCTGCAGGGCCCACTCATCCTGAGCCTGCCGATCGATCCCATGCTCGATTGCCACCTCGCCCACGTAGGTCGCGATGGGCTTGCCCGCCAGCGGAGAACGAAGAAGAAGGAGATCCTCGACCAGAAGATCTCCATTCTTGGCCCACCGACTGTCGTGGAGAAGGCGAGGAGTCCGACTCAGGGTCTCGATGCCCAGACAAAGAACCGAGCGCGCACCGGCTGCAACGGCCCGCGCCGCCAGCCCGACCGTCGTCGCCCCGGAGCAGCACGCCCGATCGATCGTGAGGGTGGGAAGATCCAGAGGCAGACCCGATGCAGCCGCGATCTGTCGGGCCGGGACCATCAAACCGCCCCCGATCA
>Ga0214472_10004084_pt1 | contig 15405 bp, 12 predicted proteins | sample RVTome_6_FD_207662 | JGI IMG/M metagenome (GOLD analysis project Ga0214472, IMG submission 207662) | Soil microbial communities from uranium-contaminated site in the Upper Colorado River Basin, Wyoming, United States - RVT140D175 | ecosystem: Environmental > Terrestrial > Soil > Contaminated >...
TTGACGAAGGCGTCCCGGCCCGGAACCTTGATCAACGGGACCACCAGCCACCTCACCGCCGCAAACACGACCACGCCGGCGGCGAGGATCGAGGCGACGGCGGCCACGGGCACGCTGTGGAAGCGGAACCACCGCTGCACCATCGCCCACAGCACGACCGCGGCCACGGTGACGAGAGCGATCCCCAGGAACCGGAATACGCCGGCGGTGAGCCGCGCCCGCGCCAGCGCCTTGCGTCCTCCCTCGAGTGCGCCCAGGATTCGGTTGTAGCTACTGGTGCCGCCGGACGACATGCTGCCTCCGATTTGGTCCGCCCGCTCCGGATGAGCGGGCTTCGATGTCATTCGATCAATGGGTCATCGCGTACATGACCGCGTTGACTGCGAACCGCATCGCCAGCTCCCGAACCGGCTCGGGATCCTTGTGCACGGCCGCGTCTTCGATCCCGTCGCCGATGTCGGCCTCGTAGGTATAGAGCACCACGAGCCGCCCCCGGTGGAAGATCCCCAGGGCCTGCGCCGGCTTGCCGTCGTGCTCGTGGATCTTGGGCGTGCCATCGGGCAACTCGTAGAAGCTCCGAAACAGGTCGTGGCTGAACGGGAGCTCCACCAGCTCGGTCTCCGGGAATACCTTGGCCAGCTCCCGGCGAAACGAGCGATCCATGCCGTAGTTATCGTCCGCCCAGAGAAAACCTCCCCGCTCCAGGTACTCCCGGAGACGCTCGGCCTCGGACCCCGAGAACCGGACTTCCCCGTGGCCGTTCATGTACAGGAACGGATACGAGAACAGGCTCTCGTCGAGGAGCTCGACCCGGGCCTCGGTGAGATCGCGCACCACGACCGGAGTCCGCTCCCGGAGTCCCTTCAGCAAGTTGGGAATGGAGCTGGGGTTGGAGTACCAGTCGCCGCCCCCGCCGTACTTGAGACGGGCGATGCGCACGCCCTCCGGCACCGCCTGAAGGGCGCTCGGCGTCCCCGCCAGGAGCATGCCTGCGCAAACAACGAGTAAACCATTGTTTAAATACCTGTGGCTCATACCGTTAACCCTTTGGACACAATACGGGGGGAGACGGTTCCCGATTCCCGTCCAAGGGGGGGCGTGACGGGAGATTTTCCGGGGCTTGGCCCATTATACGGCACCGGGGGCCCCGGAGATAGGCTGGCCGGCCCGGCCGGTCAGCGGGCGGGGACCGGTTTGGTCTTGCCCTTGGCGGTCTTGCCCTTGGTCCCGGCGGCGTGAGCCTTGGCCGCCTTGCGCCGCTCCCACCAGACGTGGATGTCGATGGCCAGGGCCGAGGCCACGAAGATCGACGAGTAGGTCCCGATGAGGACGCCGATGATCATGGCGAAGGCGAAGTCGCGGATCACGATCCCGCCCAGAAAGTAGAGTGCTCCCACCGCAACCAGGGTGGTCATCGACGTGAGCACGGTGCGGCTCAGGGTCTGGTTGATGCTGATGTTGACCAGCTCCGAGAACGTCTTCCGCTTGATCAGACCGCGGTTCTCGCGGATGCGGTCGAAGAGGACGATGGTGTCGTTGATCGAGTACCCGCCGATGGTGAGGAGGGCGGCCACCACGGTGAGGCTGACCTCCACGTTCACCACCGAGAACACCCCGAGGGTGATCAGGATGTCGTGGAAGAGGGCGACCACGGCGGCGATGCCGAAGCTGAACCGGGTGAACCGCCAGGCGATGTAGAGCAGGATCAGCACCAGCGACCACATGACGGCCATGGTCGCCTTCTGGGCGAGCTCGGCTCCCACCTTCGGGCCCACCGTCTCGGTCCGGCGGAGGGTGGCCTCGAGCCCGGCGGATTCCCGCAACTCGTCGCGAAGGGCGACGAAGGGGTTCTCGGGGGCGTTCTCGGGGTTGATCCGGAGAATGGCGTCGGTACCGCCTTCCACCATCTGGATCTCCGCGCCCTCGATTCCCGCGTTGATGGCGGCCTGGCGGACCGTGCCCACGACCACGACCTGGTCGAACCCGACGTCGAGGAGGGTGCCGCCCGTGAAGTCGATCGACCGGCGGGGACCGCCGTGGGCGATCAGCGACCCGATGCTGGCCAGCATGAGGACGGCCGAGACGATGTAAGCCACCCGCCGGCGGGACATGAACTCGAACTTGGAGCCGATGAAGACTTCGAACATGCCGGGCCCCCTAGATGCTCAGACCCTTGAGCTGGCGCTTGGCCATAAAGGAATCGTAGATGAGCCGGGTGACGAACACCGCGGTGAAGAGGTTGGCAATGATCCCGACCATGAGGGTAAGGGCAAAGCCCCGGATGGGACCGGTGCCGAACTGGAACAGCACCACGCTCGAGATCAACGTGGTCAGGTTGGAGTCGAGGATGGTGACCAGGGCCCGGCGGTAGCCCTCGTCGACGGCCCCGCGGACCGTCTTCCCGGTGCGGAGTTCCTCCCGGATCCGCTCGAAAACGAGCACGTTGGCGTCCACGGCCATGCCGATGGTGAGCACGATTCCCGCGATCCCGGGCAGGGTCAGGGTGCCGCGGATCGCCCCGAGGACCGAGAACAAAAAGAGCAGGTTCAGGCCGAGGGCGAGGACGGCCAGGAGACCCGAAGCCCGGTACCAGAACACGATCACCAGCACCACGAGGCCCAGACCCAGGAGCGCGGCCCGTACCCCCTGGTTGATGCTGTCCCGGCCGAGGGTGGGACCCACCGTCCGCTCCTCGATGGCCACGAGGTCGGTGGGGAGGGCGCCCGCACGGAGGACGATGCCCAGCATCCGCGCCTCGTTGTCGGTGCTGATCCCGGTGATCGAGGCACGGCCGCCGCGGATCTTGTCCTGGATGACCGGAGCGGACCGGACGACGTTGTCGAGCACGATGCCGAGCTGGCGGCCCACGTTGGCCCCGGTCAGGCGGGTGAAGGTGGCCGCACCGCGCTTGTCGAAGTTGAGGCTGACCCCGGCCGCCTGGGGACGCTGGGGCTCGAGACCGAAAGCGACGGTGGCGTCCTCGATGTTCGAGCCCGAGAGCTCGGGCCGGGCGCTCAACGCGTAGAGGTATCTACCGGGGTTGGCCGTGCCGGGGTCGTCGATGGACTCGCCGAAGAGGAGCACGGTGCCCCCGGCCAGGGGCCGCGGGACGTTCCGAACCGAATCGAAGGCCACCGCGTGCCACATCGACTCGACCTCATCCAGGTTCCCGGCGGGCACGTAGACCATCCCCCCCGCGCCCGAGGGCGCCACCTGGAGGAGCGAGCTGAAGGGCTTGTCGGCGGCGAGGAGGCTGTCGGCGGCAGAAGCGGCGTCGCCCAGGGCCAGGGAATCGGCGCCGGCGGCGGTGTCGCCAACCGCGGCCTGCCCGCCCTGGCGGCGAGCGATGGCCCGGTCGACGATGCTCAGCGCTTGCTGCATCTCCTCGGGAGTCCGGACGAGGCGAAACTCCAGCCGGGCCGTCTTGCCGACCATGTCCCGGACCTGCTCAGGGCTCTCCAACCCCGGGAGCTGCACCACGATGCGGTTGTTTCCCTGCTTCTGGATGACGGGTTCGGTCACCCCGAACTGGTCGACCCGGTTCCGGATGATCTCGATGGCGCGATCGACCTCGTCTCCTGAGCGCTGGTCTTCGGGGATCTTGTCCAGATCCACCTCATAGACGAGATAGGCCCCCCCCTGGAGATCGAGACCCAGGCGCATGGAGTTTTCACGGAGGCCGGCAACGGAGGGGTCGGACGAGCCCTGCTGGGCCGGGTCCATACGGTAGAACCGAAAGGTGGGGAGCAGGTAATAGCCGGCGACGAGCAGAACGACGACCAGAACTGCCCATCGGAAGCGCAATGTGGACATGGAAGGACTCCGTAAAGCGATCGGCAGGGGTTACGACACAGGCGGAAAAGACTAGCCCAGCGGATCGGCCGGAGTCAATGAAAGCGTCAGGGATACGCGGTCAGATCCTCGACCCGAAGGACCTCACCAAGCCCCATGACGACAATGCCTTGGCGAGCGAGCGCATCGAGCCGGGACTCCAGCACTTCCAGGGTTCCCTCCTGGGGCACGACCACGCCCACGCCGTAACCTCTTTTCCGGCACACGTCTACGAAGTCGTCGAAGCGGATGCCCACGGTGGCGGCGTTGCCGTGGCCGCGCTCGACGTCGGCAACCGAGTCGAGGGCGATGACGGGGAGGTCGATCTCGCGGCCCAGCTCGATGGAGGTGGAGTACTTCTCGGCGGTGGCGTCGACGAAGACCAGGTTCAACTCCTTGACCTCCTCGAGCAGGGACCGCATCACATCCCGGTCCTCCACGGCCAGGCTTCCCATGTAGGTCTTGATCCCGATGACCGGGCCCACCCGGTCCACCGCGCGGCGCACGAGCTTGCGGATGGCGCGCCCCGAGAGATCCACCAGCACCGCGTTGGGTCCGGGATTCTTGACCGGAAACGCCTTGGGTTCCATCGGGAGGTTGACCAGGACTTCCATCCCGCGGTCCCGGGCGCGGTCCGCCCACGCGCGGGCGTCGTCCAGCTCGGGATAGACGGCGGCGGTGAAGATGCCGGGCAGGTCGTCGAACCGGCGGGTCAGCTCGGGGCGGCTGCCGTAGTTGTCGATGATGATGGCCATTCGTGCCTTCACCTGCACGGGCGGATGATCGGGAGCGGGGACGATGGTGGTGTCGAGGCCGGTGCCGGTTGCGGGAAGGAGGTGGAGGGCGACGCGGGCGCGGTCGCCGGCCCAGAACCGGAGCATGACCGAGCGGTCGGTCAGCTCGGTCCCGGAGTCGAGAGCCAGCCCGAGATCGGTCAGCCCCCGCGTGAACCCTGCGTTGGCTTCGATGGGGCTCACGCCGGGGGCGAGACGGATCTCGGACTCGAAGCGCCGGGTCCCGGTGGAGTCAGCCTCGTAGAAGAAGAGCTGGGGCGGGGGCGCGGGGAGATCGAGGGTGCGCGCGGTCTTGGCCAGCGCTTCCTCGATGACCGGTTTGAGACGCGTGGGGTTGCCCCGCCAGACGTGCCGAGCCGCCCAGTACCGGCCCTCCAGCGAGAACACGAGGCGGCCGGCGCCGTACACCGCGCCTCCGATCACCAGCAGGATCAAGACGATCCTCCAGGGCGAGGAGCCCCGGCGGCGGCGGCGGTGACGGACCACGTTCGATCTCCAGAGTGTTGCGCGGGGAGGGCGCAGGGCGGGCGGTCAGGAGCGATCCAGGCTACGAACCGGGAGAGCCGGTGTCAAGCCGGGGGGACGGAGCGCAGGAGAACACACGCTTGATGCTCCCCCAGCTGTAGGACTCGACGGCCGGGGCGAGCGAGCGGGTTCCGGAGATCGTGGCGCTCGCGCCGAAGATGGACTCAACCCGGCCTCCGGAGAAGCGCTCCCCGAGCGTCGGGGCCCCGGCCGATCCTGCGTCACCGAGGTCCCGCCACTCGGAGAGGAACCAGCGATCGGGATCCTCGCCGTTCTCGACCTTCCCCGGCCGGAAGAAGAAGTGTTGCAGGGTGCCGGAGACGCGGAGCGTGGTCGCGCCGTCGATGTCCACGTCGAGGTTGGCGATGGCGGCCACGCGCAGGGCCGGCTCCCCCCCGGTGGTCGTCGCGTCGGCGGGCTCGAACCACTCCATCTCGAGACGGATGTCGACGATGCAACCGAACAGCGACGCCGTCCCCGCGGAATCCTCCGACGCGGTCCAGAACGCCTCGGGTATACCGGTGGCGTCGTCCTCCCGGAACAGGAAGATGAACTCCGGAGCGAGCAGGTTCGCGTAGGGATCGATCTCCCGCCTGCGATAGGACACGACAAGATCGTTGAGCACGTCCTCGGGATGGGCGAGGGACTCCGAGTAGGTCGGCCCGGAGTCGTCGGGCTTCGCGGGGTCGTCGCTGCAGGCCGTGAATCCTGCCGCCGTCGTCAACACCGCGAGAAACGCCATCATTCTCATTTGCATGCTTCGTCGAACTCCGGAATCAGGAACCCAACCCGATTCTCCGGCGTAGCTCGCCCATGGTGACGACCTCGATCCTGCGGCCCGCGTCGTTGTTCTCGAATCCCGCGTCCCGGGACAGGGGATCCAGATCCCCGCGGGGAGCGCCGGTGCCGCCGGCGTTCCCCAGGTCCCGCCATTCCGAGATGTACCACCGGGTCGGGTCCTCACCGTTCTCTTCCCTGCCCTGGCGGAAGTAGAAATGCTGCTGATCCCCCGGCACGCGGAGGGTCGTCGCCCCGCCGTCGACATCCACGTCGAGGTTGGTAATCACCGCGATCCGCAAGGCAGGCTCGTTGTTCGAGGTCACCGCCGATTCACCGGGGAACCAGTTCAACGAGATGCGGACATCCACGACCTGGATCGACTCGAACAGCGAACGGGTTCCCGTGGAATCTTCGTCCTTGTTCCAGAACCCCTCGGGAATCTCGGTGGCGTCGCCCTCCTGGAACACGAAGATGAACTCGGGAGCGAGCAGGTTGGCATAGGGGTCGATCTCCCGGCGCCGGTACGACACCTGTAGATCGGTGATCAAGCTGTCGGGATGGATCAGGCTCTCCGAGTAGAGGTTCCGGGGCGGTTCCGGCGGATCCGGTTTGGGTTTGAAGATGCACCCCGAGGCCAAGAGGGCGCCCAACCCACCGAGGAGCAGAATGAGCTTGAGATTGTGCATGAAAGGAATTCCTCCGAAGGCCGGTCGAAGCAGCCTGGATCCTGGTATCGGCCCCCCCAGGCCGGAACTGCAGACCGGTTTTCGCGTAACGAGTGTAGCACGACCCGGCTAGGGCACGACGGTGAGGGCGAACTCGCCGAGATACCGCCCCCAGGAGAGGGTGGCCTCAGCGTCGTTGAAATCGTCCCAACTGATCATCGCCCACTGTCCGAAGTCGTTGGTTTCCAAGCGGATATCGGCGGAGCCGGAGTATGCCTCCCGGACCACTCCGGAGTCCGGCCCCACCCGGGTCAGGATGTTGAAGGTGTACGAGATCTGGTTGTAAAGCGCCGTGTTGCCAAGCTCTTCCGGTTGTTTCTCCTCGAATTCGAAGTGGAGGGAGTCTTCCTCGGTGGTGGCGGCCAGACGGAAGGACTCCGTGGTCGCCGCCCGGCCGATGGAGCCCAGATTCAGCTCCGAGGAATCGGCAACGTCGAAGGTCATGACGAACTCTTCGTCGAGCGAGTCCGTGAACTGGGACAGCCCCGCCAGGCCGAACTGGACGGCGTTGGCGAAGTTGCAGGCCACGTTCTGGGGCGAGGTCTGGGGCAGGGATTTCAGGCCCTCGGGCGGCACGATGGGGCGCACCGGATTCCGGGTGTCGAAGAACCCGCACCCCGACGCGATCCAGCCCGCGGCCATCAGGAAGACCGCCGTTCCCAGAACGCCCCGGGAGGCCCGGCTCGATTCCGTGTTTCCGGCCATCGTCAAAAGTCCTTGTTGAGACTGGACGTCAGCGAAAAATAGGAGTCCGTGGTGCTGCTCCGGACGAAGGCGCCGTCGGCCCGGACGGCCACCCCTCCCCCCAAGACTCTCTGGATCCGAAACCCCTGGGTCAACTCCAGGTTCTTGCGCACCGTGGTCGCTCCGGTCGCCTCGGCGACCCGATCGTTGCGGGTGAACCGTTCGTTGGCGATGAGGGTGAGCCAGCTCCAGACCACGTAGTCCAGCGCGAACTGCATGTCCTGCCGGTAGGACCGCGAGCTGCGCGCGAACCGCCGCCCGCCACCCTCCTCGATCCGGAACGGACCCGAGTCGATCAGGTTGTAGTCGTGGGTCATGGTGATGTGGATCTTGGGAGTGAGCTGGCTGCTGACCGAGGTTCCGATCCGCTGGGTGCGGTCGAGACGGTTCCGGGAATCGTCCCACATGAACGTGGTGTAGGCGGCCTGGATCGCGTAGTTCTGGGTGATCGACGTCCGGGCGCTCATCGCGTACTTGATCCCGATGGTGACGGTGTGGTTCTCCTCGTCGTTGGTCTCGCTGGCCCGCAGCCCGTTGGCCTCGATCTTGTTGGTGTTCTCGTTGATGTAGGACACGCTGGCCGACCACTTCCCGGGGGGCGTATAGTTGAGCCCGGTGTCGTACTTGGTCTTCAACTCATCGGCATCCTGGATTTCGTCCGGACCGCCATCGAAGAACTGCTGCCGGAGCCGTACCTCGTAGTTGACCCGACCGTCGAGGCGCTGCGAGAGTTTCCGGACAAAGCGCCCCTCCCAGACCTTGAAGATCGTCTCGTGGCCGAGGCTGATCTGGGGGTTGATGAACTTGCGTTGGCGCGAGAGCTTGCTCTCGACGTCGGTGCCCCAGACCTTGGTCTTGAACGCCGCCTCCCATTGGCTCCCGTCGCCCTCGGAGGAGCGGTCGTCCCGCACTTGATGGCGCTGGAGGGTATTGTCGGCGGACATCCCCCACGTCAACTCCAGGTTCGGACGGGGCTTGAAGGCCATGTTGAGGCTCAGGCGTTCGTTCTCGCTGACCTTTTTCTCCAGTTCCCCCGTCCCCGACTGCACGAGGAAGAACTCCTCCTCGGCGGTTCCGTTGACGTAAGCGAGCTGGCTGGTGACCCATCGGTAGGGATCGTAGTCCACGTTGAACCGGAGATTCCGGCTGTTTCGCGAGGTGTCCTCGGACCTCACGGTGTCCACCGTGCTCTCCTGGAGTTCGGCCTGGGACCTGGTGCGCTCCTCGGAGTACGCGCTCTCCACCGAGAAGTTGTCCCGGGGGGTCCACCGGCCCCGCCACTCGCCGTGTCCCCGGAACCCGGTCTCCCGGTTCTCGGATTCCCGGGCCGCGGTGGCGCTCAGCGAGTTCCTCGTGTTGAGCCCCCCGCGAAAGTCCAGGATGTGACGGATCCCCAGGAGCGTCCGCGTGTTCTTGGTGCTGAGGGTGAAGTCGCCGGAGTTGTTCTCCGTGCGCACGGAAGGCTGATCGACCGAAGTGCGGTTGATGCGAAAATCGAAGGACAAGGGCAAGTTCAAGAGCGTGCGGCCCCGCAGGGTGCCGTTGGTTCCGCCGTCGCGGGTATGGCTGTCGCGCTGGTTGTCGTTGCCGATCTTGAACCGGGTCGAGCTGTTCAAAGTCCATCCCTTCAGAGGCACGCCAAAATCCAGCTTTTGCTCCCACTCGGTACGCTGGCGGGTCACGTTGTAGCTGGTCTGGTACTTGGGGCTGATCGCCTCCATGATCATCTCGGCGGTCGTGGTGTCCACCGGCCCCCCGTCCGGCTGGGCGCGGGCGGGAAGAACCGCCGCCGCGGTTGCGATCGCAGCCGCCATCACCGTCCACGCGGTGTGCCCTCTACTACCCCGAAGCCTCATTCCTGGTTTCCCGGCGGTCCTTTCGACGGTTCGTTTCCCGGGGGTCCCTCCGGGGCCGCACCCAGAGCATCGGCAAGCCGGCGGAAGTCCTCCAGGGACAAGCGCTCCCCCCGAACCAGCGGGGGCAGGCCCGCCTCGGCCACCGCCGCCGCCGCCGTGCTCCGGGGCAGGTGCAGTCCCCCCGTCAGCGCGTTGACCAGGGTCTTGCGCCGTTCGCCGAACGCCGCCCGGATCACCCGGAAGAACAGCCGCTCGTCCCGGGGCGTGACCGCCGGCTTGCCCCGGAACCGCAGCGCGACCAGGCTGGAGTGCACCTTGGGAACGGGCCGGAAACAGGTGGGCGGCACGTCGAGCAACCGGTCCGCCTCGCAACGGTACTGGAGGGCCAGGGTGAGCGAGCCCGCCTCGCGCTCGCCCGGACCGGCGGTGAGCCGACGCGCGACCTCGCGCTGCATGAGGATGACCGCTCGACGGACGTCCCGATGTTGGTCGAGAAGCCAGAGCACCAGATCCGATGTGATGTTGTACGGGAGATTTCCGACCACGGTCACCGGTCCCCCGGAGACGAGGTCGGCTACCCGCGCCTTCAGGATGTTCCGCTCGTGAAGGCTAAGATTCTGCGTATCAGCGAATTCCACCCGGAGACGGGCGGAAAGTTCCCGGTCCACCTCCACCGCGTGGACGTGGCCCGCCCGCTCCACCAGGTGCCGGGTGAGAGCCCCGGTGCCGGGCCCGATCTCGAGCACGGTGTCGCCGGACCCCACCGCGCAGAGATCGCAGATCTTGCGGGCCATGTTGGTGTCCACCAAGAAGTTCTGACTGAACCGCCTCTTGGCCCTTGGGTGTGCGCGGCGCTCTCCGGCCCGGGGGCGGGTCGCCATCACCGCCCGACCGGGGGCCATGGCGAGGCGTGGGCAAAGAGCCGCCGGGTGTTCTCGCGCGTGTGGTGGAGAATCTCCTCCCGGGGCACCCCCCGGGATTCGGCGAGGCGGTCCACCACGTGGGTCATGCGGGTGGGGTCGTTCCGCTCCCCCTTTTCGGGTTTGGGGGTCAACCAGGGGGCGTCGGTCTCCAGCAGGATGCGATCCAGGGGCAACTCGGCGAGCATCCGGCCCTTCTTGCGGGGATTCCAGTAGGTGATGCTCCCCCCCAGGCCCAGATAGAAGCCGAGGGCCACCGCCTCCCCGGCCACCCGCAGGTCTCCCGAGAAACAGTGAACCACCCCGCGCGCCCTGCCCCCCCCGGCATCGCGAATGGTCGCGAGCACTTCGTCGTGGGCGTCGCGGTCGTGGACGATCAGGGGCAGGTCCCGCTTCACCGCAAAGCGGATCTGTCGGGCGAACCAGGCGAACTGGTCCTCGCGCGGGGACCAGTTCCGGTAGAAGTCGAGGCCGGTCTCGCCGATGGCCACGACCTCGGGCTCCCGGCTCAGCTCCACGATCGCCTCCCAGTCGGCGTCGGTGACGCTTCCCGCCTCGTGGGGATGGATGCCCACCGTCGCGCGGATGCGATGAGGGTTGGCTCGCGCGATCTCGACGGCCTTGCCGCTCGTCTCCGGCGAGAACCCCACCTCGAGGATCGCGCTCACGCCGTTCTCCCAGCAGCGTTCGAGGACCGCGTCGCGGTCGTCGTCGAAGTCTCGGTGGGAGAGGTGGCAGTGCGTGTCGATCATCGCGGGACTCACGCCTCGATCCGCGGGAAGAGGGGGGAGGGCTTGGCGAGGGGATCCGCGGGACGGTACGCGAGGGGGTCCCAGCGGGCGTCGTCGAGGGTGAGCGCGTCCTCGGGCGGAGCCTGCCGGATGGTCTCCCGGATCATGGCGCATTTCTCGGGCATGATCGGGGTGAGGAGGAGCGCGGTCAGCCGCACCGACTCCAGCAGATGATTGAGCACGGTGCCCAGCCGCCCCCTCTGCGCGTCGTCCTTGGCCAGCCTGAAGGGGGCGGTCTCCTCGATGTAGCGGTTGGCGGCCCGGATCAGCGCCCACACCGCGGTGATGGCCTTGTCGACGGCGTGGGCCTCGAAGTGCCGGCGATAGGCGGCCGCCGCCCCCGCCGCGGCCCCGGCGAGAGCGAGATCGGGGCCCTCGGGCTCCAGGTTCCCGGGCAGGACGCCGTCGAAGTACTTCACGGCCATGGTCACCGTGCGGCTGACCAGGTTGCCGAGATCGTTGGCGAGGTCGGTGTTGTAGCGCTCGATGAACAGGCCCCAGGTGAAATCGCCGTCGCGGTCGAGGGGCACCTCCTTGAGCAGATAGTAGCGGAGCGGATCCGGTCCGAATTTTTCGGCCGCCTCCAGGGGGTCGACGATGTTGCCCAGCGATTTGGAGAGCTTCTCCCCCCGGAAGGTCACCCACCCGTGGCCCAGCACCTGTTTGGGCAGCGCAATCCCCGCGCTCAGCAACATCGCCGGCCAGATGATGCAGTGGAACCTCGTGATGTCCTTCCCGATCACGTGGAGATCGGCGGGCCACCAGTGCGCGAACCGGGCTCCGGCCCCCGGGTCCCCGTATCCCACCGCGGTGATGTAGTTGATGAGGGCGTCGAACCACACGTAGATCCGCTGCCCGGAGTCGATGGGGAGCGGCACCCCCCATCCGCTTCCTGGACGCGACACGCTGATGTCGTCGAGTCCGCTCTCGATCACGTTGACGATCTCGTTCCGTCTCGATTCGGGGATCAGGAACTCGGGGTGCGCGCGAAAATGTTCGAGCAAGGGGGCCGCGTATTTCGAGAGCCGGAAGAAGTAGTTCTCCTCTTCGATCCACTGGGGTTCGGTCTGGTGGATGGGGCACTTGCCGCGGTCGAGGTCCTTCTCCTGCTTGAAGCCCTCGCAGGACACGCAGTAGTACCCCTCGTACTTCCCCTTGAAGATGTCGCGGTTCTCGTGGATGGCCTCGAACACGCGGCACACCGAACGGTGATGGCGCGGCTCGGTGGTCCGGATGAACACGTCGTAGGACAGGTTGAGCCGGCTCCACACCGCCTCGAACTCCGTGGCCATCCGGTCGGTGTAGGCCAGCGGTTCCAGACCCTGCTTCCGGGCCGCGCGCTCCACGTTGATGGAATGTTCGTCGTTGCCCATGAGGAAGTGGACGTCGTCGCCGGCCAGCCGGTGGTAGCGGGCGAGGGCGTCGGCCGCGATCTTCTCGTAGGCCGTCCCCAGATGCGGGGACGAGTTGACGTAGTCGATCGCGCAGGTGATGTAGAACTTCCGGCGGTCACCCATGGGTCGGCGTCGGCTCCTTCACGGACGGTGTGGGGGGGGCGCGTCGCGCACCCGCGGCGATGGAAGGGGTCACGTGGTGAACACGGGCCGGCCGGCCAGCCCCTCGAGCAACCCCCGGATCACCAGGGGAAGATACACGTTCCCGGCCATGGCCCGGCGGGCGGCGTCGATGGCGGCCACCCTCCGGCGGACCTCGGCCACGTCGAGACCGGACGCCTGCTCGCGGAGCAGGGCCTCGCGGTCGCGGTTGGCGGGGGGAACGTCGCTTCCCGTGAGCACCCGGAGCAGATCCGACTGCCAGAGAAGACCGAAGTCGAGGAGCCGGTGGATGACCTCGCGGTCCTTCGTGGCGGCCAGCTCCCGGACCGCTTCGTGGGATCGCGGATCGTCGGGCGGGATCGAGAGCACGGCCACCGCCTGGTCGCGAAGCGCCACCACGTCCTCGGCCGCGAGGGCGGCCGCGCGGGTCAGGCTCCCCTGCCCCAGGGCGGCGGCGAGACGGGCGGCGCCGGCGCCCGCCCCCTCGCGCTCGACCAGCAACTCGACGATCTCGTCCTCGGAGAGATCCCGGAACCGCAGCCCCTGGCAACGCGACATGATCGTGTCCAGCATCGCCCCCGGGTTGGAGGTGCAGAGCACGAGCAGATTGTCCGGGGGAGGTTCCTCGAGCACCTTCAGCAGACTGTTGGCGGCGGCGTCGGTCATGCGGTCCGCCTCGGAGATCACGAAGGTCTTGACCCTGGCCTCGACGCCGGTCATTCCCGCCTGATGGCGCAGCTCCCCGATGCTCCCGGCCCGGGTGTCGGAGTCGCGCCCGATGGCGATGGAGGCGGCCTGGCTGAAGTGAAACCGGAACACGCCCGGTTCCAGCCGCTCGTCGCTGGTCTTTCGGATGTGATCCGCGCGCTTTGCGCCCTTCAGTCCCGAGAGCATGGGGAAGAGCCAGTGCAGGTCGGGATGCTTGAGCCGGGCGAGCTTCCGGCAGGGGGGGCACGTCCCGCAGGAGTCCCCGCCGCGGGGGCGATCGCAGTTGATGTACTGGGCCAGGGCCAGCGCCGTCGTCGTTTTCCCCACCCCGGGAGCGCCGTGGAACAGGTAGGCATGGGGCAGGCGGCCCCGCGCAGCGGCGCCGCGGAGCAGATCGTGGGCGGACTCCTGACCGCGAATCTCGGCGAACGTGGGCATAGGCGGAGAATTCTAGCAGGATCGGGTCGAACCGGCTCGGGGCTCAGCCGGGCGCGGCGCCCTGCACTCGAACACGGGCTCAGCCGGGCGCGGCGCCCCGCACTCGAACACGGGCTCAGCCGGGCGCGGCGCCCCGCACTCGAACACGGGCTCAGCCGGCCACGGCGCCCCGCACTCGAACACGGGCTCAGCCGGCCACGGCATCGGTCTCGGAGGCCCAGGCCTCGGCGGCGGGGACGGGCTTCCAGCCGTTTCCCTCCAGCCAGCCGACGGCTTCCACCCGCTTCTCCTCGAAGACGAGAAACGTCACCTCGTCCCCGGTCTGGATGTTCCGAGAGTCGGCGACGGGGACGACCTGGCCCTTGCGGTGGCGCACGAGGGGCAAGAGATGGTTCTCGTCCCGGGTGAGCTCGGATTCCTTTTCGTGGAGGGAGGCCTCCGCATCGGCGTCCAGCCGCCACCGCTCGGGCACGGCCAGCTCCCGTTTGATGCGAAGGCTCCAGAGATCGAGGTCGCGCCGCATCCCGAAGAGCACATGGGCGTGCTGGCCGTGGACCATCTCCGGGGTGATGCTCCCCCGCTGGAGGTGCAACGCCACGTACTGGTCGAGCACCTTGAATCCCCGGCGGGCGCGGCCCGCGAACAGCAGGTTGATCTCCTCGTTGGGGGTGAGCGCGATGCACGCCGAATAGGAGTCGATCTGCGCCCGGAGCATGGTGCGCTCCTCGAGGGCGTTGCCGAACACCGTCCTCAGTCCCTGCGCCTGGGCGTGATTGACGGCGTCGGCGTTGGAATCGATCATGAGGACGGCCTGGCCGCCTTCCCCGAGCAACCGGCCCAGCAACACCCCGAGGGGGTTGGCCCCGAGAATCGCGTAGCCTTTGCTGGGGGGGCGGCGCACGCCGAGCCAGGTCGCGAGCGCCCCGCCGGTGAGACCCTGGACGGTCACGGTGATGGCGATGACCAGGAACACCATGGCCTGGAGTTCGGGCCCCCCGGGAATGCGTTCGTTTTCGAGGACCACCGCGAAGAAGGAGGCCACCGCCGCGGCCACGATCCCCCGGGGAGCCATCCAGGCCAAAAACGCCTTCTCGCGGATGTTGAGCCCGGACCTAGCGGTCCCCACCAGCATGTTGACCGGGCGCACGACGAACATGAGTGCGGCCACGGTCAGCAGCCCCGGCACCCCCAGCGCCTCGATCTGCGCGAACCGGACATCGGCGGAGAGGAGCACGAACAGGAGGCCGATGAGCATCACCGTGAGCTGTTCCTTGAACTCCATGAGATCGCTCAGCATCTGTGAGCGGATGTTTCCGACAACGAGCCCGGCCGCGGTGACGGCGGCGATCCCGCTCTCCACGAAGATGGCGTTGGCGACGTGGAACAAGGCAAGGACCCAGGCCAGGGTGAAGACGTTGCGGAGCCCCTCGGGGATGAGCCAGCGCGGCTTCAGGAGATAGGCGAGCACGAACCCGGCCGCCGCGCCGGCAAGGGCGCCCGCGCCCAGGCGGGTTGCGATGCCGACCACCCCCGCCGTGAGGGTGGTACCGGAAGGCTGGATCGCCACTTCCAGGGCGACCACGGCGATGATCGCGCCGATGGGATCGATGAGGACGCCCTCGGCCTCGAGGATGGTGCCGAGCTTGGGGTTGAGCTTGATCCGGCGCACGAGGGGCGTGATCACGGTGGGGCCGGTCACGATGACCAGGGTGCCGAAGAGGATGGAGAGCCGCCAGT
>Ga0214472_10004085_pt1 | contig 15403 bp, 13 predicted proteins | sample RVTome_6_FD_207662 | JGI IMG/M metagenome (GOLD analysis project Ga0214472, IMG submission 207662) | Soil microbial communities from uranium-contaminated site in the Upper Colorado River Basin, Wyoming, United States - RVT140D175 | ecosystem: Environmental > Terrestrial > Soil > Contaminated >...
GCGCTGTCATCGATCCGGGTGTTGGACGCGTCCGGCGCGGCCTACGAGCAGGCCAAGCCTTCGCCGGCAGGCGGCGATCCGTTAACGCTGCGCACCTCCGTCAAGGAGATGAGCCAAGGCGTCTACACGGTGCTCTGGCGGGTCGTGTCGCGCGTCGACGGACACGCAACCGCGGGATCGTTCGCGTTCGGCGTCGGCATCTCGCCGGCCGGCGCTCCGCCACCGCCCATCGCCGCGCAGCCGGTCGCGACCGGCCGATCCAGCCTCGAGATGATCGGACGCCTGCTGCTGTTTGCCGGGCTGATCTCGTTGCTCGGCGGGGCCGGGTTCGCGATCCTCGTTCTGGCCGGCCCGGCGAAGGGCCGGCGCGCGCGGGACGCCGTGGACGAGCGGCGCGACCGCAGGCTGCTGGGCTTCGTCGCCGGCGGATGGGTCGCCGCCGCCGCCGGCGTCCCGCTCTTCGCCGAAGCACAACGACGCGCCGCCGACGCGGGCTTCGCCGATCTCGCCGCGACCTCGCTCGGCCGTGCGCTGATCTGGCGCGGCGTCGCGGTGCTGGTCGCCGGCGTCGCCGTCGCGGCCGCCATTTTCGCGAGCGGCGCGATGCGTCGCAGGGCCATCGCCGCCGGCGGCATCGCCGCCGCGGTTGCCGCATTCGTGCACGTCCAAGCCGGCCACGCGTCCGCCACGACCAGCCCCGGCATCCAAGTCGCCGGTCAATGGATCCACGTTCTGGCCGTCTCGCTGTGGGTCGGCGGATTCGGCGCGCTGCTCGCCACGATCCGCGGCGCCGCCACGCCCGACAAGCACCGCGCGATCAAGCGCTACTCGACGATGGCCGGCCTGACGCTCGCCGCCGTCCTGGCAACCGGAATCCTGCGATCGCTCGGCGAGCTCGACCGGTTCGGCGACCTGACCTCGACCGGATATGGTCGCGCGGTGCTGATCAAGATCGTCGTGTTCACCGCCCTTGCTGCGCTGGGCGCCGTGAACCGCTTCCGCAACGTCGCCCGCGCGGCCGCAACGCTGACTCCGCTTCGACGAGTCGTCAAGAGCGAAGCCGCGCTGGGGGTCGTCGCGCTCGTCGCAGCCGCGATTCTGGCGAGCCTCGCGCCGCCGTCGCCGGCACGCGGCGGGGCTACGCCCCCGCCCGAACGGATCGTCGTCTCGGGGTCGGATTTCGCCACGACCGCTCGCGCGCGCGTGGCGATCGAGCCGGGCTATGCCGGCATCAACACCGTGACGGCTTCGATCACCGACTACGACTCGGGCAAGCCGATCGACGACGCGGAGGTCTCGATCAGGTTTGCGTACCTGGACGACACCACGATTCCCGCCGCGGTCAGCCTGCTCGAGCACCGAGGCGGCGGGCGGTATTCGACACAGACCCCGAACCTGTCCCTCGACGGGCGCTGGCGGCTGACGATCCTCGTGCAGCAAGGCAGCGGCTCGGTCGAGATCCCGCTCGTCGTCGCCACGCGCTGCCGCGTCACCGCCACCGCGGCCGAGGGGCAACCGACGCTCTACGATGCGATGCTGCCGGGCGGCCGCACGGCCCAGCTCTACGCCGATCCGACCCAAGGAGCCAAGACCGAGGTGCACGTGACGCTGTTCGACGCTGAAGGGACCGAGACGTTCGTGCGGTCGGTCGGCGTGACCGCCACGCGAGGCGGGGCGGACCCGATCGGCATGCCTCACCGGCGCTTCAGCGACGGGCATTTCATCGCCGCGGGCGAGTTGGCCCCGGCCACGTGGCGCTTCGACATCGGCATCGCCACACCGGACGGAACCTTCAAGACCTGCTTCGAAGAGACCATCGGAGGATGATTCCCGTGACAATCAATCGCCTGCTTGCGGCCCTCGCGCTGCTCACGCTCGCCGCGTGCAGCAGCGGCAGCGAGGACGGGACCCCAGCGACGACCACACCCACCCCGAACACGCGGCCCTCGTCCACCGCGACCTTGACGATCACCTCACCCACGCCCGGCCAGGTCGTCGAAGGAGCGACGCTCGTCGTCAAGCTCGCGGTCGAAGGCGCGACCGTTCTGGTCGAGGCCTCGCGCGACATCCGGCCCGACACCGGCCACGTTCACATCGCGCTGGACGGACAAACGGTTACGCTGCTGGCCGGATTGGAATACGAGCTAACAGACTTGAAGCCGGGATCGCATCTGCTAGAAGCGTCGTTCGCGGCCGCCGACCACGGGCCGTTCAACCCGCCGGTGGTCACGACCGTCACGTTCACCGTCAAATAGGAGGGCTTCGTTGAGACGCATCGCAACCCTTGCGGCCGTCGTCGCGGTCGTGGCGACGGCGTTCGTCGCCCGCTCGGCCGCCGCGATCGAGATCGGCGCGATCTACCCGACCGGCGGATCGCACGGCCGCGGCGGCCAGGACGAGTGGCGTGGGGCCAGCATGGCGGCCGAATACGTCAACGCCCGCGGCGGCGTCAACGGCCGTCCGGTGCGCCTGGTGCTCGAACCCGCCGAATCGTCCGACCAAGCGCCCGGTGCGGTGCGGCGCCTCGCGGCCCGCGGCGTGCCGGCCATCGTCGGATCCTACGGCTCGACCATCTCGGCGCCGGCCGCCGGCGAAGCCTCGCGGGCCGGCATCGTGTTTTTCGAAACCGGGGCCGTCGGGAAGCTGAGCATGGCCGCAACCGACACCGACCTGGTCTTTCGCTTCCCGCCAACCGGCGCGCATTTGGGATCGGCCGCGGTTGCGTTCGCGCGCGATCAGCTGATGCCGGTGATGAAGCGCGATCCGCGATCGCTTCGCTATGCGGTCACGTACGTGGACGACGTCTACGGCAGGGCCGTGGGCGACGGCGCCGCCGACGAGATCCGCCGCGACGGGCTCACGCTCGCCGGCGTCTTCCCCTACGTCGTAGGCGGCGATTACGCGGCGCTGGTCCGCCGGATCGCGGCGTCGCGCGCCGACGTGCTGCTGGTGAGCGCCTACCTGCAGGACGGTATCGCGATCCGCAAAGAGACCGTCGCGCAGCGGCTTCCGCTCTTGGCCAGCGTCGGGACTTCGTCGTCGTATTGCATGCACGAGTTCGGCGCAGCGCTCGGCGACGCCGCCGTCGGCTTGTTCGCCTCCGACAAGCCCGACGGGCACGTGCTCGATCCCACCCGGCTCACGCCCCAGGCGGCCGAAGCCCTGCAATGGTCGCGCGACGAGTTCGAACGCCGCTACGACCATGAGATGACCGCCGCCGCACTCACGGGTTTCAGCGGCACCTTCGCGTTGCTCGCGCATGCCCTCCCCGCGGCGGCGGCGCTCACTCCGGCCGGGATCGCCGACGCGCTTCGGGCGACGCGCATCGAGCAAGGGGCGCTTCCCAACGGCAGCGGCATGGGATTCGAAGCCGGATCCAGCCAGAACCTGCTCGCCACCAGCGTGATCTGGCAGTGGACGGCGCCGTTCACACGCACGGTCGTGTGGCCGCCTCAGTTCGCGACCGGATCGATTCTTCCGCTTCCGATCGCATGAACGAGTCGCGACGCTTCGTTCCGCTCACGGCCGCCGCCGTTGTCGCCGCGTATCTGGCGTTCGCATCGATCTCGTTCGACGCGGGTCTGCCGATCCGGCCGGTCTACGACGGCGTCGCGCCGCCGCAGCCCTACCAATGGGTGCAGCCGCCCGCGGGTCAAGCAGACGGCAACGTCAAGCCCGGGCCGGCGACCGGGCGCATCGGGCTCGACGCGAGCGGCGTCAAGAACGGAACGATCGCCACGCCCGACGGCCAGTTCGTCATCACTATCCAGGAGGGCAGCATCGCGTCGAAGGCCGGGCAGAACAGCGTCAAGATCGACGTGACGCCGCTGGATGGGAACGCGATCGGCGAGCCGCCCGACGGCTTGTCCTACGACGGCAACGCCTATCGAGTGACGGCGGTGTATCTGCCGTCCAACGAGCCGGCGACGATCGATGCGGACACATGCCCGGCCGAGCAGCAGCCGAAGCAATGCGCGACGCTGGTCGTCCGCTACGCCTTCGGTTCGACGGGCCTGTACCGGCGAACCGGAGCGAGCTGGACGGCCATGGAGGGCGCCCAGGCGATCCCGTCGTCGCTGCAGATCTTCGGCGACTCACCCGAGCTCGGCACCTTCGTTCCGGCCGGCCCGTTCACCCACGCGCAAAGTGGGGGAACCGGAGCCCGCACCTACGTCATCGTGCTCGCCTCGACGATCGTCATCGCGGCAGCGGCCGGCTTCACGCGGCGCACCAGCATCCGCCGCTGGTGGCGAAAGCGCCGCAAGAAGAAGTCCAAGAAGCGCTAGCCGTTCTTGAGCTTGGCCAAGTCGGCTTTGTCGGCATCGTCGAAGGTCGCGGGAGGCCCGCCTCCGAGCAGGTTCGCGATCGAAACGTCCTCGACCGCGTAATACATCACCGATCCCTTGTTCTTCGAGTGGTGCGGATGATCGCGGTCCTCATGATCGATTGCGCTGGTGTAGCCGATGTTGATCAGCGCCAGAATGTGGCCGGCTTCGTGGACGACGACGGCCCGCTCGATGGAGGACGCATCGATCAGCGCCGTCGTCGCGTCGCCGATCCGGTCGCGGAAGATCGCCGCCGCCGACGCGGAGTAGGCAACGCCGAGCGCGCTCTCTTCGCTCGCATAGCGGCCGTCCAGGTACACGATCCACATGGTTGCGGTGTCTCCGCTCGAGCGAGCGGCGCGATGCTGCTTCTCCAGCGCTTTGATCTCGCCGATCGACCACGTGTCCCGGCCGGCGGCGATCTCGTTGCCCGCCTTGACGTCAATGCCGCCGGGCTTGTCGGCCACGCCCTCAAGGACGCTCGCCAGGTGCGCCAGCGCGCGCGACGACGGGGCGCGGCGTGACACGTAGTCGACCTCGACGATCAGGTTCTTTGCCGGCTCGGCCCGCAGATACGCGCGCACCATCGATCCCAGCACGCCGTTGTCGTCGTAGCGGGCAGCCGAACCACCCGATCCGCCACCGGACGTCTCCCCGGCGGTACCGGGCTCGGAGCGGCCTCCCGGAGGGGTGCCCGCCCGCGAGTCGCCGCCATCGTCCACGAACGGGTCGCCCGCGCCGCAGGCGGAAAGCAACAGAGCGAACGCGAACAACACCGGCCATCGCCTCATGGCCGAGATGCTACCCGAGGAGCCGAACGCGCGAACCTAAGAAGATGCGGCCGCACGCGCCCGGCGAATCTCGGCCGCGCGAATCGTCCGCCGGGCGCTATCGTCGCGCGTCATGACCTCACGGATCTCGTGGCGAAACGCGTCGATGTCGAACGGCTTGGCGATGAATCCGTCGCACCCCAGCTCCCACCCGCGAATCAGATCGTCGGACCGTCCTTTCACCGTGCACATCACAACCCGGACATCGTCGAATTCGGCGCGTCCGCGGATCGCCTCCAACGCATGCCAGCCGTCCACGACCGGCATCTGAACGTCGAGTAGCACGAGGTCGAACCGCGGGCCGGCATCGATCGCCGCGATCGCCGAGCCTCCGTCGCCTGCCTCTGCGATCTCGAATCCTTCGATCACCAGCAGACGCCCGATCAGGAAGCGCAGGTCCTCGTTGTCATCCACGACGAGGGCTTTCATCCCACCGAGGCTCCTTCCCGAACGACCGAACGCGGCGCACGAGCCGTCTGCGCCTCTGCTTCGCGATACGCGCCCATCACGACCCAGAGGAAGTAGAGCCCCGCGGGGACACCAAGCCAGTCGATCGCGAAGCCGTGCACGTCGTAGTGGTAAAGCCCCGTCGACGCGTACACCACCCAGATGCCGTGCATCGCGGCGCAGGTCGGGAAGACCGAAGTCAGGGTCAAGCCCGATACCGACCACCCGCCGAGCGGCTGATGGTTGCGAAGCTGCGTCCGGAGCAAGAAGTAGCCGATCGCCATATAGATGATCACGAGCATGATGTTCGGCAGCATCATCGAAGGAAGCGTGAAACCGTCGATGCCGACTCTGGACACCCACGAGATGAGCGCGGCCAGGTACGCGCCGGCCGCGGCCGGAGCCATCGCAAGCCACGCCGGCGTTCCGGACACGAACCGGTCGCCGCGTCCTCCAAAGAACGCCTCGATTCGCAGCAGGAGCCAGATCACGCCGACCGGAAGCCCGATCAGCACGGCGACCAGGTCGGCCGAGCCGGGCGCTCGACCTTCGAAACCGACGTGAATACCGTGCAAGAGGTGATGCGGCCCGCAGGTGAACGCCATCGTGACCCATGCGGCGCCGAAATGACTGAACGGAGCCCCGGCACGACGGTCGCGCTGCATGTCGAGCAGCGTCATGATCCCGTAGGACGTGTACGCCGTGCCGAGAATGAGATTGGTGATCGCGACTGCTGCCGTCATGGCTCCCTCCGAAGCGGAATCCCCAGTTGACGCATGAACTCTCGCGTGATCGAGCGCTCTCCGATTCCGGGTGCGGTCCCAGGGGCCCCCGCAGCCGCCGCCTCCACGTGGCCCGGCACGGGCAATCGAAACCAGAACGTGCTTCCCTTCCCGGGCGCGCTCGTCACCCCGACCTTTCCGCGCATGGCCTCCACGAGCGACCGGACGATGAACAAGCCGATCCCCGTCCCACCGAAGCGACGGACGTCGGAGCTTTCCGCCTGCCAGAACTTCTCGAAGCAGCGCGCGGCCTGCTCGTCGTCCATTCCGATGCCTTGATCGGACACGTTCACGGTAACGTGCGTCTCGGCCGCGACGACGCTCACGCAGACGCCCTTGCCCTCCGAGTACTTGACGGCGTTCTCGAGCAGGTGGTCGAGGATCGTGGCAACGGCATCTGGATCGGCCATCGCGTTCGACTCCGCCTGATCGAAAATGGTCTCTATGTGCACCCCGGTCGCCTCGGTCAGGGAAAGCGCGCGCTCTCGCACCAGCGGCGACAGATCCACCGGAACCGGCCGGACTTCGCTGCGGCCGGCTTCGATCCGGCTCGAAAGCAAGAGGCGATCGACGATCTTGTTGAGTTGCCGCGACCGCCCAACCATCGCCTGCAACGCCCGGTCGCGCGTCTCGCCGTCCAAGTCGGGCAGCGTCAGCAGCGTCTGTCCGAACCCCTGGATGACCGTCAGCGGTGTTCGCAACTCGTGCGAGGCGGTGGCGAGGAACATCGTCTTGGCTTCGTCCGCTTCTTTGAGGCGAGTCACGTCACGAAGCGAGTGCACGACCTCGGAGACGTTTCCGTTCGCATCCATCACGGCGCTCACATCTGCCAGCAGCGGCTGGCGACGCCCGTCTGCGCGGGGACGCCACACATCGATTCCGAGCGCGGCGTCGTGTGACCGCACCGCAAGCAGCGGACACCCGCCGGCGCAGTCCAGCTCTCGCTCGCCAAGGCGCAGCCCGAGCACGCCGGCGCACGAGCCATCCATGACCTCCTCGGCCGCCGGTCCGATCGTGCGCTGCGCGCCGCGATTCCATGCGCGAATCCGCCCGCCCGCGTCCGTGACGACGACCGCATCGCCGACGCGGGACAAGATCGCGTCGGACTTGTCGCGCTCGGCGACGGCCTGCTCGTAGAGGTTCGCGGTCTCCAGCGCGTAGCCGGCCTCGACCGCGAACGTCGCGAGATCGGACGTTCCGGAGGCGGCCGCGTCGATACCCAAGCAGCGGACGACGCCGAGCATCCCACCGCGCGGGGCGAAGATCGGAACCGCAATCGAGCCGGCGTTCGCGATCGGGCGGCGCCGTCGCGCGCAAAGCGTGACGGCCCGGGGAACTTCGTCGCCGGCTCCGCCGGGTGGCATCGCGCGCGTCGGCCGCTGCCGGCCCGTTGTCAGCCATACGTCCACCGACGAGCCGGGATAGCTTCGCTCGATCTCACCGGCGGTCGCCCGCAGCACCGCTTCGCCGTCCAGATGCGCGCGAATGCGCCGGGCGGCGCTCAGAACATCGAGCCGCCCGTCGCCTCTGCGTCGCCGAATGAAGCCGAGTCGCATGCGCATCGCATCTCCAACATGCAGGAAGAAGAGAGGCGGGCTCTATTTCCACAATGGTCGTCGGAACCCGCCGAGAAGTGGATAGCCCGTTCGGAGGGTATTCGCACGCAATCCGTCCCCCGACGATCCGTTCGCTACGGAATGAACGTTTAGCGTCCCATGCCGACGCCCTGCGCGCGCTGGTAGCTCTTGCCCTCGGTCAAGAACGAGGGAGCGACGCAGACCTCGACGCGCTGGAACTCGCGGATGTCCTTGTAGCCGCAATCCGCCATAGACGTCCGCAACGCCCCGAACAGGTTGAAGGTCCCGTCGTTGACCAGCGCGGGGCCGACGAGAATCTCCTCCATCGAGCCGACGAGCTTCGTCTGGACGCGCGTCCCGCGCGGCAGCTCGGGATGGAAGGTGGCCATGCCCCAGTGGAAACCCCGGCCGGGCGCTTCATTGGCGCGCGTGAGCGGCGATCCGATCATGACCGCGTCGGCTCCGCATGCGATCGCCTTTGCGACGTCGCCGCCGGTGCGCATGCCGCCGTCGGCGATGACGTGCACGTACCGTCCGGTCTCTTGCAGATGACGCATCCGCGCGCCGGCCGCGTCAGCGATCGCGGTCGCCTGCGGCACGCCGATGCCCAGCACACCGCGCGTCGTGCATGCCGCGCCCGGCCCGACGCCGACCAGCACGCCGGCCGCGCCGGTGCGCATCAGATGCAGCGCCGTCTCGAACGAGGCGCACCCGCCGACGATGATCGGAATGTCGAGCGAGGCGATGAACTCCTTCAGGTTGAGCGGTTGCGTGCGAGTCGAGACGTGCTCGGCCGAGACGACGGTTCCTTGGATCACGAGGATGTCCAGCTCGGCGTCGAGCGCCAGCTTGTAATAGCGCTCCACCCGCTGCGGGGTCAGCGACGCCGCAGCGGTGACCCCTGCGCCCTTGATCTCGGCGATACGCTTGAAGACCAGCTCGTCCTTGATCGGCTCTTGATAGACCTTCTGCATGTACGGCGTGGCTTCGTGGTCGGGCATGGACGCGATGGTTTCGTAGATCGGCTCGGGGTCCTCATAGCGGGTCCACAAACCTTCCAGGTTCAGCACCGCCAAACCGCCGAGCTTTCCGATCGCGATCGCGGTCGCCGGAGACACAACACCGTCCATCGCGGAGGCGAGCATCGGCAGCGCGAACTTGTAGGCGTCGATCTCCCACGAGATGTCCACATCGTCGCGGTCGCGCGTTCGGCGCGATGGGACGATCGAGATGTCGTCGAATCCGTAGGCGCGCCGTCCGGTCTTGCCGATGCCGATTTCCAATTCCGCCATGAAGCCCTCCGCCTCGCTGCGTGCCGGTTCCCGCGCCGCCGGCCGGTCGGGATGGGGACGGCTGCAGGTCTTGAGAAAGCGTAACCCACCAGGGGAGCCGGTGCGACACCGTCAGCCGGATCCGGCCGGTGATCGCCTCCTATAGTCCGAGTTGGTCGCGGCGTCCTTGCGGCAGCGCCTGGATGAGGGCGCGGTGCGGGCGAATGTCGGCCGGGTCGCATGCCAGGATCGCTCGGCGGAGCCGCTCGGCGACGACTTTCGACGCGGTCCCGAACGCATCCAGGAGCGCTTCCGGGGCTGCTCGGCTGTCGACGGCGAACAGGGCGAGCGCGAGTGGCCCGAGCTTGCGGCGGTTTCGGGTCTCTTCGAATGCCTGCTCGACTCGCTCGACAACCGACGGATCGGTTCGCACCGAGTAGAGCAAGTCCAGACCGGAGTCAAGAATCGCGCCGGTCTCGCCTGGTTTTCCCGAGATCATGCGGATCGCGACCTCGGCGCGGCGAAGCGCCATCGCCGATCCTCCGGCCGGTCGGTCCAGCGGCCGGTCGGGCGGCAGCGCGCCCCAATGCGCATCCGGCAGCGGCGCCGGCTCGCGCAGCGGCGGCAGGCCCGCGATCTGGACATCACGCATGCGGGCCGCGGGCCGGATCGCAGGACGGATCGGAGCCGGTTCGTCCACCGGCTCTGCTTCCTGCGGCCTCAATTCGCGCCCCGATTCCGGCTCGGATTCCGGCTCCGATTGCGGCTCCGATTGCGGGAAGGGCGCGGAGAGTTTGCGTCCTGCCGGACGGACGACCGGGACCGGTCGCGACGGCACGATCCGCGCGGCCGGAGACGCCGGCTGAGCCGCCGGCCACGCCGCTTCCGGCTCGTCCTCGTCGCGTTCGCCTCCCGCGGGCTCGGGGCCATCGTCTGCCCGCGGCTCGACGTCGGGTTCCTCGTCCGGCTCATCCTCGTCGCGCTCATCTTCTTCGAACTCGTCTTCTTCTTCGTCGCGATCGGATTCGGCTTCGCCTTCCGCCGGGCTGATCGGCTCATCCTCTTCGTCGAGCATCTCCTCGCCGAGATCTTCCTCGTCGTCGAGCGTCCACGCATCGAACGGCGACACCGGCTCCTCGACCGCGACCGGCTCGACCTCGGGCTCGTCGCGCACCCGGGGCGCCGGCGTTTCGTCGTCGCCTGGTCCCCAGAACGACTCGTCGTGCCGCGGACGGATCGGCGGCGGCACCGGCGCAGCGCCCGGGGGCGAGAGCGGCGGCATGGGTGCGAGCGGCTGAGGGACGGGCGCGGGCACGGCGACGAGTTCGTCTTTCTTCTTGCGATCGCGACGCTTCCGTTTCGGACCCGGCTCCGCGGCCGCCGGAGCGGGCTCGGGGGCGGGCATCGGGGCAGGAACGGGAGCCGGGGCACGGACCGGAGCGCGAGCGGCACGGCGAGCGCGCGCCTTGGGCCCGGCAAGACCGGCGATGCGAACCAACGAGACCGCAAAGAGAAGCAGGACGGCCGCGAGCATCGCGGCAAGCCACCAGATCAACACGTACCCCGCATCGGTGGCGCTGCTCTCGTCGTTGCCGAACGTGACCTTCGCGGTCGCCTTCAGTCGCGCGATGACGGGGGGCGAGTCGTACACCACCCGAACGACGCGTTGCCGTCCCGGAAGCACGACCACGGTGGGAATCGGGACGCTCGCCAATCGCGATCCGAACGTGTCGACGATCTCGATGGCCCCGCCTCCGACGGCGTGAAGGTTGCCTCGGTTTTCGACCGTCACCTCGATCGGAACGCGACCCGAAAACGACGGTGTCGACATCTGGATCGAAACAACGCGGCCGGCCGGCGCAAAGCCCGCGCCGCCGATCCGCACCAGAATCGCATGGGTCAGACGTGACTCGGGCGCGCCCTCATCATCGACGTCGAATGTGATCGACGCGTAGTAGCCGCCGGCTTTCGTGCCCGGCGGCACGACGATCTTGGCATCCACCGTCGCGGTCCCGTTGGCCGGGACCGTCAGCTCGTCGTCGGCGACGGTCACCCATGCGGCGGCCGACGGAAGGTCGGTGCTGCCGCGAGGAACCGCGACCAAGTCGCCGCGCGCATCGGTTCCCAGATCCTCGACGAATGCCGACACGTCCACAGCCGTATCGGTCCGGTTGATCAGCTTGAAGCGATCACCCGATTGGCCGCCCGGCTTGCCGGCGATCTCTACCAGACCGATGTCGATCGCCAGGCGGTCGGTGACGGGACGCTGCGCCGCGGCCGGGAGCGCGATGCCGAGCGTCATGGCGAGCGCCATCAACGGCCCGGCGAGTCGGAAAATCATGCGGAAAGAATACGCGACGGGCGGCACGAAGCCGCCCGTCGGTGTTCGAGAAAGTCGGTTACTTCTTCTTGCCGGTCTTGATGACGGCCAGCAAGTCGCGCGCGGACAGGACCAGATACTCGTCGCCTTCGACCTTGACCTCGGTCCCGCCGTACTTCGAGTAGATCACGTGGTTCCCGACGGCGACGTCCATGGGGACGCGCTTGCCATCCTCGAAGCGCCCCGGGCCCACGGCGACGACCTCGCCCTCCTGCGGCTTTTCCTTCGCCGTGTCGGGGATGATGATGCCGGTCGGAGTCTTCTGGACCTCTTCCTCAAGCGGTCGGACAACGACCCGATCCTCGAGCGGCTCGAGACTAAACGCCATATACACCCTCCTAGAACCTATGGTCCCCAAATCCCTGTGGTTAGCACTCTGATGTGCCGAGTGCTAAACGGCATAGTAGCCAGGTAGCGGCCGGGGCGTCAATCGGGGCAGGGACGCCCGGGGCCTCCCCCTGCGGGATCTCCGGCCGGGTCAGGCGTATTGGGCGATGAAGTCGGCGACCGCGGCGATCTCGGCGTAGACGCCCGGGGAGTCGGCTCGCCCGCAGCCGCGGCCGAAGCTGGTCGCGCCGGCAAGCAGAGGCGCCCCGCCGGGGCCTGCGACGGTCAGCGGCCCGCCGCTGTCTCCCTGGCACGTATCGGTTCCGCCCTGAGGATCACCGGCGCAGACCATGCTCGCGCCGTTGTACTCCGGGCCGTAGACGTCCGCGCACCGGCCGTCGGTCATGACCGAGACCGACGCCTTCAGCAATCGATCCGAGCCCGAGCCTCCTTCACTGGTCGCGCCCCAGCCTGCGATCGTGGCGATCGCACCCGGTGCGAAGAAGGCAGCGTCGGCCGGACGCGCATACGCGACGGGCGCGATCGAGGACGCTTCGGCGAGCACCAGCACCGCGACATCGTTGATGGGCGCAGAAAGATGACGGTGCAAGCGCGCGACGGCGATCTGTTCGCCGCCGGTTCCGCCCAGGCGTGTGCGACCGAGCATCACCTTGACCTTCAAATCCAGGACGTCGACCGGAAGCTGTGCGAGCGTGTCGTCGAGCAGCAGCGTGATGCAATGCGCGGCCGTGACCACCACGCGCGGCGCGACGAGCGAGCCGCCGCAGAACTGTCCGGCCTCCGGTGATGCGGAGTTGTAGATCGCGGCGACCCAAGGCATTTCGCCGTCGGCAACAGTCGTCCCGCCCACGATCGCGCCGGACGGCGCCGGCGACAGCGCAAGCGCCGCGGCGAGCCCAACGGTGGAAATCCGAAGCATCATCATTCGCGTCCCTCATGGAAGAAAACGACCGCTGGTCCGCAATTGTCGCAAGAAAAGTCCAGCGAGCACCGGCAAACCGATGTCCGACACGCCCGAACCTCCCGTCTTGCACCGAGAATTTTTCGGCTTCGCTGTAGTCTTGCCGCAAATGTCCGATCCGCTATCGCTTCGCGGTGTCGAGCTCTTCGACGGGGAACGCGTGTCGGACCGGCGCTGCGACGTGCTGGTGAAGGACGGACGCATCGTTTCGATCGATCCGGCCGGAACGCACGCTGCCGCGGTCGGGGCCGCCGTCCGCGTGAAAGAGGGCGGCGCGGTGTTGCCGGGAATCGTCGATGCGCATGTGCACGTGTCGCTTTCGACGCCCGACGCGATCGTGGCGGGCGGCGTGACGGCCGCCTTGGATCTGGGCGCGCCGATCGATGGTGCGTTCGCGCCGCATCCCCCGCTGCGCATGCGCGCCGCCGGACCGCTGCTGACGGCAGCCGGTGGGTACCCGACCCGATCCTGGGGAGCCGGTGGCTACGGCTTGGAGCTGGCCGGCGAGTCGAACGCGCGCGAAGCCGTCGCCATGCTCGCCGATCGCGGCGCGGCGATGATCAAGGTCGCGCTGACGGACGACCCCGCGCTCGACGACGCCGTCCTCGCCGCCGTCGCCGCGGCTGCCAGGGGACGAGGGCTGCGCGTCGCCGCGCACGCGCTCGGAATCGCGAACGTGCGCACGGCGGTCGAAGCCGGCATCGACGTGCTTGCGCACACGCCCGTCGAGCCGCTGCCCGACGATCTGATCGCCGCGCTTGCGATGCGAGGCGTCACGGTGATCTCGACCGTGCGAGCGTTTGGCGGGGCCCCGGCGACGCGCGCCAACCTTCGCGCGCTCGCCGCGGCCGGCTGCGAGATCGTCTACGGCACCGATCTCGGCAACGACGGAATCGAACCGGGCGTGGATGCCGAAGAACTCTCGATCGTCGCCGATGCTCTCGGAGGGGCGCTCGGTGGGGTCGAGCCGGCCCTGCGGGCGGCCACCTCGCGGGCCGCGGCGCTCGCCGGCTTCCCGCCCGCCCGCGTGCGCGAAGGAGAGCGAGCGAACATCATTGTGTGCGACGGCCTGGACTTCGCGCTGCTCGGCAGGCCGTCACTGGTCTTGGTTGATGGGAAGGAGTTCGGATTCGATGAGAGGCCCGGCTGATCTGCTGGCGTGGCGGGACGAGTTCCCGGCCGTCGGCCGCACGGTGTTCCTCGGATCGCACACGCTCGCGCCGGCTTCACGCAGGACCCGTGCGGCGATCGAGCGATTCATGCTCGCATGGGAGACGAAAGCGAGCGCCGAACGGGTCTGGTTCGAAGACATCATTCCCGAGATGCGACGCCTGGAGTCGATGGCCGCGACGTTGATCGGCGCCGACCCTGCCGACGTTACCTTGTCGCCGTCGGTGACCACGGCGATCGCTTCGCTCGCGTCGGCGATCGACTTCTCGGGCTCGCGAACCCAGATCGTGCTCTCGCGGCGCGAGTTCCCGACGGATTCGCTGGGGTGGCTGGCGCAGGAAGGTCGCGGCGCGCGCGTGGTATGGGTGGACGGGTCCGAGGCCGCCGACTACGCCGCGGCGACCGGACAGAACGCCGCCGTGGTCGCCGCCTCGCGCGTTTCGTATCTGGACGGCGCGATCACCGACGCGACCGAGATCGCGGCGGATGCGCGGCGTGCCGGCGCGCTCTCGGTGATCGACGACTTTCACGGTGCGGGCGTCGTCCCGATCGACGTAACGAACGTGGGCTGCGATGCGCTGGTGTTCGGCCCCTACAAGTATCTGCTGGGGACGAGCAACGTGGGGCTCCTCTACGTGCGGCCCGAGACGGCCGCGCACCTCCGCCCGACGATCACCGGATGGTTCGCGCAGCGCGACTTCTTTGCCTTCGACGGCTCACGGATCGATTGGCCCGGCACCGCCGCGCGGTTCGCGCTGGGCACTCCGGCGGCGATGTCGATTTTCGCGTCGGCTGCGGGCATGTCGATCGTCCTCGAGGTCGGTGTCGATCGGATCCGCGAACGATCGCTCGCCCTGACCGGGTACGTGATCGAGCGGGCCGATTCAGCACAACTGACGGTCCGCACGCCGCGCGAAGACGACCGCCGGGGCGGTCTGGTCGCCGTCGAGGTTCCCGACGCGAAAGAAGTGCTGGACGCCCTGCTCGACCGCGGCGTGATCATCGACGAGCGACACGGCGCGTTGCGCGTCTGCCCGCACTTCTTCAACAGCGAAGACGATATCGATGCGCTCTTTCAGGCCCTCGCCGATCTCGGCGTCGCGAGATGAACCCGACCGCTGCGCGCTACTCGGGCATGGCCGCATCGTACGCCGCGCTGTGGTCGCCGGTGATCCGGCCGATGGCTGCACCCGTGATCGAGGCCGTTCCGGGGACGGCCGCGCTGGTGCTCGAAGTGGGATGCGGGACGGGCGCGCTGTTCGGCGATCTTGGGCGCGCGGCACCGGCGGCGGTGATCGCCGGCGTCGACGCC
>Ga0214472_10004086_pt1 | contig 15397 bp, 12 predicted proteins | sample RVTome_6_FD_207662 | JGI IMG/M metagenome (GOLD analysis project Ga0214472, IMG submission 207662) | Soil microbial communities from uranium-contaminated site in the Upper Colorado River Basin, Wyoming, United States - RVT140D175 | ecosystem: Environmental > Terrestrial > Soil > Contaminated >...
AGCGCGTCACGCAAGGGCCAATCCCTCTCTCCGCAGACCAGAGCTAAGATCGCAGAGGCCCATAGTGGTCGCTGCCTTTCCCCGGACCACAAGGCCAAGATCAGTGCCTCCCTGAAGCGGCACTTCCAAGGAGTGTAAGTCATGAGCCTCGTCAAAGTGAACGAGATTTCGTTGGCGGCCGCCATCGAGGCGTCCCTGGGCACGCTTCCCGGTTCCCCGGTGTGGGATCTGCTGGAGCCCAATACCATCAACAGCTTCGGCGCGACGATCACCAAGACCGCGCGCAACCCCATCAGTCGCCTCCGGCAGCGCCGGAAGGGCACGACCACGGATCTGGAGTCCGGGGTCGAGTTCGAGGCGGACCTGACGGGCCAGATCGTCAAGCGGTTCCTCCCCGGCTTCGTGTTCGCCAACTGGTCGGCCATCACGGCCCTCCAGAGCGGCGCGCTGTTCGACAACCTCGTGGCCGAGACGACCGGCAGCCAGTATCAGCACGACGCGCTGGGCGCGGCCCTCCCCGTGGGCACCCTGGTGTTCGCGCGCGGCTTCTCGACCGCCGGGAACAACGGCCTGTCCGAGGTGTCGGGCGTGCCCACGACCACGGTCACCCCAGTCACGGGCCTGACCCTGACCGACGAGGTGCCCGGCAACTTCGACGGTGCGACGCTGGAGGTGGCGGGCTTCCGCACCCCGGCGGGCGACCTGTCGCTGGCGGTCACCGGAACCACGGCCATTCTGACCTCGGCGGGCGGCATCGACTTCACCGACTTCGACCTGACGCCCGGCCAGCTCATCTACATCGGCGGGCTGACCTCGGCCACGCGGTTCGACTCGGGCCGCCACGGCTCGGCGCGCATCGTCTCGATCGACTCGGCCACGCAGGTCACGCTGGACAAGATCCGCACGACCCCGGCGGCCACGGCCCTCGCGGACGAGGCTGGTGGCGACACCAACGAGATTGACCTGCTGTTCGGGCGCTTCCTCCGCAACGTGGACGTGCTCGACGCCGACTACCTGGAGCGCTCGGAGCAGTTCGAGCTGGCGTACCCCAACCTCGGGGGCGTCGGAGTGGACGGCTACGAGTACGCCAAGGGCAACTACGGCGACACGATCAGCTTCAACATCCAGGGTCAGGACAAGGCCACTGTCACGCTCGGCTTCGTGGGCGCCGACACCCCGGCGGCCACGACCTCCCGCGAGACCAACGCGGCCACTCCGGTCGAGTCCAACGAGACGGTGGCCTACAACACCTCGTCCGACCTCGCGCGCCTGCGCCTGGAGAACGTGGACGAGGACGGCCTGACGACCTGCTTCAAGAACCTGACCCTGTCGCTGGCGAACGGCGTCACGCCCGAGAAGTGCCTGGGCTCCCTCGGAGCGCTCGGCCTCAACACCTCCAACTTCCTGGTGGACCTGGAGGCCTCGGTCACCTTCGACAACATTGAGGTGACCGAGGCCATCCGGGACAACGACACCTGCACCATCGACTTCGTGGTGAAGAACGATGACGGCGCCATCGGCATCGACGTGCCGGCGCTCACCCTCGGCGGCGGTGACAAGGAGTTCGAGGTGGGCCAGACGGTCCGCATGAACCTCCAGGGCGAGGCGTTCGCCGACCCCGCGCTGGGCACCTCCATCGGCATCAGCCTGTTCCCGGTCTACCCCTCGGACGGCAACTGACCTCACACCTACACACAGGAGAATCCCATGTCCAAGTTCGACTTCAGCAACATCAAGGGCCAGTCGGTCACGACCGACCGCACGGCCATCTTCACCTTCTGGCGGCTGGAGGGCAACCCCCGCCTGACCGTCCGCCCCGCGACCGAGGACAACCCCGCCTACATGCGGGCGATCCTGAAGGGCTCGCGGGAGCAGATGCGCCGCCTCCGCTCGGGCGACCTGACGCCCGAGATGCTGGAGGAGAACCGCGAGAAGGACCGCCGCCTGTTCCCGAAGTTCATCGTGGTCGGCTGGGACGGCGTGCTGGACGCCTCCGGCCAGCCGGTGCGCTTCTCGGGCGAGGCGTGCTCCGAGTTCATCGCGGCCCTCCCGCGCGACCTGTTCAACGAGCTGCGCGACTTCTGCTCCACCGCCGACAACTTCCGCCCGCAGGCGGACGAGGACGGTGAGGAGGACGACGTGCCGCTCAACGAGGAGGACACCGTGGAGATCGTGGGAAACTGATCGGGCGGCTCGAATGGGAGCTGCGTCTGGACGAGCAAGAGTACAACATCCGGCAGAAGATCGAGCGGGAAGCGCCGCTGCCGCAGTGGTACCTGGACGAGCCGCCCCTGCTCCCCTTCACCCCGTTCTTCCTGCGACACTTCTGGATCCTTGACACCGAGCGCCCCATGGGTATGACCCAGGGGCGCATCCCTGAATCCCGCATCGCCGACTACTGCGCCCGCAAGGGCTGGCCCGACGACCTCTGTGAGCTGTTCACCAATGTGATCCTCGGCCTCGACCGAGGCTACATCCGCTGGTGCAACAAGGAGCGGGAGAAGCGGGCCACCAAGCGCTGATACATGACCGACTTCTCCCAACGACGAGGACACCTGTACCTGGCGACTTCCCCGAGCGGGAAACGCTACGTGGGGATCACTGTTCGCGGGGTTGAGGCACGTTGGCGGGATCACATCGCACGGCTCGGGACCCTGTGGCCTGACGGATACAACCTCCGCGCTGGCGGTTCGCAGTTCGCCCCCCATCCAGAGTCGATTGCGAAGCAGGCGGAGAAGCTGCGCGGGAGGAAGTGGAGCGAGGAGCGGAAGGCCCAGCATCGGCAAGCGATGAACCGGCCGGAGGTGAAGGCGGCTTGCGCCGCTCCTCACGTGGGCAGGAAGGCTACCGCTGAGACTCGACGGAAGATGAGCGAGTCTCACCGGGCGAACGGCCGCGCCTACAACACAGGCATGTTGGGCAGGCACCACAGCGAGGAAACCAAGCAGAAGATGAGAGATGCTGCCTTGAGAAGGAGAGCATCTTGACCGATTTTCGTATCAGAATCGTAATCGACCCGGGCCCGGCTACGACCGGAGCCAAGAAGGTCGAATCGCAGCTGAAGCGGACCGAGGGCACGGCGGACCGCCTGCGCGCGACCCTCCTGCGGACCTTCGCGGGCGTCGGCCTGACCCTGGGCATCGCGGGGTCGATCCGTCTCCTGGCCGACTACAGCCAGGCCATGTCCACCGTCCAGGCGGTGACGGGCGCGACGGCGGAGCAGTTCGACCTCCTGGACCAGAAGGCCCAGGACCTCGGGCGTAGCACCCGTTTCGCGGCCACCCAGGCGGCGGAGGGCATGGTGCTCCTCGCCCGCGCGGGCTTCACCGCCGAGGAGTCCCTGGGAGCGGTCGAGGGGACCTTGACCCTTGCCCAAGCGGGAGGGCTCGACCTGGCGACGGCGGCGGACATCGCTGCCAACTCCCTGCGGGGCTTCCGCCTGGAGGTGGGTGAGACGGGCCGCGTGGTGGACGTGCTGGCCACCTCCGCCAACAGCGCCAACACCACGGTTCAGCAACTCGGGGAGGGCATGAAGTTTGTGGCCCCCATCGCGGCGGGTCTCGACGTGTCGCTGGAGACGACGGCGGCGGCCATGGCCAAGCTGTCCGACTCGGGCCTCCAGGCGGGCCTCGCGGGCACCGGCCTCCGGCGCGTGCTGTCCGAGCTGGAGTCCCCGAGCCAGAAAACCAGCCAGATTCTGTCTGACCTCGGGCTGTCCACGGACGACGTGCGTGTGTCCCAGGTGGGCCTCGTCGCGGCGCTCCAGGCGCTGAGGGACGCGGGACTGGACACCGGCCAGGCGCTGGAGGTGTTCGGCGACCGAGGCGGCCCGGCCTTCGAGGTGCTGTCGAACAACATCCCGGCCATCGAGGAGCTGACCAAGAAGCTGGAGGCGTCGGGCGGGACGGCCAAGCGGGTGTCGGACATCATGGACGACAACCTCAACGGCGCGCTCCTCCGGCTGCGGTCCGCCTTCGAGGGCCTGATCATCGGCGCGGCGGACACCCAGGGCGGCTTCACCGCGCTGGAGGTGGTGATCAACGGCCTCGCCTCGGGCATCAACTTCCTGACCGACAACATCGACGGCCTGGGCGCGGCCCTGACGGTCCTCAGCGTGGGCCTCCTGCTGACCAAGACCTCGATGGTGGCCACCTCGGCCTCGGCCATCGGGGCTGCCGTCGCCTTCCTCCAGCAGACCGTCGCCGCGACCGCCCTGACCTTCTCCCTCGGCGGTGTGACCTCGTTTGCCCTCGGTGCCGCCGGTGCGCTGAAGGCGCTCGCCCTGGCCTCGATCACCAACCCCTTCGTCCTCATCATCGCGGGCGCGGCGGCTGCCTTCGTCGCGGTCCAGAAGCTGACCAAGGGCATCGAGGAGTACGAGGCGGCGCTGAAGATCGCGGAGGGCGGGGAGCTGTCCGGCCTGACCGAGTTCGGGAAGCTGGGAGCGCAGATCCAGGACGCTGAGAAGAAGCTGGAGCAGTATGATAAGCGCCTAGCCTCAGGCAACATCACACAACAGCAGTACGATACGGTGACTGGGAGCATTGTCGCGAAGGTTGAGCGCCTGCGCGAGGCCCAGGACAAGCTGTCAGCGAGCACCGACAAGGCGCGCACGGCGGCGGCGGAAGTGGTTCAAGAGCAGAACCGCCTCAACGCGGGCTACGAGCGCTCCCTGAAGGCCCTCGACGACGAGCAGAAGCTGCTCGGCCTCGCCAACCGCGAGCGCGACGTGCAAGCGGAGCTGATGAAGGAAATCGCAGCCATCCAGGAGGAGGGCGGTCCCGAGCTGAACGGGCGCCAACTGGAGGAGCTGGATCTGCGCATCCGCCGCAACCAGGCCCTGCGCGAGGAGGCGGACGCCCTCGATGGGATCCGGGGCCCGCAGGAGCGGTTCATCCAGGACCTGGAGACGCTGAAGCGACTCCAGGACCAGGACATCATCTCCCTGGACGAGTTCAACAAGGCGTTGAAGGACCTGGCCGCCAACGCCGACGACATCGACCTGTCGAAGCTGGAGCTGCCCGAGGGGCTGTCCGCCGACGTGGACCTGTCGGGGACCATCGCCCAGATCCAGGCGGCCCTCCGCCTCGAGCAGGAGCGGATCGAGACCGAGCAACGCTACGCCTCCATCATCCGGGACATCCGGGGTGTCGAGCTGGAGCGCCAGCAGCGCATCGCGGACCTCAACTCCCTCCTCGCGCTGAACATCGCCACCTTCGGCGCGGCGGGCATCACGCTCGCGGAGTTCAACGCCGAGGTGGCGAAGCTGAACCGCGAGACGGCGGACCTGCCGCTGGTCGAGCGGATCGCCCAACTCAACGCCCAGTTCGCGTCCGGGGAGCTGACCCAAGCCAAGTACATCAATGAGATGCAGCGGCTGGAGCAGTTCAAGGGACCCTCGGCGGAGTTCCTGGCTGGGCTCGCGAAGCTCAACGAGGAGCTGGCGGCGGGCACGATCACCGCCGAGGAGTTCCTGGAGAAGTTCCGCGAGCTGGGCGACAAGGCGGAGAACCCCCTGGTGACCTTCTCGGACGGCGCTGGCGATGCGATGAGCCGCCTGGAGGACCAGTCCAAGACCACGGGCGAGATCGTCAGCGATGGCCTCGTGGCGGCCTTCAACAGGTCCGCCGACGCGCTGGCCGAGTTCGCCACGACCGGCAAGCTGGACTTCAAGGAGCTGGCGCGCTCGATCCTCGCCGACCTGGCGAGGATCATCGCACAGGAGCTGCTGCTCAAGGCGGTCAAGGGCGTGACCGGTGTCACAGGTGCGGCGAGTGGTGGCGACTTCGAGGCCAACCAGACGATGCTGGTGGGCGAGAAGGGCCCCGAGCTGGTGCGCTTCGGCCAAGGCGGGAACGTCACCCCGGCGGACCAGACCAAGCAGGCGCTTGCCGCCTCGGGCGCGGGAGGTGGCGGAGCGCCCACCGTCAACGTCGCTCCGGCGGAAGTCAAGGTCCAAGTGGTCAACGTGGCCTCGCCGGACGAGGCGCGGAGTGCTATGGATACGTCCGAGGGCGGCAAGGTGATCCTAAACCAAGTCCGCTCGAACCGAGCCGCGTTGCGGCGTGAGCTGGGAATCGGCTGATGGCACTGACCAAAGGAACCACCGTAGACTACCTGAGCCTGGTGACAGAGTTGGACAACTTCATCACTGCGGACTGGGTGGACACCATCGCCATCAACGCGGCGGGGACCGGCTATACCGCCGGGGACATCCTCACGGTCGCAGGCGGGACGACCACCCACCATGCGGCGCAGATCCGTGTGCTGACTGTCGGCGGCTCGGGGGAGATCTTGACCGCGCGACTGTGGGACAGCGGCGGCTACTCCGCCGACCCGACCCTGAGCGCCAACACGGTCACGGGTGGCACCGGCTCGGCAGCGACCTTCGACCTGACGATGCTGTCGGATCCCTGGAGCATCGTCCACTCCGAGACGATCTTCAGCACCGAGGAGGCGCGCATCTACCAGGGCCCCGGTGGCGGGGGCGTGTTCTGCGGCTTCCGCACCTACCAGGAGGACATCGGCGCTCGCCAGGCGCGCAACTGGGCTCTGTTCGGGTGCAGCTCCTACAACGGCGCACTCCCCTGGTACCAACAGCCCGACTTCCCCTCGGGCTACGGCATCGACACCTCGACCGGCGCGATGACGGCCACGGCGACCCCGGGGTGCTTCGCGGTGTTCAAGGACAACGACGGCTTCCCGATGGACTACTGGATCCACGTCACGGGCCGCCGCATCATCGTGATCGCCAAGCTGGTGGACAACGTCACGACCACTCCGCGCTACTCCTCGCTGTATATGGGGCTCCTGAACCCCATGGGGACCTCGGACGAGTTCCCCTACCCCCTGTACCTGTGCGGCAGCAGCTCGACCTCGCGCTGCGCCTGGGACGACCTCGCGCCCGCCTTCCACTTCAACGGCATCACGCAGGTCGGGGCGACGACGACGGCCAACGGTCCCGCGATGTACTTCAGCGTGGACGGCTTCTGGAAGTCCGTGTCCAACTGGAACAACGGTAGCTTCGGGTCCTCCAGCCGCTCGGAGCAGAATCAGTACACCGTCTCGCCGTGTGGTCAGATGGCTCTCCAAGCACGGACGGTCGGGGAGGACATCGCCACGGACTCGCCCTCGACCAACCTGTGTTGGGAGCGGATCATCTCGATGTCGGGCCTGTTCTCCTCGCCCGCCGAGTTCCAGATGTGGCCCACGCCCGACTCCGCCGGGGCCAAGCGCCTCCTCGTCCCCTGCGTGCTCACGATCAGCAACACGTCCATCGAGGCTGACTACCACATCGTGGGTGAGCTGGACGGCGTGTATTGGGTGTCGGCGGCGGGCTCCTCCACGCTCACCTCGGAGGACACCCTGGACGATGCGGACACGGCGGCCCACTACCGCGCATACCAGAATGGTGTGTACAACCAGCTGGACGGCTACATGGCCCTCCGGGAGGACTGAACCATGTCCGAGACGACCGGATCCGCCTCCGACCTGGAGGACCTGCTGCAGAAGTTCCTGACCTGGGCCACCGGCACTCCGGGCTGGACCCAGGACGAGGCCATCGGCACCGTGTCCTCGGGTCGCCAGCTCGCCCTCCACAAGGGCAACTGCTTCGTCCAGATGCGCTGGAACCCGACCCTGGGAGCCACCAACAACGTCGCCCTGTACCAGAGCACGGGCTACACCGGCGGCAACCCCTCCGGCACGCACCCCGGGGACTCCGGCAACGGCTTCAACACCTCGACCTCGGTGGTGGAGACGAGCCTGGACAACGAGCGCTGCTTGGAGACCATTGGCAACGGGCCCTTCCCCAGCTACTGGTTCTACGAGGACCCCTCGGGGGACTACCTCCACTGCGTGGTCGAGACCGCCACGGACACCTTCCTCCACTTCGGAATGGGAGATGAGGGAGCCCTGGAGAAGTTCGGGGACTGGGACACGATCACCGGCGGAGCCTACTGCTACGGTCACACCAACAGGAACAACAACTCCGCCATCTCTGCGACCAACACCACCCTGTTCGACGGTGGCGCGGGGACCGTCTCCGGGACCGCCGACGCGCGCCTGCGTTTGGCAACCATGCGCCTCGCGGGAGCGCCCAACCAAGCTGGGGCGGGCGTCTGGGCTACGATCGGCGGGCACTGTTCGCACGTCCAACTCAACGACACGGCGGGGAACGACCGGGCGACTTGCGTGGGTGGCTTCCGAGGTGGACTCATCCCGCGTGCCTTCGGCAACTTCCTCGCGGGCAACACCTCGGGCCTCGCGCCCATGACTCCCATCTCGGTCTCCTACATCGACCGGACGCCGAGCCCCAACCGGGTGTACCTCCTCGGGTTCATGAAGGACGTGCGGATGGTGGACATGACCTACCTCGCGTCCAAGGACACCTTCACCGTCGGCGCGGACACCTGGCGCGTGTTCCCCCTCGTCCGCCGCGTCGAGGGCACCGCCGCCGGTGACACGGACTTCCTCGGGATCGCCTACAAGATCTGATGGCCACCTTCCCGGCAGGACTGACGGGGCACTTCCTGCCCACGCCCTTCGCCTACGCCACGCGGATCGCGGCGCACGAGACCTACGTGCGTGGGCAGAACATCCCCGACCCGGACTCCACGATCACGGCCCTCAACCCGCCGGGCGGCAGGATCGGCGTCAACCTCGTGAGCGTGAGCCACGTGCCCACGCCCCCGCCTCCGGTCAATCATCCGGGGTGTGTTCAGGACAAGATGGGGTTCAGCTTCGACTGGTTCGAGAAGTTCCACGTGTTCCCGGGGTCCTTCATCTTCGGGAACGTCCTGTCCACCCAGCAGGTCCCGGTCTCGGTCTACTCCGCCTACCGCACCGAGGAGCATGACTGGATCGCCTTCGTGAACAACGCGGGTCAGGGCGTCGAGCTGCTGAATCAGCCCGCCTACCCCTACACCTTCCCGCCCCAAACCGGCTTCGCAGGACTGCTCCTGGAGGTGACCCCGAGCGGGCCGCCTGTGGTGGACACCACGTTGGACTTCGTGTTCGACGAGTTGACCATCAGCCCAATCATCCAACTGGAGCGGCTGGTGTTGTTCGACCTCCCGCCGGAGATCCCCTACACGGAGCTGCTGGCCTTCCTCACCGAGATCCAGACCCACCGCGACGGAGGCGAGCACCGCATCAGCCTGCGCAAGTCCCCGCGTCAGGAGTTCGAGTGGGACCTGGTGCTGGAGGACTCGATCACGCGGAGCCGCATCCACAACCTCCTGTTCGACTGGCACGCGCGAGTGTTCGGCGTCCCGGTGTGGCACGAGGCGACCTTCACGACCGGGATCATCACGGCGGACGACCTCGTGGTGGACGTTCGCACCACCGCCCTCGCCGACTACCGCGAGGGCGGCCTGGCGCTCATCTACGAGTCCAGCTCGAAGTTCGACGTGCTGGAGGTGGCCGTGGGTGGGATCGGCGCGACCGACCTGACCTTCACCAACGGTGTGCAGAACAGCTACGGCCCGGGGGCGATCGTCGTGCCCCTCCGCACCGGAGTGCTGGAGGCCATCCTGCCTGGCTCCCGACTCATCACGGACGCGGGCGTGCTCCGGGTGCGCTTCCGGGTCCAGGACAACGACGCCTCGCTGGCCTCGACGGCGGGCTGGGACACCTACAACTCCAAGGTGATCCTCAACGACATGAACAGCACCGGCGGCTCGGGCAACTCGGTGGCCGAGGAGATCCTGCGAGACATCATCGTCATCGACAACGACACGGGCCTCGTCTCGATCGAGACGCTGTGGGCCCAGTCGAAGCGCCGCCACACCAAGACCTTCTGGGTGAAGGGCCAGGCGGACCTGTGGAAGGTCCGCCAGCTCCTGTGGGCCCTCCGGGGCCGCCAGGTCAGCTTCTACCTCCCGACTAAGGGCCAGGACCTGGTGCCCATCGCGGACCTCCTGAACCTCGGGACGAGCCTGACCGTGACCAACGTCGGCTACGCCCGCTACGTCCAGAACCGACAGACGCGGAACATCATCCAGGTGGTCCTGACCGACGGCACCAAACTGGTCCGGGAGATCATCGGCAGCTCGGAGGTGGACGTGGACTCGGAGACCATGACCGTTGACACGCCCTGGCCCGCGACCTACACTCCGAGCCAGGTGGCCAGGATCGAGTACCTGGAGCTGGCCCGCTTCGACTCGGACGCCATCCGGTTCCGTTACAGCCTCGGTGAGCGGACCTGCCGCATCAGCTCCCCGACCATCACGGTGTTCGATGCCTAGGCGGTTACCACAATGACCTACGATGCGTTTGCGAATACGATCGAGCAGTCAAGGCCCGTAGAAGTCTTTAGGTTCATCCAGGGCGGGGACACGTTCGAGTACACGAGCGCCGAGGACGAGGTGACGGTGGACGCGGTGCCGTACACGCCCTCGACGATCAGCCGGGGGAAGATCGGCCAGAGTCCCACGGACCGGAACGCCATCCTGGAGATCCGGGTGCCGATCACCAACACCTTCGCCCGGCGCTACCGCGCCTCGACCCCGGGCGCGCGGGCCTCCATCCAGATCAAGCGGGTGCAGCGCGGGGACTTCCCTGGGCCGGAGTCCATCACCATCTTCATCGGCTTTGTGGCCTCGGTGGCGTTCGAGAATGAGATGAAGGAGGCGGTGATTGCCTGCCGCCCGATCGAGACCGCCTCCTCGCGCCCGGTCCCGCGCTTCAGCTACCAGAGCCTGTGCAACCACGTCCTGTTCGACGACGCCTGCAAGGTGGACGACACGGACTCCCGCTGGCGCCTCACCGTGGATGTCTCCGCGCAATCCGGCGCGACGATCACGGTGCCCGGGGCGGGGGGCTTCGGCGCGGACTGGTGGGTGGGCGGCTTCGTGGAGATCGACGGAGGCGACGACGCGCGACTGGTGCTGGCCCAGTCCGGCAACGACCTGACCCTGCTGCTGCCCTTCCCGCAATCGGCGGTCGGTCGCCAGATCATCGCCTTTGCCGGCTGCGACCACACGATCACGACCTGTGACACCAAGTTCGACACGCCCGAGGACACCGACTCGAACGTGATCAACTACGGCGGCTTCGCCTTCGTCCCGACTCGCAACCCCTACCAAACTGGATTGCTGTGACCAATCAGCGCAAGGGTGAAAGCCGCGAGGACTACCTGGCGCGGCGACGGGCCGAGAAGCAAGCCCCCGGTGCTCGGGAGAAGCACCGGGAGTGGGCACGCGGCTATCGTGAGCGGACGCGGGCCGAGCGACGTGAAGGAGACTTCCGCACCACCTACGGCATCTCGCGCAGCGAGGCAGACAGGCTCATTGCCGCCCAGGGAGGGCTCTGCGCCGCTTGCGGCTACCCTCCCCGCGACGGGGGCCACTGCGCTCGACTCCACGTTGATCACTGTCATGAGACCGGGCGAGTGCGTGGGATGCTCTGCAACCGCTGCAACACGGCTCTGGGGCTCATGTTCGAGGACCCGAAGGCCATCCAGGGTCTCCTGCAATACCTGGAGGACCAACCGTGAAGCTGAACCGCTACGCTGCTGCCCGCGCCCGCTGGGCGAAGGACCCCCGCGCGAAGGCTCGGGGCGGGTTCTTTGTCATGCTGGTGTGGTACGTCATCGTGTTCGCGCTGTCGGAGATCCTGCGCCCGAAGCCGAAGCTGGAGAACGCCAAGCCCGCCGGGCTCGGTGACTTCCAGTTCCCGACCGCGACCGAGGAGCGGTTTGTGCCGCTACTGTGGGGCACCATCCAGATCACGGGCCCCAACGTCGTCTGGTGGGGCAACCTCGTCCAGGAGGCGATCAGGGAGAAGGTCAAGACCGGCCTGTTCAGCTCGGCCACGATCACCAAGGGCTACAGCTACCAGGTCGGCATCCAGTCGGCGCTCTGTCGGGGCGTCGTCGATGAGCTGCGCCGGGTCTGGATCGGAGACGACCTCGTGGGCGACTTCACCAGCTCCCCGATCGAGCACGGCGACACCTTCACGATCGACGAGCCCGAGCTGTTCGGCGGCGATGACCTGGGCAACGGCGGAGTGGTCGGCACGCTCAAGTTCTTCAGCGGGACCAACACCCAGGCGGTCTCGTCCTACCTCGCGCAGTTCCAGCAGGTCGGGGTGAACAACCGGACCCCGGCTTATCGCGGCACCTGCTACATCTGCTCGGACGACGAGCCGGTGTACGTGGGCAACTCGACCTCGATCAAGCCCTGGAAGTACGAGCTGCAGCGGATCCCGAACGGTCTGGCCCTGGGCTCCGGCGGCGCGGTGAACACGCTGGACGCCAACCCCGCCAACGTCATCTACGAGATCCTGACGGACACCGACTGGGGCCTGGCCATCGACCCGGCCAAGGTGGACACCTCCAACCTCGCGGCAGCGGGTGAGACCCTCGCCACCGAGGGCAACGGCTTCAGCTACCTCCAGGACACCCCCATTGAGGCGGCGGAGCTGATCGCCCTCGTGGAGGAGCAGATCAGCGGCATCCTGTTCTTCAACCAGCTTGAGGGGCAGTTCCAGATCACACTCGCGCGCGCCGACTACGACGTGGGGGACATCCCCCACTTCGATGACGACACCATCCTGGAGTTCAGCTCCTTCGCCCGGGGCTCCTGGGAGGACACCTCCAACTACGTCCGCTGCCAGTTCAACGACCGCGCCGACGACTACAAGGGGACGTTCGGCCTGGCGATCGACTCGGCCAACATCCGCATCCAGGACGGGGCCATCATCGTCGCCACGCGATCTTTCCCCGGGGTGAAGGACAAGGACCTGGCCAACGACCTCGCCTGGCGCGACCTCCGCACCCTTGCGGTTCCGCTGGCCAAGGCGTCGATCAAGGTGGAGACCGGCGCGGGCTACACCCTCCAGCCCGGCCAGACCATCGCCATCACGAATGCGGACCTGGGCATCACCGACCTCGCCATGCGCATCACGCGCGTGGACTACGGCGACCTGACCGACAATCGAATCCACCTGGACCTGGTTGAGGACGTGTTCTACTACCTGGCCGCGTCCTTCGGCGCTCCGATCGACTCGGGCTGGGTGCCGCCCGCTGACACGCTCCTGCCCTTCCTCACGGCGGAGACGATCAAGATGGAGTGCCCCCGGGCCTTCAACGCGCGCGACCCGCAGGCGACCGGCCCGGACGACAACCGCATTCTGGTCGGTGCGCGACGGCGCGGGATCGAGACCGTGTATCGGGTCATGACCAAGCTGGACGGAGCCTCTGACACGGCCTACGTGGAGTCCGCCATCGGCATCCAGTTCCTGAAGATCGGCGAGCTGACCTCCTCGCTGGCGACCACGGGAGCCACGCCCGCCTCGACGATCAACGTCACCTGCACGCCGGACGCGCAGGCTGCGATCCTGGCCGCCTTCGACTCCGCCCCCGCCGCCTCGATCCTGGGCCTGGAGCTGTCCCAGCTCATCATGATCGGCAACGAGCTGATGCTGGTCCAGGACGCGGCGGTGAACGCGGCGACGGTCGATCTGCAGAACGTGTACCGGGGCGTTTGCGACACGACGCGCGAAGCCCACAGCGCGGGCGTTGACGTGTTCATTCTGTCCTCGGTCACGGGCAACATCGGCGCGGTCACGGTCGGGCCCTTCGGCTCCACCCAGTCCATCGACATCAAGCTGCTGCCCAAGTCCCCGCTCGGGGAGGTGGCGCTGGCGTCCGCGACCGAGGAGGAAGTGGACATGGCCAAGCGCTCGCGGCGGCCCTACCCTCCGGGCCGGGTCACGATCGGCGCGAGCAGCGAGTGGAACAGCACGGTGTCCCTGGAGCAGCTGGGAGGCGCGGCGGAGTCCACCGGCTTCGCCACCTCCTGGATCCGCCGGGACTACCGCTCGAGCAACGGCCTGTCGGAGATCGACCCGCTGACGACCGACGCGGCCACGCTGTTCGGGGACTTCCCCGGCGCCAACTCGACCGAGTACGAGGTGCGGCTGCGCAACGACCCGGCGGGCGCCAACACGCTCCTGCTGACCTACTCCGGCCTGACCGGCACCTCGCAGAACCAGCTCCGCCTCGCCATCCTGCAGGCGACCGGGGGCGTGCTCCCGACGACGATGCGGCTGGAGATCGAGGCGACGCACACGGACACCGCCGAGGTGCTGGACGCGCGCTACACGCTGCGTCACGACTTCGCCGTGACCTCCGCCCTGTCGGGCCAGTTCGCCTTCGGCGCGCTCGACACCAACATCACGAGCAACCTGTACACCGCGACCGTCGCGGGCACCTACGCCTTCTCCCTGTCCTCGGCCTTCTCCGCCGGTGATGTGGAGTACCGCCTGAACGGGGGAGCCTGGACCGCCCTCATCACGGCGGGCAACACCTCCGGCAGCATCCTCGGGGTGGTGATCAGCGACACCATCGAGGTGCGACACACGTCCTCCGACGTGGGCGCGCTGAAGCAGCTGGACATGAACGCGGCGGGCGCGGGCCAGGACGCCTTCGCCGTGCTGTACGTGTGAGACCTCCCATGACGACCAAGAACCAAGACCTGATGAAGATGGCCCTCACCGCCTGCCTGTCGATCATCGTGACCGGCGCGGCGGCGTGGATGGTGTTCGGCCAGGACCGCCCGGCGCGCTCCGAGGTGGAGGCCATGATCAACCGCTCCCTCCTCGTCGTCGATGCGAAGGTGCAGGCCAACGCCACGGCGGCCACCGAGCTGAAGGGCTCGGTCACGGAGCTGGTGAAGGCACAGCACGCCCTCGTCATCGAGCAGCGCGTGCTCATCGAGCGGGTCAATACCCTGGTGGACCGGATCGAGGAGGGCAGGTGACGTTCCTCGTCCTGGGCCGCCCGCGCTCGCGGACCGCGTGGGTGGCCAACTTCCTGAGCGTGCCTCCTCGCAGCCTCTGCCTCCACGAGGGGCTGTCCGAGGCGAGCGCCAGGCCCTCGCGCCTCCCCGCGCGCCTCGCGCAGCTCGCGGCACGGGAGGTGGGCGACGCGGACACCGGGCTGATCCACCACCTCGACGAGACGCTGGAGACCTTCCCGGATGCACGGATGGTGCTGCTGACCGGCGGCGAGGCGGGCTGGCACACCTGGGCGTCGGCGAAGGGCCTGCCGTCGAAGCTGCGGGACCGGGTCGACGCCGACTACCGGCGCGCGGAGGAGCGCCTGCGGGACCGCGCCCTGTACGTGGACTCCGGCCTGATCACGGTGGACGAGCAGGAGGCCAAGCGCCTCTGGCTGCACTGCCTGCCCGAGGGGCCCTGGTCCCGCGACCGCTGGGCCATCCTCCGGGACCTGAACGTGCAGGTCATCCCCCGCTCGGTCGCCCGTCGGCTGCGCGCGATGGGGCTTCAAACTGGACTTGGGCTTCAAATCTGACACCCTCGGCTTGAAAGTTCGAGCTGGCAAATCACCATTCGGTGTGGAAGGGCTTTGGGTCCCTTTGGGCTTTCCCTG
>Ga0214472_10004087_pt1 | contig 15392 bp, 14 predicted proteins | sample RVTome_6_FD_207662 | JGI IMG/M metagenome (GOLD analysis project Ga0214472, IMG submission 207662) | Soil microbial communities from uranium-contaminated site in the Upper Colorado River Basin, Wyoming, United States - RVT140D175 | ecosystem: Environmental > Terrestrial > Soil > Contaminated >...
CCGAGGTTTCTTGCCAGACGCGTGGACCCCGTTACTAAACCTTCGCCACCCAAATAAAGAAGCGCAACTCCCAATGCGAATAAAAGAATATGGATGGCTAATTGCATATATCCTCGCTTTAACCGGTAGCACTAGTTATTAAATAAATTCCTTACTTGTTTTGAATCAAAAAAATCAGGTAGAATATTTATCCTTTTGTATGATTAGTTGATCAAGGCGCAAGTATTATATCACTTAAAAAACCCTTTTGACATTTAAGGATAGATAATTGAAAGAATTTGGTTAAAATGTTTTTTATCCCTTTTTAAGTGAAATGTCGTATGACAGTGAAGGAGGGTTAAAATGCTTCTGCTATTTAAACCACGTGACTCTAAGTATACGGGTGGGGGGACCCTACCAAATGGTACTTTTGATGATACATCTGAATGGTTGCCAATAACGCGATATTTAGAGAAGGGAGCCGAGAATTATCCCGACAATACGATGTTCAGGGTTGCTGATAAGGATGGCAAACTTGTAGAAAGTTACTCATATGGAGACACTAACAAATGGGCAAACAGGGTAGCAAATGGTCTTATACAGGAATTTGGCGTGAAAAAGGGCGATAAGGTAGGCATGTACATGATTAATTGCTCCCAGTATGTGGCATCTATTATAGCTATTCACAAGGCCGGCGGGGTTCAGGTGCCTATCAATAAGGACGAAAAGGGTGAGAGGCTTGCATACGTTATAAATTATTCCGATATGGTTGCCTTGGTCGTTGATCCTGGTAGTGTTCCTTTTATTCAGGAGATTTCGAAGGATCTGACTAATCTGAAAACAATCTTCGTAACAGGTGATCCCGGCACCGTTCCAAAAGACATAAATGGAATAAAGACCCTTCCCTTCAGTGCTTTTGATGGTTTCTCAGGTGATAACCCGCGCGTTGATGTAGCGGTTTCTGATATGGAAAGATGTATGTTTACGTCGGGTACTACTGGAATGCCGAAAGGTGTTGCTCGCAACCACGGTGGCGTAATAATGACTGTGCGTGGATATCTCCAACAGCAAGGCATACGTAGTGAAGATGTCCTGATGAGTATTCTTTCACTTGGTCACGCAAACGCACAGGTTATGTGTCTTTTCAGTGCCGTTGGAGCCGGCGCCACCGCGGTATTTTATCCTAGATTCTCTGCTTCGGGCTTCTGGAAGTGGGCATCTGAATGCGGGGCTACATGTGCAAATATGTTGGGAGCGGTAGCAGAGTATCTATGGGCTGCTAAACCAAGCGAGTGGGATAGTAAGCATAAGCTTCGGATAATGCTTGGCTCCCCAGCTCCCCGTAATCTTCAGGAATTTCAGGAGAGATTCGGGGTTCGTGTTTTAGATGGTTATGGGTCGACCGAGATGGGCATGGTTCTTTGGAAGGATCCGGAGGATCACCGCCCTGGTTCATCAGGCTTCCCGATGGAGGGATACTATGTTGAACTCCGTGACCCACAAGATAGTGATAAGGTTCTGAGGCCTTTCTGGGATCCATATGAAGATCTCACTCCACCTGAAGAGGCAAAGGGATTGCTTTTTATTAAACCGGTAGTTCCACACACCACACTAAACGAATATTTCAAAGACGAAAGGAGAACGAGGGAGGCTTTTGATGACGATGGATATTTCAATTCAGATGACCTGTTTGCAAGGGGTATAGATGGAAGATATTACTTTGTTGGGAGATTCAGCCGCATCCGGGTATCCGGAGAGAACGTTGATCCTATAGCAGTGCAGGATCTGGCGATGCGTTATGAATCTATTCAAGAGGCGATCGCGGTTGGCATCAGGCTTCCAAATGTTTCTGATGATGAGATCAAGCTCAATGTAACCTTAAAGCCTGGAGTCTCGTTTGACCCAGTGGAGTTTAGCAGATGGATGGCAGATCAGGTAATGGTGGCAATGGTTCCGAGGTTTATAGAGGTTTACGAGGATGGATTCCCTGTTACTGCAACACAGAAGATCAAGGTGGGAGAAATAAAAGAGATTACAGAAAAGACATGGGACCGCGCAAAAACGAGTCTTAAGTTTAGCGCTCGTAAGTAAAAAGAAAATTCACCCGTTTAGTCTTTATACGCTACCTACTTCTATGACCCGTTACATCGACGAAGCCTTTATGCGATTGGCTTATGAAGAAGCCATAAGGGCTAGGCTAAAGGGAGAGGTTCCAGTCGGTGCCGTCCTGGTAGGAAACGATGAGGATATTATTTCCATTGCCCATAATCTTTGTGAGACTTCATTTGATCCTACTGCTCATGCTGAGATAATAGCCATAAGAGAAGCCACAAAAAAGTACCAACGAATTAGAATTAGCCAGAGTACGATTTATGTTACCCTTGAACCATGCTCAATGTGCATTGGTGCAATTGTTTTGGCGAGGATCAAGAGATTAGTTTTTGGTACCGATGATCCAAAGTCGGGTGCCGTAGTTTCGAACTACAATATAGGGGTTGATGGAAGATTAAATCACACTGTCGAGGTCTCTGGAGGAGTGTTGGAGGAAGAATGTGCTGAATTACTCAGGGATTTTTTTCAGCGCTTAAGAGGCTGAGGTACTAACTACCCTTGAAGAGGTTGATAATTTCTCTTAAAGAACTTTTCTCATCTGGACCAGCAAGCTTCTCGAGCTCACCATTGTCGAGCCACACACCTTTACATGAATTACATTTATCAATCTTTATACCACGAAATACTACTTCCTTCAGATCTCCTCCACATTTTGGACATTTCATATGGCAGATTTCTTTTATGTTTTTCTTTTGTTCTTCTAAAATCTCGCGCTTTAATTTCTCCTTGAGGCGCTTTGCCTTTTCAGCATCCTCCTTTGCGAAATATTCGTCTTCACCCTTGGTAGGTTTATCAGAACTCATCAAATGGCTCCCTTCTTATCGATATTCTTTACTGGCTTATGTTTGTAGATTGTCCTGCAAGTCCGAAAATATGAACGTTACTATACTTGGAATATAAATTAAGCCCCCGTTTGATTTGATTCTCGGTCTCTAGCTCTATGGTGTCTCTGTGGGTTTATGACAATTCTCTTTTCTTCTCCACTGCCTCTTGTTTCGTAAGTTATTCCTGATTCTTGTTTTAGCGTAATGTATGTAATTCTTCTTTCAAAGGCGGACATTGGCTCCAGAGTGATTGGTTTTCCGATCTTTCTTACTTTTTTTACTGTATCTTTTACCATTCTTGAAATAGATTCTTCTCTCCTTCTCTTATAATCATCTACATCGATTAGTACTCGCTTTTCCCTTCCATCTTCACAAAACCTTCCCGAAATTTTACCGGTGATGTACTCCAACGCCTTGATCATCTCACCTTTCCTGCCTATTAAAAGCCCCTTGTCATCACTGATCTTTACGTCAAGTTCAATTTTATCAGCGGTTTCATTTAAGGTAATAGAATGTGAAGAAACAATGTATCCCAGTATATCTTGGAGTGCTTTCTTGGCTCTTAGTCCCTTTTCACTGATATCTGATTTCGTTACCGTAATCCTGACACGGGCTTCTCTACCTCCGATTCCCAATACCCCTTTTGATCCCTCTTCCAAAACCTGAACCTCAATTTCATTTCTGGTTACCCCCAAATCCTCACATGCTCTTATTATCGCTTCAGACACGGTCTTTCCTTCTCTTTCTATCACTATCGGCATCGATATTTCCTCCTTTTGGCACCCTAGAACGACTGTTTACGTAAAGTTGTTGACCTATTGATAGTATGTTACTCACTGTCCAATATAGTATCAACCCTGAGGGCAGGCCCCAAAACATCACCGTAAAAATCAAAGGCATAAATTGCATCATTTTCATCTGCATATTGTCAGCTCCGACAGTTGTTGTGGGAGTCATCTTTTGAGAAACATACCAAGAAGCGCCCATGAGTAGGGGCAATATCCTGAATGGCATTCCGATTCCTGGTATATCGAAGAGGGTCTCAGGTTCGGAGAGATCCTTTACCCACAGAAATGAACTCTGACGGAGTTCTATCGAGTACAGCAGTACTTCATACAGAGCGATAAAGACCGGAAGCTGAATCAAGAGAGGCAGACATCCACCGAGACTACTGAGCGGGTTAATACCATAACTCGAATATAATTTCATAAGTTCCGTATTTTGCTTCGTCTTATCATCCTTATACTTCTCTTTGAGGGTATCGATCTTCGGTTTAATCTCCTGCATCTTGTTCTGCATCTCTTTCATAGAGCCCATACTCTTTATAGTCAGCGGAAGGAAAATTAGTCTCATAATAATAGTTATGATGATTATCGAAACGCCATAGTTGTGAATATAGGTATTTATATATGTAAGCAGCTGACCGACAGGTCTCGCAATAATGCCAAACCATCCGTAGTTTATTGCATTTTGGAGTTCGAAACCTGCGGATTTCAATATTTGATACTCCTTAGGGCCTAAGAATAACTTGGATTTGTGAATCGAGGTGGTACCCCGTGGTATGATATCATCAGGATATCGATAGACGGCTCTACCGAGACTATCACTTCCAGCGGACGAGAAAATAATTTGAGTCTCACCACCGATTTCGGTGAGGTATGCTTTGAGAAAATATTTGTTCGAGAAACCAAACCAGCTTATTAAACCTTTCAACTGGGTGGGTTCTGCGGGCAAACTATTGATGCGTTCGACTTTATCGGAGACCAAAGCAGTAAAATCCTTATTGTTTTGCTCTCTGCCTTTATTTTGTATTTGATCATACCATTCGACTGATAGTCTTTGGTTGATATTAGAATCATTCGGATTTGTGACCTCAACTCTTTGTTCGAGCAGATAACTATTGGGGTTAATTGTGAATATATTCCTGACCTCGATTCCGTCCGGTGATTTCCAGTAGAGAGTTAAATCATGCTTTTCGTCCCGTAAATCGAGCACCTTATTGCCACCATATTTGAAGGGTATGATGTCCGGGATCTCATAGCCTTTCAGCTTCAGATTAAAGTTATATGAAGGTGGTGAATCCTTAAAAAGATTAACGGTCGGAGAATTTATGGAGGTTGTTTCTCTATATTTTCGCAGGTTCCAAGAAATTATCCTCCCCCCGGCAGTGTCAATAGTTCCTGTGTATAAGGGAGTATTTATAGTTATAAGCTCTCCCTTTGGGGCATCAGGAATCACGTATTCTTCTACTGGGATTTCCTGTTTCACCGGAGGAGGTTGTTGTTCTATAACCCTTTCTTCCTCACCTACAATCTTAGTGGCTTTCTTTGTCGATTTAGGTGCGAAAAAGATGGAATAACCAACTATAATTGCAAAGGATAATACAAAAAACAGTATGTAGTTAATCTTAGTTTTATCAAACATCCCCTTAACCTTACGTCAGACTGGGTCATACCCTCCATTCCCAAAAGGATGGCATCTTGTGATTCTCTTGATTGCATACCAGACACCCCTTTGAACACCGTACTTATCGATAGCACCTACTGCGTACTCTGAACAGCTTGGGTGAAATCGACACGATGGAGGTAATATGGTGGATATCGTATATTTATACATTCCTAGCAAACACACGATTACAAATTTTATGGCATTATTCGTCATGAGAGTTTCAAACTAATTTTATCACAAATTTCTTTTCGAGTATTGTCGTAATCTAGAGTTTCCGCGTTCTTTTTACTGGCGACTATCACTACGTCTAAGGAATTAAACTGATGTTTGTTTTTTCTAAATACTTCCCTTATCAATCTCTTTAATCGGTTTCTCTTTACCGCACTTGCAAATAGTTTCTTTCCAATTACTACTCCGAGTCTTGAGTATCCAAGTGAATTTTTATTACAGTGTACAATAAAGCTTTTTGTAGTGTACGTGTTGCCTTTCTCAAAAACTTCTCTAAAATCATCGCTTTTCCGAATTATATTTTTACTTGGGAAATTGAGTCTTGAAGGAAAATTCATTTCTTCCAGGCCTGAACTGTGAGACTGTGTCTCCCTTTAGCCATCCTTCTCTTCAGAGTGCGTCTTCCTCCATTTGTACTCATTCTTTCGCGAAAGCCGTGCACTCGTAATCTTTTTTTCACATGAGGTTGATAGGTCCTTTTCATGACGGAACTTTAGAAACTAACACGAAATAAGGTAAAGGTCAAGGTTATTTTGGATATGAATAGGGGTAATGTTTTGAACTAATGAACGCAATTGAACTAATCCAATAGCTAAATGAGACAGGCAAGTAAATTGACGCTCAATAGCCTACCTGAATTGGCAATGTAATATAAGTAACAATCCCGAGAAATAGATCTCTTAAACCTTTTTGTTACTAATATGAATTAAAATTTTTATATCAAACTCGAATCGAAAAGTATTATTTTTCAATTAGAAAAACTCTAGAATTCTAAATGTGAAAATTGAATATTGTTTTTTCTCCTTATTTCGCATTTGCGAATAAATGACTTGACATATGTTTTATGAGTAGTATTTTATAAAGCGATTATTTGATCGATTTACATTAAAAAATTAATTACGAAAAGCCTTTGTCTTATATTTATCATCTGATTTGCTCTAAATAAAAAAAATTCACCCTATCTAGTTTATCTATTAATGGTTTTAAAAAGAGGCTACCAAGTTAAATTGACGCTTAAATCAAAAAGAGTTAATTGAAAGTCTGATAGACAGGGCAGATCTTGAGGAGGCGTTGAAATGTTTAAAGGATTTCACAATAGCTTGATTCTATCTATTTTTGGGGTTATTAAAATTATTTTCCTATTCTCAGTTATTGTCTTATCCTTTTTTATATTGCATAAACTTGGATTGATATCGAATCGACAAGCAAATACGACAATTAGTACCTTTCTGAAACAATATCCAGCGATATATGAAAATGGTAATTTAAATGGGGGAATAGACACTTCCACACCGACTGAAAGCGATATATTAAAATTAATTCTAAGATTTTCAGACGACATATCTTCATCACAGGCACAGGAGCTGGCCAAACTGATTATTGAAGAATGTGACAATTATGAAATCGATCCTTCACTCATCCTTGCAATCATTCAGGTTGAAAGTAATTTTTCACCGATGGCTGTTTCCGGTAAAGGTGCTATCGGACTAATGCAGGTAATGCCCTCCACTGGAGAATACCTGGCTGAAAAACTTGGTATTTCGATCAGTGGGAAAAAGGAGCTTCATGACCCATTCCTCAATGTAAGGCTTGGAATATATTACCTTTCCTTATTGGAGGATCGTTTTGATAATACTGAGGATGCGCTTTTTGCCTACTATTATGGGCCTAGCAGGTTTGAGAGCATAAGATATCTCGGTAGGAAATTACCCAGGTATGTTAAGAAGGTTCTTAACTTTAAGAGCTTTCTTGATGATGAGGTGTTTATGTTGAGTCAGAGTTAAATACAGTAATTTAGGATGTCTTTTTTCTTGGTAATCATTATTTCTTTTCTTATTTCTCTTGTTCCTTAAAATAGGAATTTAGAGTTAAAATCAATTTCAAGTTTTAATTTGCTTAAATTTGTCTAGAAATGAGATTTGGAATTGCTCTGCCTAATTTCGGTAAATATGCACAAAAGGAATCGATCCTTGCTATTGCGAAATCGGCCGAGGATCTTGGATTTGATTCTTTATGGGTAAGTGATCATATTGTAATACCGGAATCACATAAGGGTTTTGGCGATGTATTTTACGAGCCTCTTACAACACTGTCTTTTGTTGCCGCTAAGACGAGGGTCATTCAACTTGGCACTAGTGTGATTATTCTTCCATATAGGAATCCAATAGTTCTCGCAAAGATGATTTCGACCCTGGACGTACTTTCCGGTGGGAGAGTTATATTGGGGGTTGGCGTAGGATGGCTGAAAGAAGAATTTGATGCGCTACGTGTTTGTTACGAGGAACGAGGTTCGATTACTGATGAGTATATATATGTCTTAAAAAATCTCTGGTCTAACGAGGAGCCAGGCTATCGGGGAAAGTATTATAATTTTTCTAATATTAAGTTTTTCCCAAAGCCTATTCAAAAACCGCATCCACCCATATGGATCGGTGGTAACGGTCTGGCGGCTCTTAGAAGAGCGATTACGTTGGGAAATGGGTGGCATCCTGTGGGTCTCACACCGAGCGAGATTGAAGAAAAAACAGGCGCGCTGGGCGAATTGCAAACTAAAATTAGATCGTCAAATTTTGTGATATCATTGAGAAAAAATCTACAAATCTATAAGTCAGGAAAGAAGAAGCCCGATGTCCGCGAGCCACTTCGCGATACTCCTGAAATGATAGCGAGGTCTATTGAGAAATACTATGAATCAGGGGTATCGCATCTAGTTTTTCAGATTTTAGGAGGGGAGTTTAAGGATATCATCCATACCATGGAATTTTTTTCAACCGATATAAGGCCTTATCTTAAATTGGGATTACAGTATTAAGTTTGCAACAGTGTTACCAGCGTGATTGCTGCCAAATCATTGGGACCCATCCCGTTTTTTCCCCCGGTTGGAAAACCCCGCCCTATCGAATGAGCATTTATACAAACCGCGGTGGGCACGACATTCCTGGCCCGCTAATATTTGCGAGAATGCAGGGGGCGGCCCCCGAACGCACCATCAGGTAATCCTTATACGAGATGTTGACAAGATGCGGCTATTACTGCGATAATGTCGTGTATCTTCTAATTAGTTTATTCTGTTAATCGTGATTGAATTTTAATTGGTGATAACTATGGAGCGCCCAAAACAAAAATATATAGCCGCAGCCGTTCAGGCTGCGCCGATTTTCTTAAACAAACAAGAAACCGTAGGCAAGGTATGTAGTTTAATTGAAGAGGCTCGCGAAAACGGGGCCGATTTAATCGTATTTCCCGAGGCGTTTATCCCCGCATATCCATACTGGCCAAAGGACCTAGGAACCGGGCCTGAAAGGAAGCTTGTATTGGATGCCTATATGGAGCTCTATAAAAACTCAGTGGAGATCCCGAGTGAAGATACGGAAAAGCTTTCAGATGCTGCACGCAAGGCCGGATCTCATGTAATAATCGGAGTAAATGAAAGGGAAGGTGGCACTTTATACAACACGATACTTTACATCGATAAAACAGGCGCGATTATAGGCAAACACAGAAAGCTTCTTTCGATTGACAGCGAAAAGTGTATATGGGGTATGGGTGGTGCAGAGGACATTGGAGTTTTCGAAACTGAGCTTGGAAAGCTAGGTGGATTTTTCTGTTATGAGCACCACATTACATTGGCGAAATACGCAATGTTCATGAAAGGTGAGCAGGTTCATGCCGGACTCTGGGCCGGTCACGGATTTGTTAAACCCACGATGGACTGTGCCAGCAGGGAATATGCCTTTGAGGGTCAGGTTTTTGTTATTGCAGCTTCTGGCTACATTAATGAAGATATGATTCCGGATAGTTTTCCTCTTAAGAAGTTCACGACCTGGGATTTCCCGGGCGGTAGCGGGATAATAAGCCCCAGGGCCGAATATCTCGCAGGTCCTCTATACGATTGCGAGGGAATATTGTATGCAGAAATTGATATGGATATGATCATACGTGCCAAGGCCGTGATAGATTCGGTCGGTCATTTCTCGAGACCCGATATTCTCAGTTTGAAAATAAATGAGACGGGTCGTGTCGAAACATTTGTAGACGATGGTGAATACGTTATCTCTAACGAGAATTATAAGATGATTATGAATTCGATTGAAGAACTCAGAGAAAGACAGAAGAATCTAGATTCAAAGATTGACTCAATTATAAAGGCTTTGGAAACCAGGGGAAAAAATTAGTACGTTGTTAACTTTTATTGAAATTTTCAGCTAAGGTAATTACACTCTATATCCACGCATAAATATTCAATTTGTGCATTTCCGATTAAAGTCTGAAATCGTCACTAGAGTAAACTTACTTTATCTGTGACTTAGCTTTACTCAACTAGAAATAGAATTCAAACTTTATCGAACCGTGGTTAATATAGACAAGGTCATAGCTGCCAGTAGTGATTATCTCTATTTAAAGAGGAGGGGTTATTCAATTAAATCTATTTTAGAGATTATAGGGAACCGTTTTCAGCTTAACACCGAGGAAAGGAATGTGCTTTACAGAGGATTTTTTACAAAAAAGGAAATCGGAAGCAGAATGAATAGGATATTAAGTGAAAAGAATGTCAATGGCAGTTTGCTTGAAATTGACGGATATAATCAGTTGATTACCATAGAGTCTTACAGAAAGGGTAGGTTTGTATTTAAAGCCACAGACGGTATTGTCAGGGATACCGCTTCGGTGTATCGATCGTATAAAATTACTGATATTACTGTTGAAGTCCTGAGGATCCTGATCAAAAATCTCTGCTATTTAGGACTTAGAGAGGCAAAGTTTTATTTTGACAAGCCAATATCGCATTCAGGTGAGTTGTGTGTGTTGATAAATGAGTTGATGAATAAACATCGTATAGCCGGAAATGCTGAAACAGTAATGTCTCCGGATCACGTTTTAAAAGATGCTGGTTTTGTCGCTAGTTCGGATTCGGTGATAATTTCAGAAGCCAAGGGGATTTTTGATTTGGCAGGTTGGCTTATTACAAGGGTATGGAGACCAAAGTTGGTGGATTTTAGCGTGTGTTAGTATGTTATTTATTTCCCCTTTGTGAGTGATCTGATCAGACCCTGTTTTAACTCCCAGAGACGCTGTGAAAGAGAGACATGATAAATATGCGGGTTCACGATCCGTTTTACGCCGGAATCAAGCCGATCTATATCTTTCTCACGGACCTTTCGGATTTCCTCAATAGATGGGTGATCATAATTAAGTTTCCCTTCAGTCAAGACTTCGGTCAAAAGCGGTTCTATTTCGTGAATTTTATCTCGACTCAGTATCCGATATTTAGTATGATCTAATGGGTGGTGTAGTATAAGTTGATTGGATTCCATGGGTTCGTTTGCATCAAGGCTTAACAGGTCAGCCGTGGCTTTTCCTCTTGTGTCATAGATTCTCCATACATGCTTAAATGCCGGGTTAAGAGTTTTTGATGGAGTCTCTGAGAGTTTAATTGCTGGAACCCACTCCCCTTTTTCCTCAACCCCAACAAGTTTGTACACACCGTCTAGAGCGGAATCCCCCTTTGATGTAATTAACCTTGTCCCTACTCCGTATATTAGTCGTTGGATCAGATTGTCTGCATCGACACCCCATCTTGATGCCTCTTCTTCGATCTGGGTAATTATTTGCCACACTACCAGTTCATCCAACTGGTTTGACAGGACAATCTTAGTATTTGGGAAACCCGCATCATTGAGCATCTTTGCGGCTTGAATGCTCAAATAAGCTAAATCGCCTGAGTCCAGTCGGATGCCTACGGCCTCGTGCCCTCTACGCTTCAGTTCTTCAAAAACCTTTATCGCATTCGGTATGCCGCTTTCAATCGTATTTATTGTGTCTACCAGCAAGACGCAGTCATCCGGAAAGACATCTGCATATGCTCGAAAAGCACCGATCTCGCCTTCTCCGAGGGCCATAAAAACCTGAACCATGCTATGAGCGTGGGTACCCTTAGGTGGATACCCTAGAACGTGTGAGATTCCTACTGTAGATGTAAAGTCGGCACCACCTATTAGCGCGGCTCGGATCCCTGCATTTACGCCCCTTTCGTGCCCACGACGCATTCCGAATTCGATTAATGTTTGACCTCGACCAGCTTCATGTATGCGGGCTGCTTTGGTTGCAATCAGTGTTTGGTAATTTAGTTGATTGAGGAGCGGGGATTCAAGTATTTGGGCCATTGCCAGGGAGCCCTGTACAACAGTTAGCGGAACGTTTGGGTGGACAACTCTTCCCTCAGGTATTGCAAGCATAGAAATTGATTCAAACGACCCATTTGTCCTGACCCATCTAAGAAAGTCCTCATCAAACAGTTGTTTCCCGGTATTTCCAGTTTGTGAACGTAATAACTCGATATCCTCGTCTCGAAAACGTGTGTTTTGCATCCAATCTATTAGCCATTCTAGTCCGGCATTGATGCAATAACCTGCCTTATGGGTGCCGTAGTCCGGGTAGTTCCTGAAGAAATGGTCAAATTGGACCTTCTTTTCATGTATACCCATTCGGAAATAAAGCTGTGCCATTGTGAGTTGATATTGGTCGGTAAATAGGATTCCCTCTGCTATTTTTCTATCTGAATCTTTCATCGTATCTCCTGTGTCATGATTCCCTTTTCCAATTTGAATTTTCGTTATTGATTTGTAACTTACATTATATCGTAAACAAGATTTTATTATGACAATTCTATAAAAGATACTTAGCTCTATGATATCGAAAGAGCATATGAAATTCAGGGAAGAAAGATAAAAAGCATGGACATAAGAAATAATGGCGGTTTGATTTGGCGAACGGCCCATCAATGACTATTTTGATTGACACGTTATATTGTTTGTGATATTAATAACCATTATATACCCCGATACCCGACTGTTATAGCGATGAGATTTAGAAATAACACAAAAATATTGAGTTCGTTTTTATTAATAGTATTTGTTCTGTCCTTAGGCTTACATAATCATGTCTTTTATTTTGGTTCCTCTTTACCTGATGGAGTTTATAAGACTGAATCAGGTTATCCTGGTCACAACAGCGAATTTTGCTCCGCCTGCCGTTTGAGCGGCAATTTAAGACAAACAGATAAATTTACAAATATTGATTTCAATAAATCTAGTCTATTAATAGCTTATGCTAACACAGATCTTATAATCCCCTCATCATATTTCCGATTTAATTGTTCACCTCGTTCGCCTCCAATTTCGTAACTCCTCCCTTCAATATTTTCTCAGCATTTCCATTATTGATTAGTTGTTTTATGGGAGGTTCACTAACTTTAATCTTGGAGGTGAGATATGACATTCGACTTATCTATAGGGTATTTCAGAATATCCTTATTAAATAAAATAGTTGTCACCTGTGCACTGTCCTTTTTCTTTTCTACCTTGATTTCATCAAATCAGGCCGTGGGTGAAGAAGGGGACATAAAAAAACAGATACAGGAGCTTCGCCAGCAGATGCAACAGATGCAACAGAAGTTGGAAGAGCTTGAAAAGAAAAATATGGAATTAGAGAGCCGGGCCAAGAAAGCGGAGGAAGAAAAGAAATCAGAGGAAGAGATCAAGCAAATTACTCAGGCTCCTTTACCCAGAGAGGGATTTTTCCAAAGGGCATTACAAACACTCAATCCTGATATAAGCATTATCGGAACATTTGCCGGTGCGTGGTTCAATGAGGATGATCCCACTGTCTTTGCAGAAGCTGATCCACAAAATACCGGAGTTAATCTCCAGGAAATAGAGATTGGTTTCCAGAGCGTAGTAGATCCTTACTTCAGATTCGATAGCTTTATATCTCTTCAAAAAGAAGGAATTGAAGTCGAGGAAGCCTATGCAACTACTCTTTTTTCTCTTCCATTGGCTAGTCAGTTCAGGGGTGGAATAATGAGGGCTAAATTCGGAAGGATAAACCTGATACATAGGGAATTTCAAAACTTCGTGACTCTTCCGATCGTGGCTGCGGAATTTCTGGGCGAACACCTGAATCCGCCTCAGATAGAGCTTAATATAGCCCCTGCATTTATTCCATGGTACATGGAGCTGACTGCGGCTGGCGGAAGTGCAGATGTGGAAACGGCGTCATTTGCCCAAGACGGAAATGATTTGGGGAAATTACTATACAACTTCCATATTGCCAACTTCTTTGAGATCACAGAAAACTTATCAGTTAATCTTGGAGGTTCCTACGCAACCGGCGTAAACGCTACAGGGCCTGACGAAAGTACTAACCTTTTTGGACTCGATCTGTTCGCAAAGTACCGTCCCCTGAGGAACAATCCTTATCAGGAAGTTATGTTTCAAACGGAATGGATGTGGCGTAACGCACAGACCCCAGAGGAGAAGCTTAAGGATTACGGTTTTTATGCTGAATTGGTATACAGATTCTTGCAAAGGTGGAATACAGGATTTAGATTTGGCTTGACCGATACTAAGACCCCTATTCCATTTGAGCCTGGTAACGGTGGAAATGGTGAAATTGAGGAATTACTAAAACCAGAAGGTATGTTTAGCTTAGCATCAAGTGGCGAAGAGGGAGAAGAAGAGGAGGAAGCAATGCTGGGTCTATTCGGAAGGACTTACCGCATCTCTCCCATGTTAACTTTCAATCCGAGTGAATTTTCAAGAATTAGATTGCAGTACGATTATACCAACTTTGACTTCAAGGAGAATGAACACGCGATATATCTTCAATTTCAATATTCGCTTGGTCCCCATGGGGCCCATCCTTTTTAGTTGAATTTAATGGGAGGAATTTATGATGAAAGCTCGTAACAAATTTCTATATTTTCTCTTTGTTACCATACCTTCTTTGTTATTATTAATTTTTATATCAACTGGAGTTGCTCTTGCTAAGGTACGAATAGTAACCTCTCTTCCGGATTTTGAAGCAATAGCCAAAGAGATAGGAGGAGACAAGGTAGAAGTAAAAAACATCGCTAAAGGCTACCAGGACCCACATTTTGTCGATGCAAAACCAATTTTTATACGAGACCTGAATAGAGCAGATTTGCTAATATATCAAGGCTTAGATCTGGAGTTAGGTTGGCTTCCGGTTCTCATTACAGGATCAAGAAATTCAAAGATTACGTCTCTTTCATCACCTGGTCGTCTTGACGCTTCAACCCTAGTATCAAACATTCTGGAGGTTCCGATAACAAAAGTTGACAGGAGTATGGGAGACATACATCCCTTTGGGAATCCTCACTATATGCTGGATCCAAGTAATGGTATTTTGGTCGCAAAAGGGATTGCGGAGAGACTGGAACAAATTGATCCTGAAAATGCTTCATTTTATGAAGACAATTTTAGGCAATTTGCCAATCGGCTAACCAAAAAGATCAGGGTGTGGGAGACTGAACTCGCGCCTTTTAAGGGTACTAAGATAGTGGCCTACCACAAAAGTTGGGATTATTTTGCAAATTGGGCAGGTTTCGATGAAGTCGGGTGGATTGAACCAAAACCGGGGATTCCTCCCAGTCCTTCCCATGTGGCAAACCTGATTAAGAATATGAAACAAAGTGATGTTAAACTGGTTATAGCCGAGTCCTTCTATCCTCAAAAAACGGCCCGTATAATTGCCGAGAAGACTGGGTCGGAGTTTCTTGTACTTCCGTCCAGCGTTGGGGCCAGGCAAGGGATTGATACCTATACGCAACTATTTGATACAATTGTTAATGAGCTCACAGCAGCTTTAAGTAAAGTGAAGAACGTTGAAAAGGCTACATAAAAATCATCTTAGTTTCGCGAAGCTGGCATAGGAGTAAGTAAGGTTCTAGATTTATGGGAGATGAAATAGAATCATGAAATTAAAACCTCTGATTGAGGT
>Ga0214472_10004089_pt1 | contig 15391 bp, 11 predicted proteins | sample RVTome_6_FD_207662 | JGI IMG/M metagenome (GOLD analysis project Ga0214472, IMG submission 207662) | Soil microbial communities from uranium-contaminated site in the Upper Colorado River Basin, Wyoming, United States - RVT140D175 | ecosystem: Environmental > Terrestrial > Soil > Contaminated >...
CCGGCCCACAGGGGCAAAGGGGGAAAGGGGAATTTAGAGGCTGAGTAGGCTATGCTCTCATTCTCCCCTCTCCCCCTTTCACATCTTAGCCGAGGCCAGTTGCAAGACCTTCTCCCGGCGTGCGGGGCGCGGCTTTTTCATCATGTCTCGCTCCTTTGCGTAGGCAACGCCGGCCGCGACAAACGACTTGAACAGCGGATGTGGGTGGCCTACGGTACTCTTGTATTCGGGATGGAACTGCACCCCGATGAACCAACGCTTGTTGGGCAGTTCCACGATTTCGACCAGGTCGCGGGTTGGGTTGACGCCGGTGAAATGCATGCCGTTCTCCAGCAGCTTGTACCGCAGCACGTTGTTCAACTCGTAGCGGTGGCGGTGCCGCTCCGTAAGTTCGGAGACGCCGTAGATTTCTCGTACCCGTGAACCCTCCAGCAGGTAGCAATCATAGGAACCCAGCCGCATGGTGCCACCCTTGTCCGTGATGCGCTTCTGCTCCTCCATCAGATCGATGACGGGGTACGGCGTCTGCGGGTCGAACTCCGTCGAATGCGCGTGCTCCCACTTGCATACGTTGCGCGCGAACTCGATCACGGCGCACTGCATCCCGAGGCAGATGCCGAAGAACGGAATGTCGTTCTCCCGTGCATATCTGACGGCCGCCAGCTTTCCCTCGATGCCCCGCTCTCCAAAGCCCGGCGCCACCAGCACACCGACGACATCTTTCAGGATTTCGCCTACGTTCTCTGCCGTAACGTCATCGGAGAGGACGTACTTGAGATCCACCTGCACGCCGTTAACGGCGCCGGCCAGAATAAAGCTCTCGCTGATCGACTTATAGGCATCCTGGTGCTCGACGTATTTCCCCACGAGTGCAATCCGCACGGTAGCGCGCGGTTCTTTGAGTTCCTTCAGGAAAGCGATCCACTCGTCCAGCACCGGCTCCGTCAGGCTGCGGCCCTGATCCAGGTCCTCTGCGATACGAAGGCGCTCGATGGTGATGTTGTCCAGCCCTTCCTCCTTCATCAGGAGCGGTACCTCATAGATCGTCTCGGCATCCTGCGACGTCATCACGGCGCGGGCTTCGACGTTGGTAAACAGGGCGATCTTCCGGCGAAGGTCGGCATCCAACGGCCGATCGGCGCGGCAAACGAGGATGTCCGGCTGGAGCCCGTAGGACAACAGTGTCTTGACGGAATGCTGGGTCGGCTTTGTCTTGAGCTCGCCGGCGGCTTCGAGGTAGGGCACCAGCGTCAGGTGGATGTTGAGGGTGTTTCGGACGCCTAGTTCGTAGCGCAGCTGCCGGATTGCTTCGAGATAGGGCTGGCTTTCGATGTCGCCCACGGTCCCGCCGATCTCGGTGATCACGACGTCGTAATCACCGGTTTCTCCGAGCTTGAGCATCCAGTGCTTGATCTCGTCGATGATGTGAGGGACGACCTGGACGGTCTTGCCCAGGTAGGCGCCGGCGCGCTCTTTGGTGATCACCTCCAGGTAGACGCGCCCCGTCGTCACGTTGTTGGCCTGGCTGGTCGGCTCGCCCAGGAAGCGTTCGTAGTGGCCCAGGTCCAGGTCCGTCTCCGCACCGTCGTTGGTGACGTACACCTCTCCATGTTCATACGGGTTCATCGTGCCCGGATCCACATTGATGTACGGGTCGAATTTCTGGATGGTGACCCGTAGGCCCCGCGCTTCGAGCAACCGCCCGAGGGAGGCACATATGATCCCTTTGCCGAGTGAGGACGTAACCCCACCGGTGACGAAGATGTACTTGGTCTGCACGTTTATACCCTGGTTTGATCGTGGAGCTTGACGATGCAAGGTGCCTGGACGCGGCCTGAAAGCGGGCACAAAACAAAAAGAGGTGCCCGTCTAAAATAAGGCGGAGGCTGGAGGGATGGAAGGGGCAAGGTGTGAAATCTGAACCCTCTCTGTCGCTGCGACATCTCCCCCACAGGGGAGAAGGGCTCGCAGTTCCCTCAACGTATCAGTATTTCTCTCCTTCTGGGAGAGATGTCGCGTTAGCGACAGAGAGGGCCGGCTTCTCTGCCACGACGAGCAACCCCGTCCCGGTAGGGTTGTCATGGCGCAGGTCGAGCGCGTTCAGCACGAGCCCGACAGGCAGGACGGGCAGGTAATAGAACGGCAGCAAGACGATAAACGCCGGGCTCTTCCCCAACAACTGAATCGGGTATTTGATGAGCAGACGCCACGCCAGGGACCCGTAGGTACCGTACGTGTAATGACTATGGACCGGCACCAGCCCGGCTTCCCGTAGCTTGTCCTTGAGTTCTTCGAGGTTATACCCGTCGCGCACATGTTCCTCGATGAAGCTGGTATCCGCCTCCCCCGAAACACCCGACCCCCCCTGGTCCGACGGGGTGTTGATGAGCACCTGCCCGCCCGGCCGTAGCACCCTAGAAAAGTTGCAAAAAACGGCCCGGTCGTCTTCGATATGTTCCATCACGTCCACCGACAGGATGAAGTCGAACGGGCCGGCGACCTGGAGGTCGGTCAGATCCTCATTCGCCACCTCAACCTGTGCAGCCTGCGGCGTCCGCTCCAGGAAACGGCGTGCGTTATCGAGGTAGTCCTGCTTGACGTCTACGGCGAGGACGTGGGCTTGGGGGAAGCGGCGGGCGATGAAATAGGCGTACTGGCCGAAGCCCGTCCCTGCATCCAGCACCTCCAGCGCCTCTCCAGCCGGCCGTGCGTCGAGCCGCCGCCGAAGTTCGCGGCGGACGTGCCAGGCGCGTAGGAAGAACAGGTTGAGCAGGCCGTAGAAAAGCCGCTGTAGCAGGGGTCGTCGGCTGAAGAACGCGCCTAGCCGGTCTTTGATCGGATCGTAATACATGGTTTGAGAAAGGGGGAAAGGGGGAAAGGGAAGGCGTGGGAAAGGGCGGCCCCCATTCTCCCTTTCCCCTTTTCTCATATCAACTCCTCAAGGGCTTCATAGAGACGGTCCCAGCTATACTTTTTCTTTTCCTCCCGTACCCCTGCACATAGCCGGGCGCTCAGGTCTTCCTGAAAGAAACGGATGACGGCCCCGGCCAGCGCGATGGGGTCTTCGGGCGGCACCACGAGGCCGGCCTTGCCGTCCGGCACGATCTCCGCCAGCCCGCCGACGTTGGTGATGATGGTCGGCTTGTCGAAATGGAAAGCGATCTGTGCGACCCCGCTCTGCGTCGCTGTAACATAAGGCTGCACGACGACGTCGGCGGCTGAGAAATACCGGGGGACGGCTTCGTTGGGAATATAGTCGGCACAGAGGGTGATGTGCGGAGCGAGGCCGTGCTTTTCGATTAAAGAACGGTAAAAGGCCTCATCATCATAAAACTCACCGGCCACAACCAGATGCGCCTCCGGTAAGGCTTTTAAGATACGCGGCATCGCCTCCAGCAATACATGCAGGCCTTTGTACCGGCGAATGAAGCCGAAGAAGAGCAACACCGGCGCCGCCGGATCCAGCCCCAGATCCGCCCGTGCTTCGGCCTGCGGCGGTGCCGTGCCGAAGAGGTCGTAGATGGGGTGGGCTATCAGACGGACGGGCGCCTGCACCTTGAGCGTCGCGAGGTCGCGCCCGACAGCTTCGGACATCACCATGAAACCACTACATGCCCGCAAGAAATAGCGGCTGAAGGCGGCATCGCCCAGGCGCTGCTCATGGGGCAGTGCGTTGTCGACCACCACGAGCGATGGGATGCCGTGCCGGCGCAGATAGCGTGCAAGGGTTCCATACGCCGGGCCGAAAAACGGCATCCAGTATTTGAACAAGACGGCGTCGGGCTTGCGGCGTGCGATCTCTCGGGCCGTCCGAAACCAGGTCCATGGGCCGATGGTATCGAGCAGGCGAACGGCGGGGACGGCGTCGAGCACGGCCTCCGTCTCGTACTGCGTCTTGCCCGGGAAGAGGCGCTCCGGGTACTGCCGCGTAAAGGTGATGGCCTCCACGCGGTGCCCGCGAGCACGCAGGCCCCGGTACATAGTCTCCAGAAAATGGGCGATGCCGCCCCGGTAGGGGTACATCGGCCCGACGAGTACCAGATGTTTCTGCTTCATACAAACCCCGTCCCCAAACGCACTCAAGCCTCCCGGTATACGGACGGCATCAACGTTTCGCTGATATGATAATCCGTCGTCTGCTCCATCCGCGGTACGATGATCATTTCCCCGAGTAAGCCGGTGGTAAACATCTGCACGCCGACCAGGATCAACAGCACCCCGAGCAGCAGCAACGGGCGGTCGCCGATAGGGTAGCCAAAGAACATTTTTTCGATCGTGAGCCACAGGCTGACGACGAAACCACCCAGGAAAGCCAGGGTGCCGAATGTACCGAAGAAATGCATCGGACGTGCCGCGAAGCGTGTCAAGAAGAATACGCTGAGCAGGTCCAGAAATCCCCGGATGTAGCGTTCCAGGCCGAACTTGGTTTGCCCGTGTTTGCGGGGGGAGTGGAGGACCGGCTTTTCGGCGATCCGCCTGTACCCTTCCCAGCGGGCCAGCAGGGGAATGTACCGGTGCAGCTCGCCGTAGACACGGACGTTCTTTACGACCTCAACCCGGTAGGCCTTCAGACCGCAGTTGAAATCATGCAAGGGGATACCCGAGATTATTCGCGTCACGTAGTTGAAGAAGCGGCTGGGGATCTTCTTGCTGAGGGGATCTTGCCGTTTCTGCTTCCAGCCGCTGACCAGGTCGTTCCCTTCCTCCAGGATTGCAATCAGCGCGGGGATCTCTGCCGGATCGTCCTGCAGATCGGCGTCCATTGTGACCACATAGCGCCCCAGGGCCTGCTCGAAGCCGACGGCCAGCGCCGCCGACTTGCCGTAGTTGCGTCGAAAGCGCAGGCCTGCAAACCGGCCGTCCGCCTCGTGTAACCCCTGGATCACCTGCCACGAATCATCCCGTGACCCGTCGTCTACCAGCCAGACCTCGAAAGAGAGGCCTCCTGACACACACGCCGCCCGAATCCGCTCGGCCAACTCATTCAGAGACGCTTCTTCGTCCAGGACAGGTACGATGATACTAAGGTCGGGGGGATGGAAAAGGGAGACGGGGGGAAGGGGGGAAGGGGGGAAGGGGGGGGTGCCCGTTCTCCCGATCGCCCCTTCTCCCTTTCCTCCTTTCTCCCTTTCCTCTTTTCGCTCAGACATCAATCGTCGCGTACTTCGCGTTACGCTCGATGAACTTGCGGCGGGGCTCGACGGCATCGCCCATCAGCGTGCTGAAGATGCGATCGGCGGCAGCGGCGTCGTCGACGGTCACGCGCTGGAGGATGCGGCGGGCCGGATCCATCGTCGTTTCCCAGAGCTGCTCGGGGTTCATCTCACCGAGGCCTTTGTACCGCTGGATGCCGACTTTGGAACGCCCGTTGTCCCCCATCTCTGCGATGGCGGCCTGGAGCTCGGCGTCCGTCCACGCATAGCGTTCGTCCTTGCCTCGCTTCGCCTTGTAGAGCGGCGGCAGGCCCACATAGATGTAGCCGTGTTCGAAAAGGGGCCGTAGCTGACGGTAGAAAAACGTCAGCAAGAGCGTCCGGATGTGGGCGCCGTCCACGTCGGCGTCGGTCATCAGCACGATCTTGTGGTAGCGCAGGCGTGAGAGGTCGAATTCGCTCTCTGTAGTCGCCAGCCCCGTGCCCAGAGCAGTTACGATATTCTTGATTTCCTCGTTGGCCAGCACCTTATCCAGCCGAGCCTTCTCGACGTTCAGGATCTTGCCGCGAAGGGGTAGGATCGCCTGGAAGTGCCGGTCGCGCGCCTGTTTGGCAGAGCCGCCGGCGGAGTCCCCTTCGACGAGGAAGAGTTCGCTCACTTCCGGGTCTTTCGACGCACAGTCGGCCAACTTACCGGGGAGGCCGCCGCTGGTAAAGGCGTTCTTGCGCTGCACCAGTTCGCGGGCCTTACGGGCCGCCGCACGCGCCTGAGCGGCGACCACCACCTTGTCCACGATCCGGCGGGATTCGCGGGGGTGGTCTTCCAGCCATTGCTTTAGTTTCTCCCCGACCAGCGACTCGACAGCCCCTTGCACATCCGAATTGCCCAGCTTCGTCTTGGTCTGTCCCTCAAACTGCGGCTCCGCCACCTTGATGGACAGGATCGCCGTCAGCCCTTCGCGGAAGTCGTCCCCCGAGAGGTCTACCTTAACGTTCTTGAGCAGGTTGGTATTGTCGGCATAGGTCTTCAGCGTGCGGGTCAGCGCCCGGCGAAAGCCGGAAACGTGGGTGCCACCTTCGTGGGTGTTGATATTGTTGACGAAGGAGAGGACGTTCTCCGTGTAGCTGTCGTTGTACCGCATCGCCAGTTCGACGGGGACGTCTGCATCTTCATCGGCGATGTAAATGGTGTCCTCCATGATGGGCGTCCGCGCCTCATCCAGGTAGGCGACAAACTCGACGATGCCGCCTTCGAAGTGGTAGTCTTCTCGGAGAAGATGCTCTTCGTCTTCTCGCCGGTCTTCGATGGAGATATAGACGGTGCGGTTCAGGTAGGCCATCTCCCGAAGCCGTTCGGCAATCGTGTCGAAGCGGTACTCCGTCGTCTGGAAGATGGTGCCGTCCGGCCAGAATTGCACTTCCGTGCCGGAGTCTTCACCCGGTTCGAGGGGGCGAAGCTGCTGGACGTCGGCGGTTGGTTTACCGAGGCGATAGGACTGTTGCCAGACGTGACCGTCGCGCCGCACCGTGGCGGTGAGCAGGGTTGAGAGGGCGTTAACGCACGAGACGCCGACGCCGTGCAAGCCACCCGACACCTTGTAGGTATCTTTGTCGAACTTACCGCCGGCGTGGAGCGTCGTCATCACCACTTCAAGGGCCGAGCGACCCTCTTGAAGATGAAGGTCTACCGGAATGCCGCGACCGTTGTCGCGAACCGTCACGGAGCCGTCCTTGTTGATCACCACATCGATCCGGTCGCAATAACCGGCCAGGGCTTCGTCGATCGCGTTGTCCACCACTTCGTAGACCAGATGATGCAGGCCGCGCATTCCCACGTCCCCGATATACATGGCCGGGCGTTTCCGCACCGCTTCCAGGCCTTCCAGCACCTGAATGTTAGAAGCGCCGTATCCATTACTCTTCGTGTCGTTCGTTTTCATACCGTCTCGTATGCACCCATATGACGGCCGCGTAGAACGCGTGTTTATACACACACTAACGGCCTGAAAAAGGAAAAAGACTGTAGCCTGTTTAGAACGCCCAGGGGACTATTCTGTTCAATACAGCAGGAGAGAATCCGCCTGTTTGAGCCGGAAAATACCAAGAAAGTGAGACCCTTTCAGTAAAAAGTTACACGGCGCCCAGCTCGTCTTGCAGCCCAGTGGTGAAGTCCAGCATCCGAGCAACGAAGACACCGGCGGCCTCGGAAAAGGCATCGTCATCCCCGTCGAGCAGGGCCATACAGGCGTTGTGCAGGAGGCGGGCTTCTTCGACGAGGGTTTCGGTGATCGCGGGGTAGAGGCTCAGCAGCCGCTGGTGGACGACCTGCAGCGTCCGCGCCATCCCGGCGAAGGTCATGAGATGCTCGAACCGACGCACCAGCGCCGGGAGGCCGGCCTCCGACTGATACCGGGCGTAGGCAAGGCCTGCCCTGGTGGAGAGCAGCATGGTTTCAAGCGAAGCAGCAGCTTTGAGAAGATAGCCTCGGGCCATACGCGTGGCTTCCTGATCTGACGGATCACGACCGGCCCGCCGCTCCGACGCCGCATGCCAGACTTCCGTCGCCGTAGCAAGCGAGGCCAGCAACACCATCGTGCGCAACACCTGTGCTTCGGCTGCCGCCTCGTAGTCGGGTTCGGGATTCATGGCAGGAGGTTGAAAATGTTAAAGGTTGAAGGTTTGTTTCGACGGACTAAGGTCAACAAATCTTCAACCTTTCAACCTTCAACCCATTCTCGTTCATACTTCGAGGTAGCGCATGAATGCCTGGATACGATCCATCAGTTCCTCGTCGCCCTCGTCTTCTCCGAAGGCGGCCACGACGTTGTAGCCGTGGTGTTCCAGCATGTGACGAACACGTGAGGCATCCTTCACGTTGAGCTTGAGCGTCACCCCCACCTTGTGTTCCATGCGCTCGGTGGCTACTGAGAGCACCTTCACATCGTTCTGCTCGACCGTGTAGAGGAGTTTCGAGAGGGCATAGTCGCGGGGATCGATTTCGAGGGCCAGGATCGCACCGGATTCATGCGTAGACAGCATGCGGGCGAACCAGCCGAAGACATCGTGTCGGCGCACCAGGCCCACGTAAGAGCCGTCTTCGCGCGCGACAGGCACCGTGGTCAGGTCATACTTCATCATGACCTGCGTCCCGTCGAAGACATGGCTGTCCGGCAACACGCTGATAACGCGGGACCCGAGGATCGTCTCGACGGCTGCTTCCGGACCTGCGGCGTCCAGGAGTTGCTCTTCCGAGATGAGCCCCAGCAGGATGCCGTCCGCACTCACGACCGGCAGGTGGCGCACCCGGAGCTCCATCATCAAGCCCAGCGCGAACGCTACCGAGTCGGTGGGCTTCAGAGACGAAGTTGCCGCAGCTATGAGTGTCTCGAAGGTCATCAGGGCCTATAGCGTTAAAATCGGAAGGGGCAACCAGCCTGTTTGCTGTGCAGCGCCTCTATTGAGTGTCCGCAATCGCCGTGCCGTTTCACTTCCCCCCTCAACAACCCCTATTCTTTCTAGTACACGTTACGACATTCGGTGACCAGTAGGGTATACAGGCCCGTATCGGCGCTTACGAGGCGAGAATTACAAATAACATCAACGAACTGCAAGCGATATTTAAAGCCCTATCTGTAAAAACGAGAAAAAATGAAAAAACTGCGAACCCATACGATGGTTTAATCTTGCGGGATCGGCTTGAGCCGCTCATACCGCTTGAGCACCGGCTTCAGGTCCTGATGGTGCTTCGGCGCCACCCGGAATTGCAGCCGCGCTACAGCCTGCGGCGCCGGGCTTTCCTGCCCGCTCTGCGCATACATATATTCTTCTGAGATCACATCGGCAACCCGATGAATATGCGCGATGACATCGGAGGCCGTCACAGGCACATAGGCTACCCGTTCCACAAAATCGTGTTCAATGAGTTCCAGTAATTTGTGCTTCAGGTCGGGCAGGCCGATCCCCCGAAGAGCGGACACAAACGCCACGTTCGGGTACTCCTCCCGCAAGGCCCCAAGCAGGCCGTGCTCTTCCAGCGCATCGATTTTGTTGAACACAAGCAGCATCGGTTTCTCCATCGCACCCAGCTCCTTCAGCGTAGCGTGGACGACGGCCATCTGGTCTTCGAAGCGCGGGTGGGTGGCATCCACGACATGGAGTAAGACGTCACTCTCTCGCACGACATCGAGTGTGCTCTTGAAGCTCTCGATGAGCTTGTGTGGCAGCTTCCGGATGAAGCCGACCGTGTCTGAGATCAGCACCTGCTTGTTTGTCTCTACCTGGATGAGGCGGGTCGTGGCGTCGAGGGTTGCGAAGAGGCGATTTTCAGCAAGGACACCGGCATCCGCAAGCGCATTCATCAGGGTCGACTTGCCGGCATTCGTATAGCCGACCAGCGATACGGCTGAGAACTTGTCGCGGCCTTTGCGCTGGGTGGTGCGCTGGCGGTCGATCTGTTCCAGCCGTTGCTGTAGGGTCGAGATCCGATGGCCGATCATACGGCGGTCGGTCTCAATCTGTGTTTCGCCGGGCCCTTTGGTCCCGATTCCCCCTTTCTGGCGGGAGAGGTGGGTCCACTGACGGGTCAGCCGGGTGCGCAGGTAGTCGAGTTGGGCGAGTTCGACCTGGGTCTTGGCAACGGCCGTTTTCGCATGCCGGGCGAAGATATCCAGGATGAGGGCTGAGCGGTCGACGAGCTTGCACTTGAGCTCGCGCTCCAGGTTGCGAAGCTGGATCGCTGAGAGGTCGTCGTCGAAAATCACGAGATCCGTGTTTCGCTCGGCGACGAGTTGCTTGACTTCCTGAACCTTGCCTTTGCCGATATAAGTACCGGCATGCAAGCTGTCCAGGGCCTGGACGATCCGGTCTGTCACATAGGCACCGGCCGTATCGGCCAGTAGCTCCAGTTCGTTCAGAGAATCCTCTACGTCCCACCGGGCTTCCCCTGGTTTGACGACACCTACAAGAATGGCCGATTCCGGCTTGGTCTGCGTGGTTGGGTACAACAGCGGATGGGTTTGGTTAAGAGGGTACACCCGACGGGTGTTGGTCATTGGTCATTAGTCACGGTCACGCGGAAAGAGAAACGAATGACCAATGACAGCGAGCGAAAGCGAGCGTAATGACCAATGACGCAAGCTCGCAATGCGAGCTTGCTGCTCATCCTTCGAGCGTCTTCTTGCCGTAAGCTTGTTCGGCCGCATATTCCATACGGATGTCGAGCTTGGCATGGACGACCTGCTGAAAGGCGTGTTGAAAGGCAGCGGGTACATGCAGTTCCAGGCGGCTGTGGGTGCTACGGTCATCGATAAAAATAAACACATACCGGCAGCCGTTCCTGGAGGCGACTTCAAAATAATCCACCATCTGCCCCCAGGCGACGGCCTCTCGGGCGCGGCTTACGCTGCGCAAGATGCCGTACTCCGTCACCATCACCGCCGAAGCCAACCATACCGAAACGAACCAGAAAGCACCGCCCATCAGGAAGCCGATAAATACAACCGGGGAGATCTGCTGATCGGTAACCAGTGCGTAGATCATCATCGACAGGACGGCTGCGATGAAGAGGGTCGGCCAGAGGGGCCATCCCAAGAGGGACCCTGCCTGCCACGACAGCACAACCCGGCGAACCCGTAAACGGTTGGCTATCGTCATCAGCATCAACAACGACGTGACGCCGATGAAGCTGAAGAGGAACACGATATTCAGGGTCGAAAACACGAAACACTCAGGCCTTAGGAAAATAAATTTTCGGAATGGCCGGCTTTCAAAACCGGCGTCATTTCTGGAGGCCAAAACCAGTACAAGAACAAAGGGTTCCGCATCGGTCGCTGTCGGCTTCAGGCAGACACAGCCTCAGGCTGCCACTGCCGGGCCACAAGCATCTCGGCCAGTAAAAATACCAACGCGAGCAGCATAAAGACGTTCCAAAGTTCAACACCGGTCCGCTCCGCTTCGAGCGTCCGGACGACGGCCTCCCGGTCGTCGCCGGCCAGGTCGAGCACTCGCACTGGCCGGCCGGTCACGTCTGCAAGCCGCGCCGCCGCCGCGCCGCCGTCTAACGTCTGCAGGTCGGACTCCCGGCCGTCCAGGTTGAAGGCGACGCGGCGGACCCGCGTCTCTCCGGCCATCACATCGTACACCCCGGCCTCATGCAACGAGGCATCGGTCTGCATCAGGACAGCCCCGAAGAGACTGCGCTGCTCGGGTGTAAAGGTGTCGCCTCCCGGCGCGACCAGCCGTAGCCTAGCACCGTCCGGCACACCACCCAGCCGTAGCTCACCGGGCGTCCCCACCAACAACTGCTCACCCGCCACCTGCTCACTCGCAGAGAGGTAGTAGATGGCACGATACAAGAGCGGGATAAAAAGGCCCCGTACAGGCAAGTCGCTCCACCGGGGGTCCGGCGCGACGGATACCAGGAAGGCGGCCCCGCGTCCGTGCCGTAGTTCTTGCATGAAGGGAAAGCCGTTCGACAGGTGGATGAGCGTCTGCTCGGTGCCGGTGCCGGGCGTGTAGTTCAGCGAGAAGTACAGCGAAGGGCTCTCGACGGCCTGCCCGCGCTGCCTGAGGGACTGCTCAAAGACACCGTCGAAGAGCGGGTGTTCGAGGTCTACCCGGTCGAAGCCTGCAATCACCGGCCCCGGCCCGAGTTCGCCGCTGAAGCCGCTGAAACGCCCACCGCCGAGCCCCTCGAACAGGGCATTATAGTCAGGCGCCAGGGCACCGGCACCAGGAAACACCAGAAGGCCCCCGCCGGCATCCACATACCGAACCAGCGCTGCGGTTTCACCGCTGGATAGCGTCCGAGGGCCGACCAGCACGACGGCGTCATACTGTCCCAGCGCAGCCGCCGCCAGCGCGTTTTCCGGGATGGTCTCCAGGTCGAAGACGATCCGCTCCTGCGTAAGCCGGGACGAGAGGGCCAGTTCCAGGAAGTCGGTGCGGGCATCTTCGCCGCGCACGATCAGGACGCGCCGCCGTTCGGGCACGTTGAGCGTGAAGTACCGGAGGTTGTCATATTCGAAGGCGTCGTCTTCGATCTGAACAAGTCCGGACAGCCACCCTCGCTGTTGCGGGGTCGCCGCGAACGCCACGGTGGCCGTCGCGCCGGGCGCGAGGTCGGCGGCAGCCTGTGCCACGCGCTCGCCCTCCAGGTAGACACTCGCCACATAGTCTTCAACCGCCTCTGTGCCGTAGTTGGCCAGCGTCGCTTCGATCTGTACCGGCTGCCCCACCTCCACGATGCGGCTATTGACCCGCACCTCGGTTACAGCCACATTGGCGTAGGTCCGCTCGCCGACAGGCACGAGCAGAAGGCGGACGTCTTCCGGAACGGACGCTTGTACGGAATCGGCCAGGGTGCTACGCTGAAGGTCGGAGATCAGGTAGATCTCTTTGTTAAGGTTTGCAGCCTCGGCCAGTATGCCGGCCGCCCGGGCTACCGTCCGCGAGGAGCGCGCCGCCCCATTACGCACCTCTACGTCTGTGACGGCGTCCAGCGCAGGCCCCCGGTTCTTATAGCCGGTAGGCTCAGCCAGCCCCACGTCAGCCGTTGTAAGCAGAAAGACCTCATCCCCCGGCTCGGTCTGGTTGATGATACCGGCGGCGATCTCTTTCGCCTGCGCCAGGTAGGCGCCCTGCGCGTCGCGGAGGGTCATGGAGAGGGAGTTGTCGATGATGACGACGAGCGACGAGGCCGCGCGGCCGCCGAGCGTACCGGCGAGGCCGCCCGTCAGCGTGGGGCGAGCGAAGGCGAGGACCAGGCAGGCAATAGCAAGGGTACGCAAGAGGAGCAACAGCCATTGCTTGATCCGCACCCGCTGCATGGTCGTCTTCTGTAACTCCTTCAGAAAGGCCAACGAGCTGAAATCCACCCGCTTCGGCTTGCGGAAGTTAAACAGGTGGATGATCAGCGGGATCGCGGCGGCCAGCAGGCCGAGGAGCAGCAGGGGGTTGAGGAAGGTCATGGCAGGGGCAAGCCCGCTCAGGGGGGCTTGTGGAAAGGGAAAGCCGGTTAAGCCGGCTTTCTGAAAGGGGCAAACGCGCAGAGCGAGCTTGCGAAAGGAGGCGGGAAGGGCAGTGAGGCATCGACCTACGAGGAATCAACGAACGCACAGCACCCTGTATTGCTCCCCATACGCTCCCTCACCAGGCCAACGCCGTTTGCCGTGTCGCTACAAAGGTATCGTCGACCCGCAGGCGGACGAAGTACGTCCCGCCGGCCAGAGCCATGCCGGCCTCGTCGCGGCCGTCCCACGTCGCGCGATGCTCGCCGGCCTCCTGCAACCCCTGCACCAGCGTGCGGACGAGCCGCCCGAGTGCATCGTAAACAGCCACCTCGACGCGTGCCGCATACGCCAGTTGGAAAGGTACTGAGGTGAGGAGGTCGAACGGATTGGGATAGCTCGCCCCGAGGCGATGCGCGCCCTTCGGCACCTCTTCCACACCGGAGGAGAGGGAGGGGACGAAGCGGTAGATCTTGCCGTCGAAGGCGCACAGGTAGAGTTCGCCACTTGCGTCTTCGCCGAAAGAGGCGATCCCGAGACTGGTGTCGAGCAGTTCTTCGTTCACCGCGTCTGTGCCGTCGTAAGCCAACGCCCAGATCTTGCCCGAAACGAAGTCGCCGTAGACGTACTTGCCGGCCAGCGCCGGGACATTCGCCCCACGGTATACGTAGCCGCCGGTGATGGAGCGGCCGGCATCACGGTCGTACTCCCATACGGGGCGGAGGAGGTCGTCCCGCTCGCACCCGGTCTGAGGCTCAAAGCAGTGGTTGGCCTCCATCAGGTTCCATCCGTAGTTGCCGCCCTTCTCGACGATATCGATCTCTTCCCACGCGTTCTGCCCTACGTCGCCCACCCAGAGGCGGCCCTGCGCGTCGAAGCTAAAGCGCCAGGGGTTACGCAGGCCGAAGGCGTAGATCTCGTCGCGGCACCCGACCGGCCCGCACAGTGCGGCCACGAAGGGGTTGTCCGATGGGATGCCGTAGTTGCGCCCCGCACCCGGGTTATCGACGTCAATGCGCAAGATCTTCCCCAGGAGCGCATTCCGGTTCTGGCCGTTCCCCTGCGGGTCGCCACCGCTGCCGCCGTCCCCCATGGCGATGTAGAGGTAGCCGTCCGGCCCGAAGGCGACCTGCCCGCCGTTGTGGTTGCCGAAAGGCTGCTCGATTTCAAGGAGGACCAGCTCGGAATTTGGATCCGCCTGCGCCGGGTTGCCTGGATCAACACGGTACCGCGCGACCACGGTGCGACGGGGGTTGGCAGCGGTGTAGTCGACGAAGAAGAAGCCGTTGGCGGCGTAGTCGGGGTGGAAGGCCAGGCCGAGCAGCCCCATCTCATTGCTCCCGTCATCCACGCGGCTCTTGATGTCCAGGAAGATGCCGGCGGTGGGCACGTCGGTCCGGTTTTCGAAAACCCGGATGACGCCGGCTTGCTCAACGACGAACAGCCGCCCGGAGCCGTCGCCCGCGTGCTGCAGGTCCACGGGGCGGGCAAACGAGAGGTTCGGGAAAGCGACTTCGATATCAACACTATCGGACCCGCTCTCCGACACGGTCTGGTTACAGGTAGGGGCCAACAGGGCGCACAGGGTGAGCATCAGAAAGGAAGGGGGCATGGCTTGTAGGTCAATGGTTATCAGAGGATTGACCTGTGCACCGACTAGCCCGCCCTACGGTTCCAATTGCTCCTCCTTCTCCCTACCCTTAGATTACGCAGGCTCTTCTCTTTTCCCACCGTACGAACCAGGAACCATGCGCACGCGACTCGTCTCATTCCTTTCCACCCTCCTCTTGCTTGCCTCGACCTCAGCCTTCGCCCAGGAGGAGAAGAAAAGCTGGGACGTCGACGCCGCGCACGGGCCGACCGAGACGGTCGCCTTCACGGCCACCGAAGGCACGTGGATGAACCTGGACCTCAGCCCCGACGGGCAAACGATTGTCTTCGACCTCCTCGGCGACCTCTATACCCTCCCGATCACAGGCGGCAAGGCGACCCGCCTCACGCATGGTAACGCCTTCGACCTCCAGCCACGCTTCAGCCCGGACGGCCGCCACGTCGCTTTCACCAGCGACCGCGCCGGCGGCGACAACCTCTGGATCATGGATGCCGACGGTACGAACTCCCGGCAGGTCTCGAAGGAAGACTTCCACCTACTCAACGGCCCGGCCTGGACGCCCGACGGGCAGTACCTGCTGGCCCGCAAGCACTTCACCAGCACCCGCTCGCTCGGCGCCGG
>Ga0214472_10004090_pt1 | contig 15389 bp, 13 predicted proteins | sample RVTome_6_FD_207662 | JGI IMG/M metagenome (GOLD analysis project Ga0214472, IMG submission 207662) | Soil microbial communities from uranium-contaminated site in the Upper Colorado River Basin, Wyoming, United States - RVT140D175 | ecosystem: Environmental > Terrestrial > Soil > Contaminated >...
AGTAAGCTTGCTCAATGTCTGGGCGTCCTGGTGCGTTGCTTGCCGTACAGAACATCCAGTATTAATGGAAGCGACTTCAAATCATTCTGATTTAAATTTATACGGACTTAATTATAAAGATAAACGCGAAGATGCTTTGCAATGGCTACAAAAATTAGGAGACCCTTATATTGAAAATGCTTTTGATGAAACCGGTTCGATAAGTATTGATTATGGCGTCTATGGTGCACCGGAAACATTTGTATTGGATAAGAAAGGTATTATTCGTTACAAACATATTGGTCCAATCAGTAAACAACAACTTGAAACGATTATTCTGCCGTTAGTTAAAGAACTTGAGGCACAGCAAATATGAAACGCTTGATCAAGCTTTCGTTAATATTGTTTGCGTTATTTAGCAACAATGTTTATTCAAATAACGAACCAATTCAGTTTAATGATCATAAACTTGAGCAACGCTATCAAGCATTAATAGAAGAAACTCGCTGCCTTGTTTGTCAAAATCAATCTTTGGCTGATTCGAATGCTGACCTGGCTCAAGACTTAAGAAAAGAAATTTACGACATGATTGTTTCAGGGAAAAGTGATGAACAGGTCATTCAGTTTCTGGTTGAACGTTATGGCGACTTTGTTTTATATCGTCCACCATTAAAAGGAAACACCTGGCTGCTTTGGTTCGGGCCCTTTTTATTTGCATTCATTGGTTTGTTCGCGGCAATAATCATTATCAAAAAACAATCCGGCGCTAACAACATTGATACTGAAATGAATGAAGAAAAAAAACAGCGATTAGCTGAACTGCTTAACGAAGAGTCAAACGGGAGCAATAAATAAATATGTTTGGCTTTTGGATGATTGCTGTATTGTTATTATTAATGCCGCTTGCCGTTATCCTGGTTACCTTATTGAGAACATATGACAAAAAAAATGACCTGGAAGAAAGCAACACAACTCTCTATCAACAACGATTAGCAGAAATTGATCTTGATGTTGAAAATGGATTGCTGGAAGTCGTTGAAGCAAAAAAAGTAAAAAATGAACTCCAGCTCACATTATTAAATCAGGATGAGAACAAGCAAACAAAAACACTTGTTAAAGAATCAAGTTCATCGCCAATAACGGCCATACTCCTGTTAATTCTTATCCCTGTTTTCGTTATTGGTATTTACAATCATTTTGGACAACCTGAACTCATCGAAAAAGCAGCGCTATTGTCCGAATTTCATAACGCAAAAAGTAAAGAAGAAAAACTGACTTCCGTTGAGAAGATGTTAAGCCAACTTGAACAACGTTTGATTAATGAGCCTGATGATGTTGATGGCTGGTTAATGCTGGCAAATTCCTATACCGCGCTTGAACGTTATCCCGAGGCATTAAAGGCGATTGATAATTTGCAACGCCTCAGAGGCGACGATCCAACAGTGATGCTGCGTTATGCCGATGTCTTGTCAATGATTAACGGTGGTTCATTCGTCGGCAGACCAACTGAATTTATTAATGAGGCATTAAAAATTGATCCGGAAAACCCAAACGGTCTTTGGCTAGCCGGTTTAGCTGCTAATGAACGTGGTGACATAGATGTAGCCGTTAACTATTGGCAACGTCTACTGCCAAAACTAGAGGAAGGATCTGAGGTTCAACAGCAAATAAAACAATATATAGAAATGGCAGATCAACAGCCCGGAATCAGTCAGGAAGAAGATTCAACTAAAACCGACATACAAAATCATAACATACAGGTCAGCGTCAGCTTGTCACCTGAATTAATTAACGAAGTAAGCAACGACGATACTGTTTTCATCTACGCTCAGGCAATCAGCGAACCACCGATGCCAATTGCTGTGATACGAAAAAAAGTCAGCGACCTGCCCTTGCAAGTAACATTGGATGATTCAATGGCAATGATGCGGAATAATAAATTATCAGATCATGGACAGGTAAAACTCACGGCTAGAATATCAAAAAGCGGCAATGCTATACCAGAGTCAGGTGATTTAATTGGCAGCGTCAATTCAGTACAAACCAACCTGAATGAACCTATCAATATAAGTATTAGCCAAAAAGTCCCTTAAGCCTTTAATCTTGTTGCAATTATTATTACTCAATAATTATCAAAAATATCCGATAACCTTATACAATTTCGGTTTTCTACCGAACTAAATAATAACGCAAATTTATAGCGTGGTTTTCAATGTGTGAATTATTAGGATTAAGTGCAAATATCCCTGCCGATATACGTTTTACCTTTGCCGGGCTAAGACAGCGCGGTGGTAACACCGGTATTCATAAAGACGGCTGGGGAATCAGTCTGTATGAAGGTCGCGGCAGCCGATCATTTCATGATCCGCAACCAAGTTATTCCTCAGAAGTCGCGCATTTTTTTCACACATCCGCAATCAAAAGCAAAATGATCATTAGTCACATTCGTCAGGCTAACCATGGCCGCGTATGTCTGGAAAACACACATCCTTTTAGTCGTGAACTATGGGGTTGCGACTGGGTATTTGCACATAACGGACAACTTAAAAACATTAAGAAAAAAACCTTACGGTTTTATAATCCAAGAGGAACAACCGATAGCGAATACGCTTTCTGTCACATGATGGATAAAATTCGCAAGAAATTCCCAAAACGTCCAGGCAAAGACAAAGAACTCTGGTCATTTATTGAATCATTAGCTAACGAAATAAACCAGTTTGGCATCTTTAATTTTCTCTTAAGTGATTCTCGATATATGTATGCCTATTGCAGCAACAAAATGTGTTGGGTCACACGTAAATATCCCTTTGGTACAGCACAATTAATTGATACCGGTGATGTGATCGACTTTAGCAAGTATCTTTCAAAAACCGACGTAATGACTTTGATTGCTTCTCACGCATTGACCGAAAATGAAGAATGGCATTGTATGGAAAAAGGCGAATTCAAAGTATTCAATAATGGCAAACCCAAAAAATTAGCTGCTTAGTAACGACGGCATTTTTGTTTTGTTCTGATCCGATATTCTCAAAATACTATTAATTAGAGTTCATTCTATAAAAAGGAGTTATGATCGTAATAAGGAGAATACAAATGTTTAAAAATTTCAGCCGCTATTTGACCATACTATTTATTCTTACTGCTGTAGCTTGTAACGTCTTTGCCAACGATATTTCCATGAGAAGTTATGCGCTACCCTACAATGGTAGCCTGCAACTTACTGTTCCGGATTCATGGCAAGATCAAATACAGCAACCCATTGATCAATCGCCGCCTACAATCGCTTTTACTGCGGGCGATGAAAAAGCATTTGAAATTTTATTATCACCTATGTGGGCATATAAAGAAGATTTGAAGATACCCGATCTTGAAGATATTAAAATCATAATCACGTTAGCAGCAGAAGAAGCACATGCACAAGCAGTTGAAAATTCCGTATCAATTAATGAATATACAAATGAATCAAATAGTGGCTACTACTTTTCAGCAACCGATAAAGCACCCAAACCTGGAGAATTTAAATACATGACACAAGGCATGCTGAGAGTGGGGGAATTATTTTTGATATTCAGAATCCTGACGAATGATGATTCAGCCAGTGTCGTTGCAGATGCTTTAACAATGTTAGGTGAAGCTGTACATTCACAAAAATAATGTAAATTACATGAAGGAGAATTAAAATAAATGGATCCAACACTCGCATCATTACTCGGCACACTCGTTGGTGGCGGTATTACCTACTTTCTTAATAAGCAATCGCATTGCTCATCAACTAGCTGCATTAAGAGAACAATTTAAAACTGACTTTATGGCGGAAGAAACGGCAAGACATTTTCTAAGCCATAAATCCTACACCGACCGTTCTTTTGAAACTTTACAAAAAAAACTCGGTGGTTTTTCTGATGATGAACTGCGAAAGATTCTGGTTCGTGCCGGCGCGATACGTGTTTACCGCGAAGATGATTCTGAATGGTGGCGTTTGTTAAGCCGGATGGATGAATATATCGAAAACAAAATCAGCTAACTCGTAGTTCGTATCTATTCCCTATTCCTTATCCCTGTCTTCTCGCAAATGGATATTCTAGTGTAGGCCATACTCCTGACCATTCAAGCTGCCACTTTCCACCAGATGGCAGGCAGCAGCAAGTGATTCCGCATGGTATTTTTCTGAATGTTTTTTCATGATACCTATGGCATCAATAAATGAGAGTGCCTGTCGATAAGGGCGAACACCCGCGATAGCTTCCAGAGAATCTGCAACCGCAACAATCGACACCTCAAGAGGAATACTAGTTCCGGCAAGCCCATTTGGGTAACCGGAGCCATCCTGACATTCATGATGTAACAAAACGATCTCTTTCACTTTTTCATCAAAATTAATCTCGCCCAGAATGTCATAACCGTTTTTGGGATGGAGTTTTATAAAAGCCCATTCATGTGGCTCCAGCTTAGCCGGTTTGGTCAGGATTTCGATCGGTACTGCAATTTTGCCAATATCATGAATACTGCCACCAAGTGAGATCGTGTTTATAGATTTATGGTCAAGATTTAATAGCTTGGCAATCTCAACAGCAATAGCGGCGGTACGACTCATATGACCCACCGTATAAGGGTCTCGTTTTTCGATGGTGGCACTCAAAGCCATCGCTGTTTTTTTCAATCCCTCTATCTGTTCATTCTGGAGTGCAACTAAAGCTGTGTTATCTGTAAATTCTGTAAGTCTGAAAACAGTATTTTCAATTTTAAACATTAAAGGTGAGGCTGTTACATATTTAATTTTTTTGTCTTTGGTAAGCAATCGTAGCTGATATCTCTCAGGATTAAGTTCTTTGATTCGCTTTAACACTTTCTTTCGCTCATCCTTGCAAACAATTTTCATTGCTTCAGATCCATATATTTCATTTCGTTTATAATTAATGAGTTCAAGAAATGCATCATTGGCGGCAACAATTTTAGCATCTACCGTAACCACAAATGCGCCCATAACAAACGGCAAGCTATTTGCCAGACTTTCCACGCCTCCTTGTTTATAAATTCGCTTTAAAAAAGCATGAAAATCCTTTTCATAGTCATGCTTCATAAGATCAGCACTGTTGCCTTTTGTGAATGGACTTTTTTTCTTTACTGTAGATGATGTTGATTGAATATGCATATTGACTCCCTAATAGAAACATCCTTTTATATATCCTGTTTAAATATTTTTCTGGCACGCAGTAATCATTGATCACTTGCTCAATACTCAATACTTAACCCTTAACCCTGAATGTGTGCATATTTCTGTGAATACTTAGTTTAAGTGTAGTAAAAAATTGAGTTTTTTCTGCTCTTTTAATTAAGGAATATGTGACGTAGTTCACATCCCCTTTTTTTAGGCAGAATATTAATCATAAATCGGGGCTGGTTTCTACCGGATGATAAATTTGTAAGCATAAAACGAAGAAAGATTGTTGCCGAAAATCTAATCGAGTTTGCAAGTGAAAAAGTTTACCTGTAGCTTAATCAAATCAAGCTTATAAATTTCCTGTCAGTTAATAATATTGATTAGTTAATCCGTATTGCCGATAATCTCTCTTCTTTAAATTTTTACCATCTAAACAGCAGGTTAATTCTTAGTCTAATGGCTCAATACGTATATACCATGAATGGTGTCGGGAAGATTGTTCCTCCCAAGCGACAAATTTTAAAAGACATTTATCTTTCCTTTTTTCCCGGTGCCAAAATTGGTGTTTTGGGTTTAAACGGCGCTGGTAAATCAACTTTACTCAAGATTATGGCCGGGCTTGATACCGATATTATTGGTGAAGCCTATCCCATGCCGGATATTAAAGTCGGTTATTTGCCACAGGAACCACAACTGGATTCGACCAAGGACGTACGCGGCAATGTTGAGGATGGTTTACGTGAACCACTTGATGCACTGGCTGGATTAACTGAGGTCTATGCGGCTTATGCCGATCCTGATGCTGATTTTGATGCTTTGGCAAAGAAACAGGAGCAGTATGAAGGTGTAGTCGCTGCATGGGATGCAGAGAACCTTGAGAATACACTCGAAATTGCCGCAGATGCGCTGCGCTTACCGCCCTGGGATGCGGCTATTGATACGCTTTCTGGTGGTGAGAAACGTCGTGTTGCCTTATGTCGTTTATTATTGTCACGGCCTGATATGTTGTTATTAGACGAACCAACCAACCACCTTGATGCGGAATCAGTCTATTGGCTGGAACGTTTTCTGGCAGACTTTAACGGCACTGTTGTGGCGGTAACTCATGATCGATATTTTCTTGATAATGTTGCCGGCTGGATTCTGGAACTGGATCGTGGTGAAGGTATTCCTTTTGAAGGTAATTATTCGCAATGGCTGGAAAATAAAGAAGCGCGACTTGAATCTGAAGAAAAAGCTGAATCAGCCAGACAAAAAGCAATCAAACACGAACTCGAATGGGTTCGTACTGCGCCTAAAGGTCGCCATGCAAAAAGTAAATCTCGTCTTGCACGTTTTGAAGAAATGAGTTCGCAGGATTTTCAAAAACGAAGTGAAACAAATGAAATCTATATTCCGCCGGGTCCGCGTTTAGGTGATTCGGTTATTGAATTAACTCATGTCAGCAAGGCTTTTGGCGATCATGTTTTGTACGAAGACCTGAATCTTAATATCCCGAAAGGTGCTGTTGTCGGAATCATTGGTGGTAACGGCGCAGGTAAATCTACTCTCTTCCGTATGATTGCGGGAATGGAAAAGCCCGATGGCGGTGATGTTAAAATTGGTGAAACAGTCAAAGTCGCCTTTGTTGAACAAAGCCGCGAAACTCTGGATGATAAGAAAACCGCTTGGGAAGCCATATCTGATGGGCTTGATAATATTACCATAGGCAGTTACGAAATTAATTCTCGTGCCTATGTCGGTCGTTTCAATTTTAAAGGTATTGACCAGCAAAAACGTGTTGGCGATCTTTCTGGTGGCGAACGTGGTCGTTTACATCTTGCTCATACTTTAAAACAAGGTGCGAATGTTCTGTTACTTGACGAACCTTCAAACGATCTTGATATTGAAACCTTACGTGCTTTGGAAGAAGCCATTCTCGCCTTCCCCGGTTGTATATTAGTTATCTCTCATGATCGCTGGTTTCTTGATCGTATTGCGACACATATTCTGGCATTTGAAGACGATGGCGAAGTAATTTTTATTGAAGGCGACTTCAGTGAGTACCATGAAGATTTTGTTAAACGTAAAGGCAATGACTCACAACCGAAAAGAATGAAGTATAAACGTTTAAAAACCTGATCGTCATTTTAAAATAAACTCTAATTGTATTTATGGCACCAACTGATATTAATGCATTCAACTTCCAGCCCGGGCGCGTTATTGCCAAAAAATATGTTATTGAACGATTACTCGGTGCAGGTTGGGAAGCGGAAGTTTACTTAATTCGCGAATTAAGCACGGGCATAGAACACACTGCAAAATTCTTTTTTCCGCAACGTAATATTAAAGATAAATCATTAAAGTTTTACGCACGAAAACTACATGCTTTAAGAAAGTGTCCGATCGTTATTCAGTATTCAACTCAGGAAACTATTGTGTTCAGAAAAGCACGGATTTCGTTTCTGGTTTCAGAGTATGTTGAAGGTGAATTATTAACTGAATATTTAAAACGACAACCGGGCAAACGACTTCATCCCTTTCAGGCACTGCATTTACTGCATGCGCTGGCAAAAGGAATGGATTGCATTCATACCGTCGGCGAGTACCACGGTGATTTACACGCGGGAAATATCATCGTGCAAAATGTCGGACTAAATTACAATTTAAAATTAATTGATATGTTTCAGTGGAAAGATTCCAAAGGTGCCAACATAAAAAGTGATGTCATGGATTTAATTCGTATTTTTTATGATGCCTTGGGTGGACAGAAACAATATGCAAAACATCCACAGGAAATAAAAGATATCTGTTGTGGTTTAAAACATTCAATTGCTTTAAAGAAATTCAACAGTGCCGGCAAACTTTGCCGATACATAGAAAATATGCAATGGAGCAACTGATGACTCAATCAAATGAAATGAAGCCTGTTACTCGTTTTGATGCTATTGATGAAGATGCAAGCAGCATTATGCTGAGACATGGCGAAGTCGCTTTCTTTTCCGATCGTTCACCTGCTAAAGATACTCCGAATGAAGATGCCTTAGGTGTTATTCCTGTTAACGAAGAAACAACAGTTCTGGTCGTTGCTGATGGACTCGGCGGCATGCCAGCCGGAGAACAAGCATCACAAACAGTCGTTGAATGCTTAATTGAATCTTTAAAAAATACTGACATTAGTATTCGTGAAGCTATATTAAACGGAATTGATGATGCCAATCAGATCATACTGGATTTAAAAACCGGCGCAGGCACTACTGTTTCTATTGCTGAACTAACAGGCAATAAATTACGAACTTACCATGCAGGTGATTCATTAATATTATTAACAACCAGCCACGGCAATATTAAATATCAGTCACTTTCCCATTCGCCAATTGGCTATGCTGTGATTTGTGGCGCAATTAATGCGGAAAAAGCAATGCTTCATCCTGAGCGTAATTTAATATCAAATTATGTTGGTTGCCCGGACATGCACATTAACATCGGTCCGATTATAGAACTTGCACCGCTTGATACATTGATACTTTCAAGTGATGGTTTATCTGACAATCTTTATGAAGATGAAATTTGTGAATACATTCGTAAAGGCCCGTTACTTGATGGTGTTAATGAACTGATCTTGCACTGTCAGGAAAATATGGAGCAATCCCTTTCCGATCGACGTTGTCATCCCGATGATTTGACCATTATTGGTTTTAGACAAAACAACAGCTAAAAATAACGTAAGAATCTGTATTTGGAAATTCAAAATAAGAACCCCCCGCGGTCGATTCACACGAGGGGCAGTGCCGTTGATCGCGGCATGAGAGGAGTGATTAACACTCTAGTTAAAAGTATAGAATAAAATATAAAAATTTCAGATTTTTTTTCATTTTTTTGAGTTCAAATTTATACATTAATTTGATTTATTGAAACATTGAATAAGTAATTGAAAAGCTAATTTTTTATTATGCAGATAGCGGCAAAAAAGATTTTGAAACGAATGGCACTTAGTTATTAGTTAAGCAAAAAATAGCGTCTTGCCGGACTTGTTCCGGCATCCAGTAAAACAAAGTGCGCTTTCAGCGCTCATTAACCTGACTGGATTGCGGCATTCGCCGCAATGACGGGGTGGGCTGTTCGGCTATTATCATTGAACATATCACTTAGTTAAGTGCCATTCTGGTCAGAAAATTTAAATTTGAGATATTTCTTACAAAAATAAAGTTACATTTGTTCACAGCTTGCCTTTTCATTATACTGCCGCGCACATGAAATATTTCCGCAAATTAATCACCTGTAAAAAACTCGCTGCCTTTCTAGCTATTGGCATGTTACTGCGCGCTACTATCGCAGTGGGTTATATGCTGGATACTAATCCGGCAGATGGTGGTTTATTTTCAGTTATCATTTGCGAAGGTCCGGCCGGAATCAATGCTATTGCAGGACTTGATAGCACCACTGATTCTCATGCTCAACATCATGGTCACCATTCTGGTCATGACAATAACAATAATGAACATGATCATGCCGCGCAAGATCACCCTGTTTCAAGTTGTAGCTTCTGGTCGGCAAGTAGTCTTTCATTATTTGCTGATATTTCTTTCCTTAATTCATCGACTTATTTCTTGTCTGAAGAAATTATCATTTATGAAAGCCACAAAGTATCACGGTTTTCAAACAACACCAGTTTTGCCCGCGCACCACCTGCTCCAGTTTAATTCAAAAAAAATATAACACTTTTACTTCTGTCATTAATGGCAGCGGTTTGTATTGAATTACTATGGAGTAATTAAATGAATTCTTTTTTTAAAAAGAAAGCGGTTATCGCTTTCGGAACATTATTATTTTGTACTAATGTTTTTGCTGAACATACTTCAGTAATTGAAGATATCACCGTTACCGGTCAACAATCTGATTATCCTGAATTGAGATTCACGAATCCTGTTTCAAAAATTACTGAAACAGATGTTCAGAGTATCAATGCTGTAACCATAGAAGATTTTTTGAAATACGAGCCGGGATTAATTATCCGTCGTCGTTACATTGGCGATCCTAATGGCACTATCGGCATGCGTGGTTCGAATATGTTTCAAACTGCACGTACCATGGTATTTGCTGATGGTCTGCCGTTACATTACTTTTTACAAACCCGTTTCTCCGGTTCACCCAGATGGTCACTGGTCTCTCCGGATGAAACATCATCAGTTGAAACTGTTTATGGCCCCTTCTCCGCGCTTTATAGTGGTAACGCAATGGCTGGTGTTATAAACATCAAGACACGCTTTCCGGAAAAGTTTGAATTCACCGCTGAAGCTTCCAGCTTTTTGCAAGACTTCGAGCTTCTTGGCGATAATGATACTTACTTTGGTCATAAAGAATTTGTTTCTGTCGGAAATAAATTTGATGATTTGAGTATCTATTTATTTCATAACCATCTTGAAAATCAAAGCCAGCCGATGACTTTTTTTAAACCGGAAAGAACTACTCCCGTAGCAGGTGCAGCAGTAAGCGGTGCATTTGTGACTGCTGATGAATTTGGAAATTCGACGATCTATTTTGGCGATAGTGGTAGTGAAGAAGTAACGACTGATCTGACGAAATTAAAATTAGGCTATGACATGGGTAACTGGTTTGCCGGTTTAACAGTAGCTTACGAAGATCGTGACCGTGATGCTGATAATGCTAAAACTTATATTAGAGATGCCGCTGGCAATCTTGTATTCAGAGGCGACCATAGTTTTAACGGTTCTTTATTTGATGTCGATGGTCGTTTTGGAAACTTGTTTACGGTTTCATATGAAGATCGTGAAAGTTTATTAATCGGCGCTGAACTGACCGGCCCGCTGGCTCAAACAGGTTGGGATATGACATTAAACTTCAGTGTGTTTGATCTAATAAAAGATCAGCGACTACGTTCTGATGAGAATTTTTCTGATCCAACCTTTGATGGCTCCGGTCGAGTCAGGGATTATGAAGACACGGGCTGGGAAACGTTTGACTTAAAACTGCGATCAGAACATTTTTTAAGTCTCGATGATATGCGTTTAACCGCTGGCTATCATGCTGAACATTATCAACTGGAAGTTGCTGAGTTTAATGCTATTGGTGATTTTAGAAATGGCGTAAAAGGAACTTTACGTAATAATAATCCGAGTGCAGGTCAAACTATTACGCATGCGGTATTTACTGAATTTGGCTGGCAATTTCAACCTGAGTGGGATGCGGTATTCGGTGCTCGTTATGAAATGTGGGAAAGTAAGGATGGGCAAAAAGGCACTGACTTCTTTGCGGATCGTAGCGAAGATGAGTTCTCACCAAAATTTTCGCTTGGTTTTACGCCGGACAACTTCTGGTCATTTCGTTACTCTTTAGCGAAAGCATACCGTTTTCCGTTAGTAGAGGAATTGTATGAAAATGACGATAATACGCTAGGTACTACCATAGCAAACGAAAGACTAAAACCGGAAGATGGTATTCATCATAATTTTTCTATTAATCGGGAAATAGCGGATGGATTGGTTTCACTTAATCTCTATTATGAAGAAATTAAAGATGTCATTTTTAGTCAACGTGACACGACGGCAAATGTATCAACCTTTTTAAACATAGATGAAGTTACTACTCATGGCGCAGAGTTGGCCTACAATCAGGACAACATATTCAATCTGCCTTTGGATATCCGTGCTAATATTGCCTATACCCATGCAGAAGTAACAAAGAACAGTGCAAATCCTTCATCAGTAGGAAAACAGTTTCCACGTTTACCTAACTGGCGTTCTAATTTGTTGACTACATATCACTTCACAACTAACTGGGACTTTAGTACCGGTATTCGTTATGCCAGTGATAGTCATGATCAATTGGATAATTCTGATACGGCTAAAAATGTTTTCGCTGCACAAGATGCTTATATCTTTGTTGATTTAAAAACGCAGTATAAATTTAATGATGAAGTTAAACTGTCTGCCGGAATTGAAAATGTAAACAACGAAGAAGCATTTGTGTTTCATCCCTGGCCACAAAGAACTTACTTCATAGAAGGTTCAATAAAATTCTGATTATGAATATCATGAAAACAGTAAAGAACATTAAACGATTTTTTTCATCTACGTTATTACTGATAACGACGATAGGGATATGTGATGCTGCTAATCATAACCACGGTCATGAAGAAACAGGGTTGCCGACATTCTGTCATTCACAGAATGCCGACTCTACTCCCGATTGTGGCAAGACACCAACAGCAGGTTTCGACCAACAAAATGTATTGTGGGTTGTTTATGTAGAGGGTGAATACATCAAATTAACTTCCTCGAAAGATATGGGCAGTTCATTTAGTGATGCTATAAACATTAATCCTGTACCGGAAAAAATTTATGCTGATGGAGAAAACCGGCCGAAGATAGCTTTTGCTAATGAAAACGAAATCTATATTTCCTGGGTAAAAAAAACCGAAGGTCAATACACTGGCGATATCCGCTTTAGTCGCTCGCTGGACAATGGCAAAAGCTTTTCAGCCCCTATAATTATTAATGATGACAATTTACTAACCAGTCATCGTTTCGATATATTAGCAGTCGGCCCGGATGGAAGAATCCATTTAACCTGGCTGGATAAACGCGATTTACTTGCGGCCAAAAAAGCAGGCAAGCCTTATGTCGGTGCTGCGTTGTACCATGCTGTTTCATCTGACAAGGGATTAACATTTTCTGCTAATAAAAAGATTGCTGATAATAGTTGTGAGTGCTGTCGCATTAGCATTGAGTTTGATCAGCAGGGTAATGCTATTGCATTATGGCGTCATGTTTTCCCTGATATGATTCGTGATCATGCAGTGGTGAATCTGGATGCTACTGATACAAAACCTGTCATTAATCGCGTTACTTTTGATAACTGGCAGATTGAAGCCTGCCCTCATCATGGACCCGATATGGCGATTGATAGTCAGGACAGATTACATCTGTTCTGGTTCACAGGATTAGCGGAACGAGGTGGACTGTTTTATGGTCGTTATGATCAAACAGCGCAACAACTGGAACATCAAATCAATATTGATGCTTCGCCTAGCGCATCGCGGCCACAAGTTGTTGTCATGGATGATCAGATCATACTTGTATGGAAAGTCCTCGAAGATGAACAGACAACGCTTAAATTAAAAACATCAGTCGACCAGGGTGAAACATGGTCAGCGACAACAACATTAATGACTACCGAGAGTGGTTCGGATCACCCTCTTTTATTTGCTCATAATGATAAGGTCTTTGTTTCATGGTGGACAGAAAAAGAAGGTTTTCAACTTATTACTTTAAACAGCAATGAACCAGGGTCACTTCGACCTTTTAATAAAGAAAGCATTAGCGAAATAGAAAATAATTACAAAGGAAAGGATTTTTTACTGGTACTCTGGTCACTGGATTGCCCCCCCTGCTTTAAAGAAATGGAATTACTCTCTGCATTAAACAAACAGGGGGAATTGCCTGAATTGATACTCGTTTCTACCGATGGGTCTGAGTTTATTCCTGAAATTATTTCAGTTTTAAAACAGTATGGACTTGATCGGGTTGAAAACCGATATTTTAACGATACCCCTGAACTGTTACGTATGAAGATTGACAGTAACTGGTTCGGCGAATTACCACGCTCTTATTTTTATAACAATAATGGTGATCGCATTTCTCATAGTGGTGTTTTGAATCAAGCAATTATTGCTGAGTGGTTTAACTAAATAAAAGTTCCGAAATGGTATCCAGTCATACCAATTCAAGACCATCGGTATGGACAGATGAGCAGACCGTGCGTGTCTGCGTTCTGTTCATGTCAATGAATACTGATTAGGAACAGATATTTAGCTTGCTGCCAAAAATAATTGAATATTAACTAATTCTGATTATTGTCATTTCTCTGTCATGTTTCTGTCTTATTCTTGTCCGGTCTAAACACAGAGCATTAAATAATATATGCGCATCCTGATGATCTCGGATGTTTACTTTCCGAGAATAAATGGTGTATCAACGTCGATTAAGACGTTCCGTGAAGAACTGACTGAACTGGGACATGAAATAACACTGATTGCACCGGAATATCCTAACCACACTGAAACAGATCCCGATATTATTCGCATTGCTTCTCGATATCTGCTTATCGATCCTGAGGATCGTTTAATGAAAAGAAAAATAATTTCTTCTCTTAAACATGAACTATCAAATAAACAATTTGATCTCTTACATATACAAACACCGTTTATGGCACATTATGCCGGTATTGAATTATCCAAAGCCTTAAACATTCCAAGAGTTGTAACCTATCACACGCATTTTGAAGAGTATCTTTATCATTATTTACCCTTCGTGCCGAAATCAATCATGCGTTTTGCTGCGCGTTGGTTTAATCGCCAGCAATGTAATGATGTTGATTCCGTGATCGTTCCGTCTACAGCCATGCTGGATATATTAAAAAAATATGATATTCATAAACCCATTGAAATTATTGCAACCGGTATTGATGATCGTTTTTTTACGCCGGGAAATGGTGCACGATTTAGACAGCAATATAATATAGAACAGGATCGTCCGGTACTCGTACATATAGGGCGACTGGCACATGAAAAAAACATCGATTTCTTATTACAAATGCTGCTTGAACTACGTAAGACCGTTCCGGATATTCTGTTAGTCATTGCCGGTGAAGGCCCGGCCAGAGAACATTTAACGAAATTAAGTTGTTCTCTTAGTATTGAAAATAACGTTTTATTTGTCGGTTATCTTGATCGAGAAACAACTCTGCTCGACTGTTATTGTGCAGGTGATATTTTTATATTTGCATCAAAAACAGAAACACAGGGATTGGTATTACTGGAGGCGATGGCACAAAAAATCCCTGTCGTGTCTTTGTCTATATTGGGAACAAAAGATATTCTCGATGCGGGCAAAGGCGTTATTGTCGCCGACGAAGATATCATCGATTTTTCAGAAAAAATAAGCAGGATCATTAATACTCCGGAACTGCACAAACAATTATCTGAAGAAGCTTATGACTATGCCAGAACCTGGTCATCCAAAGCATTTGCAGAGAAAAAACAGGCGTTTTACCAAAAAGCAATTGAGCAGTATACCCATGATATCTGGAAATGCGGAATTTAGAGTGCGTCTGTTTTTATTCAGAGCAAGGCGCGAAGCTTCCGCGTCCTGCTTACGCCCCTTGCCTACAATCCCTGTAGGCAACGACGCGCATGGCCGCCCCCTGTAAGGAGGACGATTACAGGACGTAATCGGTAGAGTCGAGTCGG
>Ga0214472_10004091_pt1 | contig 15386 bp, 17 predicted proteins | sample RVTome_6_FD_207662 | JGI IMG/M metagenome (GOLD analysis project Ga0214472, IMG submission 207662) | Soil microbial communities from uranium-contaminated site in the Upper Colorado River Basin, Wyoming, United States - RVT140D175 | ecosystem: Environmental > Terrestrial > Soil > Contaminated >...
TATCTCGCAGATGGAAGACGCGGACCAAGTCGCGCTCCGGCGGGACCTGGAGAGCGATGATGTTTTCGCCACTGGCATCCGCTTGGAGCGTCACTCGCGCGAACTGACCCGGAGCGAAGAAGTCCGCATCGTCTACAAGGTGCCGTTTCTGGCCGAAACGCGCGACGGCCAGCCGATCTATCGCTTCGGCCTGTTCCGTGGAGAGGATGCCCCGGAGCCGTGGAAGTGGCGACCCGCCGGCCAGGCGATCATGGTCTCGCAACGGACCGTGGTGCGCCGTGGCGATGGGACGCCCGCTCTGATGAACTCAGGATGGGCACACTCAGCGCCGTACCGGGAGGGTCATTATCTCGACGTCGGGATCGTGATCTGTGGCCATGATCCCGACACGATGCTCGGCAAGACCGACCTTCGATCCGAGCTCCCGAAAGCGGCCGTCTGTCAGCGCTGCTTGCACATCGTGACCCGATCCAACGGCAGCCCTCCGCACAGTCACCGTTGGCTGGATGCGAGCGTCATGGGTGACGCGGCGTTCGTTTGCCGTTGCGGAGCGAAGCAAGCCGAGGCGGAGCGATGAGCCGCGCCGACGGCTCTATGGGATGGGAGCAGGACCCTGGAAGTCACTATCTGGATTGCGATACGTACCTCTGCGGCGTGCGCCGGAGAGCGCTCGGGACGCCGGAGCTACGGTCAACGCCCCCGCCATCCCCATGCCAACGGTGCCTGAAGATCTATAACGAGGCCGACGGAAAGATTGAGCACCGCCATCGGTGGGTCGCGAGCGGAGGATTCGGAAACGTTCATGACGTCTGCCAGGCATGCGGCGAGGAGCGCGCCACCCCTCCAGGGAAGATTCAATGACAGCCATCGAAGGCGCCGTCGTCGCCTCAGACGCCAACGGGACGGCGCTTCGGCTGAACGACCCGGTTAGGGTCTTGGTCGGGCCCCACGCTGGAGCGGTGTACAGCGTGTCGCACATTGGCGGGTTCGACGTACACCCTGGAGATGTATCCTTGGCCAGCGGCGCCGGTTTGGTCGGTCTCTTCAGTGCTCGCGACCTGATGAAGGTCCCGCCGGCCGGACACGATGGCCCAGCGTGATCGCGGCCGGATCGGACCGAATGACCCATGTTGGTGCGGTGGTGGCAAAAAGTATAAGCACTGTCATCGCAACCGCGATCAACAGCCACCTCTGACTGCTCACGAGATCCACGAGGAACAAAAGCGCGCAAGACGCAACGCTGTGCGGTCGTGTCTCGCGGCAGAGCTGGAGCATGGCTGCGACGGCCGACCTATTGAGTCGCACAACGTGTCACGCGCCGGGTCGCTGGAACAGATCGCCAGGGAAGGTCACGTTTACGGATTCGTCACGGAGCGCGCCGCAGCCTATCCAGCGCTGAGACGCAGCGGTGGCAAGCTGCTCCCGTCCTTGGTCGGTCTCCGGCGCGCGTCGACCTTCACAGGCTTTTGCGCCCGCCACGACTCGGAGATCTTCCGTCCGTTGGACACGGTGCCGTTCGCGCCGACGCCGGAACAGGTCGCACTAGTTGCCTTTCGAGCCACGGCCTGTGAGGTCTTTGGAAAGCGCATGATGGCGTCGGTCGTTTCGCTGATGCGTGAGGCAGACCGCGGCAGGGAACCGCTGGAACAGCTGCTCGTGCAAACGAGCGCTGACGGCATGGCTGATCACGCGTCTGAAGGGCTGCCGCCACTGTGGAAGGAGCTGCGGAAGCTCCTTGCCATGCAGAAGGCACACGACTACGACGAGCTTCGTTACCTGCTGCTCCGCTTTTCGACGTCGCCGGAGATCGTCTGCACCTCCGTATTTCGGCCCGATATAGATTTTGGCGGACGTTACCTGATGAATCTCTACGACGCCTCGGCGGACGAGCGCAGCGTCACCTTCGCGCTTCTTCCGGACGAGGTCGGTACGGTTGCCGTGTTCGCGTGGCTGGGGGCGTTTCCTGAAGCCGAGACATTCACCCAGTCTCTGTTGGACGTCCCGCCGGACCGGCTCCCGACCGTACTGGTCCGTTTCATGTTTGAGATGTTCGGTGAGGTCTGGATGCGGCCCGACTGGTGGGAACGACTTCCGGGCGCGAACACCGACTTCTTGATCGACCGCATGTCTACCGCGAATCTCCCTTACCCACTGGAACACCCGCTGGTCCAGGAACGGCAGCGTGCCGCGGAGCCATCGTTCGCTGATCCAGGCTTTACCCTTGCCGACTGGAAGTTGACGGGATGGGTTCGCCACGGTGCCGTTTGTCCGGCGAGCGCTCCAGTGATGGGGGGGCCCGACCTCGCAGGTCCGTGGAAAGAGTTTTTTGCCCGGATACAGCGAAGGGCCGGCATGCTTGACGAAACGCCGAAGGCTTAGTGGCTGGAGTCGTAGGCTGTCGTAGGCCCCGGGGCGAACTCAAGCGGGCCCGCGCTCGCTGTCGCTTCGATCGCCGCCGTGGCCTTCGCGAGGCGGGTGGCGGCGCCAGGTTGAGCGCCCGCTCCAGCTCATCCGCGGCGCTGCGGCACATGGCCGAGATGCCGAGCACGAGGTACGACAGGGGGATCCTTCTTTGCTCCGCCATTAAACACCTCCGGCGGGGAGGATCTGCCAGTCAGGCCCGCAATGTCTAGCTAGATGGCTGATATGTCGGGGGCCGACGGAAAGCCCCCGACTGCGTTGTCAGGGCTACGGGTTCTCAATGTCGTACGAGAAGCCCAAGTGCGTGGCGGTCCTGTCGAGGACGCTCACCATCAGGGAGACGAAAAGCGGCGCCGTCCCAGGGCTCGGGTCGCCGTCGGCGTTGATCGGCAACGGGTCGCTCCCAATGAGGATCGGCGTGAGGATCCGCTTCTGCGGGTCCGGCGGCGGCGTCGGCGAGAGCGTGTACGTTTCCGCCAACTCCTCGTGCCAGGCGATGCCCGACAACGGCACCACGTTGCCGTGCTCGTCCTGGCCCTCGATTCGGACCGTCGCTGTCTGGTTGAACGGCACGCGGATGACTTCGTCCGAAGCGAGCATCTCGTGTGGTGAGCCGGCAACCTGGTAATACGCCACGATGCGGGTGGCCACCTTGTAGACCTCGATCGTCAAGACGTCCTCCAGGAGCAGCTGCGGCTCGCCGATGAGGCGTCACCCGCGGCCGCCAGGCCGGCGTCCTACGGCAGATAGACATTCGGGCCGGACACCCTTAGCATCCCACGCTCCACCAGATCGTCGACAACTCCGCCAATAGTCTCCGCCACGCCGGCGGATGCTCGCTCAAAGCCGAACACCTCGGAGATCGCGTGTGGCAGTGCTTCTCGCTGATACCCGAACTGGTCCTCGACAACGTGCATGACGGCGAGCTCGATCTCCTCGCGTGGTATCCAAGCGAGAGGTCGGGTAACGCCGTCGCCAGGTATGCGGAAGGTCGCGCAGCTCGCGCCATTCCGATGCAGGAAGTCGCCAGCCACTGTCACGGCGTGCGATTGCTCCGCAATGCGGATTGCCCTGTGGATGGTCGCCTTGACGTTCTTCCCCGCCCGGCCGACGCCGTTCACCTCCTTCAGGCGCTCCGTCATCAACTCGGCGTGCATCGGACCTTCCGATTCAAGGACCCTTGTCAGCTGATCGGCAAGGGCTCGGACGTAGTCCGAGTTCAGCAGCAACTCCCGACCGCCGGAACCGTTGAACCTCGTGTAGGGCCTACCGCCTGGATAGCGCTTCGATGCCGTGATGGAAGCTGCCGCCGGGGCTCCCGATCCGGCACTCTCTGCCGGGGCCTCGGTCTGTACCTGCCGTGCCGGAGCAGGAACGGACTCTTCCACCGGAGACTTGATCGCGACCTCCAGCGCCCGAAGGACGCCCGAGACGGCCTGATCGGGATTCCGAAACCAGTCCGTCGACCAGATTCGGTAGAGCCGCCACCCAAGCTCTCTCAGCGCCAGGTGACGAACTAGATCGCGATCACGCGCGGTTCTGGCGCTGTGGTAGGTCGCTCCATCGCATTCGATTCCGAGCACGTACTTGGTGGTATCGCGTGGGTCCCGAACAGCCAGGTCGATGCGGTAATCGCTAGTGCCGACCTGCTCGTCGATCTGTAAGCCGCGCGCTCGCAATGCGGCCGCCACTCCGTCTTCAAAGTCATTGGTCTCGGCACGCGTGGGCAGCGCAACCTCGGCTGGCAGCTCACCGTTGAGTTCGGCGTACGCAATGAAGTCCCTCAGCGCGGAGGCGCCGCGATTGGCGGGATTGATCCCCGACAGTTCGTGGCTTCGCATGCTCGTCACCAGGATGGTTTGCCACCTGGCTCTCGTTACCAGGACGTTGAGGCGCCTCCACCCGGCGTCCTGGTTCAAAGGTCCGAAGTTGTAGCTGATCGTCCCGCTACTGCTCTTGCCGTACCCGACGCTGATCACGATGGTGTCGCGCTCGTCACCCTGAACATTCTCCAAGGACTTGATGAAGAACGGCTCATCTCCGCCTCGACCGAGAAGGGGCACGACCGTCGGGTGCCTTGGAAGCAATTCGTCGATCGACTCTTCGATGGCCTCCCGCTGGTTCGCATTCATCGCCACGACACCAACAGACCGATCGGGATGCTTCTGGAGTTGCTCGACGACCAGCTCGGCTACAACGCGAGCCTCTTGGCGATTGGTCCGGCTCTTCCCCTTGTCCCAGATGCCGTCTGGAACATAGAGGGCCGAAACGCCCTGTTTGTCCGACTCTCTTATCGGCGACGGAAACGTGATGAGAGGCTTCTCCCGGTAGAAATAGTGGTTGGAGAACCGGACGAGCCGTTCGTCCCTGCTGCGATAGTGCCAGCGCAGGTGCGTCTGCTCGAACACCGGCCAAATGGACACGCACTCGTCGAGCAGCGACTCAAGCGGCTCCAGATCCTCGGATTCGGAGTCCTCATCGAAGATCACCGAGGCATCGAAGAAGGATGTCGGGGGAAGCTGATTCTTGTCTCCAGCGACGACAACCTGGGTGCCACGGAGGATCGCCGGAACTGCTTCGGCGGTAGGAAGCTGAGACGCCTCGTCGAACACGACCAGGTCGAACGACATCGTGCCTGGTCGAAGGAACGTGGACACCGAGAGTGGGCTCATCAGGAAGCAAGGCTTGAGGGCCTGCAGCACGCCTGGGATTTCCCCAAACAGCTTGCGGAGTGGCTTGATTCGCTTGCGCTTTTCAAGCTCGCGTCGCAGGATTGCGACGTCACCCCCGGCGCCGACCGGCTGCGCATTCGCTACGCGCCTGGCGGGCTCGGAGGCGGCCAACTTGCACTGCGCGAGACCAGCTTCCCGCAGCTGATTGTCGAGCAAGCGAAACCGGGCGATCTGGTCCTCGCGGCGCGGCCCGGAGAACGCAACGAGTGATGGGGATGCGTCGAGGCCTGCGTTCGCCCAGGACACATAGAAGCGGCGTTCGAAGGCTGTCCGCACGAGGCCGGCGGTGACGTCGCCGAGCGCCTCGATGAAGGGCATGAGACCGAGCGACCGACACTGACCAAGCGTGAGCTGAAGGACGATCCACTCCTGGAGCTTCGCCATGTTGCCGAGAGCTTCGTCGCAGCGAGCAGCAACGGACCGCGTGCCCGCCTGCCGAGCCGACACCCCGTCTACGAACCCGCCTGGCCAGAGGGAATCGATCCGGGTAGCGGCTTCATCAAGAGCGGCCGATGTCGCGAGCGCAAGCAGCTCCGTTGCGTTGCGTCGGCCGTCATCCGAGAGTGGCGGGTTCGTTGAGGGGGCAGGCAGCTGGCACGCTTCCAATGCTGCCCGCACGTCTGCGGTTGCGCGCAATCGCTTCGCGGCGGCCCGGAGCAGTTCACCCGTGGGCGATCCCCCTGCATCCTGAGCAAGAACGCTCCCTTTCTCCTTGAACCAACGCTCCAAGGCAACGATGCGGCGGCTCCGATCGAGGTACGACTTGATCGCCTTGAAATCCGCCGGCGCGGCCGGCTGGAGGCTGCCGCGCACGATGCCACGCCATCGCCAATACGCTGGACTCAGGACCCGATACCAGCCTCGAAATCTAGTGTCCGCCTCCTGCAGATGATCGAGAGCCTCCCGCGGCGGTACCTTGAACGCTTGCCGGTGCTGCGCCCGCTTGGCTGACAGCTCGTCAGCATTCGAGGCCGCGCTGCTGAGCAGCGTGATCGTGGAGTGCAGCTCTTGCAGGTCGCGAATCGCCCAGTTGACTGGCAGCCGGTCGAGAGTCGCAAGCCTCTGAAACGCCGACACAAGAGCCCTAACGGTCGCGTACGAGAGAGACTCCGCTGGAATCTCCCATGTCCGACCAAAGCAGCCGACCTCGGTCGTGATCTTGCCGACGCCATCGCGAAGGCTCAGCAAGTCAGTCTCAAGGGCCTCGCGGTCGATGGGCTTCTTGGAATCAGCAACCCATAATCCCCGCCACGGGTGGCCGGCCCGGCCGTCGAACACGGCCGCTTGCGCGGCGAGATCATCAAGCGCCTCAAGACTCGCCCTGAACAGCGTCCGCGTCGCCTCGAGGGGCTCCTTCCAGGGGAGGGCGCCTCGGATGCTCGGCGCATTTCGCAGCTTCTCGATGGCACCGAGCGCCTGGTAGATCGTGAGCTGAAGCGGGGGCCTGGGAGTGTGCAACTCCCGTACGTAGGCGTTGAGCTGCTCTCGAATCCGAAGCAACTCAGTGAGCGGCTGCTCTGGCTGCCGCTTCAGGGCGTCTTGCGCCCCATCGAGCGTTCGGCGAAGTTCGTCGATGACTTTGGTCTTGCCCGCCTTCGTACTGTGCGCCTCGAGGCAGAATCGATCAAGGCCGAGACGCTTCAGACGGTCATGGACGACGTCCAGCGCCGCCATCTTGGCACTCACGAAGAGGACCCTTTTGTTCTGGCCGAGAGCGTCGGCGATCAGATTGGCGATCGTTTGGCTCTTTCCTGTGCCCGGCGGGCCGTGAACAACCAGTGGCCTCCCGCTACGCGCCAGTGTCAAGGCCTTAAGCTGGCTGGAATCGGTCATCAGCACCGGAATCGGTACTTGCTCGGGTGTCGGGAGTGAATCAAGTTGCTCCTCACCGAGGGCCTCAGAAGGTTCTGACGCCGATCCCGCTCTGGCTAGGCCGATCACCAACGGGTGCTGCAACGCTGCCTCGACCAGGTTCTTCAGGTCGTTGTAGAGCACGAGTGACTCAAACGTATAGGTCGACAGCCAGACCTCTTCGTCCACCCGCCAGCCAAGGTCGCGTACGGCGCCCTGCAGGCCCGTGAAGAGCCCGCCCCGCATCGTCTCGTTTGGCTCGTCGGGAAGCGTGGGAACTTGAACCTAGTGACGCTCTCGTAGATACAGCTCCAAGGCTGGATTGACTTGTAGCTCCTCGTCCGAGAGCCGGAGCACCAAAGGCGCGTCAGGCCCGGAGCTCTCCAGCTCGCAGGGAACCAGGCAGAGCGGGCTCGTGGACTCTCCTAGTAGAGAGTCGCTCCACTTCAGCAGGCCGAAGCTGAGATGGAGCGTGGTGACGCCACGCTCTTCGACGGTCGTTCTGGCGTTGTCGAAGATTCTCCTGAGGCGCCGCAGGAGGTCCTGGGGCTTGGCGTCGAAGCCGATATCCCCTGCCTCGATCTTGTACTCCTCGGCCGCAGGCTCCCCTTCCACGGGGCCGACTTCGGCAGACGGATCTCTCTTCGCAACCTTGACGACCCTCGGCATCTTGAGGTGCCCGTCGTCCTGAAGGACGAGCGTCCTGAAGAGGTCGGCGCACACTGGATCAACGACTTTCAGTTTGCTCACTCGGCTACGGTTGAGCCCGAGCAGAGGATTGGCCTTTGTCAGGTCAAGGAGGCGCTCCTGCCAACGCTTGATCTGCGCCCGGACACGATCCGTATCGACTCTCGAAGGCGCCGAGGGGCCTCCCGAAGTCGCCATGTCGCCGCCCTCTTGCTTGGTGCCGGCACGAGGGTGCCAGCTAGCGTTGAGGCCGTCAAGGCCCGATGGTCACCGGCAGCGCTCAGGACCAATCAGGGCGCACGGTCCGCGCCAGCGGCGCGGCAGTGAACTGCGCCGCTGTCACGGCCCCTGCATGGCCGATGTCGCGGCCCTGGCCAACGCTTCGCCCTCACCCCGCGGGCCCCCTGTGGCCACCCGGAGCACCTCGTCTGGAGCCACATCCATGGGTCGTTGCAGAATTGGACTTTAGTGATGAGCCCAGCAACGGCAGTCGATCCCCACCGAGGGGAATCGGACCAGGCGCTCTTGAACTCAGGCTCGGAGCTGACCGGAATTGCGCAAGATCGCCAAGACGTCGGCGCAGGCGACGCTCGCTCGCATGAGGCGGTCCTGTTCGACCTCGCGGACGTGGGCGATCTCGTTACGAACGGGCGCGATCTGTCCGATGGCGGTCTGGAGCCGCTGCTTCACATCCGACGCGCCGCCCAGGCGCTGACTGGCACGCGGCCAGGCATCCGACGCGAACAAAAGCGGGGGAAGCTGACCGAGATAGAGGTAGTCCACGATGCTGAGCGGCTCGGCTCCGGCGGGCCGTGCGCGAAGCGCCCGGCTCAAGACTTCGCGCTCGCGCTCAGGCAAGGTCGCCTCGATCCTCTGGGCGGCCCGGTCGCCGAACGCAGCGCCGTATACCTCGCGGACAACCCCTCGCAGTGCACGCTCCGTCTCCGCAATTCGCTGCCAGACGACCTCGGCGCCCGCCAGGAACCACGGCGGGCTTACGGGCTGGGCATCTGCCTCCCCGCCGAGCTTCCGGAATCCGACCCGGATGATCTCGGCCATCCGGCGACGTCGCTCGGCGAGGAACATCTCGTACTCCATCGCCTCCCACCCCATCGGCAGCGCGTGCTCGGCGCACATCCGGCCCCATGCGTCGTCGCCGATGCCGAGCTCTTGCCTCACCTTCGGAACATACTCCGCCGGTCCTCGGCCACCGATCAGATTGTTCTCGTGCCACCCGACGTCCGCGAGGTTCGCGACCTGATTGACCCGCCGGCGGTCTCGGATCCCGCGACCATGCAGGTAGGCTTCCGGGAACAAATGGTGGGCTTCCCTGGCCGCCCGGCCGCCCTGAGCGGGCGGGTCGAGCAGGTTCTGAAGGAGCTGGTCACTGAAGAGCGCCCGCGTTCCGAGGACCACCTGCGCAGCCCGAAAGGCCAGAGCGGCCGGCGCTCTTCCCTTCTGGGTCTCCAAGCCGGCTACGAGCGTGCGGGTCCAGTAGTCGCCCGTGATCGTCTCGCCCATCGCATCGTCGAGCGCTCGCACGAAGGCCTCGCCGTTGCCGGCCGAGGCGTCGCCGACCCGCGTCAGATCCTGCTCGAAGACGGTCTCGGACGATCCGGAGTAACGCGCCGTGAGCAGCGTCGCGAATACCCACCGGGCAATTACTTCATCCAGCCTATTCTTCGGCACGCCGGCACGGCGACCGCGGATGTAGAAGGCAAAGGCATTGACGACGGCGTTCTTCGAGGCGATGAGCCCTTGGTTCACGAATCCCGCGTGTTTCACCCGAAGGGCGTAGTCGCGCCATGGCGTGAGCTCGACGCATTCCTGGGCAGCCTTGTCGAGATCGTCGAGGCGTTTGGTGCGGCCTGCCGCATCAGCCTCTCCTGTGACCGGGTCGATGCCGCGCAGCGAACGGTAGATGGCCTTCATCCGGGCGCGCCCGAATGCCACCGCACAGGCAGCCCGGAGGAGCTGCTGCGTGTCCAAGGCGACCAGGGACCCATCGGACATCGCACGCGCTCGTTCCTCGATCCGATCCCGTAACGGGCCGTGGAACACCGAGAGGAGCGTGAGGACGAAATCGGCCTGGCCGAGCCGAGTACCCTGATTGTTGATGCGGACGAAGATCTCCGCGACGTCTTCTTCCGTTGCAGCCTCGTCCTGAACTGCTGCGGCTTTGCGGATGTCCACCGTCGGGAACTTGTAGTCGCTCAGCGCGTGCGCCCGCTCCAGGTTGAGCTCGACTGCCTCCGCGTACTTCTCGTCGACGACCCGCCCACGGTCTTGGAGCGCATTCAGGAGCTCAGTTCGTATCTGCCGTCTCGTGCGCTTTCCCGTCCACAGCTCGCTTACGTCCGGCAAGAACTCGGCGTCGTTGCGGATCGCCGCGTCCGCGACTTCGAAGCGCCCATCGCGGGGCCGAAATGCGATCGCGATCCTTCTCTTCTCGCCATCCTTGCCGATGACCTCCTGCCCACGCATCACGGCATACAGCGACGTGAGCCGTTGTTGGCCGTCGATCACAAGGGTCGTCGCCCGAAGGCCGGGCCTGTCAGCACCGAGTGCGCGAGCTTCCTTTTCGCTGGTCGTATGCCACAGGACCAAGGTTCCGACCGGGAAGCCCAAGAACAGGGAGTCGAGTAGGTCTCGGACCTTGGTGTCCTCCCATACGAACGGGCGTTGCAGGTCGGGTAGGGCGATGGCCGCACGCTCAGGTTCGATGTCGCTGACAAGGGACGCAATCGAGCGTTGGCCGTGCTCGAAGATCGGTGCCCGGCCGCGAATTCGCGGCTCACGGGACACGGCGGCATCTTCGTCCTCCGACTCGTCGTCCTCCTGCTCGGTGTCGGCAGAAAGCGCGACGGGGACTGGCTGGGGCAGTTCCCGCCCGACGACTCTTGCGAGGTAGGACACGGCCTCGGGCGCATGGTCCTCGAGGCTCACCGCCCGTCGAACGCGCGCCATCGCGAGGTCCACGAAGCTGTTCAGCCCGTCCTGCAACAGGCGGAGCGCGTCTCCCGCGTGCTCGATCGGAAGGGTCAGGAGCACGCCACCTGGGATCTTCTTGAACTCGTCGTCGTCCTCGGGCTCCGCTCCGATCGCCGCGCGCACTTCCTCAGCAATAGGCCCGATGATGCTGACCTGCGCCCTTGACCTCGTGACCTTGCAGGCGAGGAGCCGGCCCGCCATGAGCGCCAGGCCGTGTGAAGTCTCCTTCACGTACCAAGCGTCCGCACGCTCCTCGTCGGCGTTCTCGATGGCGAAGGCAAGCAAGTCGAGTGCGGAGCGCCGCGTCGCCTCGTTCGGGATCGAGCGCTCGAGCTTCTCGCGGATCCTCTCCTCGACGCCCTCCCGAGGCGTCCAGGCGCCCGCTGCGTGGTCGAACGTCGCTGGAGGCTCCTGGTCTTCGCCGCCGCTTGCGGCCTTCGCGCCTCGGAACTCCTGCATTTCTTCAAACCGGCTTTCCAAGAACGCAACGTCGATGGCCGCAGGGTTGCCGGCGAGCACCTCGCGCCCGCGGTCGGTTATTCGGAAACGGCCCTTGCCAACCGCCTGAAGGAGGCCCGGCTTCCTGAGGTAGGTGGTCGTCCATGCCACACGGTTGTACAGCCGCGTTTGCCCGCTCCGCAGAAGCTGAGCGCGGTCTTCTTCAGTGAGCTGGAACTCCTGGGCCAGTCGCTCGACCGCTTCGGCGAGGCTGTGTTCCTCTCCGTCGGCGGTCAGCTTCAGCAGCGGCAGCATGAAGCTCTGGAAATCGGGAACAGCCATGGGAACCTCCCGCCGCTACTCCGTGTCGAAGATGCGCTTCTCGGCGTCCTCCCACCGAGCCGGCTTCACGACACCCGATTGGACCTCGGCCAGCCGGCATCTTGCCTCCGCCGCCCAGGCCGCATCTACGTTGTCGCGGATGCTGCCATCATCGACGCTCTCGATCAAAGCCGCAGCACGATCGAGGCGATCACGTTGGGGCAATCGTAGTCTCTACCAGATCACTTTCAGGCCAGGCGCCTGGATGCGGCCGTCCCGGCTGACGAGCGGCAACCCCAGATGCAGTGCGGTGGCGGCTGATGATGCGATCCGGCATGTCCGGCACGGATCGCCAGGGTACCCGAGCCAGATCGCGCACGATCTCGCCAGCGTCCGCAGCGGCGCTCATCTGCTCCAGCGCCCGCCGGGACAGCTTCGGTGAGTCGAGCAGGTACCAGGCCGCCGCATGGGTATCGGCGACGACCGCCGGCATCAGAGGTCAGAGTGGGGGAAGGTGCTCCACATCTCAGAGCGAGCCTGGTCGATGTCCTCAGACGAGATGTCAAACCCCTTCCAGATGCCACGAAGGCTCTTTCGCGGCCCCATTGATCCGGCATCTCGACGGAGAGACTCCACGAACCTCAGGACCTCCTCCTGCTGCTTCTGGGACAGGTCCAAGGTCTTCTCGGCGATTTGGTCCCAGGTAGCCATCCGACAACCTCAGCCTGAGCGATTATACCGCCTCGCTGTCAGCGCGCCGCAGTACGCTTCGGGGGACGCCCTGCGGCACCGGAGACGATCCGTTGCAGCCGCCGCCCCCAGGCTTCGAGCGCGGTCCGCTTCTCCGGGTCATGGGAGTGGTCGGATCCCGCGGCTTGAAGCAAGCCGAGGCCGCCAAGCTCCTTGGAGTCACTCAGCCACGGGTCAGCGACCTGCTTCGCGGCCGCGTCGAGCTCTTCAGCGCCGACACTCTCATCGACATGCTGGCTCGGCTCGGAATCAAGGTCCGGCTGGTGGCGACGGCGCGTAAGAGGGTCGCGTAGACCAATCGGGTCACCCGTGAAAAGGGTCCGACACGGCAGCAACGACTCAGCCGGCCTCGCTTCGCGGGTCGACGAGATCCTCGTCGACGCCCACGGCGACGACGAGCAGCTCTGGGCCTTCCGTCAGGCGCTCGAGGACAACGTCCCCGTTCCATCCGACGCGATCGTGATCGGCGAGCCGGTGTCGGTGACCGCGTTCGACTACGACGGAAACGCGCGGCGCGGCCTGACGGCCCGGTGCCGGCGCGCGGACGGCTCCGAGCATGTCGTGGCCGCAGCCGATGTCGTCTTCCCTCGCCATTCGGCGGGCGGCCGTTACCTCGCCGCCTACCGCAGTTGGCTCGGCCTCGAGCCGTTCCCTCCGGAGGTTGGAACGACAGCCCGCCGCAAGCGGCAGCATAAGGCCGCTGCAAGCGACTTCGACCTGGCGGGCCCGATCGAGCTTGTCGCGCTCTCGGTCAAGGACAGGGCGGCGCGCTGCCGCCTTCTGGGAAGCGAACGGATCGTCACGCTGCGCGCCACACGGGTCTGGGGCGTGATCCCCGCCGAGATCGTGGTCGTTCATCCGCGAAAGCAGTGACGGTCCAAATCAGAATCAGGTCCTCCACAACTTGGCCAACTGCAAGGCGCTGCCGGCGATGATCACCCCCGGGCTCTCCGTGCTCGTGATGAACTGTCCGAAGAACCTGGGCCTCGTCGTCGGTCACTCGTGATGAGCAGCGCGCGGCAATCGCCAGCACATCGAGGTCGTGAAGCCCGGCGAGCCCGGCGTCCCTCGCCGAGCGGAAGTCGGCTTCGGGGAGGCGCCTGAGCACAGCCGACACAATGATCTGGTTCAGGTCCGCGTCCGCCTGGAAGCGGATGCGCATCAGCGGGCGAGCGGGGACTGCCTCTTCGCGTCCGCCAGCTTCTGGTAGAACATCGGGTCCGCGGCGCGGGATGCCTCGCGCTTGGCATCGTAGTCCTGCTCCTGAACCTCGAGGTATCGGTCGATCGCCTCCCGGTTCGCCAGGTAGAAGGCGATGGCCCCGTAGACCTGTTCAAGCGTCAGGACCGGGAAGGACTGCGCGACGCTCTCGGCCGACTGGCCTGCGATGAAGGCGTAAACGATGGAATCCAGCGAGACGCGGCTCCCCGCGACGCGGTACGCCCCGCATGTCTGCTCGACGTAATCGGTAGACATGACGAACTACTCTCCCACCAACGCCAGCGCCCGGCTCAGGACCGAGTCGGAGAGGTACATGCCGGACTGTCGCATGGTCTCCAACACCGGGCGAGCCGCCTTGATCCGCCCGCGCTGCTTCGCCACGAGTACCAGGCCCAAGGTGCCGCGAACCGGAATTCTGAGCGTAGCGGCGCAGCGCCGGGCCGCCAGGTCGTCCAGGATGGCCAGCGTTCCCGGATTGGCGTGAGCCCACGCCAGGACGGAGGACTCGCCCTGGCCCAAGTCCCAGGCTTGAATCACGGGCGGCACCATCGGTGGTTCCACGACCGACAGCCACGGGGTCATATCCAAGGCCGTCACCGCCGCGTCCGCCGCGCCGCCAGCTCGGATCTCGTCCGCGACCGGCCGAGGCACCACGACCTCTGGACCAGCGAGCCGCAGAAAGTCGATGAGCTTCGCGGCGGCGAGCTGGATGAGCGGGGATGCGTTGACCGCTGGACGCTCAGCCAAGGCTGAGCTCACGCTTCAGGTCTTCGAAGTCCACGACGAATGCGTCCGACTTCGTCCGCGCGAGCTCCATCAGGAACTGAGCGCGGCTCAGACCAGCAACGTGAGCAGCCTTCTCTTGCGACAACTCTCCACGTTCGTACCAATGGATCGCTGCCGCGACCCGAAGCTCACGAGCGAACTCCTCGGGCGAACGCCGGAGCGCGGAGAAGACATCGTCGGGAAACTGGAGCGTAACGGTCGTCATCGATCTCGTCCTGCCACCATTATGCGCCGATTCCTGGCCCCCCGCGCGCGGCATGGCAACCACCTCCGCCGGTTTCGTTTCTCCGCTGACGATGGCCTCCAGCCGCCGCCCCCAGGCTTCGAGGGCGGTCCGCTTCTCCGGGTCGTGGGAGTGCCGGTCGTCGACGGCCGTCACGTCGCGCTCGGCGTGGTGGACGAATGAGGTGGACGAATGAAGTATTGACGATCCGATGCTCCGAGCGTAGCCTCCAGAAAAGAGAGGAAGGCGCCCATGGCCTCGAGGAGCTCGGTCGCGCTGTTCGTGGGCGCGACGGTGGCGCTGGCGGGGGTGTCCCTGGGCGCGGCAAACGGCAAGCCAACCACCGTGACCTCCAAGCCCATGGGATCTGGCGGGCCGTTCGTGGCGAAGCCGTCGATGATGTCGCCCGAGGCCACGGAGGCGTTGTTCCTGGGCGACATGGCCGCGGACATCTCCGTGGGCTGCCCCGCGGGCCCGAACGAATGGGCCACGAAGGTGACGGCGACCCTGATGCCGACCTTCGGGGTGGTGTCCACGACGTATGGCATCGCCGGCACCAGCGGTCCCACCTGGGACCTGGTGGCCTGGAACAACGGGGCGTCGCCGGGCTCGGACATCCAACGCTGCCCCCTGGGCGCCGCCGCCGGCACGCCCGGCACCCACACCGTGACGGTCCTTCCGGGCTGCCTCACGATCCCGGTGGCAGCGGGTCAGACGTTCTTCTTCGGCCTGAGCCAGGGAACGGACCCGGATCCGATGGCCTTCGGGATGGACACCAGCGGATCCACCCCCGACACCGTCTTCATCCGGGCCCCGAATTGCGGCCTGCCGAACTTCGCCACCGTCGAGTCCATCGGCTTTCCGGGGTATTGGGTGCACCGCATCATCATCGACGACACGGTGCCCGTCGAGCTGATGAGCTTCGGAGTCAACTAGACACTAGAGAGCCGCCTTCGGCCGGGCCT
>Ga0214472_10004092_pt1 | contig 15380 bp, 14 predicted proteins | sample RVTome_6_FD_207662 | JGI IMG/M metagenome (GOLD analysis project Ga0214472, IMG submission 207662) | Soil microbial communities from uranium-contaminated site in the Upper Colorado River Basin, Wyoming, United States - RVT140D175 | ecosystem: Environmental > Terrestrial > Soil > Contaminated >...
CAGCAGCGCCCCCATGCTGGCCGCCTGCCCCACGCACAGCGTGGAGACATCGGGCTTGATGAACTGCATCGTGTCGTAGATCGCGAGGCCGGCCGACACCGAGCCGCCCGGCGAGTTGATGTAGAAGAAGATGTCCTTGTCCGGGTTCTCGGACTCGAGGAACAGCAGCTGCGCCACGATCAGGTTGGCGGTGATTTCGGTCACCGGGCCGACGAGGAAGACGACTCTTTCTTTCAACAGTCTGGAATAAATATCGTACGCGCGCTCGCCGCGCCCGGACTGCTCGATCACCATCGGGATCAGCCCGAGGCCGTTCACGTCGGTACCGGGCCTTTCCCAGTTCATGCGCTGCCGCCCATCAGTTCGTCGAACGAGATCTCCTTATCGGCGAGCTTCGCCTTCGACAGGACCCACTTCACGACGTTGGCCTCCAGGGCCATGCCTTCCATCTCCGACAGGCGTTGCGGCTGCATATAGAACCATTTTACTACCTCGGCGGGACTCTCGTAGGTCTGCGCCTCCTGCTCGACCAGCGCGCGCACTTCCGCGGGCTTGGGCTGCAGGTTCTCGGCGCGCGCGAGCTCGGCGATGATCAGCCCCAGTCCGACGCGACGCCGGGCGGCGTCCTCGAACGCCGCGGCATCGAGCGGCACCTCGCCGGGCCTGACCCCGCGCGCCTGCAGATCGGCGGCGGCGCGCTCGACGAGCTGCTGCGCCTCCATCTGCACCAGGGATTTCGGCAGCTCGAGCGGGGTGGCGTCGAGCAGCGCCTGCAGCGCCTGCGCCTTGACGCGCGCCTCGATGCGCTTGCCCGCTTCCCGCTCCACGTTGGCGCGCACTTCGCCGCGCATCTTCGCGAGGTCGCCGTCGGCCACGCCGAGCGACTTGGCGAACCCGGCGTCGAGCGGCGGCACCTGCGGCTCCTCGACCTTCTTCAGCGCGAGCTCGAACGCCGCCGGCTTCCCGGCGACCTCCTTGCCGTGGTAGTCGTCCGGAAACCTGAGCTCGAAGCTTTTCGTCTCGCCGGCCGCCATGCCGCGGGCGGCGGCCTCGAACTCGGGCAGCATGCGGCCTTCTCCGAGCATGAAGGCGAAGCTCTCCGCCTTGCCGCCCTGGAACGGCTGGCCGTCGATCGTGCCCTGGAAGTCGACCGTGAGCCGGTCGCCGTCGTGCGCCGCGCGCTCGGCCGGCACGAACTTGGTGCGCTGCTTGCGCAGGATCTCTACGGTGCGGTCGATCGCGGCGTCGTCGATCGTCACCCTCGGCCGCTCTATCGCGGCGGCCGACAGGTCGCCCACGCCCACCTCGGGATAGACCTCGAAGGTGGCGCTGAACTCGAAATCGTTCTTTTTCTCGATGCGCGGATAGCCGGCGACCTTGAGCTTTGCTTCCCTTACGGCGTCGCTGAACGCCTTTTGCACCGCATCGCCCATCACCTCGGAGCGCACCTGCGGGCCGTAGGTCTGCTGCACCAGCTTGAGGGGGACCTTGCCCGGCCGGAATCCCGGCATGCGCACGTTGCGCGCGAGCTTCTTCAGCCGCTCGTCAACCTGCCGCTCGATGTCCTCGGCGGGCAGCCTCATCGAGACCCGCCGCTCGAGCGCGCCCAGCGTTTCCACGTTCGCCATTCCCTTATCGTCGTTCCAGTTGGCCGCTTTTCTTGGTGCGAAGGGAGGGACTCGAACCCTCATGCCTTGCGGCGTCAGATCCTAAGTCTGGTGCGTCTGCCAATTCCGCCACCTTCGCGAAAAAAAGCGCGAAAAAAACAACGTATTATACCTTCGCTGCGTTTTCGGATTTCGTCCGATGTCCGTCGGCCATTACGAGAATTTCCCGGTCGCTTCGGTCCTGCTGCCGCCGCGGCTGCGCCGCCCCGTCGCCGTCATCTACCGCTTCGCGCGCAGCGCCGACGATTTCGCCGACGAAGGCGATGCACCGCCCGAAGCCCGGCTGGCGAAGCTCGACGCCTGCCGGCGCGAGGTGCTCGCCATCGCGGCGGGCGCCTCGCCGGAGCAGCCGCTGCTCCAGGACGTCGCCGCCGTGATCCGGCAACATTCCCTCCCCCATCAGCTGTTTATCGACCTGCTGGACGCGTTCTCGCAGGACGTGACCAAGCGACGCTACGCGCATTTCGACGAGCTGCTCGACTATTGCCGCCGCTCGGCGAACCCGGTCGGGCGGCTGCTGCTGCATCTATTCAAACGAACGACTGACTCAGATTTCGAGCGCTCCGACGCCATCTGCACCGCCTTGCAGCTCACCAATTTCTGGCAGGACGTCGGGGTCGACTACGCCAAGGGACGCATCTACCTGCCCGAGGACGACATGGCCCGGCACGGCGTGACCGAGCGGCACCTGGCGCGAAGGACCTGCGATCCGGCCTGGCGCGCGCTGATGCGCTTCCAGGTGGAAAGGACCCGGCGCATCATGCGCTCCGGAGAGAGCCTGGGCCGCGCGCTCGCGGGGCGCGTCGGCTTCGAGATCCGCGCCACGGTGCAGGGGGGGCTGCGCATCCTGGAGAAAATCGAGCGCGCGCATTACGACGTCTTCTCCCGCCGGCCGGTGCTGCGCGCGCTCGACTGGCCGCTGCTGCTCGCGAGGGCCGTATGACGCCCGACGAGTACTGCCGGAAGAAGGCGGCCGCGAGCGGCTCGAGCTTCTACTACTCGTTCCTGTTCCTGCCCGCCGAGCGCCGCCGCGCCATCACGGCCCTGTACGCGTTCTGCCGCGAGGTCGACGATGCCGTGGACGACGGCGCCGATCCGCAGGTCGCCGCGGCGAAGCTCGCCTGGTGGAACGCCGAGGTGGCCAACCTCTACGCCGGAAGTCCGCAGCATCCGGTAACCCGGGCGCTCGCGCCGCACGTCGAGAGCTTCGGCATCGGCGCCGGGCAGCTGGCGGAGATCATCGCCGGCATGGAGATGGACCTCACGCAGACCCGCTACCTCGACTGGCCCGCCCTCGAGCGCTACTGCCACCAGGTGGCGGGCGTGGTGGGGCTGCTCGCCGCCGGTATTTTCGGCTACCGCGATCGGCGCACGCTCGACTACGCGCACCAGCTCGGCATCGCCTTCCAGCTCACCAACATCATCCGCGACGTAGGCGAGGACGCGCGCAAGAACCGCATCTACGTGCCGATGGAAGACATGAAGCAGTTCGGGGTCAGCGCCGCGGACATCCTGCAGGCGCGCGAGACCGAGCAGTTCCGCGACCTGATGGCGTTCCAGGCCGATCGCGCGAAGCAGTGCTATCGCAAGGCGCTCGGCGCGCTTCCCGAGGCCGACCGCCGCGCGCAGCGGCCCGGCCTCATCATGGCGGCGATCTACCGCGCCCTGCTCGACGAGATCGAGCGCGACCGCTTCCGGGTTCTCACCAGCCGCACCTCGCTCACGCCGCTGCGCAAGTTCTGGATCGCCTGGACGACGTGGGTCAGCGCGTAGCCGTAGTCGGCGCGGGCTATGCCGGGATGGCGGCCGCGGTGACGCTGGCCCGCCGTGGCGCGGCCGTGAGCGTGTTCGAGTCGGGCCCGGTTCCGGGCGGGCGCGCGCGGCGCGTCAGCTCGCAGGGGGAAACGCTCGACAACGGCCAGCACCTGCTGGTGGGGGCGTACACGGCGCTCTTCGAAGCGATGCGCACGGTCGGCGTCGCCTCGGATGCGCTCCTGCGCCTGCCCTTCGAGATCCGCTATTGCCGCGGCTTTCGCCTGCGCGCGCTGTGGCTGCCGGCGCCGCTCGGGCTGCTCGGCGGGCTGCTCGCAGCGCGCGGGGTCCCGCTGCGCGAGCGGATGGGCGCCGCTCTTTTCCTTCGCGCGATGAAGAAGGCCGGGTTTCGCCTGGCGCAGGATCTGCCGCTGTCGCAGCTCTTGCAGCGCCACGGGCAGGACGGGCGCCTCGCGCAGTACCTGTGGCGGCCGCTGTGCGTCTCGGCGCTCAATACGCCGCCCTCGCAGGCCTCGGCCAACGCCTTCCTGGCCGCCTTGCGCGACACGCTCGGCGGCGAGCCGGGGGCGAGCGACCTGCTCCTGCCGCGCGTCGACCTGTCGCGCCTGTTCCCCGAGCCGGCCGCCGCGTATGTCGCGCAGCGCGGGGGCAGGATTTTTCTTCGTTCCCCGGTTCGCAACCTCTACGATCTGAGAAACGAATTCGATGCCGTGATCGTGGCGGTCGGACCGCATCAGGTCCATCGCCTGCTCCCCGAAAACGCAGAGGCATACACCTACCAGCCGATCTACACCTGCTACCTGCAGTACCCCGAGCACGTGAAGCTGCCGTTTCCGATGCTCGGCCTTGCGGACGGGCTGGTGCAATGGGTCTTCGACCGCGGCGCGCTCCTCGGCGAGCGGGGACGTCTCGCCTGCGTCATCAGCGCGCAAGGCGAGCACCAGCAGATGACTCGCGAGGCGCTCGCCGAGCGCTGCCATCGGGAGCTCGCCCAGGCCCTCCCCGGCCTGCCGGCGGCGCGCTGGTCCCGGGTGATCGCCGAGAAGCGCGCGACGATCAGCTGCGTGCCGGATGTGCCGAGGCCCGGCGTGCAGACCGGGCTTCCCGGGGTATTCCTCGCCGGCGATTACACCGATCCGGAATATCCGCCCACGCTCGAAGCCGCGGTGCGCAGCGGCGTGCGCGCGGCCGAACGCGTACTCAAAGATCTCGCAGCTTGGCCACCGCCTGGTCGACCCGCTCCACGGCGATGATCTCGATGCCGGGCGTCCTGGCCTTCGGGACGTTGGCCTTCGGGATGAGCGCCTTCGTGAACCCGAGCTTGGCGGCCTCCTTCAGGCGCTCCTGCCCGCGCGGCGCGGGCCGCACCTCGCCCGCCAGGCCGATCTCGCCGAACACCGCGAGCTTCTGCGCGATCGGACGATCGGAGAGCGATGAGACCACCGCGAGGCACACCGCGAGATCGGCCGCGGGCTCGCCGATGCGCACGCCGCCGACCGCGTTGACGAACACGTCCTGCTCCCACGTCGCGATGCCGGCGTGGCGATGCAGCACCGCGAGCAGCATGGCGAGGCGGTTGGGCTCCAGCCCCACCGAGAGGCGGCGCGGATTGGGCGAGTGCGCGGCGTCGACCAGCGCCTGCACCTCGACCAGCAGCGGCCGCGTGCCCTCCAGCGTGGCGAGCACGCAGGAGCCCGGCACCGGTCTGTCGTGCGTCGACAGGAAAAGGCGCGACGGGTTGCCGACGCCTCTCAGGCCGCTCTCGGTCATCGCGAACACGCCGAGCTCGTTCACCGCGCCGAAGCGGTTCTTGACCGCGCGGATCAGCCGGAAGCTCGAGCTCGGGTCGCCCTCGAAGTAGAGCACCGTGTCCACGATGTGCTCGAGCACGCGCGGGCCCGCGATCGCCCCCTCCTTGGTGACGTGGCCGATGATGGCGAGCGCCGTGCCGGCGCGCTTGGCATGGCGCGCGAGCTGCGCCGCGCACTCGCGCACCTGCGCCACCGACCCCGGCGCGGACTGCAGCGCCTCGGTCCACAGCGTCTGGATCGAGTCGACCACCGCCACGCGCGGCCTTGCCGACTCGAGCGCGCCGAGCACGCGCTCGAGCTGCGTCTCGGCAAGCAGCTGCACGCCGCCGACGTCGAGCGCGAGGCGCCGCGCCCGCATCGCGACCTGCTCCGCCGATTCCTCGCCGCTCACGTACAGGCCGGGCTCGGCCATCGCGGCGAGCGCCTGCAGCAGCAGGGTCGACTTGCCGATGCCGGGATCGCCGCCCAGCAGCACGACCTGCCCCGGAACCAGTCCCGCGCCGAGCGCGCGGTCGAGCTCGGCGAGGCCGGTGGCAATGCGCTCGAGGCTGCGCGCCTTGATGTCCGAGAGCGCGACCGGCTTGACCGCGGGGCGCGCCGCCGACTTCTCGGCGAAGGTTTCGCTCAGCGTGCCGACGGCGGCGCACGACGGGCAGCTGCCGAACCACTGCAGCGCGGTGGCGCCGCACTCGGAGCAGACGTAGGCGCTCTTGGCTCGCGCCATTCAGGCCACCTCGGAGACCGGAACGCGGAGCGCCAGCGCGCACAGCAGCTCGTAGCTCAGGGTGCCGGCCGCGGCGGCGACCTCGTCGGCCGAGAGGCCCTCGCCCCACAAGGTCACCGGCGTGCCGATGCCGGCTTGCGGGTCATCGCTGATGTCCACGCAGATCATGTCCATCGATACCCGTCCAACGATCCGGGAGCGCTTGCCGTTGACCAGCACCGGCGTGCCGCTCGGCGCGTGCCGCGGGTAGCCGTCGGCGTAGCCGCAGGCGACCACGCCGATCGTCATCTCCCCCGCCGCCTCGTAGCTGAAGCCGTAGCCGATGCGCTCGCCCGGCTGCAGCTGCTGGATGGCGATGATCTCGGAGCGCAGGGTCATCGCCGGCCGCAGGTGGAGCGCTTCGGCGCTTGCGTCGGCGAAGGGCGAGCAGCCGTAGAGCATGATCCCGGGCCGCACCCAGTCGCGGCGCGTCTCCGGGTAACGGATCAGGGCGGCGGAGTTCGCGAGCGAGCGCGGCCCCTCGAGCGCCTGCGACAGCTCATCGAACCAGTCGAGCTGCGCCTTCACCCCCAGCGGCCCGTCGGCGTCGGCAAAGTGCGTCATCAACGTCACGCTTCCCACCTGGGGGTGCTCGCGCAGGCGGCCGTAAGCGAAATGCAAGCCCTCCACGCCGAAGCCGAGCCGGTTCATGCCGCTGTTCACCTTGAGATAGACGTCGATCCGGCGCACCAGCGCCGCCTTGGAGAGCATCTTCACCTGCTCCGGGTTGTGGATCACCGGCGTCAGCTCGTATTCGCCGAGCGTCTCGAGGTCGGCCGGCTCGAAGAAGCCCTCGAGCATCAGGATCGGCCGCGTCACGCCGGCGCGGCGCAGCCGCGCCGCTTCCTCGAAGTCGAGCACCGCGAAGCCCTCGGCATCGCCGAGCGCGCGCGCCGCGCGCTCAAGCCCGTGCCCGTAGGCGTTCGCCTTCGTGACCGCCCACACCTTCGAGGCGCCGGCGCACGCCCTGGCGGCGAGGAGATTGTGCGCGAGCGCGCCGGCGGAAATGGTGGCGCGGATGGGGCGCGGCATGGAAGTCTATTGTGCTATAAAGCCCGGCGCCCCGACCATGGATGTCCCCTAGACCGCAGTCGTGAACTCCGGCTTCTACATCATCATGGCGGCGCAGTTCTTCTCGTCGCTCGCCGACAACGCGCTGCTGGTCGCCGCGATCGCGCTCCTGATGTACGCCGACGCCCCCTCGTGGGTCACGCCGTATCTCAAGTTCTTCTTCGTGATTTCGTACGTGCTGCTCGCGCCCTACGTCGGTGCCTTTGCCGACCGGCTGCCCAAGGGCCGCGTGATGTTCCTGTCGAACCTGGTGAAGATCGCCGGCTGCGTGATGATGCTCGCCACCGTCCACCCGCTCGCGTCCTACGCCCTGGTCGGCCTGGGCGCCGCGGCCTATTCGCCCGCCAAGTACGGCATCCTCACCGAGTACCTTCCGCACCGCAAGCTGGTGGTCGCGAACGGCTGGATCGAAGGCCTCACGGTCGCCTCCATCATCCTCGGCACGGTGCTGGGCGGCCTGCTGATCAAGGACCGCGTCGCCGCGCGCCTCCTCGAGCACGACCTGCCGCTCATCGATACCGGGATCGCCACGCCGCCCGAGGCGGCGATCGTGGCGATCATCGTGGTCTACGGCCTCGCGGCGTTGTTCAATCTGTACGTGCCGCGAACCGGCGTCGCGCTCAAGCCGCTGCCTTCGCATCCGCTCGAAACCCTGCGCGACTTCGGGCGCTGCGTGGCGCGCCTGTGGAGCGACCGGCTGGGCCAGATCTCGCTCGCCGTCACCACGCTGTTCTGGGGCGCCGGCGCGACGCTGCAGTTCGTCGTGCTGGAATGGGCGCGCGCGGCGCTCGGCTTCGACCTCTCCAGCGCCGCCATCCTGCAGGGGGTCACCGCGATCGGCATCGCCGCCGGCGCGGTGCTCGCCTCGCTCTGGGTGGCGCTCGACCGGGCGGTGCGCGTGATCCCGCTCGGCATCGCGATGGGTCTCACCGTGATCACCATGAACTTCGTCGGCGAGGTGTGGCTCGCCAGCGTGCTCATGGTGCTGATCGGCGCCATGGCCGGGTTCTTCGTGGTACCGATGAACGCGCTGCTGCAGCACCGCGGGCACCACCTGGTGGGCGCCGGCCGCTCGATCGCGGTGCAGAACTTCAACGAGAACGCCTCGATCCTGGTGATGATCGCGCTCTACTCGCTGCTGCTGCACGCCGGCTACTCGATCTTCACGGTGATCGCGGTGTTCGGGCTGTTCGTCGCCGGCACCATGACGGTGGTGCAGTTCTGGTTCTGGCGCAACCGCCGCGCGCACGGCGAGGAGGTCGAGCGGCTGCTCGCCTTCGCGCGCGCCGAGGACCCCCACCACCCGCGCCATCCCTAGCCGGTCAGAACCCGGTCATGGTCTTGCGGGCGAATACCAGGTCGGCCCAGGCCTTCGCCTTGTCCGGCAGATTCCTCAGCAGGTAGGCCGGGTGGTAGGTCACCACGAGCGGCACGCCGGCGTAGCGGTGCAGCCGGCCGCGCAGGCTCGCGATCGAGGCGTCGGTGCCGAGCAGCGTCTGGGCGGCGAACCGGCCCATGGCGACGATCAGCTTCGGGCGCACCAGCTCGATCTGCTTCAGCAGGTGCGGAGCGCACTTCGCGACCTCCTCGGGCTGCGGATTGCGGTTGCCCGGCGGGCGGCATTTCAGCACGTTGGCGATGTAGACCTTCTCGCCGCGCTTCAGGTCGATCGCCGCGAGCATGTTGTCGAGCAGGCGCCCGGCCTGCCCGACGAAAGGCTCGCCGAGCCGGTCTTCCTCCGCGCCGGGGGCCTCGCCGATCAGCATCCAGTCGGCCTGCTCGTCGCCGACGCCGAACACGGTCTGGGTGCGCGACTTGTGGAGCCCGCAGGCGGTGCAGGCCGGAACCGCCTGCTTCAGGGCTGTCCATTCAAAGGATGAATCTGTTCCCGAAACAGCCGGGGAATCGCTTGCTGGAACCTCCAACCTGGTGCGAAGGCGCCAGATCGGCGCGAGACCCATCTCGGCAAGGATTCCCTCGCGCCGGCTCATAGCGGCAGCGTCAGGACGAGCGCGTCCTCGCGGCCGGCGCGCGCCGGGTAGTAGCCGCGCCGCACCGCGACGCGGCGAAAGCCGAAGTGCCGGTAGAGCGCCTGCGCCGCGCGGTTGCTCGGCCGCACCTCGAGGAACAGGCTTCGCGCGCCGCGGCTGCGGGCAAGCGCCGCCGCCTCGGCGAGCAGCATCGTGCCGTGGCCGCGGCGCTGGTGCGCGGCGGCCACCGAGAGGTTGAGCAGGTGCGCCTCGCCCGCGCCGATCATCAGCACGAAGTAGCCCGCCAGCTCGCCGCGCAGGCGCCAGGTGCGGCACTCGTACCCGGCGCACAGCGAGTCGGCGAAGTTGCCGCGCGTCCAGGGATGGCTGTAGATGGCGGCCTCCGCCGCAGCCACCTCGTCGAGGTCCCGCTCGCGCATCGGCGCGAGCTCGGCCTCGCCTTTCGGTACCGCACTCATCCTCCTTCGAGCTCCAGCCGGGTGTACGCGACCTTCTCCCGCACGTACACGGGAGCGGCGAGCGCGGCGTCGACGCCCTCGCCCGCCGCCAGGCGCGGCGCGGCGAGCTCGGCCACGGCAAGGGCCGAAGGATGGATTTGCGGCAGGACTCGCGTCAAGCCCAGGTTGCCGAAGGCGTCGAAGCCGCTGCCGCAGCCGACCCAGCCTTCGCCCGCCGGCCGCGGCGCCGCCGCGGGCGCCACGCACTGCGCCGGGATCACCTCGCGAAAGCCGCTGCCCTGCCTCTCGAGCGCGGCGTAGTAGACCTCGCGCATGCGGGCATCGAGGCAGGCGACGACCCTCGGCGCGCGCGCTTCCTGCGCCAGCGCCTCGAGCGTCGAGACGCCGATCACCGGCAGGTCGCGAGCGAACGCGAGGCCCTGCGCGATGCCGCAGGCGATGCGCAGGCCGGTGAACGACCCCGGGCCGGCGCCGAAAGCCACCGCGTCGAGATCGCGCGCCGCGAGGCCCCAGTCCTGCAGCAGGCGCTCGAGCATCGGCAGCGCGAGCTCCGAATGGCGCGTCCCGGCGCGCCGCTCGAGCGCGGCAGCCTCGCCGTCGCGCCACAACGCCACCGAGCACCACTCGGTCGAGGTTTCGATCGCCGCGAACCGCATGCGGGATTCTATATACTCGCCGCCATGAAACAACATTCGATCGCGGTCATTCCCGGCGACGGCATCGGCCGGGAGGTCATCCCCGAAGGCGTCCGGGTGCTCGAAGCGGCCGCCGCGCGCCACGGCGTGCGCCTCAAGTGGCAGGAGTTTCCCTGGAGCTGCGACTGGTACCAGGCGCACGGCAGGATGTGCCCCGACGACGCGCCGGAGATCCTGCGCAGGTTCGACGCGGTGTACTTCGGCGCGGTCGGCAACCCGGCGATCGTCCCGGACCACGTTTCCGCGTGGGGCCTGCTGATCAACTTCCGCCGCTGGTTCGACCTGTACGTCAACCTGCGCCCGGTGCGCCTGTTCGACGGCCTGCCCTGCCCGCTCGCCGGGCGCAAGCGCGGCGACATCGACTACGTGGTGGTGCGCGAGAACACCGAGGGCGAATACGGCAACGTCGGCGGCCGGGTCTTCGAGGGCACCGAGCGCGAGGCGGTGATGCAGCAGTCGGTCTTCACCCGCAAGGGCGTCGACCGCATCATGAAATACGCCTTCGAGCTCGCACGCGGCCGCCGGCGGCACGTCACCTCGTGCACCAAGTCGAACGGCATCACCATCACCATGCCGTACTGGGACGAGCGCTTCGCCGAGATGAAGAAGAGCTACCCTGACATCCGGACCGATCAGTATCACGTCGACGGCCTGACCATCCAGATGGTGCTCAACCCCGAGCGCTTCGACGTCATCGTCGCCTCCAACCTGTTCGGCGACATCCTGTCCGACCTCGGCCCGGCGACCGCCGGCACCATCGGCATCGCCGCTTCCGGCAACCTCAACCCGGAGCGCACGGCGCCCTCGATCTTCGAGCCGGTGCACGGCTCGGCGCCCGACATCGCGGGCCGCGGCATCGCCAACCCGATCGCCGCCATCTGGTCGGGAGCGCTGATGCTCGAGCATCTCGGGCACGCCGAGGCGGCGGCCGACGTGGTGCGCGCCATCGAGCGCGTGATCCTGGAAGGCCCGCGCACCCCCGACATGAAGGGAAGCGCGCGCACTGCCGAGGTCGGCGCCGCGGTCGCCGACGCGCTGCGCCCGGCTTCGCGCGAGGCGGCTTGAAGACCTACCGCATCGCGTCGATTCCGGGCGACGGCATCGGCAACGAAGTCATTCCCGCCGGGATCGAAGTTCTCGAGAAGCTTTCGCGCCTGGAGGGCTTCTCGATGCAGTTCACGCATTTCGACTGGTCTTCGGAGCGCTACCAGAAGACCGGGGCGTATATCCCGCAAGGCGGCCTCGAGGAGCTGAAGAAGTTCGACGCCATCTTCTTCGGCGCGGTGGGCGCGCCCGACGTGCCCGACCACGTGTCGCTGTGGGGCCTGCGCCTGCCGATCTGCCAGGGCTTCGACCAGTACGCCAATGTGCGTCCTTCCCGCGTTCTTCCGGGAATCGAAAGTCCCTTGAGAAACGGCGGGCAGATCGACTGGGTCATCGTCCGGGAGAACACCGAGGGCGAGTACTCCGGCTCGGGCGGGCGCGTGCACGCCGGGCTTCCCGAGGAGGTCGCGACCGAGACCTCGGTGTTCACGCGCAAGGGCGTGGAGCGCGTGCACCGCTTCGCCTTCGAGCTGGCGCGCAAGCGGCCGCGCAAGCAGCTCACGCTGGTCACGAAATCGAACGCGCAGCGCCACGGCATGGTGCTGTGGGACGAGATTTTCCATGCCGTTTCAAAGGAATTCCCGGAGGTGAGCACGGACCGCATCCTGGTCGACGCCGTCACCACGCGCATGGTGCTGAAGCCTGCAAGCCTCGACACCCTCGTCGCCTCCAACCTGCACGCCGATATCCTGTCGGACCTCGCCGCGGCGCTCTCCGGCTCGCTCGGCATCGCGCCGACCGCCAACCTGAACCCGGAGCGCAGGTTTCCCTCGATGTTCGAGCCGATCCACGGCTCGGCCTTCGACATCACCGGCCAGGGCGTCGCCAACCCGGTGGCCACGTTCTGGACCGCCTCGATGATGCTGGAGCACCTGGGAGAGGCGAAGGCCGCCGCCCGGCTGATGCGGGCGATCGAGTCGGTGAGCGCCGCCCGGGTCTTCACCCCGGACCTCGGCGGCACCGCCCGCACCGGCGAGGTCACGGCGGCGCTGGTCGCGGCGCTGTAGCGCGCGACGCAACCCCGGCCGCCTAAAGACTGATCCGCCTCCCGCCGCTCGCAGCAGCGCCGCGAGCGGCGTGACAAGCCGCTAGAATCGGGCCGGGCGCGATAGCGATGTCATACAAGCGGCGAAAAGCGGGCCTCCTTGCTCCAGTCCGATAGCGCGCGCAACCGGCTCATCGGCATCGGGCTGATTTCGCTCACCTACCTTTGTTTCGCGATCCTGGACGGCAGCGCCAAGTGGCTGGTCGGATCGGTGCCGCTCGCGGTGGTGGTGTGGCTGCGCTTCGTGACGCACGTGCTGTTCGCCGGCGCGGTGCTGCTCCCGATGCGCGGCCTTGCGCTTTTCAGGACCCGGCACCTGCGCTGGCACGCGCTGCGCGCGCTCATGTTCCTCGCCATGACCGGGATCAACTTCTGGGCGCTGCAGTACCTGCAGCTCACGGTGACCTCGTCGATCTTCTTCACCGTGCCGATCCTCATCGCGCTCGCCAGCGCGGCGCTGCTCGGCGAGAAGCTGGACCGCGGCCGCTGGGGCGCGATCCTCGCCGGCTTCGCCGGCGTGCTGGTGATCGTGCGTCCCGGCAGCGCCGAGTTCCACCCCGCGATGCTTGCCGCGGTGGCGAACGCGATGGTGTACGCCGCCTTTCTCATGATGACGCGGCGCCTCGCGGCCTACGATTCGCCCGAGACCATCCAGGTCCTGCCGGCGCTCGGCGCCACGGTCCTGTTCGCGCCGTTCGCGGCTGCCGCCTGGGAGTCGCCGCAGGGGTGGATCGAATGGAGCGTCGCCTGCCTGCTCGGCGTGCTCGGCGCGCTCGGCCACCACCTGCTCGCGGCCGCGCACCGCTATGCGCCGGCCTCGGTGGTCGCGCCCTTCCTCTACCAGCAGGTGATCTACATGGCGGCCTTCGGCTACCTGGTATTCGGCGACGTGCCGAGCGGCTGGGTGTGGCTCGGCGCCGCGATCGTGGTGGCGAGCGGGCTGTACCTGTTCCGCCGGGAAAGGCAGGCGTGAGCGAAACGCTCGCCATCCCGCTATGGCTTGCGCTTGCGGCGGCGGCGCTCGCCGGCTGGGCGCTCTACGAGCACGTGCTGATGCCGGCGCTGCGCTGGATGGTGATGCATCCCGCCGAGCGGGTGATCGAGGAAGTCTCGGCGAAGCTGCGCATCCGCATCCGGCCGTTCCAGCGCACCCGCCGGCAGGCGCTGATCCATCGCCTGGTCACCGATCCGAAGGTCCAGCAGGCGGCCGAGCAGCACGCCGCCGCGAACCGGCTTTCCCGCCAGGCGGTGCTGCGGCGCGTCGAGCGCTATGCGCGCGAGATCGTCCCCGCGTTCAACGCCTACCTCTACTTTCGCATCGGCTACTGGATCGGGCGCGGCGTCGCGCGCTCGCTGTACCGGGTGCGCCTGGGATACGCGGATGCCGAGGGCCTGGCGAAGATCGACCCCGACGCCACGCTGGTGTTCGTCATGAACCACCGCTCGAACATGGACTACCTGCTTGCCGGCTACCTCGCCGCCGACCAGGCGGCGCTTTCCTACGCGGTCGGCGAATGGGCGCGCACCTGGCCGCTCTCGGCGCTGATCCGCGCCATGGGCGCCTATTTCGTGCGCCGCAATTCCGGCGACGAGCTCTACCGGCGCGTGCTCGAGCGCTACGTCGCGATGGCCACCGAGGCCGGCGTGCCGCAGGCGGTGTTCCCGGAGGGCGGCCTGTCGCGCGACGGCCGCCTCCGCGAGCCGCGCCTCGGGGTGCTCGACTACATGATGCGCGGCTGGGACGCGGCCGAGCGCGACCTGGTGTTCGTGCCGCTCGGCATCAACTACGACCGCGTGCTGGAGGACCGCACGCTGCTTCTCTCGGCGGCGCCCGGCGCGCCCCGGCCGGGGCGCCTGCGGGCGCTTGCGAACACCTGCGGCTTCGTGCTGCGCAACCTGAGGCTGCTCGCGCGCAGCGAGTGGCACCGCTTCGGTTATGCCTGCGTGAACTTCGGCTCGCCGGTCTTCATGCGCGAGTACTGCCGCGCGCGCGGCCTGGACTTTCGCAGGCTCTCGGGCGACGAGCGGCGCACGGCGGTGGCGCGCCTCGGGCGCGACCTGATGGAGGCGGTCGGGCGCGTGATTCCCGTAGTCCCGGTGGCGCTGATCGCCACGCTGTTCGTGCGCGAGCCGGACCGCGCACGCTCTTCGCTCGAGCTCAAGGCCGAGGTCGGCGCGCTGCTCGAACGCCTGCAGCAGGCGGGCGCCCGGGTGCACGTGCCGCGCGGCGACTTCGACTACGCCCTGACCGTGGGACTGCGTATGCTGCTGTTGCGCCACCTGGTGGAGGAAAGCGAGGGCCTGTACCGCGCCAGCCCGCGCGAGCTGCCGCTGCTCGGCTATTACGCCAACTCCATTGCGCACCTTGCCCGACTGGACGAGGGGATAACGCTCCAGTAAATTGCGGCGGGAACGGAGGGAATTCCATGCCGGCTGCAGCGCGCAAGCGCCCGCCCGGGAAGCGCCGGAGCAGCACGCCGCGGCCAGCGCGCGCCGCCGCGCGCGAGCCGTTCGTCCCTCTCTCGAGCGACTGGTACTGGGAGCAGGACGCGCAGCTGCGCTTCACGCGGGTCGTCATGCGCAACGCCGATGCCGCGGAGCAGGCGCTCGCGCGCCAGCTGGTCGGCAAAGCGCGCTGGGAGACCGGCATCGACATCGAGGGCGGGTGGGATGCCCACCGCGCGGTCCTCGCGGCGCGCGAGCCGTTCCGGGACGTGCTGATGTGGCGCACTTTCGAGGACGGAAGCCGGCGCTACGTGTCGGTGAGCGGCGAGCCGATGTTCGACGCGAGGGGGCGCTTCACCGGCTACCGCGGGGTGGGGCGCGACATCACCGCGCAGAAGCGCGCCGAGCGGCTGCTGCGCCTGGAGCACCGGGTGACGCGCTGCCTGAACGAAGCCGCGAGCCCCGCCGAGGCGCTGCGCGCCGCGCTGCACGCGATCTGCGAGACCGAAGGCTGGGAGCACGCCGAGCTCTGGAGCGCCGCGCACGCCGGGGCGGGC
>Ga0214472_10004095_pt1 | contig 15378 bp, 18 predicted proteins | sample RVTome_6_FD_207662 | JGI IMG/M metagenome (GOLD analysis project Ga0214472, IMG submission 207662) | Soil microbial communities from uranium-contaminated site in the Upper Colorado River Basin, Wyoming, United States - RVT140D175 | ecosystem: Environmental > Terrestrial > Soil > Contaminated >...
GGTACAGGTCGTCGGCTGCGGGCCGCACGCGATGCTCGAGGCCACCGCTCGATTGGCGCAGGAATTCGAGTTGCCTTGTCAGATCGCCGTGGAGGAGTTCATGGCTTGCGGCGTGGGCGGCTGCGCAGGCTGCATCGTGCCTTTACACACGCCCGGGGGGCTCATGATGAAACGCGTTTGCGTCGACGGCCCGGTGTTCGACGGCCGGGAGCTGTTCCCCCCGCGGTAGCGGGCGTTGCGCAGAGAGCTTTAGAGCGTGCTTGACGGGACGCTCGCGCGCAGGGATGCGCGCGGCGAGCCTACACGGACGTATTCACGGCGCTCCCGACAAGGGCGCTCTAAAGCTCTCTGCGCAACGCGAGAACCGGTGCGGCGACGTCAGCCGAAGTTGATCTTCGCTTCGAGATCGGCTCTGGAGTCCGCGTTCGCGAGCGCCTCTTCCATGCTGATCATGCCGGTGCTGTAGAGCTCGAGCAGCGCGGTGTCGAAATCCTGCATGCCGGGCTCGTTGGTGTCCTTGAAGGCCTCCTTCACGCCGCTGATGTCCCCCTTCAGCATCAGCTCCGACAGGTGCGGCGTGTTGAGCATCAGCTCGACCGCGGCAACGCGGCGGCCTTCCTTGCTTCTGACCAGGCGCTGCGAAATGATCGCTCGAGTGTACTGCGCCAGATCCATGAACACCTGGGAGTGCTGCTCGCTCGGATACATATTAATAATGCGGTCGAGCGTCTCGGGCGCGTTATTGGCGTGCAGCGTCGCGATGGCGAGGTGCCCGGTGCCGGCGAGGTCGATGGCCGCTTGCATCGTCTCGCGGTCGCGGATCTCGCCGATCAATATTACGTCCGGCGCCTCGCGCATTGCGCTGCGCAAGGCACGCGCGTAGGACAGCGTATCAAGGCCGATCTCGCGCTGATTGACGATCGACTTCTTATTACTGTGCAGAAACTCGATCGGGTCTTCGATCGTAACGATATGGGATGCGGCGGTTTCGTTCCGGTAGTTGATCATCGCCGCAAGAGTCGTCGATTTACCCGACCCGGCAGCGCCGACCATGAGTATCAAGCCGCGTCGAAGCATCACGAGGTCTTTGAGTGACGCCGGCATTCGCAACTCGTCGAGCGTCGGCAACCGCGGCGTGACGAATCTGAGCACCATGGCCACGTTGCCGCGTTGATGGAAAATGTTCACGCGAAATCGCCCCAGACCCGGCTCCGAGATGGCGAAGTCAATTTCCAGGTTCTTCGTGAACTCCTCGAGCTGGGTCTCGTTCATAAGCTCCAAAGCCGCCTGCCGCACCATCTTCGGCGTCAGCTCCATCTTGTTGACGGGCATGATCTTGCCGTCGATCTTGATCATCACGGGGGCGTGCGTGGTGAAAAAAAGGTCCGATGCCTTCTTATCCACCATGAGCTTGAATAGAGGCTTGACGTTCATGGAGCCACTCTGCCGGTAGATGCCGCGCTGCTACAGCCGCATGGCCTTATTCTCGTCGTCGATCAGGGCCAGGCTTTCGGCTTGCTGGCTCTGAGTGCTGTCCTCGCGCTTGCTCTCGAGCTTGATCTTGAGGCGCAGCTCGTTCTTCGAGTCCGCATTGCGCAGCGCTTCCTCGTAGGAAATGACTCCTTCCTCGTAAAGCTTGAATAAGGCCTGGTCGAAGGTCTGCATGCCCAAGCGATTCGACTTGGCCATGATTTCCTTGATCTGCGCGACCTCTCCGCGAAAGATCAGATCGCTGATCAACGGCGAAGCCAGCATGATCTCCATGGCGGCAATGCGTCCCATGCCGTTCTCGCGCGGTATGAGCCGTTGCGAGATCATCGCCTTGATATTCAAGGAGAGGTCCATGAGAAGCTGGTGTCGCCGCTCCTCGGGGAAGAAATTGATGATTCGATCCAAGGCCTGGTTGGCGCTGTTGGCGTGCAGCGTCGCGACACAGAGGTGGCCGGTTTCGGCGAACTGAATGCCGTATTGCATCGTCTCCTGATCCCGGATCTCGCCGATCATGATGACGTCCGGCGCCTGACGAAGCGTGTTCTTCAAGGCGTTGTGCCAATTCTGCGTGTCTACGCCGACCTCCCGATGGGTGACCACGCATCCCCTGTGCGGGTGCATGTACTCGATGGGATCCTCGATCGTGATGATGTGGCCGTGAGAATTCTCGTTGCGATGCCCGATCATCGCCGCCAAGGTCGTCGACTTGCCCGAGCCCGTGCCGCCGACGACCAGGCAAAGGCCGCGCTTGGTCATCGCGACGTCTTTGAGCTGCTCCGGCAGATCCAGATCCTCGAAGGTCGGAATCTTCGTAACAATGGTTCGCAGAACCGCGCCGACGTGCCCTTGAGCGACGAAGGCGCTGACTCGAAAGCGGCCGATTCCCTGAGGTGCAATTGCAAAATTACATTCCTTGGTTGCGTCGAACTCGCGAGACTGTTTATCGTTCATGATGGAACGAACGATCAGCGAGCTTTGCTCCGGCGTCAGCGGACGATCCGCGTAAGGCTTGATTGATCCGTCGATCTTGATCGCCGGTGGGAAGCCCGCAGTAATGAACAAGTCCGAGCCCCTGTTCTCGACCATCTTCTTCAATAGATTTTGAGTAAGCCTTACTGCTTGGTCGCGTTCCATCTCGGCGCGCTCCTATCCACTATCTTGCGTAACTAGAAATTTTCCTTGTTTGCAGCTTTGAACCGAGCCTCTTCCTTGGTGATCAGACCCTTCGTCATGAGCTCTTGCAGATTCTGATCCAGGGTCTGCATCCCCAGCGATTGTCCGGTTTGGATCGCCGAATACATCTGCGCGATCTTTCCTTCACGAATGAGGTTTCTGATCGCCGGCGAGCCGATCATGATCTCATGCGCGGCGATGCGGCCGCCGCCGGTGCGCTTGAGCAGCGTCTGCGAGATCACGGCCCGCAGGGACTCCGACAGCATGCTCCTCACCATGTCCTTTTCCTCTGCGGGGAACACGTCGACGATGCGGTCGATCGTCTTGGCCGCGGAGCTCGTGTGCAGCGTGCCGAAAACCAAATGGCCCGTCTCGGCCGCCGTCAGCGCAAGGCGTATCGTCTCGAGATCGCGCATTTCACCGACTAGAATTACGTCGGGGTCTTCTCGCAGCGCGGACCTCAAGGCTGCGCTGAAACCGAGCGTGTCGCGATGAACCTCGCGCTGGTTTATCAGCGATTTCTTGCTCTCGTGAACGAACTCGATCGGGTCCTCGATCGTGATGATGTGGTCGGGCTTGTTGTCGTTTACATAGTCGACCATGGCGGCGAGCGTCGTCGACTTGCCCGAGCCCGTCGGCCCGGTGACGAGCACCAAGCCGCGGGGGTGCATGGAAATGTCCTTGAAGATTCGCGGCGCCCCGAGATCGTCCAAGCTCAGAATTTCCGAAGGAATGGTTCTGAAGACGGCCGCGCAACCTCGATTCTGATTGAATGCATTGACTCGGAAACGCGCCAGCTTCGGGATCTCGAAAGAAAAGTCGGTCTCCAAGAATTCCTCGAAATCCTTCCGCTGTTTGTCGTTCATGATGTCGTATACCATACTGTGCACTTCCTTGTGCTTCAGTGCTGGCATGTTGATGCGCTTAACATCACCATCGACGCGGATGATCGGCGGAACACCCGCCGACAAATGCAGATCCGATGCGTTGTTCTTGACGGCGAATGCGAGCAGTTGAGCAATGTCTACGGCGGCCATCAGACTCCCTCTGCATCTGTGGTTCGTGCCCCGGCGGGGCTTAACAGAACGTGCATAGTATAGCCAACAGCACCGGTCAAAGCGTGACTCAAATCACGGACCATCTGGCGAAGGTGAGAGCGAGAGTCAGAAATGCAGCTTCCGTCGCCGGGCGCTCGGCTGCCGAGATTACGATCGTCGCGGTCAGCAAACGTCAACCGCCGAACGTCATCGACGCAGCATACCGGGCAGGGCAACGCGAATTCGGCGAGAGCTTCGTGCAAGAAGCCCTCGGTAAGATCGACGTACTGGATCTGCCCGGCGTCGAATGGCACTTCATCGGCCGTGTTCAATCGAACAAGACCAGGGACATAGCGCACGTCTTTGACTGGGTACACACCGTGGACCGATTCAAGGTGGCTCAACGTCTGAATGAACAGCGGCCACATTACGCAGCTCCACTCAACGTCTGTCTGCAAGTCAATCTGGCCAAGGAAGCGCGGAAAGCGGGCGTGACGGAGGAGCTCGCGCCCGCCCTAGCCCTGGAGGTGGCCAATCTCGAACGTTTGCGGCTGCGCGGGCTCATGACGATTCCGCCGGCCGACTCCACTCCGGCGCAGACGACGGCGTTGTTCGATCGGCTTCGCGAGTTGCGGCAGGAGATTTCGGCGCTTGGCGTTCCGCTGGACACATTATCGATGGGCATGTCGGTCGATCTCGAGATTGCGATCGGCTGTGGCAGCACCATCGTGCGCGTGGGCACCGCGATCTTCGGCGCTCGCGCGTAGAAGCCGCACGCGTTGCGCGCGCGGCCATGCTATCTTTGTTTGTCTGAACCAAACGCACGCAACGGCCTTCTATGCGCGACTCGCTTGTACCCTCGCTCGTATTCCTCGTCAGAACACTAGGGGATCTCTACTTACTGACTTACCTGTTGCGATTCATCATGCAGTGGGTTCGTGCCGACTTCTACAACCCGTTGGCTCAGTTCGTCGTCAGGGCGACGAATCCTCTCATCGTGCCGGCTCGACGCGTCATACCGAGCCCGGGCGGAACGGACTTGCCCACGCTCGTGATTCTGATCGCTCTCGAAGCGGTTCTGACCTGGTTGCTGCTGCTGCTGGTATCGGCCTCCGTGCCGGCCTTGACGTTCGCCTGGCTGGTACTGCTGCGTGTCGTCAATCTAACGCTCTGGTTCTACACTGTGAGCATCTTCATATACGTGCTCTTGAGCTGGCTGGCTCCTGGCGGCTACAGCCCGGTCGGGCGGCTGCTGGCCGAGCTCAACGAGCCGATTCTGCATCCTGTCCGGCGCTTGCTGCCGCCGCTGGGAGGCTTGGATCTCTCGCCGCTGCTGGTCCTCATCCTGATTCAGGCGGTTCGCATCGCCCTGCCGCTGCCAGGGTACCTGAGCTGACGCCGCCGCGTCATCTTCCCGGGACGTTGATCGTTCGCTCCATCATCAAGCCGAGCTCGCGTCGCGCGGCAATCATCGTCGATGGTGAGATTCTGCGCATCAGCGTGAAGTCACCGCCGAAGGAGGGCCGCGCGAACGCGGAGGCAATCGAGCTTGTCGCGCAGGCCTTCGGAGTACCCAAGAGCCGCGTCGAGCTGCTACGCGGTCTGCGCAGCCGTTACAAGCAATTTTGCATCACCGATCCCGCTGAGCTCCCAGCCGGTCTGGAGGACGCCGCGGCGGCGCGGAAATAGGTTAAGATCGAGACGCTAACCGGCGACAGGGGGACCGTCATGAACCAGTTCCTGCGCGCGCTTCCAGTCGCATGCCTCTTCGCCGTTGCGGGTTGCGAGCCATCGGCGGACGGCACGGCAAGAACCGACGCAGCCGCCCTCCCGAGCACGGAGAACTCCAGGGACTTCGGCGATTACGTCGTGCACTTCAATGCGATCTCGACGGACCAGCTCACACCCGAGATCGCGCGGCGATACGACATCGTCAGAAGCAGGAACCGCGCGATGCTCAACGTCAGCATCATCAAAAAGGAAGCCGGTACGCCCGGCCGGCCGGTTTCAGGCAGTGTTTTTGCGACGGCGGTCAACTTGACCGGACAACAGAAGGACCTCTCAGTCCGGGAAATCCGCGAGGAAGAAGCCGTTTACTTCATCGGAGAAGTCGCGATCGCGAATGCCGAGACTCTGGTTTTCACGATCGACGTGACGCCGATAAACGAGCCCAGCCGCTTCTCCGTGCGGTACATGAAACAGTTTTTCGTCGACTGATCAGCCGTTCGTCGCCGAATCCGCGTGCACGCGGTTGCGGATGCGAATCAAGTCGCCGTGCGATATGTAGAGCAATCCGGCCACTTTACGGACGAGATGGTCCTCGTGCTTGTCCAGATAGTCGTCGGCCATCGCTACCCGCCAAAGCATCTCGATCACTGAATACTTTTCGGTCGGCGTCAAATACTCGTGCAGGAGCCTCGTGAAGTTTTGCAGGGAGACGGCGTGGTCGGCTTGCTGGCGGGCTTCCTCCATCAACAGCCGTCCCTCCTGCTCCGACAACTCGAAAAACCTTCGAAGCTGATCGAAGACGACCTCGTTCTCGGTGAGATTCTCCTTGTAGTCGGCGCGAACGACCTCGACCAGCAGCGTGGCTGTCGCGAGTCGAACCGCATGCTCGCGCGACTCCGGGTCGTTCTCGCCGCCGTCCACGAGGCTACGAGTGAATATTTCGCGTAAAGCCTTCAGCATCAATCCGTTCCTCTGGAACCACCGGCCCAATGATCTTCTCGAAGTATCGCATGACGATGCCTTTGAGCTCGGCGAGCTTGCCGTGAAAGAAGTGCTCGGCGCCATCGACGACGCTGAGCTCGGGACCCGAGTCGATGCGATTGAGCCATTCGACGACGTCGTCCAGAGCCACGACGTCGTCCTCGGCTCCATGAATCAGCAACCAAGGCAGGTCCGCGGCGACGGGCTCTGCCGGGTCGAGCCGTTGCACCGGTAGCGCCACCGTGACGAGACCCAGCGGCGACAAGCGAGCGGAGGCGCGCAGCGCGATCATCGCGCCGAAAGAGAATCCTCCCAATATCAGTGGAGTCCCCGGCCATCGCCGCCGCAGCCAGTCGGCCGAGGCGACGGCGTCCTCGACTTCACCCCTGCCCGAATCGAACACGCCGTCCGATTCTTCGACACCGCGAAAATTGAAACGCAGCGTCGCGGCCCCGAGATCGACGAAAGCGCGCGCCAAGGTGGTGACGACCTTGTTGCTCATCGTGCCGCCATGCAAGGGGTGCGGATGGCAGACGAGCGCCAGCGCGAGAGGCGGCTCCGAGCGCGGCATCTCGAGGAGGGCTTCCAGCAAGCCCGCGGGCCCCGGGATCGCATGCGACTGTCTGAGCGGATCGCTCTTCACACCGCCTAGGGATCGGTAGCCGGAAACTCGAGCCGGGGGAGCTCGGCGAGCGGCACCGATTCCGGCGGCTGCGGCAACCGCCGGTCCTCGAGCAATCCGCGAAGCTCGCGCTGCTCGAATTCGCTCAGCAGGTCCACCTCGTGCGCCCCCAGCTCGCGGCGTTGCTGGCGCTCCGGAAAGCCTGTCACTTTCAAGCCGGCCACGAGCATCGCCAGCACGACACAGCAAGCCAGACCGAAGGAGAACACGAATCTGATCGTGCCGCCGTCAAACATCCTGTTCCTCTTCGAAGTCCAGCGCGGCGGAGTTGATGCAGTAGCGCAATCCCGTCGGGTTCGGGCCGTCGGCAAACACGTGGCCGAGGTGGGCCTCGCAGTTGCCGCAGACCACTTCCTCGCGGCCGCGGCCGTGACTCAGATCCTCGCGGCTGTCCACGGCCTCCGACGCCGCCGGCGCGTAGAAGCTCGGCCACCCGGTCCCCGAGTCGAACTTGGTGTCGGAGCTGAAAAGCTCGTTGCCGCAAACGACGCATCGATACATGCCTTGGCCGTCGTGCTTGTAATAGCTGCCGCTGAACGGCGCTTCCGTGCCAGCTTCCTGAGTAACGCGATACTGCTCGTCCGTCAACCGGGTGCGTAACGCCTGTTTCGAAGAATCGCTGTTGTCCGCCATCGATGCTGCTCCTGAAGAATGACCCGGCGCCGCTAGAGCGTACCGGCTCACCCGTCGGTGGTATCTTAAGGCCGCGATGCAGGAGATTATAGAGCTGCGCCGAGTGACCAAGCGCTACGGCGACACCGAGGTGCTGGGCGACCTGAGCGTCGGGTTTCGCCGCGATCTCGCCACCGCGCTGGTCGGCACCAGCGGCAGCGGCAAATCGACACTGCTGCAGGTGATCAACGGCTTGATCAAGCCCGACGCCGGTGAGATTCGGCTCTTCGGGCGACCGCTTCCGAGCGGCGACCTGTTCCGGCTCAGACGCCGCGTGGGTTATGCCGTCCAAGGCGCGGCGCTGTTCCCGCACCTTCGCGTCGCGCGAAACATAAGCCTCGTCGGTGAGATCGAGGGCTGGGACCGCCGACGCCTCGAGGCTCGGACTCACGAGCTCATGGCCTTGATGAACCTCGACGACGAGCTCGGCCAGCGATTTCCCTATCAGCTCTCGGGGGGGCAACAGCAACGCGTGGGAATATGCCGAGCCATGTTCACCAAGCCCGAGATCCTGCTGCTCGACGAACCGTTCACGGGAGTCGACGCGACGACCAAGCGCGAGATTCATTCCCGCTTCATGGACTTGATCGAGGCCGAGCCCACGACCGTCGTTCTGGTCACGCACGACATCCAGGAAGCCTACGCGCTAGCCACCGATCTCGCGATCATGCGAAACGGCAAGATCGAGCAACAAGGCACGGTAACGGAGGTCGTGGCGTCGCCGAAGAACGAGTATGTCGCCAGTCTGCTTCGAGACGGCCTTGCGTCTTAAGCTGCTGTTGTTTACGGTCCTGTTGCTGCAACTGGGCGGCACGACGCATGCTCAGGAACGTCCGGTCGCGGTCGGTAGCAAGAACTTCACCGAGGGCACATTGCTCGCCGAAATCATGGCGCAGCTGCTGGAGGCGCGAGGACGAGTCGTGCAGCGCCGTTTCGGCTTCGGCGGCACGCTCGTGGCATACGAGGCGCTGCGCGCCGGCGAGATCGACGTTTACGCCGAGTACACCGGCACCATCGAGCAAGTCATCCTGGCGTCCGACAGCCCTCTCGACGCGACCGCGCTGCGCCAACGGCTCGCACGGCTGGGGCTCGAGCTTCTGCCGGAGCTCGGCTTCGACAACACCTACGCGCTGGCGCTGACGCCGGAAACGGCCCAACGCCATGGGCTCTCGCGAATCTCGGATCTCGCGACCCATCCCGAGCTCCGCTTCGGCTTGAGTCACGAGTTCCGGGACCGCGCCGACGGCTGGCCCGGGCTCAAGCGAGCCTACGGCCTGCCGCAAGGCAGCTCCGGGATCGAGCACGGCTTGGCCTACAGGGCGCTGCTCGGGGGGGAGATCGACGTCACCGACGCCTATTCCACGGACGGCGATCTGCTTCGCTACGAGCTGCGAGTTCTCGATGACGACCTCGGCTACTTCCCGAGCTATCGAGCTCTGCCTTTGGTGCGCGCGGATCTCGATGCGCAGGCGAAGGCGGTGCTTGCGGAGCTCGGCGGACGCGTTGACGACGAGTCGATGCGCGCGCTCAATGCCGAGGTCGTGGTTGCGCAACGCAGTTTCGCCGCCGTCGCGTCGGAGCTCTTGGCGGCCCAGGGTCTGGTCGCGGCGAGGGCGAGCGTCGTCGAGGACGCGCTCTGGCGGAGTTTGCTGGCCAATACGCTCGTGCACCTCAAACTGACCGGCATCGCAGTGCTGGCGGCAAGCCTCGCCGGCCTGGGGCTGGCTGTGAGCGTACACCGCTCTCAAGGCCTTTCAAACGCCGTGCTCTATGCGACCGGCTTGATGCAGACGATCCCCTCGATCGCCTTGCTCGCGTTGCTGATCCCGATCGCCGGCGTCGGCCAGGTGCCTGCGATCATCGCGCTGTTCCTCTATTCGCTGCTGCCGATCGCGAGAAACACCATCACGGCGCTGACCACGATCGACCCCGTGCTTCGGCTGGTCGCGAGGGCGCTAGGCCTGAGCCAGTTGCAACGTCTCCGAACGATCTACCTGCCGCTGGCGCTGCCGCATGTGCTCGCCGGCGTCCGCATCGCCGCCGTCGTGAGCATAGGCACGGCGACGCTGGCCGCCTTCATCGGCGCCGGCGGGCTCGGTGAGCCGATCGTCACCGGTCTGGCGCTCAACAATACCGGCCTGATCCTGCAAGGCGCGCTGCCGGCGGCCGGCCTGGCGATACTCGTCGAGCTCGCTTTCGAGGGCCTGGAGCGCGTGCTGGTCCCGCGCCACCTGATCGCGACTCATACGCTTTCCTGAGCTTGCGGTTCCGGCGTCGCGCCGAGCAGCAGGTCGTTGATTCGTTTGACGCACTGACCCGGATCTTCGACGGGCTGGCCTTCGAGCAGCAGCGCCTCGTCGAGAAGCAGCCGGCACAGCGCCTCGAAGACCGCTTCCTGCGGCTCGGCAGCGAGCCTCTTTACCAGCGGATGAGCGTCGTTGATCTCCAGAGACGGCGACGCTTGCGGCGCGTCCTGGCCGACCGACTTCAAAAGCTCCCGCATTTGAAACCCCGGCTCGTGCTCGGCGAAAACCAGACAGGCCGCCGATTCTCTGAGCCGCTGGCTGATTCGAACTTCGCTCACGCGTTCGCGCAGGACGCGCTTGACCCGCTTGACCAAGTTGGCCTGCTCCTTGCTCAGCTCCGGCGTCACGGTCTTCGCTTCGCCGTCCTTGCCCTCGAGCACGCCGCGCGACACGTCTCGCAGGGACGTTCCCCGATATTCCGGCAAATACTGCATGACCCACTCGTCGATCCGGTCGGCCAAGAGCAGCACCTCGAAACCTTGCTCTCGAAGCGCTTCGAGGTGCGGGCTGGCGCGCGCCGCCGCAGGCGATTCCGCGATCAGAAAGTAGATTTGGCGTTGATCCGCAGCCATGGCCTCGACGTAGCTTTGTAGCGAGCGGTCCTGCGCCTGGGAGCTCGTGCTGTTGAACCGCAGCAAGCCCGCGATCTTCTCGCGATTCGCCGGGTCTTCCGCCAAGCCTTCCTTGAAGACCGCGCCGAACTCGCTCCAGAACTTTGCATACGTGTCCGGCTCGTCGCGCGCCAGCTTCTCCAGCATGTCCAGCACGCGCTTGGTCAGCGCGCTCCTGATGGACGCGACCTGAGGATCCTGTTGCAGTACTTCGCGAGACACGTTGAGCGGCAAATCGCTCGCATCGACGATGCCGCGAACGAAGCGAAGATACAAAGGTAAAAACTGCGTCGCGGCGTCGCTGATGAATACCCGCTGGACGTACAGCTTGACGCCTTTCGGAGCCTCTCTATTCCACAGATCCATGGCGGCGACGCCCGGGACATACAGCAGACTCGTATACTCGCGTTTCCCCTCGACGCGGTTGTGGCTCCAGGCGAGCGGCTCGGCAAAATCGTGAGCGATGTGCTTGTAGAACTGCCGGTACTCTTCGTCGCCGATCTCGTTCCGGGGCCGCGTCCACAGCGCCTTGGCCTCGTTCACGGGCTCGTTCGGCGCAGCCTTCCCGGCGCCGTCGCGAAGTCGGACCGGAAACGCGATGTGATCGGAATACCTGTGGATCAACGCTCGCACCGTGGTCGGGTCGAGAAAATCGGCCTCATTTTCTTTGAGCTTCAAGGTGACTCGCGTGCCCCGGGCGGCGCCGCCCGTGACCGGCTCCACCGAGAACTCACCCTGACCGTTCGACACCCACCTGACGGCCTCTTCGGGATCGAGGCCCGCGCGCCGGCTGATCACCTCGACCTCATCGGCGACGATGAACGATGAGTAGAAGCCGACTCCGAACTGGCCGATCAGCTGGGAATCCCGCTTGACGTCACCGCTCAACTTGCCGAGAAATTCCGCAGTTCCCGAATGGGCGATCGTGCCCAGCTGTTGAATGATCTCGTCCCGGCTCATCCCGATACCGTTGTCCGCCACGGCCAGGGTGCGGGCCTCGGCATCGAGCTCGACGCGAATCTCGAGCTCGGGCTGCTCTTCCAGCAGCTCAGGCTTTGCCAGGGCCTCGAAGCGGAGCTTGTCGTTGGCGTCGGAGGCGTTGGAGATGAGCTCCCGGAGAAAGATCTCTTTGTTGCTGTACAGCGAATGCACCATGAGGCGCAGCAGCTGCTTGATCTCCGCCTGAAAACCGTAAGTCGCGGGTTGATTCTCGCCGGTCATCTATGCGCCCAAGGTCACCGTGGATCTCGAGCAGGATGGGGACCGGCGCGTGGATTTTCAACCTTTCGGTTGAATCGGCGTACCCGTCAGATGGGCGAGCTCCGTCGCGATGAAACCGGCCGCCCACAGCAGCACGCTCGTCATCGCTACCGAGACCAGAGCCGGCATCAGCGTCAGGAAACGCCCTGCGAGCGCCGTACCCGCGAGGATCACCGCGGCGAGCACGCCGACTTGCAGGCAACGCCAGCGGAGGCGCTCCAGGATTAACGGCAGCGCCAGAACGAGGTCATCCAGATCGTCCAACCACTGAGCAACAATTTCCATGCATTCCTCGCAGCTGATGAAGCGCGTCATGAGCAACCGGGTAGGTACAGGAAACTCTAGACCCCGCCGCCCGCAAGCGCCGTGATGGAATGCTCAAAAGCGGATCTGGCTCAAGGACAATCCCACTTTCGTCGTGTAGTTTCTTGACGTAATCTTTGCGCCGGAACTTGGGAGCGGCAACGGCTCGTGAAGCGAATCATCGTACTCAATCCGAAGGGCGGATCCGGGAAGACCACGCTCGCGACGAACCTTGCGGCCAATTTCGCCGCTCTCGGCTACCGCCCGGCCTTGATGGATCTCGATCCGCAAGGCTCGAGCATGCGCTGGCTCAAGAAGCGGCCCAAGGAATGTCCCGTGATTCACGGCATAGCCGGCTTCGAACGGTCGGTCACCGTGACCCGAAGCTGGCAGCTGCGCGTTCCGCAGGATTGCTCGCCTCTGATCATCGACACTCCCGCCGCGATCGAGTCTCAGTCTTTCCCGGAGATGACGCGCGGCGCGGACGCGATTCTGGTTCCCGTCATGCCTTCGGACATCGACATTCACGCCGCCGCGCGATGTATCGCGGACCTGTTGCTCGTGGCCAAGATAAGACGTGCGGACGACCGAATCGGCATCGTCGCCAATCGGGTTCGGAACAACACGCTCATCTCACAGTCGTTGATGCGTTTTCTGCAAAGTCTCGACATCCCGCTGATCGCGACCTTCAGAGATGCGCAAAACTACGTCCGCTGCTCGGAATCCGGCCTCGGCTTGTACGAGCTGCCGCGCTGGCAGATACAGAAGGATATGGATGCGTGGAGCGACCTGATGCGCTGGCTGGCCGACAGAAAACCCGCGGCGAGCGACGTCCGGCAGAACGGCGTCGCCGTGCACGGAGCGCTCTAGGAAAGTCTTAGGATTTCTCGGCCTTCCAGGCCTGCCTGATCTTGTCGGCCCAGTTGTTGTAGCCGCGCCAGCTATAAATCGATGCGTCTTTCGCCGTACGCCGCGAGGGTTGCATGCTCACGCGAGAGAGCCACTTGCGGTACGCCTCCCAGCCTTGCTGCTCGCTCGGCTTGGCGTCTCGATCCGCCGGGTCCGGTTCCGATGAGGGTTGACCGTTGGTTTCCCCGCTGTACAGAGGCGGGCGAAAACGATGTTGATTTCCGTTGCTCATAGATCCAATTGCCCCAACGATCTCGACCGCGATAGTAGCCGGCCGAGCCCCGTTTTCTCCAGGAACTGGATCACAGTAAGGTTACATAAACCTTACCTAAAACAGAAAGTTATGGGTGTTTTAACTTAATTGAGCTAGGGCCGAATCTCTATCGGTGTCGCTGCTTCCGTCATGAGCCAGATGTCGACCATGTCGGAGTTCGACACGGCGATGCAGCCGTCGGTCCAATCCGTTCCCCGATAGCGCGACTCGGGATATCGAGGATCGTTGGGCTGCCCATGGATCATGATCTGGCCGCCGGGGTCGACTCCGGCAGCCCTGGCGCGCGAGATATCGCTGGCGTTCGGATAGGAGATCTTCAGAGACAGAAAGTAGTCGCTGTTCGGGTTCTTCGCCTCCAGATGGTAGCGGCCCTCGGGCGTTCGAAAATCGCCCTCCCGCCGCTTGGGCCCCTCCGGCATGAGCCCGAGCGCGATCTCGAAGCTGCGAAGGATCCTTCCACGCCGCAGCAGATGAAGCCTGCGTTCCGACTTGTCGATGACGATATAGTCCGCGGTCTCGTAGTGCGGACTCATGGACGAGTCCGCGGCGACGTGCCCCGTCAGGAGCAGCGACAAACACAACAGCAGCCGTTGGGATCGTGCGCCGATCATAGGCGCAAGACTCTATAGTATCCGCGCCCCCCGGGGCAATCGACCCGTTCCCGGTTCGATTGCGCATCCCATAGGCCGCGCCGCCGATTGCCGGCCTCGAGGGAACCGTTACTGGTTTCTGAGCGCCGCTATCCGCCGCTCCAACGGCGGATGAGACATAAAGAGCTGCCGCAGGCCGCTCGCCCTTCCCGCCGAGATGCCGAAAGCCTGCATGGACTGGGGCAATTGCGACGGCTCGTGGGCGCGTTGCAGGCGCTCGAGCGCTCCGATCATCTTGTCTCGCCCGGCAAGCCTTGCGCCGCCGCTATCGGCGCGAAACTCGCGCTGACGGGAAAACCACATCACGATCATGCTTGCGAGAATCCCGAGAACGATCTGCGCGACGATGCTGGTGATGAAGAAACCGGGCCCATAGCCCCTTTCGGTGCGGAACACGAGCCGGTCGACGAGAAAGCCGACGACTCGCGACAGGAACACCACGAAGGTGTTGACGACGCCCTGAATCAAGGCGAGGGTGACCATGTCGCCGTTGGCGACATGGCTGATCTCGTGGCCCAGCACGGCCTCTACTTCGTCCTCATTGAGCCGGTTCAACAGCCCGGTGCTGACGGCGACGAGCGCACTGTTGCGCCGCGCGCCCGTGGCGAAGGCGTTGATGTCGGGCGATTCGTAGATCGCGACCTCCGGCATGGCGATGCCGGCGACCTGGGACTGCCTCCGAACGGTGTCGACCAGCCAGCGCTCGACGGCCGTGCGAGGCGTCTCGATCACTCGCGCGCCGGTGAGCCGTTTCGCCGACCACTTCGATATCGCCAGTGAGATCAGCGCGCCCGAGAAGCCGATCACGGCCGAGAATACGAGCAGCGCCTGCAGGTTCAGCTGCGTTCCCTGCTGTTCCAGCAGCGAGTCGATCCCCAGCAATCGCATGACCACGGAAAGCACGACGAGCACCGCGATATTGGTGCCCAGGAAAAGTAGGATCCTCTTCATTTCCGCTCCATCATGCAGGCGCTGTGCGCCTGATTCAGCGTCCTAGATAGGGGCTCCGTTCCCGAAATTCAAGCCGCGTACCTTTGACATCCTCGACCTGCTAGAATTTCGCGCATCGGTCGGGACGCCAGCCTTACTCTATTCATGACGTCCGAGAATCCCTCGTTTCTCAAGTTTTGGGCCCCGCGCTACTGGTTCGTCTGGCTCGTCTACGGCTGGATGCACGCGAGCGTGCTGCTGCCGCTGTCCTGGCAGCTCGCCGCCGGCAGGCTGCTCGGCCGCTGCTTGAGCGTGGCGCTCTACCCGAAGCGCCGCATCGCCGATCGAAATCTCGAGGTGTGCTTTCCCGA
>Ga0214472_10004096_pt1 | contig 15376 bp, 14 predicted proteins | sample RVTome_6_FD_207662 | JGI IMG/M metagenome (GOLD analysis project Ga0214472, IMG submission 207662) | Soil microbial communities from uranium-contaminated site in the Upper Colorado River Basin, Wyoming, United States - RVT140D175 | ecosystem: Environmental > Terrestrial > Soil > Contaminated >...
GAGGTTGAAAGACCCACAATGTTCACTAAGTTAAGAAGGGTAATGATAAAATCATATCAAATAAGAGCTTCTTTAAGGACTATTAGCCCGGAATTAGAAGGAAATAGAATAATTGGTGCTGAAGGACTGATCAAAACCTTCTCATACTATTTAAATTACTTTGAACTTAACAGAAAGACTAATAAGCTAATCAATTGTAGTATTAACTCACTCAGTGATTTATTCGAAACATTCAATGCTTTACTCAAAGATTTACTTAGGTTCACTAAAGGTTTAATTCAAGATTTACTCAAAAATATACGTAGGTTCACTAAAGACTTACTTAATTTAATTAATTATTTATTCAAATTTACTAAAGAGTATAACTTGAAGGGCGAGAGGACTTTAGTATTTTATCCAGGTAATGATATCCAAAAAGACCTCCTCTCAGTAGCCTTAATAGCTTGCATCACCTAGTCTTATGTTACCAATAACAAAATACAAAAACTAGATGTCTCCAAGGAAAGAAAATTATAAAAGCAAGAACCTATTAGAAAATAGTGACACTCATAATAGTCTCAACAGAGCGAAGTCTTTAGGAAAAGAACAATTTAGAAAGATAGAACCTTTACGAATAGATCCTTCTGGAGAAAAAGATCACTCTAAAACAATAGGCTTATTTGGAAGGATAGATAGCTTTGGTTGTTACGACTTCGAGACCTTCACATTGGAAGATGGTTTAGCTTCAATTTCCTATGACTTTGTACTAAGGTTTATAGATAAGGAAGATCTAGTTCCCTTCACTAGAGAGCAGCAGGAGAGATGGAAATCATGCTTAACGGGAGGAATAGTTGAAGTTCTAGATTTAAATTTGAAGCAGGAAGCAATATTCTCTGATGAATACCATGAGTGGAGTAAGTAAGACAGGTTGTTGTCTTTCCTTTAAAATGTTTAGCTGAATTGCTTCTTTTATTTTTCCAATAGTATAAATTTCTGCCAAATCACCTTTAAGATTTCTTTAGATGGAATTGTTGAAATACGTTAGTGGCCAATATGATTTCAAGTATTGAAATATCTATTAGACCTTTTACTATAGATAAATGAGCTATGATAGATGAGGTAGGTAATTATAGGGAGGTTGTTGGGTATATCAGAGTTTCAACAGATGATCAGGATGTTACGAAGCAGAGAGAGATAATAGAGCATCATGCGAGGCGTTTAAACTTGAAGATAACAAGGTTCATAAGGGTTGAAGTGTCTTCGGGGAAGAGTATGTTGGATAGGAAGTTGGAATTCTTGAATACTCTGAAGAAGGGTGATGTTCTAATCTGTACTGAAACTTCTAGATTGTCAAGGAAGCTGACAGAATTGTTAGGTATAGTCGATGGTTTACTGGAACAGCAAGTTAGATTGCTATTTGTGATGCAAGGCTTAGACATAAAGGATTTGAGTAATCCAACTACTAAATTGACCTTACACATCTTCTCAATGATGGCAGAACATGAACGTAGTGTTGTATCTCAGAGGACTAGAGAAGCTCTACGTGTCTTGAAGGAGAGAGGAATTAGACTTGGTAAGCCTAGAGGAACTATTCAGAAATCTGTGTTGGATAAGTATAGAAGTAAGATAAACGAGTGGTGTAGACTTGGTTTTTCATATAGGAGACAAGCAAAGGTTCTGAATGTTTCCACAACTGCTTTAATACACTACGTAAGAACAAGAAAGATATATTGTGACCCTCAACTCAAGATCTATGCAAAGTAGAGTAATTCATTATCTTATCATTGTTTAGAGTGGACCTTTACTTAGTTGAGATGTTGATATATGCTTATTAGTCTCTAGTCAAATCTTCTATTATTAGTTTTGTATTCGTATCTTTTAAGTAGAAAGTAAGAGGATTCTAAAATAAGAGATTTACTTGAAGCTAGCTATTAACTTGTTGATCTTAATAAAGTGTTTTAAACGATAAACCTTTGATTTATCCTTAATTAATGTTTGTTTATATTATAGAATGACTAAGCTCGATAAGATCTTTGAGTGGCTTCTGGAAAGAATTGATGAAGATTATATTCTCATATTAAGAAATGCTGATGAGACAGGTTTCGTGTTTTATCGTTTCGATAAGGGAAATAAAGCTAAGTATCAGGAGGCTAACGAAATAATGGAGTGTGTCTATGGAAAGCGTGCAAATAAAAATATGTACAAGCAGAAAGAGGATATTTATGAGATTTTAGCAGAACTTTGTGATTATGAAGGAGTGATCTTTAGGAATAGGGCAAAGTTGAACGCTCAAGAAGTTTTAAGTAAGAATTAGTCTTAGCTAATTAATACCTTAAATAAGTAAATCAACCTAAAATTAAGGTCTCTATTCATTCATCAAAACTCATTAATAAGTAATTCAAACTTAAAAATCATTAAACCCTCTACCTAATAATATAATATTATAATATAGTATCTCTAAGGTACAGTCCCGTTTAAGACTGATGAGAGAAATCTATTGTGAATATTAGATCTTTGGTTGAATTGCTTATTGATGATAACTGAATTCGCTTTATCAGATTAAAGGTAAAGATTTAAGCTAAAGATAGAGTTTATCTATTGAAGCTGGAAGGAAAGACTTTGTTTTTAATAAGAGTTGAGCCTATCGTCGATCTTGATAAGAGTAATTGATTTGTCTGAAGAGCATAATCTTGAATTATTCCTGTAGGTCTCGCCAATGTTGGGATAAATCATTGTTAAATTAATCTAGGATAACCAGACGGTTCTTTTAGTTTGAAAGGCTCACTTAGTTGCAAGTCAATTATTGTGTTTTATTATCAAATCTACCGTTAAGTCTGTCTATTATTGAACCTATCTACTATTAAGCCTATCCTTTATCAAGCTTGTCTATTATTAAACAATTCCCACCAACACCTCAACCAATTTTATCGTTCCTTTTCTGGAACCTACCCTATCTCACCTTTAGGGCAAGTAGGACATTATTTGGAATTTTAACTCAAAAACCACAGGGTTTTCTGCGGATTGTCCATTGTTACATACTAAGGAAGAGAATGAGTAGTAAAGGAAGTACACCATAAGTGTTATTTCTTAACTTACTCTATGCCTCTAGTTCCATGGATATTTTCTATATCTTACTTCTTAGATAAACAAAGAGGGGGGAATTTTATAAAAGTGGAGGTTCACCGCCACCCCAAACATAAACAAAAATGAAAAGGAAAAGCCAAACAACGTCAACGAAATCTTATGAATCATAACCTTTCAGTATGATTGGACTCTATCTTCATCCATATAAATAGGATGCTCTACATACTAGTCTCTGAGGAATCCCTATCCTTAGGGTTTCCTGCGGATTGTCCATTGTTACATACTAAGGATTGTTAAGCATGCCTACCTTAGCCTTTAGGAGTTTCCCGCATATGGTAGAGTGGTAATAATAGAAGTTACCAACTAAGACGGCATTTCTTTGCCAGTAAAGGATAGCACCTTCATAACCAACATGATGGTGTTTAGTAAGATGATAATTGATAAGACGGTATAAGCCTACTCCTAAGAAGATAGAGCCTATTAAGACATGCCCGCCATGGAAACCCGTACCAAAAAAGAAGCAAGAGCCAAAGGCTCCATCTGAAATAGTAAAGGGAGCATTATAATACTCATAGAGCTGTACACCCGTAAAGATAAGAGCAAGAACAATAGTGTAAATAAGTGCCAGTAAAGCATTTTTACGATCTCCGGCTATCAGAGAATGGTGTGACCAGGTAACTGTGGCCAAATCTCCAGCTATATATTATTACATATCTGAATATATAACCCTTGTACTTTATATTAATGTAAGTTTTCAATCCCTAAACTTAGCTAGTTTAGTCTTCTAAGAGTCACATTAGTTGTTTGAAATATAATATAAAGCCTTTGGAAAGAGAAGTCAATCTATTTTAACCTTCTCAGTCGAGATTCCGACTGTACATTAAGCAGCAATTAAGCCACCCATCGATGAACCAGTCTGTAGCGATCTTCCTCTTTTATTCAAAGAAGAGAACCGACGGTCTTAGAATCAGATATATCCCGTTGACCGTTTTCATCAATGTCGCCAAGATAGTTATTATCCTATCTCCTATAAAGCTAGATTAGCTTGATAATAGAGCATAATTAAGATTGATGGAGGATCAATCGATAAATATTACCCAATTAATCTAGGACTATGCAATCTATCTGATTATTTAATTTAGAAAATAAATGGGAAAGACTCATTATGTCACAAGAAATGTCGGAATTAAATAGAAAGTAATTTATAAAGCATGGTAGGATGAATATGAGGTTTAACTATTTTAGTGAGATTTGCCATACTAGACTTAGGAATATATAAACCATATTGATTCACTACACCTGTTTTATGTATAGAGGTATTTAAAGAATACTTTTTTTCTAGAACACTAGCTAAATATTGAACCTCTTTAAGTGTGAAACAATTAGTGCAGAATCTTAATCCTTTATTTTTGTGAAGAGTTGCGTCATCCATTATCCATACAGCTAAGGCCAAAGGTGATAAATACTGATCTATAATCCGAGGAACAACTTTCCGTTTATTAGGGTAAAATTCTTCATAAATCCAATTAAATGAACTGTATGTATAAGTTCTGAATCTATAAGAGTAGCGTATTTGTCCATTTGTTCCTTTTCTAGTTTGTATGATAGGTATCTCTGGTTTAGAGTAACCAAGAGAACTAATAACTTGATGCAGCCATAATAAGTATTCGCCATTTGTTTTTTCTTGATAAAAAGCAAACCGTGAACCATTACCATCTTTTTCCATAGATCCATCACCTAGCAATGATCCTATAAGGATACTTATTATCTCATAATTGTGGGGACCAATTCTTTTTGTGGACGGAACTCTGGGACAGTTAAATGGCAGTAAGCTAAATTTTATAAATAAATCAGATTGATCACATTTCAGGCAAACACCTGATGAGAGTAAAAGAATTGTATTAACAAGAGGTAATTCCCATGGATCTATGGGTTGTATACCGGCTGGGGGCCAACTGCAACCTAGTTCAACTGTAGGAGCTAAGGCACTATCAAAGAAGGCCCAAAAAATAGAAAGGAAGAAGAAAACCTCAGAAACAATAAAAAGGATAATACCTAATATTAGGCCTTGTTGTACACGAACAGTGTGATGTCCTAAGAATGTCAAAAAACCCAATATATTTCTATAATGGCTGGACTATATCTTAATTAATAGGTTTACTATACTATCTTTAACGTATTAATTCTTGACGTATAGTCTCTGAGGACCCTACTAGGATAATTATAAATCCGTTGGTTTTCTGCTGATTATCCATTGTAATATCCATAAAGATTGTCACGAAGAGGACATTTCCCTACGTACTTTAGGCTTTAGGAGTTTCCAGCATATAGTCAAGTTTAAAGAAGGCACTTTAGTTTTGCATACTGTCGTAATGTGTTGAAAAGTTCTATTTTTTAAGATATGTCAATCACCTTCTGTAAAACCAGCTAAATAATAACCGAATTGATCAATATTTAGATATGCTTTACGAAGATTATTTTTAGAAAAGTTAATAAGAGTTTAAATAGCTTTTAAAGTATAGTTAGACAATATGCCACAAAAAAACAAGCTTAACGCTGTACCTTCACGGATCACATCCGCCCACCATAGACCCATAGTAGAAAGAACACCCAGAAGACCTATAGTTAAAAATACTCCTCCATGACCATATCCATGAAAATAGCAGACTGCTGAAACAGTAGTAATAAGAAGGGCTATTGCGCCTGCTAGAGGCCATGGTGAAGGTTCTACTAAATGATAAGGATGAGGTTGAAACTTCATGAAAACTGATATTATGTTTTAGCCAGCTTTAGCTCCCAATGATTAGGAGGCTCTGGTCGCTTTACTCCTTTATGGTATCACCCCTTATATAGACTAAAAAAGTAGAAGAAGATGAGGGTTGTTTTTTAAAGTAATTGCTTATTTTCTTAGATGCCTTTTTTAAAATCGATGTAATTTCTTTTTAAAAAAGTGATGTAAAAACTTGAGATAAAAATCATACCGTGTGAAAGCAAGGAGGAATTTTTAGGCACGAACCCCTTGAACCTATCAGGAAAGGTTCCTTAAGAAATCCTCTCTATATTATTTACTCTATACCTCTAGTTCCATATAAGCCGGGTTATGTAAGTAACCACTACCACTCCCCTATTTTTGTTTTTCTAGTCGAGTTTTTCTTAGACCTCTTCGTTCCTTCTAGAAAAAACTCTAGGGGAATTGGTCAAATTTGAAATGACCTTCTGCTAATTTAGCTGGAGTATTTTCTTTTAAAATAGATAAAGTGATAGCCAACCTTGGGAATCCTTAGTGACTCGATTTACTCTTGATCCACTGTGTGAAGGGGGAATTCAAACAAGGGTGTCTATAGCTAAAGAGGGGATGAAGATAGAGGCTGAAGGGGCAAATAAGTAGGGAAGACTGAACAACTTAAAAATGAAGTAGGAGGTGTTGCCATGGAATACTTTGTGTATTTTCTATTGCAGTAGTTAAGATTAAGTCATGAGATGCCTATCAGCTTCTAGTAAATCCCTTAACTTCTTCCTTTCCTTTTTTAAAATCGATGTAATTCCTTTTTAAAAAACTTCCTCCAACCATTTCCTAGTTAGTTCCATCCTTGCCCTCTAGTGGCTACCTATGCCACCCAGAGGGTTGGAGTAGAATCACCCTTCTTATCTCTCTTCCTTAATTGTTCATCCCTGCTTAGCTGATTAGATCAATATAGAAATTAGTTAATGGTCCCCATAGGGTAGTAAACCCTTCTTTCTTACTCCTCTACTCTATTTATATTCTCATCTTTCTGGTAAGGTCCCCTAAATCTCAACAAGTGCTTCCAACTTCTAGAAGTCTCAATTCGATACTTTTAAGATATGTCCACCTGGGGAATTTTAGAGAAATTAGCATCTTAGAAGGAATTACATCAACTAACGATTGAAAAAACAAAGGAAAGAGCATGCTAAGAGGTGGAACCGCTAGTTTTATCAAGGCATAATATAATTGGGCCTATTATAGCCAAAAGTAGAATGATTCCCGCATAGATCAACCAGAGAGGGTAAATAGTATATAAACATACACCTAATGAATGAATGTTAGAGAAGGCTGCAAAGAGGTTTGTCCATTGAAGGGCTGAAGGATCAGAAATGTGAGCAATGCCCAAAGTGGTTTGGTCAAACCAACTGTAAAGAGTATCACCTCTAAATAAAGGTGAGCCAGTTAGGGTCCAAAGGAATGGTGTTCCAATAAGGAATGCAATAGGATATACTTTGCTAGCCTCTTCTCCTGAAGAACTTAATTCAGCCAGCTTGATATCGAGCATCATTATTACGAATAAAAAGAGTATGGCAATAGCTCCTACGTATATGATGAGGTAACTTAGGGCTAGAAAGGTTAGTCCCAGAAGAGCTAGGTAAGCTGAGACGGTAATGAAAACAGCTATCAGAAAAAGCACAGCAAGAATGGGGTTGACCGCTGTTATAACAAAGATAGCAGAGAGCACAGCCACGAAAGGCAGTAATTCCAGTAGAAAAGGACTCATTACTTTAGGGTTTGCTTTTGCTTACTTCTTGATGCGGAACAAGTCACGTTTGCTTAGGAACAATTGAGTTCAGTTCAGGGAAGGGGTAATTTTATTAGAAAGCAATAAGAGGAAACCCCTCCCTTATTTTTCCTAGATGTATTCCTTCTAAGGAAACTTTGACAAAACCAAATTCTTTCTTGCCACCCTTACTCCAGTAATCACACCCAACTTCCAGTGTCAAATTGAAAAAAACAACCCTTTCATTTTATACCTTTTTGTGCAAGTGGCCGAGTCGAACGGCCTCCTTCAGAACATGAGTCTGACATGCAACCCTTACACCAACTTGCAGAAACAAATAGCAGGCAGAGATTGGGACAAGTAGTCTTTGTAGGACCCTCTGTGCGCCACTAGAGGACCCAGTGTTACTAACAATGAGGAGTAACATACGTTTATTAGCTAGGGGCTTCAATCAAAGCCACGCAGTACAGAAGGTGATTACCTCTGATTGGTTTTACTGATTTAATTTAAATTCCACAAGTAGAACTTCTAAACCTAATCTTTATTGGGTTACCCCGGTCAAAGTCCAACAGATTTAAGAAAAAAAGAGATAGGGGTTGCACTACATTTATTGTGAAGGTGGTAAACTCTTCTATATGGATAGTTTTGACACTGATATAAAGCTATCTAATGACTTGAAAGGTTCAGAGTTGGGTATGCTCAAATATGAAGGTTTCTTCGATATTTACTGAACACCTCAAAAGGCTACGATAGCAGTTTGTTAACAATTGAAGATTGGATTAGAGCTTTAGAAGGGAAGAAAAGGTTAATCAAGTTTTGGAGCTTCAAAAGAGAGAGTGTGCAGGTTACACCAACGGTAAGTCTGATTTGTACATTTGTTGAAGGTAGAACTGATAAACACATCTTGCCATTTGAAATCAAACAAAATAATCTCCTAGGAGCAATCCTACTAAGACTTCAACTTGAAAAGCTTAAAATGACCCTAACCATTACTACCATAGACCCTGCTCGCTCAATTTCTTCCTAACAGCAAGGTTCAATTTCAACAAAGCGCCTAGAAGACGAAACAAAGTTTAGCAGATTTTACCCACCAATAGGCCAATCCTACAGGGGTTAGAAGCTTATCAATATTAGTTGGTACGTGTTTCACCCCTGCTTCATCATAAAATAGTGTACGATAGTAAAGGAAACATTTAAAATAAAGAGTGTGAAGGTTACACCAATAATAAGTCTCTTTTGTTCGTGGGTCTAAAGAGGAACCTAAAGATAGAGGCTGCACAATAAAAGGCTCAAAGAGTACCTGAATATGTTGAAGATAGTTAAACTGATCTTTTGAATGTCGGATTGTCATACGGGGCCATCCTTTGACACTTAATTTTTTGCTGATGTGAGAGTCACCTAAGAGTAGGCCTATTAGAACCTCATTTTGAAAAGGAGTTAAAGTTTGGTTAGCTCTATACTTCATAGTGTACTTAAGATTCCCTTTATCACGTTTGCGTTTACCATCCGAGGAGGTTGAATAAGACCGTACTCCATTTGGTAGTTTACCTTTGGGTTGGGGGGTTTTTTGTGATGGAGAAGAAGAAGTATTAGTACTATGTTTAGCGTAATCAAGAGCACCTGAGGCTAACTCTGCAATGAAACCAACTGTTAAAAGAAGTATGAAAACCATAGCTATCCAAAAGCCAAAGGAAGAGATATAATATAGAGAAACAACTAAAGGATAGAGAAAGAGTATTTCTAAATCAAAAACTAAAAAGAGGATAGCAACAAGGAAGAAACTAATTTGGAATTTATGACGGGCATCAGAAGCTGGGGGCATTCCACATTCATAAGGCGCCATTTTAGCAGAGTCAGGGTTATTGGTAGCAACCAACATGTTTACCCCTAAAAGAATTAGCACGAACAGAGGAACGAACAAGAGGAAGAAAACTAACATTACCAGTAGAATAGAGAAAGAGCCAGAAGGTGCAGGCAGTTTAGTATTGGTAGGGGATTAGCAATGAAGAGTAAAATTAATAGAGTTAGAGTCCCTATAATCATAGAATTATTTCCATTAGGACGAACCCACCAAGCAGGAGTTTCGGTGAACTGAGAAGTATCAAAGAAGATGACACGAATAACTCGTAGATAGTAGGCTGCACTAACAACGCTAACTAGAATTGCTATAATTGCTAAAAACAAGTAGCCACTGTGGGTAGCTGAGTAAATCACCATCAGTTTAGCAAAGAAACCTATCATTGGAGGTATTCCTGCCATGGAGAAAAGGGTGATAGCGAAGGTTAAGGCTAACGCAGGATTTGAGAGGATATTAGAGTTTCGGCTAATATGAGAAATGTATAAGATCTGTGGTTTTTTGGACAGCTCAGTGTTATCAAGGAGTGAGAAGCCAGCAGAAGATGGTGTATTCGATGCGTAATCGGATTCATAAGGATGATTACTAAAGGCTAGTAACACAAAGAAGATGTTGGTGCTTGTAAGCACGTATTGCACTAGGTAGAAAAGATATGCCTCTATACCCTCTGGAGTATGGATAGCTAAAGCTAATAGCATAAAACCCATATGTGAAATCGTACTATAAGCTAGCAAACGTTTTATTCGGTATTGAGCTAGGCCAAGTAGACTACCAATAACTAGAGATAGTAGAGCACTAATTAGGAGAATATTGGGCCAAATCGGATAGGTGGTTTCGTAAACCCTACCTAAATGGGTAAATCCCTGGAACTCACCTAAGAAGGCAAGAATGGCAACCTTTGGCATTATAGTTAGCCATGTAGTCACAATAGTTGGCACTCCGTCATAAACATCTGGAGCCCAGTTATGGAAAGGAGCAGCAGCTACCTTGAATAGTAGGGCAATACCTATAATAACTAGAGCTATATGGATTCCACTATTGGCTATAGCCATTGAGCATAAAAGATATACACCTTCAAAATTAGAAACCCCTGTTAACCCATAAAGTAGACAAGATCCTAGCAGAATCAAACTAGAAGAGAGTGCACCTACTAGAAAATATTTTAGACCAGCAGATGTTGCTGCCTCAGAGTCTCGGTAAATTGTAGCGAGAATGTAGAGAGCAAGGCTTTGTAGCTCTATAGATAAGAAGAAAGTGACCAAATCACTACTAGAAACAAGGGAACTCATACCTAGAGTTGTGAAAAAGATAATTAGAGGGTATTCAGCTACTTTGCCTTTGGTAATAGATTCAAACCGTTGGCTAGTGACAGAAATGGAACCTGAACCAAGAAGCAGAATAATGGAAGCACAGACCAAGATAAAGGTATCAAATGCTTGAGAGAGTAAAGTGACGTGAGATAGTCCACCATAGATCCCTAGACCTACACCTATTGGCTCTAAATAGAGCATGTTCCAAGCCAATACCGAAGAATAGAGTAATACTAAGATGGCTAATCTATTGAAAACATGAGAACTCATGTGAACGGAAGTTAAAGGCACAACGGCCGAAAAAAGTAAAATAGATAATAATAGCATTGCTCAAGTTACAAGGGTTTGTTTTCCGTCGAAAATCGGGGCAATTACATCCCTAGGAAAACTTTGTTTCCTTCATTTTCTAAGTCGACTTGTTGTTTCTAAGGAAACTTTGGTTTATTTTTTCAATCGATGTAATTCCTTTGAGTGCCCTCAACTTACTCCTAATTCAATAAGAACTACACATCCTTAAGTGGAAAACTAAAAATAGTTCCTCCCTTCTCTAGTACTAGACCTAAACTAATCCATAAACAGGCCCTTTTTCAATCTTTCTCTATTCTAACCTTTAAGTATAACTATAGCTTACCTTTGTCCTTCTAAGTCTAATCCTTAGTTGTTCTTCTCTCTCTACTCTCCCTCTATCCTTATCTCTTCTTGATTTTTTCTAGCCCGAACCCCTTGAAGGCGTACCTATGCCGCCCAAGGGGCCCACCCAGGCCAAGGTTGAGTATTATTGAATTTTATTCTTTTGTGAGTTTTATTAGATAATTCTAAAGATAAACCTAAGAAAGATAAGAAGGGGTAACTAAAACTTGTGCTTAGCTAACCCTCTGTGCGGCATAGGTACGCCACTTTGAGGGGAAGGTGGGGTTACTTGGTACATAGGACAACTACCGTCGTAAGTCCTCTAGGTCGAAGGAGGTCCTCCCCTTCGAAGACCTGGGCAAGTAGAGGGGGAATTTTCTGAATGCAGAGAAATAGCATCATTTATATAACTACATGTTAATAAGACAAAAACGTAGGCTTGAATAAGGGCAACCCCAATTTCGAGTCCATAAAGCAGAGTAAGGAAAAGTAAAGGAAGAGGTATCATGATTATACCAAGCAGAGAACCAACTATGAACTTCCATGAAAAAGTGGCTATAATATGTAAAAGGATATGACCAGCAAGCATATTGGCCGCCAAACGAATACCTAATGAAAAAGCTCTAGCTAAGTAAGAAACACTTTCAATTAAAACTAACAGTGGAACCAAAGGTAGTGGAGTCCCAGCAGGGACAAAAAGAGAAAAGAAGTGAAGTCCGTGACGGTGTAAACCTAAAAGAGTGACTCCTAATAAAATGGTGGAACTAAAACCTAGGGTTAAAGCAAAGTGAGCTGTAGCAGTAAAGCTATAGGGGATAAGACCTATTAAATTTAGAAATAATATAAATAAGAACAGAGAATAAATAGCAGGAAAATAGGGCTGTCCTTGAGGTCCAATTTGGTTTTTTACTAGTTGAAGTATAAATCCAAAAAGAGATTCTATACAAAGCATTAATGTATTACCCAACCCTAACACTCCCTCTTTATTATATAATAAGTGTTGAAAAATTAGGAAGAGTGAGGCCAGTAACAGATAAAAGCCTATATTAGTCAGCCCAATTTGTATATATCCAAAAAGAGGTCCTTCCATTGCTATAAACTTAACAATCTCAAACTGCTCTAGAGGATTATAAATCATTGCTGTTTACTAAATATTTAATTTCCGTGTTTCGGATACTTTATTAGATTATAATATAAAAACAATTACGAACTGATAGACGCATCATCATTTAAGCCTCAATATAATACAGGTTTCTAACACAATCCAATACCCTTGACTATCTCAAAAAAAGTGGCCAAATAGTGTTTGACACTTATGATATTTCCAATTTACCCTCCTTAGACGAATTAAAGAATAAAAATAAAGAAGATAATACTAATTGGAAATTTCAAGACTTGATTGTAACTGCCGATTTAGAGTCATTAGTTAATAAAGATGGAACCAATAGTGTCTATATGGCAGCTTGGTATAATGGGAAAATATTTAAAGTCTATGATATAACCTATTATAATATGGATTCAAATAAAATGTTATCTGACTTCTGGTTTGATTTAATTAAGAAGAATGAAGGTCAATTTGTTTACTTCCATACAGGCTATGATAGCATTCTTTCCTTATCAGCTTTAGTGAATCTTCCTAACTTTCCCTTCTTAGGCCACCTATAGAAGGGTTAATTTTCAACCTATTATAAATGATGGATAAGTAATTTCCGTTAGAATTGAATTTAATAAGAAATTAACCATTTATTGACTCTCAACCCCACTATGTTTTGTTGTTTAATAAGAGAGAGATAGTTATCTCTAGTTAATTTTCCTGAGTATCCCTTAGCTTTGGTGGCCTTCTGTTGTTCTTAGGTAATATACCTTAGGAAGAGGGAAGATTCCTTCCTCAATAGTGTGCTCCAATTTGAGATAACCTAATTTGGCTGGATCCACTTTTGAAGAATCTAATTCTTGGTCAATTACCATTGAATCAGTATCAGAATAATATAAATTGGCTCCACTATTTAACGCTGTGAGTTTATGATCATTAATAATCATTCGGGAATAGGCAGTAACCGCTGAAGCTAGTGCCACATTTGTTCTTAAGGTAAGTCCTTTAGTATATTCTTTAATTAGATTACTATCTCCACCTTTTCCATTCATTGGTGGCTCATTTAAGGAATAATTGATTAAAGTATATCCCAAAAGAATTTCAGAGATAATATTTGAGCATATTTATCTAATAGATAGTTAGGAAGCAGTGCTGTTTGTGTTGCTTCAGTCCTCCGGCCAAGGTGAGCCTCTACTTTCATAGTATTTAATTTGAATATAAGTTCTTTGAAAGCATCCCCTTTATTAAATTGTACTAAATTGTTAATTTCAACTATTGAGTAAACTTGACTTATAGCAAAGTTATTCAGAAAAGAACAGACCCCTAAAAGTACCTTGGGGACAAATTAGTCTTCCTTTCCACCCTCCCCCTGGGTGTTCAGGTCTATGAACAAGGCTTAATAGGTAACAGCCCAATATAAGAAGCATTAGGATTTGCTCCATTGCTGGTGATTGTCCAATCTACAAAGCCAAAGTAGAATGGTTTAAAGAATACAGCTTCAGTAGTATTGGCTCAGAACCTTCCTCCGGGAAAATAGGGGGAGTGGAGCACCTTATTGGAGTCGAACCAATAACCTACGGTTTCGAAGACCGACGCTCTATCCGATTGAGCTAAAGATGCAGTTGGTTAAAGCTTGCTTCCCAAGTTTTCCCTGGACCCCTGGCAGGCTACCTATGCCGCTAGGGGGAGCTTTCAAAGTGATGAACAAGTCTGCCACCCTAAAAACTTCTAGTGTTTCCACTACTACCATTGAAGGACTTAAGCTGCCATAATCACTCTCATGGTCTTCTTTAGTTATTTTCTCTACTATTAATTGTGTTACACTCCTTCTAAAGGTTACTCTGTTCTCCTCATAAACCTTGGCCGTGGGGGAGGGAGAATTAGAGGGTTAGAATTTCTTGTTTCTATCTAATAAACTAGTGAATACTTTTCACCTGTTATAACGTATAGTAGGATCCTAAAGATATCATTAAGGTGCGTTTATAGGAACAGGCTAAGCCCAATGGTTTCCTTAGAAAGGAGGAATCATAGCAATTTGGTTTATCAACCAGTGGGTATAGGATTGTCTAAAAAGCAAAGGCCAGTGTGTAATGCATTGGATAGGACTTACTAATCTACACTGAAAGCTGGGTGACATTTTCTAAGGTTTTGTACCGCTAATTTTCCCTTGTATCACTGGGGTAACTAAATGTTAAAGGAGTGGTATTTCCACTAGGTAGGAGTACCGTTTATTGAAAGTCAAGTTTAAGTCATAAGGTTGGTTTCTTTTAATAATAACAGAAGATTCTTTAAGGGATCTTACCATTTATTTACTTGCAGTCCCTTGACTGATTGTTTGTTTAATATGTAAAAGAATATGGCCGCCAAAGGAGAAAGAGAACTTATTACTGAAGTTTATATAACATAGAAGGATGGAAATAAGGATAAACAATAGCCCGAAAAGTGCTCATAGAGTTAGATCTTACATGAACTAAAGGCTTTCCTCTATCATAATATATAGTGCAATCTAATCCAAATTTGATATGTAGAACATTTAATAAAAGTACACCGGTCAAGGTTTTGAATCCAACCATCACCAAGCAAAAGACCAATTACTATGCTATTTATGAAAGGAGGCAGGAAAACTATATTTCGTAATTTATTACTAAACCTTACCCTCTAGCGGCATAGGTAGCCTAAGAGGGTCCGAGTTACAATAGAAGATAGTTTAGAACCCCATAGGACAACAGATGTGGTGTTTTTAGAAGAGTTAGACAGAGTAGAATATTCACGTTTAGCTAAGCCAAAAGGTTTAAGGGGGGAATTTTAGTTCTAAAATGAGTAAAGTGAATTAGTAAAGACGATATAAAATAAAAAGGGTAAAAGCCAAAGAATAAATAATAATTAGGCTTAAAATAACAATCAAGGTTGTTGATGA
>Ga0214472_10004097_pt1 | contig 15371 bp, 9 predicted proteins | sample RVTome_6_FD_207662 | JGI IMG/M metagenome (GOLD analysis project Ga0214472, IMG submission 207662) | Soil microbial communities from uranium-contaminated site in the Upper Colorado River Basin, Wyoming, United States - RVT140D175 | ecosystem: Environmental > Terrestrial > Soil > Contaminated >...
TTTGATGTGGCCGATCTGGTCAAGGATGCCGTCATCCTGCCCCTGGCGTTCATATCGGCCATGCGCGGCGATACGGAGCAGGAGTTCCGCCAAGCCTGCATCGACGCCCTGACCCGCAGCGAATCGCTCGATTTCATGATCGACACGCTCAAGGCCACCGCCCTGAGCATCGGCGAGATCGCCGCGAGGCAAAGCACCGCAACGCCGCAGGCCGACGCATGAATGTCCTGCTTGTGTCGCAGTGCGACAAGCGCGCGTTGACCGAAACCCGACGCATCCTCGACCAATTCGCAGAGCGGAGGGGCGACCGTACGTGGCAGACTCCCATCACTCACGATGGTCTGGATACGCTGCGGCGCCTGCTGCGCAAGACCGCACGCAAGAATACCGCAGTGGCGTGCCACTGGATACGCGGGCTGGACCACAGTGAATTGCTCTGGATTGTGGGCAACCCCCTCCACTTCAACGTCCAAGGCGCCGTGCCCACGAATACCACCAAGCGCGACGTGCTTCGCAAAGCCGACGAGAACGACTGGCACAGCCGTGAAGACATCCATTTATTGACAGCACTGGCAGCGTTGCTGCACGACCTGGGGAAAGCCTGCGCGGCGTTTCAGGCCCGGCTGCGTGGCGCTCTGACAGGACGAAATCAGTACCGCCATGAATGGGTTTCGCTGCGGTTGTTCGAGGCATTTGTGGGTACAGACGATGACGCCACCTGGCTGACCCGGCTGGCGGCACCAACGTTGATGGACGACGAGAGTTGGCGGAAAAGACTAATTCGAGACGGCATGGACCGCGACTCTCCACCTCCCTTCAAGTCCCTCGGCAATGCCCCTTTGGCCCAAGCCATCGGGTGGCTGGTGTTGACTCACCACCGCGTGCCCGAGCGGCCATGGGAAAGCAACGGGGAGCGGCCGGCTTTTACGGTCGCAGGGCTGAAGGACATCCTGAGTCAGATCGAGGCTAACTGGAACGAGACGCCCAGCAGCAATTCACCGGCCGTCATCGCCCCATACTGGGACTTTCCTCACGGTCTGCCTGTCACAACAGCCCACTGGCGGCAGCAAGCTACCCGCATCGCGCAGCGACTGCTGAAGCTTTGCGCTCGGCCCGACCGCATTAGGCCCTTCTCTTGGCTGGGCAACCCTTATGTGATGCACCTGTCACGCCTGTGCCTGATGTTGGCCGACCATCATTATTCTAGCCTGACGGACATTAGTCTGCGTGTCAGCGTGCCCGTGGGCTATCCGCTGTACGCCAATACGGCAGGCAGTGGCGGCCTGTTCAACCAGACGCTGGACGAGCACCTGATCGGTGTGGCCCAGCACAGCCGAGAGGCCACCCACGCCCTGCCGCGATTCGACGAACAGCTGCCCCGTTTAGGCAAGCACAAGAAGCTACGCCAACGGGCGCAGCATGAGCGGTTTCGCTGGCAAGACAAGGCCGCCGACATGGCCGCGACGATGCGTGATCGATCCACCCGACATGGGGCCTTCATCGTCAACATGGCATCTACTGGCTGCGGCAAGACGCTGGCCAACGCCCGGATAATGCATGCATTGGCTGACCCGGCCAAAGGCATGCGCTGCGCCTTCGCAATGGGGCTGCGCATCCTCACACTGCAAACTGGTCGCGCCTTCCGTGACCTACTGCAACTCGGTGACGACGAGTTGGCAATCCGTGTGGGCGGCTCAGCCAGCCGCGCGCTGTTCGAGCACTATGAAGCGCTGGCGGAACAAAGCGGCTCAGCCTCGCGCCAGGCGCTGCTGGACGAAGACAGCCATGTCGATTTCATCGAGGGCAACCATGACGCCCACCCGCTCCTGCGCCGGGTGATGCACGACCCCCAAGTGCGCGCTCTGCTGGCTGCGCCGCTGTTGGTCTGTACCATCGACCAACTGACTCCCGCCACCGAAAGCCAGCGCGGCGGGCGCCAGATCGCACCCATGCTGCGGCTGATGAGCGGCGACCTGGTGCTGGATGAACCCGACGACTTCGACATCAACGACCTCCCCGCACTGGCACGACTTGTGCACTGGGCAGGGCTGCTCGGTTCGCGGGTGCTTCTATCGTCGGCCACACTGCCGCCCGCACTGCTGCAAGGGCTGTTCGAAGCTTACCGCGCAGGCCGAACCCATTTCCAAAACAACCGCGGTGAGCGGCCCGGCACTGCCGCAAGTCCTCCGGAGATCTGCTGCGCGTGGGTGGACGAGTTCAGCCAGTCGCAGGCCGACTGCGCTACTCCAGACGATTTCGAGACAGCGCACGATGCCTTCGCCCGCCAGCGCTATAGCGCACTGTCCCAGCAGGCTGCAAAGGAGGCTCGCCGTCGCTGCGAACTGATCGAGCTGCCACTGGAAGGTCAGCGGGACGAAACCACGCTGCATACTGAATTTGCCCGGCTTGTATTAGCCTCGGCCAGCGAGTTGCACACCCGGCACCACAGCGTTGACCCCCGCAGTGGTAAGCGCGTGAGTTTCGGACTGATTCGCATGGCCAACATCGAGCCGCTGTTCGAGGTGGCGCTGGCTCTGTTCCAGCACGAGGCCCCCAGTGGCAGCCGTGTTCACCTGTGCGTCTACCACTCGCAGTTCCCGATGCTCATTCGATCAGCTATCGAGTACCGGCTGGACACCGCGCTGAATCGCAGCGACCCTGAGGCGGTGTTTGCGCTATCCGACATCCGCCACCGGGTGGACGCCAACCCCGAGCGCGACCAAATGTTCATCGTGCTGGGTTCCCCAGTCACCGAGGTGGGGCGCGACCACGATTACGACTGGGCCATCGTCGAGCCATCGTCGATGCGCTCGCTGATCCAGCTTGCCGGGCGCATCAGGCGCCACCGCGACGGCGCATGCAGTGTGCCCAACCTGCGCGTTTTCAACACCAACCTGCGGCACTGCCGCAAACCCGACGAATCTGCGTTCTGCATGCCTGGGTTTGAAAGCCGCGAATTCCCGCTGGATGAGCACCATCTTAAGCATCTGTTGCGGGCGGTGGAATGCGACGTGATCGACGCCCGGCCTCGCATCGTTGCCGTGCCAGCCGATCATTTTCAACCCCATAGCCGCATGGTTGATCTGGAGCATGCCCGCATGCGCGACACCATGCTGCCCGGCTTGGCCGCCGCAGCCCGACGCGGGCCACCCAATCCACGCGCGGTGAACAAACCGATCGCGAATGCCACGCTGTGGTGGTCCCTGCCGCCCGCCGATGCGCTGCTGACCTCCGCCCTGCCGCGGCAACAGCCCTTTCGCCAGGACATCATCAAGCGAGTTGACTTGTTGCTGCGGGTGTTGGAAGACGATTCCGACGACTTCGAACTCACCCAACTGATGGAGCAAAAGTTTGGTCGGGGCGATCTGTACGCGTCAGTGGAATACCTGCTTGATCGGCTGTCAGACAACAAGGTGCAAGGCCCAGGCATTCAACCCTGGGGTGAAACCGACTACATGGACGCCCTGCGCACGCTGGCCGAAGCCCGCGACATGAGCTTGCCCGACTGCGCACGGCGCTTCGGCACCGTGACGCTGCCAGAGCATAGTGCGGGCTGGCGCTTTCATCCAGCGCTGGGTTTTGCAAAACGGAGGTGACGGCCCAAGTACAAATCCACCAGCACCCATTCATTCATCAACTTTCAGGGAGAAACTGAATGTCACCCCCAGATATACACCGATCATCTGCCATTCGATCAGCGCTCAATGGTCATGTAGTAAGGCGTATGAACGAAGCGTTGTCAAAGAGCGCCGGCACGGACGCAGCAGCGGAGAACGAGCGGAAGAAACAACGAGATTTCTTTCAGTTGGCATCGCTGATCGGCAGCGGCGCCGACTGTGTGGGCCAGATCCAGATGGCCACACACATTGTCAAGGGCATTCACCCAGACCCCAAAGTCAAGGTGGCATCAAACCTCAACGTTGACCCGATTAGGTTGCCCGGCTTGCCTTTGGTTGGCTCCCATGTCTTGGCGCATAGCTGCGACGTTGACGCCACGGGAAATGGTGCATTCAACAAGAAGATCTTCGAGGTGTTCTTGTTGCTCATGACCGAATTCGAAGGGGTGAACATCTTGGAACTCCTGAAAAGAGGAGACCCCGACGCAGTCGCAGCGCTGAGCAACACGCCGGCACAGGCAGTGCAGTGGGCCAGCGCATTGGCCGACATCGACGCACCCCGCTGTGCTCGAACCGCGTCACATACCAACGCAAAGCAGATTTATTGGCTTGTCGGCAATGACCCGCACGATGATGTTGGCTACCACCTGTTGGCGCCGCTATACCCCACGTCGCTAGTCCATCGCTTCTACCAAAAGTTGCAACATGACCAGTTCAGCGACGCCACCAAGGCGGGACGGCTGGCACGCAAGAGCAGCGAGATCAGCGACCATGTGCTGCATGACTATCCGAACATGGCCGTGCAGAAACTGGGCGGGACCAAGCCTCAGAACATCAGCCGACTCAACAGCGAACGCCGAGGCGACAACTACCTGCTGGCATCGTTGCCACCACGATGGAAGTCGATTGACCTGAAACCAATGCTGAACACCGATTCGATGTTCCACGGATTCGCGCGCCGCCCCGATGTGAAGCAAGGTGTCAGGACGCTGCTGGCCTTTCTGAAGTCGGACCCGGCGGCGAACGTGGCGACACGCGAACGCCGAGATGCGCTGGTTACCGAGCTGGTGGGCGAGCTGTTGGTGTTTGGAGCCGAGGTTCGCACGCTGCCACCGGGCTGGAGCCAGTCACCCGACTGTCACCTAAGCGCCGCGGAAAAGCACTGGCTTGACCCGGACGGTGTGGCGACCGCAGCTGAACAATCAGGGCAAGCCTTGCCTGCGAGCAGCGCCGAACAAATCAGTCAGGCATTTGGCCGTTGGTTGAACCGGGAAATGCGCGACCCATTGCCGATGGGTGACCCTGAATACCTGCACTGGTGCGCGCTGGCGCAGGCCGAACTGAATGCCGAGGAATGGGAGGTGAACCATGCCGCATGACTACCAGGACGCCGTTTTGGTGCTGCCCCGATTGCGGGTGCAAAACGCCAACGCTATTTCCAGCCCCATGACCTGGGGCTTTCCATCCATCACCGCTTTCATCGGCATGATGCATGCGCTGGCCCGGCGCCTGCCACCGGACAGCGGCATTGAGTTTCGCGGGGTGGGCGTAATCTGCCACGACTTCGAGGCGCAGGTCACTGAAGGCGGATATACACGCGCCTTCCGCCTGACGCGCAACCCGGTGGACAAGGCTGGCGACACGGAGGCCATTGTCGAGGAGGGCCGCATCCATCTGGACATCACTTTGGTGTTCCTGGTCAACTTGGCGAAGGCCCATTGGCCGGAGATAGTACGGCAGCAACTGGCCGAGAAGGTTTGCAACGTGGTGGCCGACATGCGGATTGCGGGTGGCAGCGTGCTGCCCCCGCTGCCCGGCAGCCTGCGGCACGTGCCCCGGCCCCAATTACGGCTGTTGCCTGACGAAGAAAGCGACCGACGAGAAGACTTTCGCCGCATGAGGCGCCGCTGGCTGCCCGGCTTTGCCCTGGTCGCTCGCGATGATCTGCTACACGCTCACCTTGCGAAGCTTCAACAGGCCGATTCGATGGCGACCGTGCTCGATGCGTGGCTGAATTTGTCCCGCTGGAACCACCGTGCCACACGCACGACGCGGGTGGATGACAAGACAGGTGAGTCCATCGAGGCCATCGAGTGGGTGACTGAACCACACGAGGGCTGGACGGTGCCGATTCCTGTTGGCTACGCTGGGCTGTCAGAACTTTACGCCGCCGGCAAAGTGGCCAGCGCACGCGACGCGAATACGCAATTCCGATTCGTCGAGAGCGTTTATTCCATCGGCCAGTGGGTCAGCCCGCACCGCCTGACCGATGTGAATGACCTGCTCTGGTACGGCCAATACGACGAATCCAATGGCCTATACCGCTGCTGCAATGACTTCGCTGTCTCGTCTTCAACCACCGCCGCCTCGGCGTACATCGACTGATTTCAACTAACCTCAAGGAGATTCAACATGGCTACTGCTGCACTAAAAACCGCAACCGTTCTGGCCTTTGAACGCAAGCTCGACCCTTCCGACGCACTCTTCTTTGCTGGCCGTTGGGCTGACCGCGCGAACGCTGGCGCCTGGCAACCAGTGGCGGTACGCGAGAAGTCGGTGCGCGGCACCATCTCCAACCGCCTGAAGGCCAAGGACCAGGATCCGGCCAAGCTGGACGCCGCCATCGAAAACCCCAACCTGCAAACCGTGGACGTGGCCACGCTGCCCGGCGACGCCGACACGCTGAGGGTGAGCTTCACGCTGCGTGTTCTGAGTGGTACAGGCACACCATCGGCCTGCAACAACGGCGGTTACCGGACCAAACTGTTAGCCACCGTGCAGGGGTATGTGCAAGAGCACAGCTTCAATGAACTGGCCCACCGCTACGCCACCAATTTGGCCAATGGCCGCTTCCTGTGGCGTAACCGCATTGGTGCGGAACAGGTGGAAGTTCAGGTGGCGCAACTGGTAGACGGCGCACCGGCCCAGAGCTGGACATTCGATGCCTTGAGCCTGTTCCTGCGAGAGTTTACTGCGCCGGCGTCGGCCGAACCCGGCTTGGCAGCGCTGGCGCAATTGATCAGCGAAGGGTTGGCGGGCCCGCGTCATGTGCTGCTGAGCGTGACAGCCCATGTGCGCGTGGGCGCCGGCCAAGAGGTGTTTCCGTCGCAGGAACTCATCCTTGACAAAGGCCAAAGCAAGAAGAGCAAGACGCTTTATTCCGTGAACGGCGTGGCCGGTATTCACTCTCAAAAACTGGGCAACGCTGTGCGCACCATCGACACTTGGCACTCCGAGGTGGAAGAGCTGGGGCCGATCGCCGTGGAACCGTACGGCTCTGTCACCACCCTCGGCAAAGCGTGCCGGCAGCCCAAGCTCAAACAGGATTTCTACAGCCTCCTGGACAACTGGCTGATCAAGGACGTGAAGCCCGAAACTGTGCAGCAACACTTCGTGATGGCCACGCTCATTCGTGGCGGCGTGTTCGGTGACTCTGGCAAGGAATGATCGCCATGGAATGCTTCGTGGACATTGAACTGCGGCCAGACCCGGAGTTTGCAGCCCACCTGTTGCTGGGCGCGCTCTACACTAAGTTGCACCGCACGCTGGTGACGAATAACAGCACGGATATCGCTGTTTGTTTTCCAGGCCATCAGAACCGCCCGCCATCGCTGGGCACGCGCATGCGGTTGCTGGGAAGCCGTCCAGCGCTGCAGACGCTGACAAACACCGACTGGCTGAGCGGCATGCGCGATCATGTCAAGGTCGGTGCATTGGCCCATGTGCCAGCAGGCGCGACACACCGAACGCTACGCCGCGTGCAGGCCAAGAGCAACCCGGAGCGGCTTCGGCGGCGGCTGATGAAGCGCCACGGCCTGGACGAAACGCAAGCCCGTGAACGCATCCCGGACAACGCGGCGAAAACGCTGAACCTACCGTTTTTGCAACTGCGTAGCTGCAGCACCGGGCAGACGTTTCGACTGTTCCTGAGCTTGGGTCCGGAACAGCCCGCCCCCGCGTCGGGCGAGTTCAACGCCTACGGGCTGAGCCAGAACGCCACCGTCCCCTGGTTCTAACCCTTTTTTTGGAGAGTGCGCGCAAGTGCTTGTCAGACAGTCACTTGCGCGCGTTGCCGCGCGGAGGGGAAATTCGCACAGAAAAGCATTAGATCTTCATTCATCAACTACTTGTACAGTAGGTTGTCTTGTTCACTGCCGCATAGGCAGCTCAGAAATCTCGTAGATCGGGTCCACTCTGCGTTCCTGTGTTCACTGCCGCATAGGCAGCTCAGAAAACAATGCTGCAACGCGATTGACGCAAGGCAACGTTCACTGCCGCATAGGCAGCTCAGAAAATTGGAGGAAATCATGAAATTCTCGCTCAAAAGTTCACTGCCGCATAGGCAGCTCAGAAATCCGTGGTGCTGGAGACCGGCTGCGTCTGGTAGTTCACTGCCGCATAGGCAGCTCAGAAATACGACGAGAACGCGCGGCATCGCGGACAGTAGTTCACTGCCGCATAGGCAGCTCAGAAATATACTGGCATCGTAGGCTAACCAACCGGAGGGTTCACTGCCGCATAGGCAGCTCAGAAAAGACGAAATGCTTGCCGTCGTCGCGGCTGGTCGTTCACTGCCGCATAGGCAGCTCAGAAATCTCTGGAGTGGTCCGAGGAACGAGAGCGGGCTGTTCACTGCCGCATAGGCAGCTCAGAAAGAATGCAAAATGCGGAATGCGCCCATGGATTCGTTCACTGCCGCATAGGCAGCTCAGAAATCAACAGGATTTGGCCACGCCAGCAGCCTCTCAGTTCACTGCCGCATAGGCAGCTCAGAAATCTGAGGCTCCGGCCTCAATTCTGAGACATCTGTTCACTGCCGCATAGGCAGCTCAGAAAAACGAGGGGGAAACGCTCAAACCGGAGCTTCCGTTCACTGCCGCATAGGCAGCTCAGAAAATCCGAATGGATCGTTCACAGGTATTCGCTGACGTTCACTGCCGCATAGGCAGCTCAGAAAGGATTGTTCGGGTCAACCTTGTAGCTGCCTTGGTTCACTGCCGCATAGGCAGCTCAGAAAGCGATCCATGACGCGCTGCTGGAGGGCATCGAGTTCACTGCCGCATAGGCAGCTCAGAAAGTCCCGGAGATGACGACTCCAGCGCGGTCACAGTTCACTGCCGCATAGGCAGCTCAGAAATCACGCTCAACCCGCGCATCGCAGCGCGCGTCAGTTCACTGCCGCATAGGCAGCTCAGAAACATTGCGGCGCGTAGTTTTGCCTTCAAGTCGCGTTCACTGCCGCATAGGCAGCTCAGAAATTTACCGGGGCGGGCGGGTGGCCCACTCTTTCGTTCACTGCCGCATAGGCAGCTCAGAAAGCGTGAGCAGGCGGGCTGGAGGCGGTTACGGGGTTCACTGCCGCATAGGCAGCTCAGAAACAATGTGAGCCGATTGCGTGCGGAGTGACGGATGTTCACTGCCGCATAGGCAGCTCAGAAATTCATGGAAGTGCATGGCGCGTCGGATAGTACGTTCACTGCCGCATAGGCAGCTCAGAAAGAATGTAAGAGTCAGCGAATACCTGTGAACGAGTTCACTGCCGCATAGGCAGCTCAGAAAATCAGGGATTTCAACCAGGACGCCGATTTCTATGTTCACTGCCGCATAGGCAGCTCAGAAAATGCGGGAAAAATAGTTGCCGAAAAGGCTTGAGTTCACTGCCGCATAGGCAGCTCAGAAATGAGGCACTAAGATCATACCTAGGCTCAAATTGTTCACTGCCGCATAGGCAGCTCAGAAAGCTTACTACCCGGAGTCAGGCGATAGCCCAGCGTTCACTGCCGCATAGGCAGCTCAGAAAGCGTGTGGGACAGGACGTGCCCGGCGTGCCTAGGTTCACTGCCGCATAGGCAGCTCAGAAATCTGCGAGCCAGTCAAACTCATCCTCGGCGCTGTTCACTGCCGCATAGGCAGCTCAGAAATCGGAGACCAAGGAGACAAGCATGGCTGAACTGTTCACTGCCGCATAGGCAGCTCAGAAATCCGGGGCCACGCCGAACGCCGCAGATAGAGAGTTCACTGCCGCATAGGCAGCTCAGAAATTTACCGGGGCGGGCGGGTTAGTCGAACCACCGTTCACTGCCGCATAGGCAGCTCAGAAATTGCGGAGCACTCCCCGCAGATCGCGTTTGCCGTTCACTGCCGCATAGGCAGCTCAGAAACTCACTCGTGCCGAACCGGCGCCAGCTATTGCGTTCACTGCCGCATAGGCAGCTCAGAAAGTTCACCATCGCCCAGAGCTGCAGTTCTGCGAGTTCACTGCCGCATAGGCAGCTCAGAAATTGTCGAAAAGAATCGGGTACGTTGAAAAACCGTTCACTGCCGCATAGGCAGCTCAGAAATTGTCCGTATCTACCGCGTTCCCTCTCGAACCGTTCACTGCCGCATAGGCAGCTCAGAAATATCAAAGACCCAGAAAGGCGTCGCGCTCGGCGTTCACTGCCGCATAGGCAGCTCAGAAAACCTTGTCCCCGGACTGCACTGCGATTGCGATGTTCACTGCCGCATAGGCAGCTCAGAAATTCGGGGTCCGGGTTACTCGCCGCCGCCTTGGAGTTCACTGCCGCATAGGCAGCTCAGAAATCCTGGGCGCGCGCCAGCACATCCTCCGGTATGTTCACTGCCGCATAGGCAGCTCAGAAAACAAAACGGACACGTCAGTTCAACCATGCTTGGTTCACTGCCGCATAGGCAGCTCAGAAAGATCCCACCGCGATATTGCAGGGGTTTCAACCGTTCACTGCCGCATAGGCAGCTCAGAAACGAAACTGCGGGGCAGGCCGCTGAGAACTTTGGTTCACTGCCGCATAGGCAGCTCAGAAAGACCTCGACCCCAAGTATGTGCTCGACCTGTAGTTCACTGCCGCATAGGCAGCTCAGAAATGCTGACCTCAACCCGATGGAAGTGCTGGAGCGTTCACTGCCGCATAGGCAGCTCAGAAAATCAGGGATTTCAACCAGGACGCCGATTTCTAGTTCACTGCCGCATAGGCAGCTCAGAAATAGACAAAACAGGCCTCCCAATTACTCACGGTGTTCACTGCCGCATAGGCAGCTCAGAAAAATCAGAATAAATGACTTTTTTCATAGAATACGTTCACTGCCGCATAGGCAGCTCAGAAATTTTTGCAAGGGTTACGCCGGAATCAACTGAAGTTCACTGCCGCATAGGCAGCTCAGAAACGACGTAGGATTCACGCCGCGCCGGTAGAGGTGTTCACTGCCGCATAGGCAGCTCAGAAATGTGCGGCAACGAAATCACGGCCTATGCCCACGTTCACTGCCGCATAGGCAGCTCAGAAAACGTCGGGCCAGCCATCCCGTGTATTTTAGCCGTTCACTGCCGCATAGGCAGCTCAGAAAGACTGCAACAGCGCCATCTGCTGGCGTTCCTGCGTTCACTGCCGCATAGGCAGCTCAGAAAACTTGTGCAGTGGGGACGGCTGCACGCGTCGCGTTCACTGCCGCATAGGCAGCTCAGAAAAGTGAAAATCAGTTGGCAGCATTCGGCGGTCGGTTCACTGCCGCATAGGCAGCTCAGAAAATTCTGACTGCGGCGGTGACGTTCCTACTCTCGTTCACTGCCGCATAGGCAGCTCAGAAATCGAAGAACACCATGTCGCGTTCGGCTGGCGTGGTTCACTGCCGCATAGGCAGCTCAGAAAAGTATGTGATACCCGGCAGCTTCTGCAAACGCGTTCACTGCCGCATAGGCAGCTCAGAAATGCCCATTTTGGAGCCCGCCCCGGAAAGCTCGGTTCACTGCCGCATAGGCAGCTCAGAAATTGTTGGCTTCGGCGCGCGTGCGCTTCTCGCTGTTCACTGCCGCATAGGCAGCTCAGAAATGGATGCGGCCAAGATCAAATCGTATGAGGGGGTTCACTGCCGCATAGGCAGCTCAGAAAGAGGCGACGCTGGTGTTGACGCTGACCAGCGAGTTCACTGCCGCATAGGCAGCTCAGAAATTGCAGCGGCACGATGTGATCCACATGGTAGCGTTCACTGCCGCATAGGCAGCTCAGAAACGGGCGAAAGCCAAGCTCGCCAAGTAGGTTCATGTTCACTGCCGCATAGGCAGCTCAGAAATTTGCCGAAGGTCATTCCCCCGCTCCTTCCTTGCGTTCACTGCCGCATAGGCAGCTCAGAAAACAGAGCCCTTCGCATTCGTTGCCGAACATGGGTTCACTGCCGCATAGGCAGCTCAGAAATGTGGCCGGAGTGGTTCACCCCGGAAATGCTGGTTCACTGCCGCATAGGCAGCTCAGAAAAAAATGGGCCGGCCGCCGATTACCGGCACGACGTTCACTGCCGCATAGGCAGCTCAGAAAGTGATCTGGTGCCACTGCTCACCCGGACGCTGCGTTCACTGCCGCATAGGCAGCTCAGAAAACGGCGGCGCCCTTGAACAGATCGAACTGAGCGTTCACTGCCGCATAGGCAGCTCAGAAATTGAAGACACGTTCTTTTCGAAGCACTGCCTGGTTCACTGCCGCATAGGCAGCTCAGAAAAAGAACATCATCGACAAATGTTGCATGTTGTCGTTCACTGCCGCATAGGCAGCTCAGAAAAGGTGATCGAGGGTGAGCTTGGCGCCGTCCTCGTTCACTGCCGCATAGGCAGCTCAGAAATGATCGCGGAGGCGAGCGCTGTCCCGTTCTCGCGTTCACTGCCGCATAGGCAGCTCAGAAATGCGTCTTATAAGGTGAACTCATCGGCACGCCGTTCACTGCCGCATAGGCAGCTCAGAAAACTTGGCTGTGCCAATGATTGTGGAACGAGCGGTTCACTGCCGCATAGGCAGCTCAGAAAACTTTGGCTGATTCCATTGCGTAGTTTCTCCGGTTCACTGCCGCATAGGCAGCTCAGAAAGCATCGCCGTCATCGTGCGACTTCACGATTTGGTTCACTGCCGCATAGGCAGCTCAGAAAATATGGTGAAATCCCGTAGGGCGGGAAACGCGGTTCACTGCCGCATAGGCAGCTCAGAAATCCATGTCATTTGAGCAATCCGATGCTGAATGGTTCACTGCCGCATAGGCAGCTCAGAAACTACCGGGCAATCAGAGCCCACGTTGATCTGCGTTCACTGCCGCATAGGCAGCTCAGAAATTCTGCAATTCCGCCCATGTGTTAAAATATGCGTTCACTGCCGCATAGGCAGCTCAGAAAACTCAACCCTGATCCCCTCGCCCTCTCCGGGATGTTCACTGCCGCATAGGCAGCTCAGAAATTCTGCAATTCCGCCCATGCCAGCTTCCAGCAGTTCACTGCCGCATAGGCAGCTCAGAAATCTCCGGGATTGTTCGGGTCCACCAAATATCGTGTTCACTGCCGCATAGGCAGCTCAGAAAGTATGGGACAAGCGCGCAGCGAAATCTGGATCGCCAATCTGCGCTACCGCGACTCGGTCGAGGACCGCGTCCATCAGGTGCTGGCTGACCGTCTCGAAGCGATACACGATCTGTTCGGCCAGATCCCCGACACGCTGGAAGATGTGTGGGTGCAAGTGGCACTCAACGACAAGCAGGCTGCCAATCAACTCATCGACCGCACCACGGCCACACGGAACCCGTTCGACGCGAAATACAGCAAGGTGGAAGACGCGGACTGGGAAACCTGCGCATCGGTCTTGAACAGTTTCAGCATGAAGGAGTTGCTGTCGCGTGGGTGGTGAGGGATAGCTCCTGAAGCATCTGACCGCCCGTCACGCCGCTTGCAGGTGCAACGGCGCAAGCGTCGCGCCGGGCTACGTCGTCGCGGACTCGACCGCCGCCAGCGCGCATGAAGCCGCGCCCTGGCTCAGTGCCTTCGTTCAGCGCCGTCCCTGCTAATCCGCCGCCGCTTCGCCACTGCGGGCTTCATGCTACGCATCAAGCCCTTGCGGCTCGCAGGCGGCTACCGTGTCGCGTGACGGATGCACCGCAGATTCAGAGTGTTCGGCCATTCAACATAATGCCGGGAATTATGCGCAATGGCCTACGCCCACTGTCCGGCTCGCGCCCGCATAATTTGCAATGTGTAAATGGCCTCGCAGTCAAAGGCATTGATCCCCCGCCCACCCAGCGTGTCGCTGCGCGCGGGGCTTCAGCCGCTTCGCGTCTTCCGCTCCCCGTGCTCGTGCCACACCACCCATCCGCCCCCAGGGGCTCCCCATGAATCGTGCTCACGCCCACACTGGTTTTCGCCCCGTCGGGCTAGGCGCGGCGTTGATCGCTATGCGGCTGCCTTGCGGATCGGCGTCACCTTACCGCCTGACGCGAGCGCCTCAAGATAATCAGCCCATGCCTGCATCATCTTCCGCCGTTCGGGTAGATATTCAGAGCGATGGTAAGCAGCGCGCACCTTGTTGCGTTCGGCGTGTGCCAGTTGCCGCTCGATAGCGTCCGGTTTCCAGCCTTGCTCGTTGAGGATCGTTGAGGCGGTTGCGCGGAAGCCGTGCCCGGTTGCGCGCGAGTGATAGCCCATTCGGTATAGCGCGTAGATCATCGTATTCTCGCTCATGCAAGCATCTGGCTTGTGCTGATTCGGGAACAGGTAGCGTCCGCCGCCTGTAAGGGACTTTAATTGTTCAAGTACGGTGAGGGCTTGGCGCGAAAGCGGTACAATGTGCGCTGCGCGCATCTTCATGCGTTCAGCAGGGATACGCCATTCCGCATGCTCAAAATCAATTTCCGACCACTCAGCGCCGCGCAGTTCGCCCGTACGAACGAAGGTGAGGGCGAGCAGCTTCAAGGCGAACTGGGTTTGCAGGTGCCCTTGGTAGGTTTCGAGCTTGCCCAGATATTCTGGCAGGTCAGCAGCCGACAATGCCGCATGGTGCGCCCGCTTCGGTGCCTTCAACGCGCCGCGCAAGTCAGCCGCCGGGCTGCGTTCGCAACGCCCGGTAACAACGCCATAGCGAAACACGGCGCTGCAACGCTGGTAAATGCGGGAAGCCGTTTCGAGCGCGTCGCGCGCTTCGATCTTGCGCAGCGCCGCGAGCAGTTCGGGCGCGGTTATTTCGGTAATGGGGCGGAAGCCAAGATCGGGGAACGCGTTGTCTTCAAGCGATTCAAGCACACGGGCAGCGTGTCCCGGTGTCCAGGCGTTACGCTTCTGTTCAACCCATTCGCGGGCCAGCGCCTCGAAGGTGTTCGCTGTCGAAACTTGCACTGCGCGTTTTTCTTCCTTGCGCACGGTTGCCGGGTCACGCCCTTCGGTGAGCAGCCGCTTGGCTTCGTCGCGTGCAGCGCGCGCATCCGCTACGCGCACCGCCGGGTACACGCCAAGCGCGAGCAACTTTTCTTTGCCGACGAAGCGATACTTGAAACGCCAGTACTTCGCCCGGTCGGGCTTCACCAGGACGTACAGGCCGCCGCTGTCAGCGAGTTTGTAGGGCTTCGCTTTGCCTCTTGCGTTGCGAATCGTTACGTCGGTAAGTGCCATCGAGATACCCCCACTTTATCAGATACCCCCGCCATTGCGATTTGGATACCCCCGTTTCGCGGTTGGGATACCCCCAAATATACCCCCAGATACCCCCGGCTGTCTACGGACGCCTTTGGTCTGGGTTGGACGGTGCTTTAGTGATTTTCCCTATGAGAATAGAGAGATGATGGACTTACTTGGATGTTTCTGGATGCTGCTTTGGTGCCGAGGAAGGGACTCGAACCCCCACGATGTTGCCACCGCCAGGACCTGAACCTGGTGCGTCTACCAATTCCGCCACCTCGGCCGGCAGGGTGCGAATTTTAACCGAAGGTGCCCGATTCGAT
>Ga0214472_10004101_pt1 | contig 15366 bp, 12 predicted proteins | sample RVTome_6_FD_207662 | JGI IMG/M metagenome (GOLD analysis project Ga0214472, IMG submission 207662) | Soil microbial communities from uranium-contaminated site in the Upper Colorado River Basin, Wyoming, United States - RVT140D175 | ecosystem: Environmental > Terrestrial > Soil > Contaminated >...
GGGGTTCGACGCTCGGCGTGACTACTGGGGTTGACGCAGATACGCCAGTAGATCCCTCAGATCCGCGCCCGTGAGCCGAGGCCACGGCCGTCCTTCCTCCAGGATGACTTCCTTCATCATCGGCGCATGATTCCACATTGCCGCCACCATCGCTGCTGGCGACCCCGCCACTTTCTCTCCGGTGAGTTCCGGGCCGGGATGTGACGACGATTGTCTCCCGCCATGGCAGTCCGCACATGCTCGCGACACGAACACCAGCTTGCCGCGCGCCGGATCCCCGGCGGGATCACTGAACGGTAGGAAGTAGAGGTAGGCGATCAAATCGGCCAGCTCACTCGTCGTGAAATTGGGCCACTCGATCCCCTCTTCCCGCATCGCGTCGTTCATTTCTAGCGCGTGATTCCACATGTTCCCGGCCAGTGCCTCGGCGGAACGATGGAGATCTGCGTCGTTCAGATCCGGCGCACCGCCGCCGCTCTTGCCGTGACACGTCGCACATCCCTTGTTCACGAACAAACTGCGCCCGTGGTTCGGGTCACCGGGAGCCAGCAGCAATCGCTCCCGCAACCCGCCCTGATCCTGCCGGCGCAGATGTGCGGCGATGTCGGCGAGATCCCCCTCTCGAAAGTGCGGAGGCACCATCCCACGTTCCTTCAGGCTCCGCAGCATGTTGGGACCGTGGTTCCAGATTGCCTGAGCCACATAGAGAGGAGAGGCGAAACGGGTCAACTCCGCGAGCGATGGTCCGACGGGGACCTGGCCGCCGCGCGAGGCGTGACAGGCCGAGCAGCCCTCTGTCTCGAACAGAGTGCTTCCACGGAGCTCGTCGCCCGGGCGTCCGAGATAGTCCAGGTAGTAGAGAAACGACAGCAGCTCCACGACCTCGTCAGCGGAGAGCGTTGGCCAAGAGACACTGTGCAACTCGTGCTGCACGGTCATCCCCGGGACATGGTTCCATAGGGAGGCACCGAGATCGAGAAAGCTGCCGCTGAAGTTGCCTTCGATCAGATCGGGGCCAGTCCCCTCACCACGAAACTGGTGACACTCGTAGCAGCTCTTGCCCTCGAAGAGCAACCTTCCGCGCAGCGGGTTGTTGGGGAGCGAGAGCTCCCCTGTCTGTCCACGCACAGCCGTCGGAGCGAAGAGGACAGACCACAGAGCGACTGCAAAGAGAACCCACAACCACGGCCAGGAGTGCGTACCCGACCGTTTGGGAACATCGTGGAAATAGCGCCTCATGCTTTCATTCCTCACCATCACCCGGGTTCGGTGTCGCACCACGACGGAGCCCGACGAAGACATAGGTCAAGACGGCTGCGCCGGTGACAAACACGGGAATTGCCACAATGGAAATCCCAACCGAAGCCGAAGGTACGTCGTTCCAGCGGTGCGAAAGGCGCACGAGATACAAGATCCATGCGCTGATCCCCAGAACGAACACCCAGATGGCGAACATGGACATCAATTGGAGTAGCTCGATCCAACGCGTTGCCGTCCTGGATTGCATCTCACCCTCCGGAGTTCGGGACAGTGGTCTGGCTACTGGATGTGTCCGGGAGATAGCTCTTCACCCGCTTGACGGTCTCCTGCAACGCCTTCTCCCGGCCCTCTTTCATCTCCCAGACGCAGATGAGCGGGAAGAACCGGCTGAAGAGCACGAATCCCAGAACGAAGGTCGCCATGGCCCCTGCGAACATCCCCCACTCCACGAGGCTGGGAATGTAGAAGCCGGTGGACACGGGCAGCCGAGGATTCGCGAGGGAGGGGACGACGATGTTGAGTCTTTCCAGCCACATCCCAATCACGATCAAGATCGATGCGACGAGGATTCCGGGAATCTTGCGCGTTCGTTTGAAGCTCAAGATCAGCACCGGTATGACGAAGTTGCAGACGACCATCCCCCAAAAGAACGGTGCGTAGGGCCCAGAGAACTTGTAGTGAAACACTCGCATCTCACTGGGCTCGTTCCCGAAGAACGCAGTTAGGTACTCGGAAAAAGTGAAATAGAACCAGATGAGTGACATGATGAGCAGCAGCTTTGAGAGATGCGCGAAGTGAATCTCCTTCAGATAATCGTGCAGCCCGAATGCTTTGCGCAGGGCGATCATCACGACGAGCAGTGCGGCGATGCCGGAAAAGATCGCGCCGACGACGAAATACGGACCAAAGATCGTGGAATGCCATCCGGGCTGGAGAGTCATCGCGAAGATGTAGGAGATGACCGTATGGACGGAAACGGCGATGGGAATCACCAGCACCATCATGATCCCCATCGCACGCTCGATGACATGATGCTGCCGGGGCGTCCCCTGCCAGCCCCACGCCAAGAACTCGTAGAGCCACCGCGGGCGGGCACCCCGATCACGTAGGAGTGCGATGTCGGGGATCATGGGTATGAAAAGGTAGACCGTCGAGGCCATCAGATAGGCCGTGATAGAGGTCACGTCCCAGAGCAGAGGCGACTGGAGCCGCCCCGACGTGAAGATGTTCAACATCCGGTCCGGGCGGCCTTGATCCAAGAGCGGATGCACGCCTCCGATTCCGAGCACGATGACTGTGATGACCTCTGCCATCCGAGTGATTGGACGTCGCCACTCCGCGTCGGCGAGGCGGAGGATTGCCGAGATCAGCGTCCCGGCGTGACTGATTCCAATGAAGAACACGAAGTTTACGATGTAGAAGCCCCATGCAACGGGCTGGTTCAGGCCTGTTACTCCCAGCCCGTAGAGGATCTGCCTCCCGAACAGCACCCAGCAACCCAGGATCACCATGCCCAGCAGCGTAATGATGACCTTGAGCTGACTGCCAGGGTGTTCCACGGAGCGAAGGAGTACGGCGTCTTCAAAGTTGGAGTCGACGGGCGGCGTGGTCCCGGGGTTGTTCGTGAAGCTCGTCATGCTCTCAGCTTCCTCCGGGATCGAGTGACGTTCCGTCTCGCGTCTCTGCCAAATAGAGGACCTTGGGACGTGTGCCAAGGTCATCGTGGACGCCGAATGCACGCGAATTTTGCGAGAGAGAGGCAACGCGGCTCTCCGAATTGTCGAGATCTCCAAACTGAATTGCCCGGGCCGGGCAGGAGTCCTGGCACGCCGTGGTCACATCGCCATCGCGCATCGCCTTGCCTTCGAGACGGGCTTTCTCCCGGGCGCGAATGATGCGGTGATGGCAGAGCGTACACTTCTCGACCACGCCCTTGTTTCGGAGCGATACATCCGGATTCGCCCGCTTCTTCAGGTCTCCACGCCATTCGGGCTCGTACCAGTTGAAGACCTTCGCCATGTACGGGCATGCGGCCATGCAGTAGCGGCAGCCGATGCACCTCGCGTAGATCTGGCCGACGATTCCCTCCTCCCCGAGATAGGTCGCTCCGACCGGACACACCTTGATGCAGGGCGGGTTGTCGCAGTGAAAGCAAGGCTGCGGTAAGTACCGCAGAGTGACATCCGGATATGTGCCGGAGAATTCCGGCAGCAGACGAAGCCAGTGGAAGGGGCGGCTGTTGCGCTCGGACTCCTCGAGGTCCGCCGACGCAAGGTTGTTTTCTTGGTGACACGCGCTCATGCACCCGCCACAGCCGGTGCAACGATCGAGGTCGATCGTCATTCCCCATCGCGCCATCAGATATGTCCTCCGTCAGCGGGAACCGGTTCGCCACGGGCGCGGCGCCGAATGAGGCGCAGTCGCACGCGGGTCGAGGCAAGAGCTACTGATCCCGATAGCGGATCGTTCTCTGGAATGACGACGCGGGTGGGATTGGATCCGATCTCGTGGTCGATGCTGCCCGGTCGTTCATGCCCAAGTCCGAGCGCTACGTTGGCCACACCCGGGACCGCACCGGGATTGAGACGGACCACGGCTTCGGCGGCGCCGTGGTCGGATTCCAGGGCTACGGTATCACCGTCCCCGACGTGGAGATCGTGAGCGGTCTCCGGGGACAGCTCGATCCAGGTGCGCCAGGCGGTGAGAACCGAGTAGCCGAACATGGCCAGAAGCATCGCGGACGAGGTGGCGTAGGGCCCTCTCGCCGTCAAAGGACGAAACGGAACGAGCCACAGCTCGCCCTCGCCGCTTTCCCGAGCTGCCTCGAAGTGGGGTTTGCAGACTTCGTCGCCGGCGGCCTGGAGACCGAGCTGAGCCGCCCCCGCTTGAATCTTGGCTTCGCGTCCGGCTACCGCGTTTGTCGACTTGCCAATCTCTTCGAGCTTGTTGGCGAGCTCTTGAGAGTAGAATTCGAAACGCCCGGTAGACGTAGGCATCAGCCCGGACCAGTCACCATGGTGAATCATTGGATTCCACCAACCGGACGCTTTCACGAGATCGGTCCAAAGCTCTTCGAAATCGCCGTGCTCCAGAAACCTCCAACCGCGCATCTCGAGAAATTCCGCCCAATCCTCTTCGAATGATCCCGAGATGATCGCGCCCTCTCCGGAGCTGAAGAGCCCGTGTAACCGCTCCTTCAAATATTCCACATATCCTCTCCATGGCAGTGCCTCCTCCACTGGACCACCGATCTCGTAGGCAAGTTCGAGGAGAACATCCCCGGGATGTCGCGTGTCATGCAGCGGCTTGAGCACGGGCGATCCCACGCCAAGGTGGCTGAAGGGAACACCCGCCGGTGTGGTCGTGTCCTGCCAGGACTCGAGAGGCACATGGGTGGGAAGAACGAAATTGGCAAGCGTGGTCGTCTCGTTCGGGAACGAAGAAAAGGCCACGATCAACGGGATCTGTTTGAAAGCGCTTTGGAGTTCGTCCGCATAGGGGCTCTGGTGAATCGGGTTCGCATCCAGGATGAACAGCGTCTCGACCGAATCGGCGCCTTCGCGCACACACTCCAGAAGGGCCTTTACGGGATCGACGCCGAGCTTATCCTCGCCCGGTGAAAAACAGGACCGGTGTTGAGGTGCGGCGATCTCGCCCAACGGCGACAGGGGTAGTTCGCGCGGCATGACCACGCCGCCCGGACGGTCGAAAGCACCGAGCAGGGCGTTGATGGCATGTACGGCCATGACGGTAAGAGTCGAGTTTTGACCCGAGAGAGCTTCGCCTCCCACGAGAGCTACTGGATGCTCCGCCCGCGCGATCTGTCTTGCCACCCGGACGAGCGCGGTGGCGCTGCAGCCGCAGAGCCGAGCGGCACGCTCGGGGTAGTAATTCTCGAGTAGATCACGCTCGAATCCGTCGTGCCCGATGGCCGAGTCGTCGACCCAATCCTCGAAGCCAAAGGTATGCTCCTTGAGAAATTGGCGATCCACATTGCCTTCACGCACGAGAACATGAGCGATGCCGAGGGCCGCGGCGCTGGCTGTGCCTGGGAGAATGGGTAGATGATGATCTGCCTTGGCACCGCTCGGTGACAGCCGCGTGCCGATATGAATCAATCGACCTCGTTCTCCATCGGGGCGTGCTCCGATCATGGCGGCGATGGCGTGCATTGGGCTGGGGCCCTCCTCGTACAGGTCCAGTCCGAACGAGACCACGAGATCGGACTGGCCCAGGTCAAATCCTGGCATCTGACTCACGCCCTGAGTGAGCCGGTAACCAAGATTGTGAGACGCTTGGGAGCTGGAGTAACTCGCCGAACCCATAGAATGGCTGAAGCGCGTGCCCAGCTCTTCGAAGAGCTGTGACGTGCGATCGCTCAACATCGCAAATCGGTGGCCCGAGCCCGACAAACGTTGCGTGCGCAGTCGCGTGGCGATCTCGCTCAGCGCCTCGTCCCAGCTCACCGGCTCGAGCCGTCCCGCCCCTGTTCTCCGCAGTGGCCCCCTTAGTCGCTCGGGCGCGTAGAGAATGTCCAGGTTGGCGTGCCCCACGGGACACAAACCGCCCCGATTCACCGGGTGGCGCGGATTTCCTCTGATTCCAACCGGAATATCGTCGATGAGGCGCACCGTGATTCCACAGCCGGCTTCGCACATTCCGCACAGCGTATCCTTGAAGCCCTCGAGCCCCGGACCTCGCAGGGCGCTCTCGACCGCGTCGTCGGGCACCATCCACTCACGGCCACATCCTGAGAGCACAGCCCCTGCACCGATACCGAAGAGCTGCAGAAATTTCCGACGCGGCATGATTGTCGAAGAGCCACTTCGCATCGCTCTGCTGAATCCGGGTTCTGACACCGTTACTCCATTCGTGCGGCTCGCATTTGGCCGCAAGCACCCTAGACGTGACAGGAGACGCAGTCCTTGGTCACGCTGGATCGTTCGTGACAGTCGATGCACCAGCCCATGCTCTGCTGCACGAGCGGTTGGACGACCGGCTCGGTGCGTGCCCCCACGGATCCATGACAGGTCTCACATTCGATCTCCGCGAGTTGCGTGTGTCTGCGATGCGAGAAATAGACATGGTCGGGAACACGATAAATTTTTCGCCACGGTATCAGCGTGCCTTTCTGAATGAACTCGACCACACGTAGTTCTTCCGCGGACTCTGTCTGGGCCTCCTCGTGGCAGTCTGCGCAAACAGCGATGTTCGGTATCGTCGCGATCACTCCGGACTTCGCGTACTGGTGACAGTCCACGCAGTCGGCGCCAACTTCGTCGGTGTGCAGAAGGTGGTTGAACGCGATCGGCTGGCTGACGGCAGGGTTGCCGCGGAGTAACAAGACGGAGAAAATGGCCAAGATGAGCACCGTCGCGAGAAGGACTAGCCGAGTCAAATCCCTACCCCCTGTATGTCAGGCATTCTGCGAGTTTCATCGCACGCTCGCTTCTGCCTCAGCCATCTTGATGTCGAAGCGCGCGCGATCAAGAATCGTCGGGGAGTACACATAACGCAGTGACGCGGTCACCTTCGCCCAAGCAAACGTCGGAAGCTTGAATGTGAAGGTCTCCAGTCTCTGCTCCCGTGGAGCGATTCGATTGTCTGAGGCGACCGACGTAGCTCGAAGCATGATGTCGACGTCGTTGACCAACACCTCTCCTGCGTCGTTCATCATGACCTTGCGGTACCGCCGCTCCTGCGCGCGTGTCCCGCCGTCGAACTTGCACTCGACATCGAGCACAATCTCTCGGCTCGGAATGCCGGTGGGGATCATGTGTCCCGATCCGACGTTTTCGACTCTGACCACGGCAGTCACTTCGTTCGGCTGACGACTGATCTCCACGATCTCGACTGCCAGGGCACTTCGGAGCTGCTCGGTGTCGTGGATCAGGCTGTGCAGGTGAAACTCCGGTCCGGTCTTCTTGATTTCCTTTGCAACGACCGATCCTTCGCTGAGGGTCATGTGGCAGCTCTGACATTGGATTCCCTCGGCGGCGTACGGACCATTCCGCCACTCCGTGTAGGTCGTCATGATGGGCGCCCCATCCGGCCGTATGTAGTCGTGGCAGCCTCCACAGAACTCAGACGTTCCATGGAGCTCCGAATAGGCGACGTCATGAGCGGGAGAACCTGCCTTCTTTATGATCCCCCGCTTAACCGCGCTCAGGTCCACTTCGTAGGGACGCGTCGGGTTGTCCAGATGGACGGCCGTGACCGTGTGACAAAAATCACAGGCCACGCCTTCGCGGCTGACGCCTTCCTTCAGATCCAGATCCTGGTTGAACATCGTCATGGGGGCGTGGCATCGCAGACATTCCGTCTTGGCCGCGTCGCCGACCTGTCGAAGCGCTTGCATGTACGCCGTGTCGAAGATCGGATTGGAGAGGGAGAAGGCGTGCATGCTCTTCTTCCACGAGTTGTAGATGTCGACATGGCACCTGCCGCAAACCATCGCGCTGGTGTAGCCGTTGGGATTGACCTCGACCTTGACACCTGTGAGGGTCTTGCCCTTTTCGTCCTGAGGAGAATCGGCGGCAGACTGCGCAGAACCAGATGCTGGCGACACGACCAAGAAGAGACAGACGGCGAGCAGAGCAAGAACTCGACTGTGGATTGGCCGCGAATCGTTCATTCGATCCTCCTCATGACTGGAGGAGATGGCGAAGATGAAGCAGAGCGCAAACTCCTGGGCTCGGCTGGGCTCGGCAGCGAGCGATCTCAGTGATTCCCTTCGCATCGGGCGTGCCGTCGGATGCAGCGATGTAAGTATCTATATTACAATGGTTTGAGAGTTCTGCCTCGTGGCGGCCGACTGACGGATCTGTCCGTACTCGGGGTTGAATCGGCGCAAGTCGTTGGTAGCGCCGACCCTTGGGGCTGACACCGTCGCGGATGCGATTCGGTCGGATCTGTCAGTCGTCCGACTCGCGGTGCGGATGCAGCTTGCGGTAGAGGGTGCGTTCGCTGATGCCCAGCGCAGCCGCGACCTTCGCGCGGCTGCCATCGAAGCGCTTGAGTAGCGACCTCAGGTACCGCAACTCGACATCTCCCAGCGATTGCACTCCGCTCGCGTCCGAATTCTCCCATGGAGCTGTGTCTTGGGCGAGATTCGACGGGAGATCTTCGGGTCGGATGCTCTCGCGGTCCGAGAGAATGACCGCGCGCTCGACGACGTTCCTCAGTTCCCGGACGTTACCCGGCCACGAGTAGCCTTGAAGTATGCTCATCGTCTCGGGTTCCACGTCGGGTATCTGTCCCGGACAGAGCAATCGGAGAAAATGCTCGACCAGTTCTGGCACGTCGGTCAGACGTTCCCGCAACGACGCCACTTCAATCGTCAGTACATTGAGACGATAGTACAAATCCTGGCGAAACGTCCCATCCTTGACTCTAGCTTCCAGGTCTCGATGAGTTGCCGCCAGGATCCTCACGTCGACCTTGATTGACTCTTCGCCACCTAGATGTCGGAAAGTACCGGTCTCGAGGACCCTGAGAAGTCTCGATTGCAGGGACAGCGGCGCGTCACCAACCTCGTCGACCAGAATGGTCCCTGAGTCTGCCATCTCGAACAGGCCGTGCTTGCGCGTGTCGGCACCGGTGTAGGCACCCCGCTCGTGTCCAAACAACTCCGAGAGGGCCAAACTCTCGTCCATCGCTCCGCAATCCAGCGTCACGAACGGTCGATCGCCTTTCGTACTGAGCCGATGGATCTCGCGGGCAACGACCTCCTTGCCACATCCACTCTCGCCGCGAATCAGGACAGTAGATTCCGACGGCGCCACGCGCTCGGTGAGAGCGCGGAGCTTTTTCATTTCCATCGACCTGCCGATCAGCCTACGATCGCCCTCGTGTCGGTGAATCTCCTGCCGTAGGGCGAAGTTTTCAGAGCGCATTTCGCGTGCTCGGGCCGCATTGCGGATCACAGACTCCAGATGGTCGAGATCGCACGGCTTCGCGAGGAAATCGTAGGCACCCAGCTTCAACGTCTGAACCGCAGCCTCCACGGAGCCATGCCCCGTCAGAATGATGACTTCTGTGAACGGTCGAACCTGCTTGATGCGCCGCAACGTCTCCACTCCATCCATCTGCCCCATATGCAGATCGAGGAGAACCACGTCGAACGGCTGGCGAAGAAGCTTGTTCTCGACCAGCTCGCCAGCTGCGAGGGTTTCGATCTCGAGACCTGCAGACGAGAGCTCGTGCTCCATCACCATGCGAAATGAGGCATCGTCGTCGACCATCAGGACGGACGGAGATTTGACGGCCATTATCGACCCTCCGACAGTTCGTTCGCCGCATTCGCCGCAGCGGCCAGCGGGGCAGCCGTCGGAATCCAAACGGTGAATCGCGTGCCTTGCCCTAGCCTGCTCGTCGCGGCGATGCTGCCCCCGAACTGATCGATGATCACCTTCGAGATGAACAGCCCAAGGCCGGATCCTCTAGCATCGGGACGTGAGGAGGTAAAGGGCTCGAACATCGTCGGCAGGAACTTGGCCTCGATCCCACGGCCATCGTCCTCGACCTCGATTCGCACACCGCCGCGATCGGGGGCCAGATGCAGCATCACGTGGCCGCGGCCATCGATGGCCTGAATTGCATTGAGTAGGAGATTCAACAAGACCTGCCGAATCTGCGATTCGTCGCTCAGGATGGGTCGCAGCTTCGCATCTGCGGTCATCTCGACGTCGACGAGGCGCTTCTTGGCCTCGAAGCGAACGAGCGCGATCGTCTCCTCCGCGACCACGCGAACGTCGACGGCTTCGCGGACTTCGCGCGGCTTCTTGCCCAGCCCCCTCAGTCGATTCGAGAGCTCGCTGCATCGACTCACCTCTCCGCGGATCAGCTCCAGATACATCGGCAGCTCTTCGGGAATATTTTCATTCCCTTCGTGCATTCGCCGTCGCAGCCCGTCCAGACAGGCTGTGATCGATGCGAGTGGATTGTTGATCTCATGCGAGATTCCCGACGCCAGGAAACCCAACGATGCCAGACGCTCGGAGTGGGCCAGACCGGCCTCCAGTTCGCGTCGCAGTGTGATGTCGCGCCAGATCTCCAAGACCTGGGGTCGGTCCGCGGTCGGCACGAGCGGCGAAGCCGAGATTTCGTAGTGACGCGACGTGCCGTCGCCGGCGACGACAGTTCGAATCCGCCGTGTCGTCTCGCCAGATTGCAACGTAAGGTGGCCCGGACACTCGTTGGGGTCTCGGGCCTCGCAGATCGGGCCCTCGCAACAGAGCGAGGCGATCAAATCCCCCCGATCCCCACCGCGCAGCGACTCGTAGGCTCGATTGGCCTTCACGATCTTCAGTTGATCGTCTACAACGACGATGCCGTCCTCGGCGGAGTTGATGACCGAATCCAGATAGGCCTCACGCCGACGAAGATCGTCGAATGATTGATCCAGCGTGTTCATCATGCGATTCAAATGTGTCCCGAGAAGGCTGATCTCGTCAGCTCCGCCAACCGGAAGTATCGGAACGCCGTGCCCTGGTCGGAAAGAGTCGATAGCCCGGGCCAATCCACTCACGCGTTCGATTACCATCCGACGCAGCAGAACGAGCAGTAACAGCGTCACCGCAAGCACGAGAATGATGGCGGCCAGCCACATTTTTCGACCACTGGCGCCCAGGCTCGCCTCGATTTCATCCATGGAGTAGTCGACGAGTAGAATCCCGTTCACTCGGTCCGATGGCCGATGGCAACCGTGGCAGGACTCGCTGTTCAAGATGGGGTTGACGTTTCGAAAGACCGCTTCCTCCTGACCGTCTTCGAAGATCACCGTGCGCCCGCGGCTCGACGGTTCATCGCGATGACATATCATACATGTGGGGTCGGTTCGCGAGATCACGCGGCCTGTCTCCGCCCCCTCGGACGAAAAGCGGATCGCGCCGCGTTTGTCCAGGATCATGACCTTTTCCACACCCTTTTGGTTGGCCAAGCGGCGAACCATTTCGGCCATCAGATCAAGTGACCTCGTGTGCATGGAGTATCGCAGCGTCTCTTCGATGAGTTCTCCCTGGATGGTCGTGGAGTCGGCGAGCGATTCAATCATCTGCTGCCGGTAGAATCCCTGTAGAAAATGGAACGATGCGGCGCCGATCGTGATTACAGCGAATGCAGCGATCAGGGCGATCTTCGTCCCCAGGGAGCGAGGAGCAAACCGAACCATGATCAACCTCTCTTCCGCTCGTCTTCCGATGAACTGCTGATTTCAGCCGTCAGCCACGCAGCAGCAGCAGCGCCTCCTCTGTCTTTGCACGCACCGACTCGAGCAGATCTCTCGCGTATCGGAAGTTGTGAACACCACGCGAATTGTCATTGGCCACGAGGCCATGGTTGTAGGACGCTTGTTCATAGAGCTTCCGAGCTCGAGCGAGCAGCTCACTGTCGCGCGCCGACGTCCGGTCCAGTCCGACCTTCACCTCGACCAGAAGCTCACGTGTGTCGGCGAGACCATTGTCGATTGTGCTGCGCCACATCCGCATCTTGTCTTGGTATTCGACGTCGTGACAGGTCAGGCATGTTTCATCGGTCACCGGTTGTAATCCGTGCGCCGGCGACTTTGGAAGCTGCGGTGCGGCACTCTCGTCTCCCTGGCGGTGGCACCCCGTACACTCGACGTGGAAAAACGACATCACGCCGGGGGTGCTCATCACATCCTGCCCGCCCTGTCCCAGATAGACCTGTTCCTGAGTACTATGTTGCTGCGGATGACAGTTCTCGCAGTTCTGGGACAAGCTCAGACTGCGGGAGCCTTCGTGTCGGATTTCATCATGACACTGAAAGCAGTCGACGTCTCGTTGCACGACATGTACATCGTGTAGTTCAGGGCTCGAGACCTGTCGGGTTTCCAGATGGCAGGTATAGCAGCGAAAATCTTCGACGACTCCGCCTCCGGAGGATACTGACTCGTGGCAGTACGCACATGCGATCTCGACCGGCATGTTGACATGGTCAATTCGTTGTACTGAATCCGTCTGGGGCTCGAACTCATGGCATTTGTGACATTCCGTCTGAGTCTTGCTCATCGGAAGTTCGGTCAGGTGGCAGAGGTAGCACGTCTCCTTGCTTACAGAAAAGTGGGCGCTTTCGCGCTCGTGCTTATGACAGCTCGTACAGCGAAGGCTCCAGCCCGACTCCAGCTTCGCCTCGTGCGATCGATGGTTGAATCGAATCGTCGGCTCGGACGTCAGCCGTTCGATGGTCGACGTCTGGCCATGGCATTTCGCTCGAGTGCAGCTTCCATCAGAGACTTCTGCTTCGGGCCTCGGATCGTAGGTTTGCGTCGCGTATCGCGTGACCATGGCGAGACCCGTGATTTTTCCCCGAACGACACCCTTCATTCCGTAGGCAGAGTGGCACTGCTCGCAGGACACGTCGCGATGCGTGGATACCGACCATGTGTCGAAGTATGGTTGCATGTAGTGACAGGATCTGCAGAAGCTGGGGCTCTCGGACGCGCCGGCGAAACCCAGCGTGAACAGAACGAAGAACACACCGAGCAAGGCCAATGCTCTCAGAACGAGGACACGATGCCGAGCGATGCCTCGCAGGAATACGAACCGATTGGCCTCGCGAAGGCGCGCGCTCAGGAGTCTGGCGATATTCGAGTAGATCTTGGCCGCCATCTTCGGGTATTCGGCCAACAGAGCCACGAGTTGTTCACGCTCGACCACGAGCAGTCGCGACTGAACGTCGGCGCGTACGCTTGCGGCGTTTACACCGCCGAAGATCTCCAGCTCGCCCACGGCTTCCCCTGGCCGAATCCGCGCGATGGTTCCCGCGCGTCGCGTCGTGACGCTGAGCTGTCCCCGATCCAACACGAACAGTTCAGAATCTGTGCTGCCCTCCACCAGCAGGACGGTGTTTTCCGGAACATCCCGCAGCGAGGCGATTCTCAGAAGGGCCACGATCTCCTCGGATTCGAGTCCAGCGAAGATGCGATGTGCGAGCTGAAGGTCGAGAGTCTTGACGATGTCTACGCGTGACACGGTTCCTATGATGGAGTTGCCTTCGCACACCGGGAGATGTCGGCCGTCGACGCGTCTCAGGATCTCCAGGGCCATCTCGAGGGGAGAATCGGGGTCGACCACCTCGTCGAAAACCAACATCACAGAAGCGACCAGGCTCGGCGGAGCGTCGGGGGCGACGGATTCGATACCTTTCACGAGGGCGGCTTCGTCGACAACGCCGGCGCCACCGTCAACGGGCTCGACGAGCAGGCAGGGAGCGCTGCGGGCACGCAAGAGCTCAAGAGCCTCATGGCAGCTCATGGTCGGAGGGACCGAAGCGACCCCTCGAGTCATGATCCGGCGTACTCTCATGGCGCCTAGCGTGTGTGCTGAAGTGGCGAACTGCGAGTCTTTGGTGCCTGCGAGTCTACTCCAGGGGATGGGAAGTACGCGCTTTCAACAAGTTGTTTCACTGCCTTCGCGCACCGGGACGGCGTCGAACTGACTTCGGGATCTTCGATTCATGTTCCCATTCGGCCAGTGATTCCAGACCAACGACACATGTACGAATCTGTGACATGAGGTTAGGACACCCACCGGCCTCGCCTCAGGAGGGAGTTCGGCGGCTCGTCAGAGCCGGAACATCGCGACCCGCATCCCAGTCTGTTCCGGTGTCGAGTCCGGGCTCACGCTGACCTACCCTGGTCCTCCGTCGCCGAACTCGGCGAACATGGTTCCCAGATAATCGTCCATGCCCTTGACGTTGTGGGTTGCCTCACGGATTCGGACGTCGAAGGCATGGCCTACGAGTGTTCCACCGCCATAGACGAGCATTCTCTCGCGATGCTTGTTGTGACCCGCTTCCCGCGGCGTCGACTCGGAGCCCATCATCATTTTCGACAGCACATGGTGCCGCATGCAGTTCTCGAGCCTGCGGGACACACGTTCCTCGCAGTCCAAGCCCGAGCGGCTGCGCACGAGGATGGTGAAGCATTCGGTTAGACCTTCCTTCAGCCACTCTTCGTCCTGGCTGGTGCGTGCGAAGCCGTGGCCGTTCCAAGAGTGAATGACTTCGTGGGCGATGCCGTGACCCCAGATCACGCCGCTCGACTCATTGACCGTCTTGAGGTAGGAGGCGCCGACCTTTCGTCCGTCGCCGTGATCCGCTATCCTTGGGATCTTCCTCTCGGGACGCCCCGAGATGTGCTGGCACTGAGATGGTAACGGTCGGGGAGGATGAAATGGCGAGTTTTCGAACGATGTGCCTACCGCTTCTGCTCGCCTCGGCATTCTGTGCCGGGGTAGCTAGTTCGGCATCCGTCCAGACGGCGACCGAGTGGGCGAGCCGCGCCAGCGAGCAATACGAAGCGGGCGAGTTCGCCGAGAGCGCAGACAGCTTCGCTCGGGCAATCGAGGCAGGCGCCGAGAGCGGGACCGTCTTTTACAATGCCGCATGTTCTGCTGCGCTCGCCGGCCAAGCAGATGCCGCCTTCGAGCATCTCGACGGCGCCCTGGCACGCGACTGGCGAAACATCGAACTTCTTCGCCACGACAGCGATCTCGAGCCGCTCCACGAGGATCCCCGCTGGAAAGATGTCGTCTTACGCTGCGAGCAGGCCGTAGCCGTCTTCATCGCCTCCCTCGAAGAGCCCGAGCTCCGAAGTGAACTGCTCGAGATGTATCGCGTCGACCAGGCGATGCGTCGAGGGGAAGAGATCCCCGGGCTGGAAGGCAAGGCGTGGAGCGAGATCGACGGCCGCCATACCGCCCGCATGAAGGAGATCGTCGCCGAGCACGGTTGGCCGACGAAGACATTGGTCGGGAGTGACGGGGCCAACGCCACCTGGCTCATCGTGCAGCACGCCGATGCCGACCCGGTCTTTCAGCGTCGGTGCCTCGAGCTGATGAGACGGGTCCCCGAAGGGGAGATCTCGCTCGTAGATCTCGCCTATCTCACGGATCGCGTCCTCGTCAACGAGGGCACCAAGCAGATCTATGGCACGCAGTTTTGGACCGTCGACGGCAAGTTGGTTCCGCGGCCCATCGAGGACGAATCTGGCCTCGCCGCGCGCCGTGAGTCCCTTGGCATGATCACCATGGAGGAGTACACGGCGATCATGACGGGTAAGAAGTGAGACGAAGCTGCCCGGTC